>Ga0070672_100000418_pt1 | contig 24691 bp, 23 predicted proteins | sample KBSM13metaG_FD_66151 | JGI IMG/M metagenome (GOLD analysis project Ga0070672, IMG submission 66151) | Miscanthus rhizosphere microbial communities from Kellogg Biological Station, Michigan, USA - KBS M1-3 metaG | ecosystem: Host-associated > Plants > Roots > Rhizosphere > Soil ... | reverse complement strand
TCATGTCCATGCGCCTGTCCCGCGCCGCCGCCGTTGCCGCGCTGATCGCCGGCCCTCTTGCCATCGCGTCGCTGCCCGCCGAGGCCGCCGACAAGGTCAAGGTCGGCTTCGTCAGCACGCTCTCGGGGCCGTCGTCGGCGCTCGGCATCGACATCCGCGACGGCTTCCTGCTCGCGGTCAAGCTCGGCGGCGGCAAGCTCGGCGGCCTGCCGGCCGAAGTGCTGGTGAGCGACGACCAGTTCAAGCCCGACGTCGCCAAGCAGCTGTTCGAGAAGGACATCAAGCGCGACAAGGTCGACTTCATGACCGGGGTCGTGTTCTCGAACATCATGCTGGCGGCGCTGCCCGAGGCGCTCGACAACAAGACGATCTACATCAGCCCGAACGCTGCGCCGTCGTCGATGGCCGGCAAGGACTGCAGCCCGCTGTTCTTCGCCGTCTCGTGGCCGAACGACGCCTACCACGAGGCCGCGGGCCAGTACGCCAACACGCGCGACCTGAAGAGCGTCTACCTGGTCGCGCCGAACTACCAGGCGGGCAAGGACTCGCTCGCCGGCTTCAAGCGCATGTTCAAGGGCCAGGTCGTGGGCGAGAACTACACCAAGCTCGGCCAGCTCGACTACGCCGCCGAGCTGGCCGAGATCCGCGCCGCCAAGCCGCAGGCGGTCTACATCTTCCTGCCCGGCGGCATGGGCATCAACTTCATCAAGCAATATGTCGGCGCGGGCCTCGGCAAGGACACCGTCCTGCTCCTGCCGGGCTTCTCGGCCGATCAGGACGTGATCGGCCCGGTCGGCGGCGCGATGGCCGGGCTCTTCAACACCGCCCACTGGTCGCCCGACTTCAGCAACGCCGCGAACCAGAAATTCGTCGCCGAGTTCGAGAAGGAATACAAGCGCGTGCCGACTCTTTACGCCGCGCAGGGCTACGACGCCGCGCTCCTGATCGGCGCGGCGGTGCGCGACGTCAAGGGCAAGCTCGACGACCAGCCGGCGGTGCTGAAGGCGCTCAAGGCGGCGAAGTTCGACTCGGTTCGCGGGCCGTTCAAGTTCAACAGCAACAACTACCCGATCCAGAACTACTACGTGCGAACGATCGGCAACGACGGCAAGGGCGGCCTGATCAACAAGTCGTTTAACGAGCCGATCCTGAAGAACCACGGCGACGCCTACGTCCAGAGCTGCGCGATGAAGTGAGGCGCGCCGCGCGCACCCGCTCAGCACCGACGACACGCTGACCGATGGCCGGCGTCCTCGTCCTCGAGCAGGCGCTCAACGGCCTGCAATTCGGCTTGATGCTGTTCCTGCTCGCCGCCGGGCTGACGCTGGTGTTCGGCGTCATGGACATGATCAACCTGGCGCACGGCTCGCTCTACATGGTCGGCGCGTTCCTCGCCGCCTGGCTGGTCGCGCTGACCGGATCATTCGTCCTCGGCGTCGTCGGCGCGGTCGCGCTGACGGGCGTGTTCGGGATGGCGCTCGAGGCGGGTCTCCTGCGCACGCTCTACGCCCGCGACCACCTGTCGCAGGTGCTCGCGACCTTCGCCCTGATCCTGATCCTCAACGACGGCGTCAAGATGATCTTCGGCAACGACCTGCCGCTGTCGGCTCCGGCGGCGCTCGCCGGGCCGGTCGAGCTGCTCCCGGGGCTGCAGTACCCGGCCTACCGGCTGCTGATCCTCGGCGTCGGCCTGGCGCTCGCGCTGCTGCTCTGGCTGCTGGTGCAGAAGACGCGGATGGGCGCGCTGGTCCGCGCCGGTGCCTCGAACCGGGAGATGGCGACGGCCATGGGCACCGACATCCCGCGCCTGTTCACGGTCGTGTTCGGCATCGGCGCCGCGCTCTGCGCCGTCGCCGGCGCGCTGCTCGGGCCGCTGCTCGCGGTCCAGGTCGGCATGGGCGAGAACATCCTGATCCTGGCCTTCGTCGTCATCGTTATCGGCGGCATCGGCTCGATCCGCGGCGCGCTCGTCGGCGCGATCCTGGTCGGCGCGATCGACACCCTCGGCCGGACGTTGCTGCAGCACGTGCTGCGCGAGTTCCTGCCGCCGCAGTGGGCGAGCGCCGCAGGCCCGGCGATCGCCTCGATCGCGGTCTACGTCTTCATGGCGATCGTCCTCGCGATCAAGCCGCGAGGGCTCTTTCCTGCGCGCGGATGAAGCCGAACGTGGTGACGCTCTGCGCCGCGGCCGTGGCGATCGCGCTGCCGTTCGTCCTGCGCGCGCTCGGCCTCGACTTCTACCTCTCGCTCGCCAGCCGGATCGTCATCTACGCGATCGCCGCCACCAGCCTCAACCTCGTCCTCGGCTACGGCGGCATGGTCTCGTTCGGCCATGCCGCGTTCGTCGGCCTCGGCGCGTACGTCACCGCGATCATGCTCAGTGAGGGCGTGACCAGCGGCGTGCTGCATCTGGCGGCGACGGTCGCCGTGACCGCACTGGCCGCGTTGGTGATCGGCGCGATCTCGCTTCGGACACGCGGCGTCTACTTCATCATGATCACGCTCGCCTTCGCGCAGATGCTGTATTACCTCGCCAACTCGGTAAAGGGCTACGGCGGCGACGAAGGCCTCACCGTCCGCGCGCGCTCGCTGTTCTCGTTCGCCGGCTACGTGCTCGACCTGAAGAAGCCGCTCGCGATCTACTTCGTCGCCGTCGGCGTGCTCGCGCTTGCGCTCGTGGCGCTGGCGCGGTTCGCGCCGTCGCGCTTCGGCCGCGCCGTGCTCGCGCTGCGCGACGACGACGTCCGCGCCGAGGCGCTCGGCTTTGCGACCTATCGCTACAAGCTGGTCGTCTTCGTCGTCGCCGGCGCGCTCGGCGGCGTGGCCGGCGCACTGAGCGCGAACCTGCAGGGCTACGTCAGCCCGAACCTGCTCCACTGGACCCAGTCGGGAACGCTGATGGTGATGGTCATCCTCGGCGGCGTCGCCACCGTCTGGGGCGGCGTCCTCGGCGCCGCCGTGCTGCTGCTGCTGCAGGAAGTGCTGGGCGCCTACACCGAGCACCACGAGTTCTGGACCGGCTGGGTGCTGCTCGCGGTGGTGCTGTTCGCACGCCAGGGACTCGCCGGCCTGCTGGCGCGCATGCGCGCGACGCGCCTGTCATGAGCGCGAGCGCGACGCCGGCGGCGCTGCTCGAGGTGCGCGGCCTGGTCAAGCGCTTCGGCGGCATCGTCGCCACTGATCATGTCGACCTCGACGTGCGCGCCGGCGAGATCCATGCGCTGATCGGCCCGAACGGCGCCGGCAAGACGACGCTGGTGGCGCAGCTGGCCGGTCAGGTCGCGAGCGACCGCGGAACGATCGTCTTCGCCGGCGCGGACGTCACGACCCTGGCGACGCACGAGCGAGCGCGCCGCGGCCTGGTCCGCTCGTTCCAGATCACGCGCCTGTTTCGCAGCGCCAGCGTGCTCGACAACGTCGCCCTCGCCGTCCAGGCCGTGTCCGGAACGAGCCTGCGCGCATGGCGGCCGGTGACGCGCGAGGCGGCGCTGTTCGAGCGCGCGCGCCAGGTGCTGGTCGCGATCGGCCTCGGCAGCAAGGGCGACTGCGCGATCGATCAGCTCTCGCACGGCGAGCGTCGCGCGCTCGAGGTCGGCATGACCTTGGCGAGCCGGCCACGCCTGATCCTCCTCGACGAGCCGATGGCGGGGATGGGGCCCGGTGAATCGACGCGGATGGAGGCCCTCGTGGCCGCCAGCCGCGCGACCAGCACGGTGCTCCTCATCGAGCACGACGTCGATGCCGTGTTCCGCCTCGCCGATCGGGTCTCGGTGCTGGTCGGCGGGCGGGTCATCGCGACCGGTGCCCCTGCCGCGGTGCGCAACGATCCTGCCGTCATCGCCGCCTATCTCGGCGAGGAGCACGCGCGGTGAGCGGCGCGCTGCTCGAGGTGCGCGGCCTGCACGCCGGCTACGGCTCGAGCGAGGTCCTGTTCGGGATCGACCTCGACGTTGCCGCCGGTGCGATCGTCGGCGTCCTCGGCAGGAACGGCATGGGCAAGACGACGCTGGTCCGCGCCCTGATGGGCCTGTTGCCGCCGAGCGCGGGGACGATCGCCTTCGACGGCGCGGCGATCGCCGGCTGGCCCGCGAACCGGGTCGCGCGGCGCGGCATCGCGCTCGTGCCCGAAGGTCGGCAGGTGTTCGCCAACCTGAGCGTCGCCGAGCACCTGAGCGCGTTCGCGCGGCCGGCACCGAACGGCAGCGCCCCGTGGACGCCGGCGCGCGTGCTCGAGCTCTTCCCGGCGCTGCAGGCGCGGCTTCAGCATTCCGGCAACCAGCTCTCGGGCGGCGAGCAGCAGATGCTCGCGGTCGGCCGGGCCCTCGTCACCAATCCCCGGCTGCTGCTCCTCGACGAGGCCACCGAAGGCCTGGCGCCGCTCGTGCGCGAGCAGATTTGGCAGGCACTCACGCAACTGCGTGGCGCCGGCCTGGCGATGATCGTCATCGACAAGTACGTCGAGCGCCTGATCGCCATCGCCGATCATCACGTCATCGTCGAGAGAGGGCGGGTCGCATGGCGCGGCAGCTCGATCGAGCTGGCCGCGGACCGCTCGCTCTGGCGGCGCTATCTCGGCGCCTAGACAGCGGCCGCAGCCGACTCGTCCGGCGCGACGAACCGGGCTACGCCGGCGCCGGCGCCGGATAGCGCGATCGCACCGCCGCGATCGCCGTCTCGTAGGCGACGCCGGCGTCGTCGAGGCGACTGACGGTCATCTCGAGGTCCTGCAGCAGCCCGTTGTGCAGGCCATACACCCAGGCATGGACGACCAGCTCCTGGCCGCGCTGCCAGGCGTCCTGGACGATGGTTGTCTGGCAGACGTTGAGCGCCTGCTCGACGACGTTGAGCTCGCACAGGGCGTTGGCGCGCTGCAGCGCCGGCACCGTCTCGAGCCACGTGGCGTGCCGGTTGCGCACGTCCTGGACGTGGCGGATCCAGTTGTCGGCCAATCCGACGCGCCGATCCTCGAGCGCTGCGATCACGCCGCCGCACTGCGAATGGCCGACGACGATGATGTGCTTGACCTGCAGCACGTCGGTCGCGAACTGGACCACCGAGAGGCAGTTCAGGTCGGAGTGGCTGACGACGTTGGCGACGTTGCGATGGACGAACAGCTGGCCCGGCGCGAGATCGACCAGCTCGTTGGCCGGGACGCGGCTGTCGGCGCAGCCGATCCACAGGTACTGCGGCGCCTGCTGCTGCAGCAGGCCGGTGAAGAAGCCCGGGCGAGCCGCCTCCACCTTCTTCGCCCAGCGGCGGTTGTTGTCGAGCAGGTCTTGCAGGCTTGTCATGCGGCGACCCCTGGCGCGGCGACCGTCGGCGCCGTCAATGGCTGGCGAGTTTACGGCGGTAGACGAGCAGGCGCCCCTTGTACGCGTCGGCGAGCGCGGTCGCCGGACGGTCGATCCGCTCCTGGCTGAGGGCGAAGCCGGCGTCGGCCATGCGCCGATGGAAGGCCGGCCGATTGCTACGGTCGGGATCGACGACCCAAACCTCGCACTCTGCCTCCGCATGCCGACCGATGAACCCCGCCAGATCGCCGCCGAGGTCGGGCTCGTAGAGGATGTCGCTGCCGACGATCAGGTCGAATCGACCGCCTGCGACGGCGCGGTCGAGGCCGCCATAGGAATGGTCGGGATCGACCGCCGCGGCCCAGTCGCCGTGCAGGTACTTCATCGGCACCAGTCGGTTCAGGCGCAGGTTGGCACGCAGGAAATCGGCGGCGAGCGGATGACGATCGCTCGCCGTGACGTCAGCGCCGCGCCGATGCGCGACCAGGCTCGCCAGAGCCAGGCCGCAGCCGATCTCGAGGATTCTTTCGCCGGGCGTGACCGGCCTGAGCGCCAGCAGCGCGGCGAGTTGCGCGCCCGAAGGCCAGGCCACGCCGAACATCGGCCAGCCTGCCGACGAGATGCCGAGCCGCTCGGCAGCGCCGTCGGCGTCGGCGAACTGCTGACGATCGAGGAGCGAGCGGATGACGAGGTCGGCGACGCCGGCGACGGCGATCGTTTCCTGCTTGGTCCGATAGCCTGGCATCGAGCGGCGCAGGCCTGGATGCAGGCCTGCGCCCGTTGAGGCGACGCCCGAGTATGCGCGCGCCCGGACACGACACGAGCCGATTCGTTCGCGTGCGCGGCGCACGCGAGCACAACCTGAAGAACGTCGACGTCGACATCCCGCGCGACGCCCTGGTCGTGTTCTCGGGAGTCTCGGGATCGGGCAAGTCGTCGCTCGCGTTCGGAACGCTCTACGCCGAGGCGCAGCGCCGCTACTTCGAATCGGTGTCGCCGTATGCGCGCCGACTGATCGACCAGGTCGGCGTTCCCGACGTCGACTCGATCGAAGGCCTGCCGCCCGCGGTCGCGCTGCAGCAGCAGCGCGGCACGCCGGGGGCGCGCTCGTCGGTCGGCAGCGTGACGACGCTGTCGAGCTTCGTGCGCCTGCTGTACTCGCGCGCCGGCAGCTATCCGCCGCGCCAGCCGATGCTCTATGCCGAGGACTTCTCGCCCAACACGCCGCAGGGCGCGTGCCCGAACTGCCACGGCCTCGGCCGCGTCTACGAGGTGACCGAGAAGTCGATGGTCCCGGACGATTCCCTCACGATCCGTGATCGCGCAATAGCCGCCTGGCCGCCGGCCTGGCACGGCCAGAATCTGCGCGACATCCTGGTGACGCTCGGCGTCGACGTCGACACGCCGTGGCGCGAGCTGCCGAAGAAGACGCGCGACTGGATCCTCTTCACCGACGAGCAGCCGACCGTTCCGGTCTATCCCGGCTTCACGCCGGCCGAGACCCGCACTGCCCTGCGCCGGAAAACCGAGCCGGCGTACATGGGTACCTTCACCGGCGCGCGCAACTACGTGCTGCACACCTTCGCGACGACGCAGAGCCCGCTGATGAAAAAGCGGGTCTCGCGCTATCTGACGGGCGCCCTCTGCCCGGTCTGCGACGGCAAGCGGCTCAAGCCCGAGGCGCTTGCCGTCACCTTCGCCGGCCTCGACATCGGCACGCTGGCGCAGTTGCCGCTGAGCCAGGTGGCGAAGGTGCTGACGCCGGCGGCGTCGGGTCGCTTCGACGACGGCAACGCGGCCGCCACGACGCGGCGCACAGCTCGCGGCGACGCCGCCGCGACCCGTGCCGCCGCGCGCGAGGACACGGCGCGGCGCGTCGCAGCCGGCGGCTCGGCGCACGCCGGCGCGCCCGACGTGCGCCGGACACCGAACCTGTCGCAGGAAAAGCGGATCGTCGCGCAGCGCATCGCCAGCGACCTGGTCGAGCGCATCGCCACGCTCGAAGCACTCGGCCTCGGCTACCTCTCGCTCTCGCGCAGCACGCCGACGCTTTCGCCCGGCGAGTTGCAGCGGCTGCGGCTGGCGACGCAGATCCGCTCGAACCTGTTCGGCGTCGTCTACGTTCTCGACGAGCCGACCGCGGGGCTGCATCCGAGGGACGGAGAGGCGCTGCTCGCGGCGCTCGACGAGCTCAAGCGCGCCGGCAATTCGATCTTCGTCGTCGAGCACGACCTGGCCACGATGCGGCGCGCCGACTGGATCGTCGACGTCGGCCCCGACGCCGGCGAAAAGGGCGGCCGAGTCCTCTACAGCGGCCCGCCCGAAGGGCTGTCAAAGGTCCGCGGATCGCACACGGCGCGCTACCTTTTCGCCGCGCCCGAGAGCGAGCGCAGGGCACCGCGCGAGCCGCAAGGCTGGCTCGAACTGCGCGGCATCACGCGCAACAACCTGCGCTCACTCGACGCCAGCTTTCCGCTCGGCGTGATGACGGCAGTGACGGGCGTCTCGGGATCGGGCAAGTCGACGCTCGTGAGCCAGGCGCTGGTCGAGCTCGTTTGCCGCCACCTCGGACACGAGCCGGCGACCGCCGACGACGATCTGCCCGCGAGCGACGAGCCGAGCGTCGCCGAGGAGACGCACGGCCACATCGCCGGCGGCATGGAGCGGATCCAGCGCCTGGTCCGGGTCGACCAGAAGCCGATCGGGCGCACGCCGCGCTCGAACCTCGCCACCTACACCGGCCTCTTCGACGGCGTGAGGAAGCTGTTCGCGGCGACGCCGGCCGCGCGCGCGCGCCGCTACGACGCCGGCCGCTTCTCGTTCAACGTCGCCAGGGGCCGCTGCCAGACCTGCGAGGGCGAGGGCTTCGTCAGCGTCGAGCTGCTCTTCATGCCGAGCGTCTATGCGCCCTGCCCGACCTGCCATGGCGCGCGCTACAACGACAAGACGCTCGAGGTGACATGGCGCGACAAGCACATCGCCGACGTGCTCGCGATGACGGTCGACGACGCCTGCGCCTTCTTCGCCGACGAGGCGGTGGTGAACAAGCCGCTGGCGCTGCTGCGCGACATCGGCCTCGGCTATCTGCGCCTCGGTCAGCCGGCAACCGAGCTCTCGGGCGGCGAAGCGCAGCGCATCAAGCTCGCGACCGAGCTGCAGAAGCAGCAGCGCGGCCGCTCGCTCTACGTCCTCGACGAGCCGACCACCGGCTTGCATCCGGCCGACGTCGACAAGCTGATGGTCCAGCTCGCCGGGCTGGTCGATGCCGGCAACACGGTGCTCGTGGTCGAGCACGAGGAGCGCGTCATCGCCGCGAGCGACTGGGTGATCGAGATCGGTCCCGGCGCCGGCGACGAGGGCGGCCGGATCGTCGGCGCGGGCCCGTCGCAAGCCGGTGTTCGGCTGTCGGGAGCCGCCGTTGCGACGTCTGCCGCCCGCCCGGCACGACGGCCACCGCGGTCAGGCACTTCGGCGCTTGCGCCTCGCGATCAGGCCGAGCGCGGTGACGCCGCTCAGCAGGAGCGCATAGGTCGAGGGCTCGGGAATCGCCTGCGCGACTGAAAAATCCGTGATCGTCGCGGTCGCTGCGCCACCGACGCAATCGGTGCAATTGACGAACCAGCCGAACGAGGACGATGCCGCGAAGCTGGCGCTGCCGCTTTGCGCCACCGCGCCGCCCGGGTCGGAGAGCGGCGTGAAGACATCGTTGACGACGACGCCGAAGATGTCGCCCGCGGGCCCCGCGCCATCGGCCGTGAGGTAGGACCAGTTGAAGCTGAAGGTACCGGCCAGCGTGATGGTGGCCGACGTCCGGCACGGGCCGAGAACGGCGTAGGTGCCGCCGGCACAGCCGAGCTCCTCGGCGAGCGTGTTGCTGCCGCTGAGGACGAGTTGCGTCGGGCTGAAGACGGCGCTGCCGAGCACGGGCGAGGCGCCGACCAGCGTCCCGCTGTTGACGATGGTCCAGTTCGCAGGGGCGGCCGGCCCGGTGAAGGCGGCGTGCGCCGGCGCGCAGATCCCGGCGCAGGCGATGAGAGCCGCTAAGGCGAGCGTTTTCATGCTGTCGTTCCTTCCATTGCTCAGTTGAGGACGCTGCTTGCCATCGCCGCGGCGATCAGGGCATCGCGGTCGGCCGCCAGGAGATAGCCTTGGGCGAAGGCGCTGTTGGCCGCTGCGGTCACCGCCGCGACGTAGCCCGCGTGGTTGACGTAGCGCTCGACCAGCGACGGACGCGGGTCGCCGGTAGCGAGGCGCTCGGCGAGCGTGGTCGCGAACGGGATGTAGCCGCCGACGTAGTTGCAGACCTGGCCCTGATGGAAGCCGGACGCGGTGATGTTCCAGCCGAGGTAGGTGCCGAGCGGCGCGTCGCGCAGCACGGTCGGCACGCCGCCGAGCTCGTTGCCGTCGGCATCGACGCGGGGGACCTTCATCGCGATGACCTTGGTGATCGGCGGCGGCAGGTTGGTCGGCACGCCGGTCGCGTCGGCGCGATTGAATTGCGGGCCCCAGTCGTAGTCGAAGACCGGGAAGACGAAGTTCTCGGGCTCGAAGATCGATTCCGCAACACCCGGCACGCCCGCCGGGAACCCCATCGCTTGGCGGTTCGGGTCGACCAGGGTGCCGCCGACCAGCGTCGGGTACCGGCTCGGCGGCGGCAGCGCGCCGGTCATGAGCCAGGCCCGAAGCGCCAGGCGGATGACGTTGATCATCTGCGTCGACGGCATCGGATTGGCGCGGAACGTCCCCGTGCCCCAGTTGTTGCCCGGACAATTGGCGCCGGTCGCTGGCGGCAGATGCGTGAAGCCGCCGCCGCCGCCGCCGTGCGTGGTGCTGCCGATGTAGTAGCGACGCACGTTTCGGGTCAGCGGGATGTCGTAGTCGGCACCCGGGCCGACCCACTCCATCGTCATCTTCAGCGCGAACACTTCCGAGCCGCCGAAGTGCTCGACGACCTTGGGACAGGTGCCGGTGAGGTTGCAGCGATGGAAGATGCTGCTCGCCGGAAGGTTGCGCACCGGATCGGCATAGTCGGTCCACCATTGAGCGCCTTCGCTGCCCATCTGGTACAGCTCGAGCACGCCGTCGGGCTGGCCCCAGCGGACGTTGGCGGCGACCCGGCGCCCGGCGATCTGCGGCCAGGCGCCGTTGTGGACGATGCGGCCCGCCTCGTCCTGGTTCATGCCGGTGTAGATGTACTGGCGCGTGAAGTTGCCCGACTGCGAGCTGCCGCGCACCGACGACCAGCTGATGCGCGCGGCGACCGGATTGGCGGTGCCGAAGTCGTCGCTGGCCGCGTACTTGAAGAACGAGCCGACGTCACGGAAGGCAGCGATGCCGACGCCGAGCACGTACGCGTTCTTGGCCGGGTAGGTGAGCTGGTAGAGCAGCCTTGGGTCGAAGCCGTTCTTCAGGCAGACGTGGATCGGCAGGTTGCTGGGGAGGTTGGCCTCGTTGTTGTCGTCGGGCGTGCCCGGAAACGGATTCGACGCGCTGCAATGGGCGAACGCCCAGTCGCTCGACGGGACGACGCTGCCAACGGTGATCTGGCCGTTGACCGTTTCCTTGGTGTGGGTGACCAGCACCGCCTGCGTCGTGTCGAGCGTCGCCGGCAGGTAGGGCATCGGATTGCCCATCACGTTGAGCGGCTGCGAGTCGCTGCCGCTGCGGTTGACGATGCGCGCCAGCACCGTGCCGGTGACGAGCTGGCCGTTGTCGCGCGCCATCGGCGCCGCGACCCAGTGGTTGGTGCCGGTCGTGTGGTCCGTGGGGACGGCCGTCGCGCCGGCGTTGTCGGCCTGCCAGCCGCTCGTCAGGCCGACGTCGCCCAGGTTGCGCTCGACGGCGGCGATGATGATGGCGCCACCGCGGTTCGGTACGTCGTGCCACATGAAGCCGCTCGCCTGGCTCATGTCGACCGGCTTGGTGAGCGTGAACGAGGTTTCGTAGCGAACCTTGCCGTCCGCATCCTTGCCGAGCAGGATGTCCGTGATGACCGCGTTCTTGGCGTCGTTCGGATCGAGCTCGCCGAAAGCGCGTCCGCGCAGCGTCTCGTAAGGGACCGCCTGGCCCGTGACCGCGCTGGTCGAATCGATCACGATGCGCGTGACGCGCGCCTGCGCCGTGGAGGCAGCCGCCATGCCGACCGCCACAAGGGTGGACGCGACGAGCAGGCGCGAGCCCACCCTCCTGTGCTCGAGATGCTTCATCGATCTGTCTCCTCGTTCGCGACCCTTGGCGGCCGCGGGTCTGTGCCGATGCGCCCTTCAAAGGCACGCGGTGACACGAACTTCCTCTGAAGACAGTCTAGGCTTCGCGCGCAACGACGACAAGACGCCGCGGCACGCGCGCCTCGATCAGGCTCCCGCCTCGCGTCACTGGCGGCCGTACGTCGCGGTGAACGTCGCCTTGCCGAGCAGCGCCGGGCCGACGCCCTTGTTCATCACGAAGCTGTAGACGCCCGCGGTCCCGCTCTTCGGGATGCCACCGGCGGCAGCGACCTTGTCTACCGCCAGCGCATAGAGCGTGAAGACGTAGCGATGCGGCTTGTCGCCGGCCGGCGGACACGGCCCGCCGTAGTTGCCGTTGCCGCCGGTGGCGCCGGTGTCGAAGAAGTCGGTGTTGCCGCCGTAGGCGCCCGGCGGCAGCGAGGCCGGATTGTTGCCGGCGCCCTGCGCCAGCCCGGTCGTGGCCGGCGGCATGTCGTAGACGGCCCAGTGCCAGAAGCCGCTTCCGGTCGGTGCGTCGGGGTCGTGCACCTGAAGCGCGAGCGACTTGGTGCCCGCGGGAAGATTGCTCCAGACCAGCGCCGGCGAGGTGTTGCCGCCGCTGCAGCCGAAGCCGTTGAGGATATATTTGACGTCGAACGTATTGCCCGCGAGATCGGGGCTGGAAAGGGTGAACGCCGGACCTTGCGCATGTGCGCCCACGCCGGCGAAAGCAACGAGCGCGACCATTGCGCTCATCGACGCGGCCATCACGAGTCTGTCTTTCATCGCTGTCTCCTCCAATTTTTCTCGAGCCGTCGACGTGCACACGCCCCCACCATCGTTCGACGGATAAGTGGCTCGCACGCCTGAATCGAGTATCCGCGTGCCACAGGATCGTGGCAATCGCGGTTTGACCGCTCCGGGAACCGAGCGCCTTGGCCGCTAGCAGCTCCGTCGCCGTGGCGCGCCCGAGCGACGAGGGCGCGCAGCGGCGGCGCCGTTGGTGGCCGGTGGTGACGCTGTTCGCCGCCATCATCGCCCTGCAGCTGATCGTCGCGGTGGCGAGCATCGACCTGCTGTCCGCCGCCCGCGCGTACGTCACCGGCGAGAGCCTCTACTCGAAGGGCCAGAAGGACGCGCAGATCCACCTCCTCGACTACGCGCTGTACCACCGCGAGGAAGACTACCTGCGCTTCCTCGGCGCGCTGGCGGTGCCGCTCGGCGATCGCGTCGCCCGCGAGGAGCTGCAGAAGGCCGACACGGACCTGGCGCTGGCGCGGCGCGGCTTCCTGCAGGGCGGCAACCATCCCGACGACATCGACGGCCTGATCCGACTGTTCCGCTGGTTCCATCGCATTCCCTTCATGGCCGAAGCGATCGTCACCTGGACCGAGGGGGACCTCGTCATCCAGCAGATGCGCTCGCTCGCCGAGCGCGCGCACCAGCGCGTCGTCAGCGGCGATCTCGACGCCGCGGGCGCGGCCGAGATGCGCGAGCAGGCGATCGTCCTGAACAAGCGGCTGACCGAGCTCGAGAGCAAGTTCTCGGCGCAGCTCGGCGAGGCGTCGCGGCAGACGCAGCGCCTGCTGCTCGTCGTCAACAGCGTGCTCGCCGCCCTGCTCGCGGTGACCGGCTTCTGGATCGTCCGGCGCAGTGCCCGCCTCCAGGCAGCGACCGAGGACGAGGTCCGGCAACGCCAGGAATCGCTCCAGCGGCTGCTCGACTCGACCGCGGAAGGCCTGTTCGGCGTCGATCCCGAGGGCCGCTGCACTTTCATCAACCGCGCGGCGCTGCAGATGCTCGGCTATCGCCACGAGGCCGAGTTGCTCGGACGCGAGATCTACGAGCTGATCCAGCCGGCGCCCGCGGCCGGGCAGCACGTCGCGCCCGGCGCCGCGTCGATGCAGCGCGCCAACCGCGAGCGCCAGGAGCTGCACGTCGCCGACAGTGTCTTCTGGCGCCGCGACGGCTCGTCGTTCCCGGTCGAGTACTGGTCGCACCCGGTCGTGCAGGAGGGTCGGGTCCACGGCGCCGTCGCGACCTTCTTCGACATCAGCGAGCGGCTGACGATGCAGGCCGCGCTGCGCCAGGGCGAGCTCAGGATCACCAAGCTCGTCGACGCGGTGACGGATGGCGTCATCACGATCGACGGCGACGACCGCATCGTCCTCTTCAACCGCGCCGCCGAGACGCTGTTCGGCGTCGCCGCCGCCGAGGCGATCGGCGGGCCGATCGAGCGCTTCATCCCGTATCGGCCGGCGCAGCCCGAGGACGGCCGGCGCTTCCTCGTCGGCGACGGCGTCAAGAATCCGCCCGGCAGCTTGCAGGAGCTGATCGGCATGCGTGCCAACGGCGAGGAGTTCCCGCTCGAAGCGTCGCTTTCCAAGCTCGTCACCGAACGCGGCATCCTGATGACCGTGGTCCTGCGCGACGTCACCGAGCTGCACGTCTCGCGCGCCGAGCGCCAGGCGCGGGCAGCGCTCGAAGCCGCCAACCGCGCCAAGACGGAGTTCCTGTCGCGCATGAGCCACGAGCTGAGAACGCCGCTCAATGCCGTGCTCGGCTTCGCCCAGCTGCTGCGCCTCGACGCCGCCCGGCCGCCGACGGTGGCGCAGCTCGAGCGCATCCAGCACATCGAGAACGCCGGCGCGCACCTGCTCGCGCTGGTGAACGACGTGCTCGACCTGTCACGCGTCGAGTCGGGACAGATGATGGTCTCGATGGAACCGATCGACCTCGAGGAAGTCGTGATTGACGCGCTGGCGATGGTCTCGCCGCTCGCCGCCGAGGCCGGCGTCGACCTGTTCGCTTCGAACCCGGAGTCGGGCGCGGGCGCGATCGACCAATTCCGCGCCGGCGCTCGTCCGCACTCCGTCTGGGTCTTTGCCGATCGGGTCCGGATGCGCCAGGTGCTGGTCAACCTGCTGAGCAACGCCGTCAAGTACAACCGCGCCGGAGGCAACGTCGTCGTCAGCTGGGAGCGCGGCGGCGACAGCGGCAGCCTGCGCATCACCGACAGCGGCCTCGGCATGACGTCGGAAAAGCTCCAACGCCTGTTCGAGCCGTTCAATCGCCTCGGCGCCGAGAAGTCGAAGATCGAGGGCACCGGCATCGGCCTGGTCCTGTCGCGCCGCCTGGTCGAGCTGATGGAAGGCGAGCTGAAGATCGCCAGCACGCTCGGCCGCGGCACGGTCGCGAGCCTGCGGCTGAAGCGCGCCGACGAACCCGCGACAAGTCAGGGAATCGCCGCGCCGCCGAGCCAGCACGGCTCGTTCGGCGGCACCTTGCGCGTCCTCTACGCCGAAGACGACGAGGTCAACGTCGAGCTGATCCGCCAGGTCGTGATGCTTCGCCCCGCGGTCGCGCTCAGCATCGCGACGAGCGGCGGCCGCGCTCTCGAGATGGCGCGCCACGATCCTCCCGACCTGGTGCTCGTCGACATGAATCTCGGCGACATGACCGGGCTCGAGCTGGCGCGCGCGCTGGCCACGACCCCGTCGACCGCGAACCTGCCGCTGGTCGCGCTGTCCGCGGACGCGCTGCCCGAGCAGATCAGCACAGCGCTCGCGGCGGGCTTCGAAAGCTATCTCACCAAGCCGGTCGACTTTCGCAAACTCTTGAATTTGCTCGACCAACATTTGAAGGCCGAGGTCTGAATGCTCGTATCGACCAAACGCAGGTCGCGTGGTATACATCCCGGCCGTACGCCCTGCCGGCCTTTCCACCCTACGCACTGGAGACGCGATGACGCTTGAATTCCGCCGCACCGGAGAGTTGAAGGAGATCACGAGCTATCCCCTCTGGTTGCAGCGGGTCGTCGCCGACACCCATCGCGACAAGATGCGGGTCGTCGATCACGAGTTGTTCTCGCTGATGCGCGATGCCAAGCTGCCCGTTGTGGCGATGCGACGCTTCCTGCAAGGCGTCTGGCCGACGATCGAGCAGTTTCCGCAGTTCATGTCGATGAACCTGAAGAAGCTCAGCCATGGCTCGAGCGCGGGCGAGGACCTCGCGCGGCGCTACCTGATCCACAACATCCGGGTCGAGCAGAAGCACGCCGAGTACTGGGTCGAGTGGGCCCGTTCGGTCGACCTCACGGTCGCCGATCTGCACCTGAGCGAGGACGTCGAGGGCCTGGCGGCGCTGTCGCACTGGTGCTGGTACGTCTGCGACCGCGCCAGCCTCGCGGTGGCGATCGCCGCGACCAACTACGCGGTCGAAGGCGCCACCGGCGAATGGTCGTGCGTCGTCTGTTCGAAGACAACCTACGCCGAATCGCTGCCTGCGCACCTGCGCGCGCCGGCGATGCGCTGGCTGCGCGTCCACGCCGAGTACGACGACACCCATCCCTGGGAAGCGCTCGAGATCGTCGGCACGCTGCTTGGCCACGCGCCGCCGGCGGCCGAGATCGATCGCGTTCGGCGCGCGGTGCGGACGAGCTACATCTACATGGAAATGGCGCTCGACCAGGCCTTGAGCTCGATGCTGCACGGCAGCTTCGACGAGACCGCGTCGAATGCCTCGACCCTCGGCGCTCTCGACGCGGCCTGATCGGCGGGCCGACGCCGCGACGGGTCTTTCGAGCGGAACGGCGCGCCATCCATGATCGAGCGCCACCTGGACATCGCCACCGCCGACGGGGCGATGAACAGCTTCGTCGTTCATCCCGAAGAAGGCGGCCCGTTCCCGGTCATCCTGTTCTGCATGGACGCGCCGGGCAAGCGCGAAGAGCTGCACGACATGGCGCGGCGGATCGCCTCGGTCGGCTACTTCGTCGTCCTGCCGAATCTCTACTACCGGCGCTCTCGCGACTATTTCCTGAAGGAGCGCACAGAGCCCGGCATGGCGGAGATGTTCGCGCACATGGCGACGCTCGGTCGCCGGACCACCGACTGCGACACGCGGGCGCTGCTCGCCTTCGTCGATGCCGACGCGGCGGCCGACGGCAGCTGCGTCGGCGCGGTCGGGTACTGCATGGGCGGCCCGATCGTGATGTGGGCGGCGGCAGATTTTCCGGAGCGTCTCAGGTGCATCGCCTCGATCCATGGCGCCAACATGGCCAACGATCAGGCCGACTCGCCGCATCGCATGGCAGCGAAGATCCGCTGCGAGAGCTACTTCGCCTGTGCCGAGATCGACAAGTGGGCACCGCCGGCCGACATCGCCAAGCTGGAGGCCGCGCTGCGTGACGCACAGGTGCCGCATCGGATCGAGTGGTATCCGGGCGTCGAGCACGGCTTCGTCTTTCCGCAGCGAGCGGGGGTCTACGACCGGCCTGCCGCCGAGCGGCACTGGGAGCGTCTGTTCGCGCTGTTCGCACGCACGCTGCAGACACAGGCCCGGCGCTAGGGCCAGCAGGCGCACGGCGAAGAGCGCCGTGGCGTGAGCCCCTCATGGGCTTCGCTGAAGGATCGCCTTGGAGTCGTCGAAGCCGATCGGCGCGGAGGTGTGCTCGTGGACGATGCGCAGCACGTGCCCTCTGGTCCGCAGCACCCAGGTGAGCCGGTTCTGCAGGGTCCGAACCGGTGCGCCGTCCGCCGCGACACCGGCGTAGGTGACGATCGCGCTCACCATCGCCATGTCGCGATCCGATGACGACTGCACGTCGTCGAAGCGGACGTGGACTCGCTCGGTGCCGAGCGAGCTGAACCAGCCTTCGATGGCGGTCTGCCAGGCGGCGGCGCCGGCATAGAGCCAGACGCCCCAGGCATCGAAGACCCGAGCATCCGGGTCGTAGAGGCGCATGAACGCCTCGGCATCGCGCGCCAGCACCGCCGACTTGTAGGAGTCCAGGATGCGGTCGATCGACTTCTGCAGGTCAGTCACTTCGAATTCTCCGGCGATCGTTCGTCATAACGTCAAGGCACGCTGTTCGCCACGGGCGATTCCGGCGATCGTTTGCACGCTCATCGACAGGATGACCAAGGTTGCGAACGCCAGCACGGCGAGCGCGAACGCTTGCGCCGGCCACGATGGCTGGTGTAGGTTGAACTTCAACGCGGCGTTGGCCATCGCCGCCAGCGGGAAGCTCACCGCCCACCACGACGTATGGAAAGGCGAAGCGCTGCGCAGGAACAGCAGCTTCGGCACCAGCACCGCAAACATGAAGACGGCGAGGTAGAAGAGCGAGCTCGCGAACAGATCGAGCCGTCCGACGACACTGAGATAGGCCGAGAAGCTGACGGCGAAGGTCGCCACGAAAATCAGCAATGAGGGCCGCTGCGCCTGGAGCATGGGCGCCTCGAAAATCAGCCGCGAAAGAATCATCGTGAACAGCGGGATCGCAAAGAACAGTCCCACTGCGAGCCCGAAGGCGCTGACAGCCGCCGCCCCTGGAAGGTCGAGCGTGACACCGACGATCGAGATGTTGAGCGTTCCGACGATGGGAATCATCCAGGCCGGGGTGGCGTGAACGACCTGCTGTCGGACGCTCATCCACCGGCTCACGATGAGCCACGCGAAGGCCAGCATCGACACGGTCCCGATCATCCAGAGAGCTTTGCTCAGCAGCACCGAATAGGGCGCGACGACGGCTGGCAGCAGCAGGAACGCGATGATCGGTGTGCCGAAGAAGTTGACCGCCACCGGATGGGCGAACTCGGCGCGCACTGCGCCCGACGAGCCGATGCACTTGATTGCGTAGCAGAGCGTCAGCAAGACGAAGACGCACCCGGCGACCAGGCCGAGCGCCGCGCCGATCCATCCGGACAGGCCGAACTCGGTCGCCGCGAGCCGCCACGCAAGCGCCAGGCCGGAAAAGCCCATGACGGAGCCGAACAGGCTGACCGGCAGATACGCCAGTCGCCCGGTCTGAACGATCTGCGCAGAGTCGACGGGTTGCGTCATGTGACCGGTCCGACATCCGATTGCTCGGCGGTTCGCGTCTTGGCGGCTGCCGGGGAGAGTCGGCGCTACCAGACGGTATAGACCATGACGAACCCAGCGATGGTCATCACCGTGAGCGTCGCCAGGAACAGCAGTTCAACCACGCGCGCCAAGAGCGCTGCGCGCTTGTGCGAGCGTGTCCTCAGTGCAAACGTGATGAGGTAGATGCAGAGCAGGAAGGTCGCCGCGCACGCCGCCAGGACGTCGTCGATCGCCGTCGCCGCGCCCCGGTGAGAGGCATTGATGAAGGCGACGATGCCGACGCAGAGTCCCGCCAGGGTCCCGCACAGCGAAAGAAGGCTCGTCAGCTCGTCGCGCTGAACCGGGCCCTCGCGGGACGTCGTCATCGAGCCGGTCTGGTGTGGGCGGGGGTCATGCGCGGTCAAGCTTTGCTCAGGACATCGGCTCGGTGCAGGTAGGGCTAAGCGGCGACGGTCGCCGCCGGAGTCTCCTCTCTTCCCTCCTGGGCCAGGAAGACGATGAGAACGATGAGACCGACGACGGGAACCAGGACGATGAGCTGCCACCAGCCGCTTCGATTCGTGTCGTGGAGCCTTCGCGCCGCCGCCGCAATCGAAGGCACCAGGGTGGCCAGGGAGAACAGAGCGCTGAGCGTATTGCTGAACAGCGACGTTGCCGCACTGACCAGCAGAATGAACAGGAAGAACCACCAGTACTCCGATCGGCTCGCCCGCCCGGTGAAGTCGGCGTACTTGGCGAAGCAGACTTTCACTGATTCTTGGAACGTCATGGATTCCTCCGTTGGGTTGGGACGTGAAGCTCCTCGGTGACCACAAGGCGCCGAACGTTCAGCTCCTCGATGTCAAGCCTTCCGATTCGGGCCCGTCCGACGGCCAATCGACCGATGGCCAGGGCACCGACGGCCACTGCGCCGACGGCAAATGCGCCCAGCGCGAAGCCGCCTATCGCAAGTGCTCCGGTCGCCAGCGCGCCGAGAGCCCGAGGCGCAGCGACGGTCGTTCTCATGCGTTGCAAGGTGTGACGTGGACGAAGACTATCGGACATCGGACGCTACCCGTCATTCGTTGCTGTCGCGACATGCGCCCGACGAGCGGTCAGATTCCCGACACATGAGACGACAAGATGCGTGCGACGCCCCTGGCGCCGAAGCACCGGAAGCGGAACTCGCCTCCGGCGTGCTCGACCACGACGATTCCGGTCAGCCAGCCGAAGTCGCGCCGCGCGGCACTGACGGTGGTCAAGGGAATGCGAACAGGCTGAAGTCCGCTGTGAAGAGCCGCGTTCATGCCATTGGGTGTGAAGGTGATGGCATCGGATGATGCCTGCACCCGGCCGCCCACCCAGAGCCCGCCGAGCGGCTCGTGCATGTGGCCAGCGGTTGCCGATGCAACGCCCGAAAAAAGGCCCGATGGCGCCGCGTCCGGCAGCAACGCATTGCACATCTTGTCGATCAGCAGCCGATGCATGAACGCTACCCGTCGTTTGACATTGGCGGCCACCGAACCGGTCGATCCCGAGTCGGGGCGCAATGACCAGTTGCAGCAACCATGATCAAGACGCCGCCTTCGGCGCGTCCGGAGCGCTGCGCAACCTGAAGTACCGAGGATCCGTCGCGGGCACGGTGATCTTGCGAATGCCGAAGCCGGCGGCTCGAACGGCACCCACCGCCTGGAACGGCCCGAAGCTGCTGCGCGAGGCTTCGAGGAAGTAGTTGCCCGGCGGAAGCGCCCGGGTCTCGATGACGGTGCTGCCGCCGGAGCGGCTGACGCGGACGCCGCCGAAGGGGCGCGCCAGCGGGTCGCCGACGAAGACGCCCTGTCCGGGCATCTGCACGCTCTTCCAGTACGCCTCGAGCAGGCTCTCGCCCGAGAGGTAGTGCGCCATGACGATGCCGACCTCCGGGAACTTGCCGCGGAAATTGCACGGCTCGCTGCTCGTGCCGTAGCTGCCGGTCGCACCGACGGTAAGCCACTCGAGCGCCGTCGTCTGGCCGCGGCCGATGAGCGCACCGCCCCACGACGTCAGGTGGTCGGCGATGGCACCGTCGAGGAAATGGTTGCTGGCCATGTTGGCCACCTCGGCAACGCCGGTGAAGTGGAACATCACGTCGGCCTTGCCTTCGAGCGCGTTGCCCTCGACGACTTCGATCGGATAGGCCGGACCGAGCACCTGGCGCACGCGGGGGTAACTCTCGGCGCGCACGTTGCGGCTGGCGTCGCTCGTGTTCTGCAGATAGGCCTTGCCCTCGGGCCAGCTCTCGTCGGAGCGCAGGCCGCGATCGATCAGCCGCTTCGCGCTCTCGACGTCGCTTGCGGCGAGCAGCATCGACGGACGCATCCGGTAGTCGGTGAAGGGCGCGCGGCTGACGCTGTTGAAGTACGGCGACGCTTTGGTCGCGAGGCAGCCTTCGGCGCAATACGAACCGGGATCGAAGCCGAACGCGAACGCCGCCGTCACCGACATGCACTCGACCCGGGTCGGCAGCGTCCAGGCGAGCGCGTAGCCCTGGACCTCGGCGCCGACCTTGGCGTCGAGCACCGCCTGCACGCGCTCGAACTCGGCGAAGCTCATCGTCTCGCGGCCCGGCGTGAAGCGGACGCGAATCAGGCGCTCCGGGGGGATGCCGCGCTGCGCCGCGTAGTAGCGGCCGACCTCGACGCTGGCCGGGTCCGCGTCGTTGACGACCACCGCGATGTCGCGCGCGCGCAGGCCGATGCTCGGCAACGACACCCGCGCCAGGTCCGCGCGCGACGGCGCGAGTGCGGCACGCGCAGGCGCCGGATCGGCACGTACGGAGGGCGGGTCGGGTGCCTGGGCCGCAGCGGCCGCCCACATTCCCGCGGCGGTGAAGACAGCGAAAAGCAGTCGCGCCCCGGCCCGAGCGAAGGCAGTCCTCAACACAGCGCCACGAGCCCGATCACGTCCTGCCGCGCATCACGGCGCGCCGCGCGCTTGCCGCGCGTGAAGCCGGCATGGGCAACGGCCAGCGAACGCCACAGGGTGTTGTCGAGAAGCTGCGTCATGGTCGATGCGTTCCAGCGGGAGCGACAAACGCTCGCCGCCATTGTCCTGGCAATAATGCCGCGCCGCGCCGCACCCGGGAATCGTCATCGCCACCACCATCGCCGCCCGCCGCCCGCCCGTAGAACTCGACTGGCTCGGCCATCCCAGGGGACTCGTCGTCCTGTTCCTGACCGAGACGTGGGAGCGGATGAGCTACTACGGCATGCGCTCGCTGCTCGTGCTGTACATGGTCAAGCACCTGCTCGTGCGGCCCGACGTCGGCGCCGAGGTGCTCGGTTTCAACGCGCTCCGTCACGCGCTCGAGACCGCCTTCGGCGAGCTGACGCCGCAAGCGCTGTCGTCGCAGATCTACGGTCTGTACACGGGATTCGTCTACCTGACGCCGTTCTTCGGCGGCATGCTCGCCGACCGCGTGCTCGGCCGCCGGCGCGCCGTGGTCGTCGGCGCCGCCTTCATGGCGATCGGCCACTTCCTGATGGCAAGCGAGCGGCTGTTCTTCGTCGCGCTGATGTTCCTGATCGTCGGCAACGGCTGCTTCAAGCCGAACATCTCGACCCAGGTGGGCGGCCTTTACGCTCCCGGCGACCCGCGTCGCGACCGCGCCTACTCGGTCTTCTACGTCGGCGTGAACCTCGGTGCCTTCATCGCGCCTCTGATCTGCGGCACGCTCGGCCAGGTCGTGGGCTGGCACTACGGCTTCGGCGCCGCCGGTGTCGGCATGGTGCTCGGCCTCGTCATCTACCTCACCAACCAGGACAAGCTGCCGCTCGACCCGCCGCCCGTGACGTCGCCGACCGCGCCGTTCGCAGCCACCGCGGCGTTCATCGTCGGCGTGCCGTTCGGCATCGTGGCGCTGCTTTGGCTGCTGACGTTGCCGGCGATCGTTCCCGTCGGCCTCGCGGTGGTCGTCGTCGCGGCGAGCGTCGCCTGGATGGTTCGCCTGCCACGCGAGGACCGGGCTCGGGTGATGGCGCTCGCGGCGGCGTGCCTGGTCACGGCTGCATTCTGGGCGGTCTACGAGCAGCAGGGCAACACGCTGCAGCTCTGGGCCGAGCAGAGCACGCGCTGGCCGACGCTGTTCGGCTTCACGATCCCGTCGACGTGGTATCAGTCGTTCAACCCGTTCCTGATCTGGCTCCTGGTGCCGCTGCTGAACGCGCTTTGGGCGTGGCAGGCCAGGCGAGCTCGCGAGCCGACCAGCCTGCAGAAGATGGCGACCGGCTGCATCGTCCTCGGCAGCGGCTTCCTGGTCATGATCGTCGCCGCCACCGACATGTCCGACGGTGCCAAGGTCAGCGTTCTCTGGCTGCTCGCGTCGAGCGTCGTCTTCACGATCGGCGAGATCTACCTGTCGCCGGTCGGTCTCTCGTTCGTCACCAAGGTCGCGCCGCTGCGCATGGTCTCGATGATGATGGGCGTGTGGTACCTGTCGAGCTTTGTCGGCAACTACCTGACCGGCTACCTCGGCACGTACTACGAGAAGATGGCGCACACGCGGTTCTTCTGGATGCTCGCCGCTATCGCCGGGCTGGCGGGGCTCGCCCTCTACGCCATGAACCGGCCGCTCGACCGGATCGTGGGCGCACACGACCGGCACGATACCCGCTGATAGCGATCGCGATGCGATCGCGCCGCCGCGACCTCAGCGCGCCCGGTCGCCGCAGATCGCCGTCAGCACGGCGCCGATCGGAGCGCGGATCACGACGTCGGCGAGCTCGTCCATCGCCGTCTCCTGGTCGTTGACGATGACGACCCGGGCACCGGCACGCATCGCGATCGGCACCATGCTCGCCACCGGCTGCACCTGCAGCGTCGTGCCGATCGCGAGCAGCAGGTCGGCCTCGCCGGCGACCCTCAGCGCACGCTCGATGACCTCGGGCACGAGCGCCTGGCCGAACGAGATCGTGTCGCTTTTCAGGATGCCGCTGCAGACGAGGCAATGTGGATCGTCCTCGCCGGCGCGAACGCGAGCCAGGGCCTCGTCCATCGGCGCGCGCCGGCCGCACTGCCAGCACATGACACGGCGCATGCTGCCGTGGACCTCGACCACCATCCCGGGCGAAGAGCCGGCGCGCTGGTGCAGCTCGTCGATGTTCTGCGTCACCAGCGCATGCAGCTTGCCGCGCCGCTCGAGCGCGACCAGCGCACGATGACCGGCATTCGGCTCGGCCGACCAGGCGGGCGAGTCGAGGCGCGAACGCCACGCGGCCTTTCTGACCTCGGGCTCCGCGAGGTAGTTCTGGATCGTCGACTGCTTCTCGGCGGCCGGATTTCTGGTCCACACGCCGTTCGGTCCGCGGAAATCGGGAATGCCGGATTCGGTCGAGATGCCGGCTCCCGTGAGGACGACGACGCGGTCGGCCGCGTCGATCCAGCGCCCCGCTTCCTCGATTGCTTCGCTCGTCGCCACGCCGGGCTCAGGCACGCGCCGGGTCGGGCCGGCGGGCGACGAAGTCGATCTCGACCAGCGCGCCTTTGGCGAGCGCGGTGACGCCGACGCAGGTGCGCGCCGGCCGGCGCTCGGCGGCGAAGTGGCTCGCGTACGCGGCATTCATGCCGGCGTAATCCTGCTCGAAGCGGGCCAGGTAGACCCGTGCCTGCACCACGTCGCCGAGCGCGAGGCCGATGCCGCGCAGCACGGTGTCGAGGTTGCGCATCACCTGGTGGGTCTGTGCCTCGATGCCCTCGGGATAGGGCTCGTCGACCGACGTCCCGGCAAACGGCATCTGCCCGGTGAGGAAGACCCAGCCGTCGGCCTCAACGGCATGGCTGAAAGGCGCGACCGCATCGGGCGCGCCGGCGACGAAGTGGAAGGTCGGCGCCACGCGCACGCGCGCTCCGCTCTGCTCAGTTCTTCTCCGCCAGCTGCTCGAGGATGGCCGGGTTCTCGAGCGTCGACGTGTCCTGGGTGATCTTCTCGTCGTTGGCGACCGAGCGCAGCAGCCGGCGCATGATCTTGCCGCTGCGCGTCTTGGGCAGGTTGTCGCCGAAGCGGATGTCCTTGGGCTTGGCGATCGGGCCGATCTCCTTGGCGACCCAGTCGCGCAGCTCCTTGGCGATCTTCTTCGCCTCCTCGCCGGTCGGGCGCGGCCGCTTCAGGACGACGAACGCGCAGATCGCCTCGCCCGTCGTGTCGTCGGGCCGGCCCACGACCGCCGCCTCGGCGACGAGCGCCGTGTTCGCCACCAGCGCCGACTCGATCTCCATCGTCCCCATGCGGTGGCCGCTGACGTTGAGGACGTCGTCGATGCGGCCGGTGATCGTGAAGTAGCCGGTCTTCTCGTCGCGGATCGCGCCGTCGCC
>Ga0070672_100000416_pt1 | contig 24708 bp, 21 predicted proteins | sample KBSM13metaG_FD_66151 | JGI IMG/M metagenome (GOLD analysis project Ga0070672, IMG submission 66151) | Miscanthus rhizosphere microbial communities from Kellogg Biological Station, Michigan, USA - KBS M1-3 metaG | ecosystem: Host-associated > Plants > Roots > Rhizosphere > Soil ... | reverse complement strand
ACTTCACCCGACAGCGGAGCTCCCAGATTCACAACCACTCGAAGATCCGCGATATCGCGATTGACCTCCACCGGGACGCGCCCCGTTGGCTGCCGCCGAGTGGTTGGCTGCCCTCCTGGCCCGGAGTTCACGCTTGTCACAACTGTTCCGCCAAGAACCTGAACGCTGGTGATGGTACCGGCCGTCGGCAGCGCCGCGCCTGTTGTAACAGTACCGGGAGCCGCAACGGTATCCGTGATCACCGGTGCCACCGGGAACAGATCGTAGACCCCGGGTCGAATGTTCCGAAGTTCAAATTCACCGTTGGTTCGGGAAGCCGTGGGAAGTGCGTTAATTACCGAAGGAGGATTCACACTGTCGAGAACTCCCGGCTCTCTGGGAGAAAGTAAAAACGACGAGATCGAGCGATCAATCACGCCCGTCGCGGGATTGGGCCGGGCGACCGTGTTGATGGCAACTCCGGAAATCTTGAAGGTGCCCGTAGAAACGGTCTGGATCGTGATATCGGCACCGGTCACCTCACTCCCATCTTTGATTTCGATCGGCATTGCGGTGCCGGGATCCGTCGTACCCGGATAAAATGTTCGGGCCCACGAATCCTGCGGACCTGGAACGGCATTTGGAGCGCGCGGAATCACGCCGACGTAGTATTCACCCGGGAACATCCAGTAGATACGGTATTCTCCACGATCGTCGGTGGATTTCTGATTGAAGATCGACCACGTCCTTCGTCCATTGGGATATGTCACACGGTACACCGCCACGTTCATTCCGGAAATCGGCTGACCGTTGGGATCGCGTATACGACCAGCGACGACGGAACCCTTTACCATTACCAGATCTTCGGGAGGATTCGTCTTCCCTTCCTGGACGTTGATCGTCCTGGTCAGCGCAGCCGGAGCGGAGCCATTCAGCGGAGTTCCAAAGTATCCATCGAGTTCTGCCCGAACCGTGTATCGGCCCGGTGGAAGCTCGCGAAAACTGAAATGTCCGGAACCATCCGTCGTCGCAGTCACCGGACGGCTGGTGTTGCCTGCAGTTGCATTCCGCCGCGCATTTTCGATGGCGTTGTCGATCACATCCTGCGTGACACCTGCACGGAATCCGGACTCCGTGAGTGAATTAATCTGGTCCGACAGCCTCGCCGCCACTTCGGGAGCAAGATTCGACGCCGCGTTCGTCGGAGCAGTCAGCGTGATGAGCACATTCGAAATCGGCTCACGAGTTCCCGAACGAATGACGCGTCCTTCGATGACTCCCGCCGGAGACTGGGACTGCAACGTGAGTAAAGTGAGAGCGATGATTGCTGAAATTCTCATTCAGACCCCTGTCATCTCGTCGATCCAAATGTGTTAATTAAGTAACGTGTCGGCAGCATAACAAACTTCGATCGCCCGCAACAAACAATGTGATTGAACGCATTCCATCATCCGCTTTCCGGATGATTACCCTCCTGCAAACACCGGCCGAAATCCAGCCCCGGTGAGAATGCGAGCGACCGTTTCGCGGTGATCGCCCTGAATTTCGATCCGTCCGTCTTTCGTTGTGCCGCCTGCGCCGCACGCCTTCTGCATCGCCTTGCCGAACTGCTTTTGTTCCGCCTCGCTGACGCCGGTAAAATTCGTCACCACTGTTACCACCTTGCCACCGCGGTGTGCGGTCTGGCGAAGAATATCGACCCGGCCACGGTTCTTCTTCGCCGCCGGAGACACGGTCTCGTCGCTCTGGGTTGTTGCGGGGGAAGCTGGAGTTGATGGCAGGTTCAGGTTCTTCAGCATTGCGAATGGACTTCCCCAGTCGGAGGTCCCGTCACTCGTCGCAATTCGCTTCTTGCTTTTCATAACCTTCGGCTCACTCCAACTCCGAGATGAACATGTTTTCGACGCGCTTGCGAGCCCATGGCGTTTTGCGCAGGAATGTCAGACTCGACTTGATGCTCGGCTCATAGAGAAAGCAGCGTATGGGAATGCGGCGCGCCAACTCTTCCCATCCATGACGCTCGACCAACCGAGTGACAATGGTTTCCAGTGTGATGCCATGCAACGGATTGCTGAAATCCGATTCAGGAGACACTTCAGAGCACAAATGGACTACTGCCGTTCGTCCTGGCAGATGTATTCGAACATCTCCCCGGTGTCATTCCACTTCGATGGAGTACGGTCGGTAATGCTCCACCGGATCGTCCATGGCGCCGTGTAGGCTCCCGGGTCATCGACGGTGGCTTCGTAATTCAGCGATTTGAGATTGGGCCTGGTGATGCGCTCGGTGAGATGCAGTTGCACTGTCGTTGGGTACGACCCCGTGACCCACGCCTTCTCATTGAAGCCCACAGTGTCGATCACCAGAGTGTCGCCTTCCCATTTTCCCGTTGAGTGTCCGAAGAACGTCGGACGCAATGCGTCGCCGGTTGGATGTGGACGCCCATCCATGTAAATCACGCGCCAGGAATGCGGGCCCGCAATGTTGAGCATGAAGATCGACTTCAGTTCCGGAACCTCCACAAACTCGAATCCGGGAGCGAGAAAAAACGAAGGTCCGCCGCCGGGCTTGCAATTGATCTGCGGCGGATAGAGGTCGGTCTTCGACGTGCGATATTGATACAGCGCCCGCGCCCACGGCTGCAGCGGAATATCCGCAGCGCGAGGATACGTCCCAAGCCCCGGACGCGCTTCCCAGTAGCCTTTACTATTCGCTGATGCGCCGAGGTTCGGATGTCCGTCGGGCCACCGGGGAGTTGGCGGAACATCCGTCGCCGGTGTCGCAAGAGCTGGAGCCTGGCCGCCCCGCTGCCCAAGGAGCAATCCTTGAACGGCGATCAGCGATCCAACACCGACAATCAGACCGGCCTTCCGAACGACTGCAATGGACATGCAGGTTACCTCATCACCAGTTTCTTGCCGGATGCCAACGTCATGGATGTCGATGGCATCGAGCCTGCAGCGTTCGTTCCATCCTTTGCCAGCGCGGCATCCGTGATGGTGATCTTGTCCCCGATCTTCAAAATGTCGCGCGTCCAGCCTCCTCGAGTCAGAGCGTAGGGAGGTCCCATTTCGACCTTATAGCTCTTCGTCAGGCCATTGGCATCCCGGGTGTCGAGGAACACGAATGCGTGTGGATTGTTCCAGTCCAGCTTTGTCACGTAGCCGGTGATCGTTATCGGCTTGTTCGAATCATATTCGGCATCGAAGGAATGGTGTGCGAATACGGGCATGGTACTGACGAACAACAGGGTCCAAACAACCAACCATGCAATCATGGATGGAAAGCGATTACGTTTCATATTCTTCTCCAATCGAGTCAGCGGACGAATGTGTGTTCCGCATTGTCCTCGCAAAAGTACTCTTCGATTTCCTTGTCGGGAACCCACTGAACAGTCCATGTCGCGGTCCAGGGCCTCGTGTAGGTTCGAGGATCGTCCACGGTCACTTCGTATTTCAATGTGTCGTAGTTGGGTCTGGAAAATCGTTCAATCAAATGCAGCGCTTCGGTATGCGGAAGGCCTCCGTTCGCCATCCAGAAGCGTTCGCTGTAGCCGGCCGAATCGACAACGAGGGTGTCCTTATCCCACCGTCCGGTCGACGTCCCGTAATACGTGAGCACGGCTTCAGCGGCAGGAACTGCAGGGCGGCCGTCGGTATAGATCACACGCCAGTTTCGATCGCCGCCGCCGAGCAGAATCAGGATGCGCCCCAGTTCACGCTGTTCGATGAACTGGAATCCGTTCGGCATTTGAAACTGCCGAGGCCCGCCCTGAGGGAGACACCGTCCCAGAGGATCATCCTTCAAAAGATTTCTCTGACGATTCAGATAGAGCGCTTTCGCCCAGGGTTGAAATGGAGCGACTCGATCGGCGTCGGAAATATTGAGCAGAAGGCCGTCCTCATTCATCGGGATCTTCCCACCTTTATCGTCCACGAGAACTCTGGAGCTCGACGCCCCCCAATATCCCTTCTTTCCGGGCGAGGGGCCGAAGCGCACCTGATTATCCGGCCAACGTGGGGTTGGCAACGACACCGCTGCTGCGGGTTTAGCCGTCGGCGGTCCGAAGAGTCGCTTTCCCGAGGAAGTGAGCACCACCGATTTGGCGAAAGCTTCCCGGCTTTCACTTCGGGCGGGACTTCCGTCCACGGTCACGACGTCGCCGATGTGAAGAGAACTTTTCTTCCAGCCTTCGCGCTCCAGTTCCAGCGGATTGCCGAAATCCACCGCCCAGTTCATGACAGTCCCGTTCGCATCCTTAACATCGACAAAGAAGAAGGCACGGGGATTGACCCAGTCGATTCTCGTCACGGGACCTTGAAGTTTGACTTGACGGTTACCGTCGTATGTCGCTGTGTTTGAACGTTGAGCGGCGGCGATCAGGACGGTAATTGCAAGTCCCAGGACAATGACGAGAGTATGGAGCCAGACACGTTTCATGAGTTAGTCTCGCGTCAGCCGGAAATCCCCGCGGGTGGTGCCTTGCACCCACGAGCCGATGATCTTCCGATGATAGGAACTGATGTCTTCCAGCTTGCCTTCTGCAGTAATGTGGACCGGTTTGCCTGCGGCATCCTTCGCCTCTGCTTCTAAACGAACCGTCCAGCTGGCCACGTCGAGATAGACACTGGCCAATGTGATGGAGTCCGGACCGGGATTGATGAACCCGGTGACATTTTTGCCATCCCAATTCAGGACAACCGTCAGATGATTCCGCGTTGTCGGGTTGGGACCCCAGTCGCCGCCCCAGGTGCCGGTCAGCGGATGTCCCTCCTGCGCCGTCATCGGCATAATGAAGCCTAGACAAGCGACGACGCATCCGAGCAACCAGACTCTCTTCAGCATGAACGATCCTCCATCTCACACGATCCGCTGTAGTGCTGCGGAATATATCGTTATATCCGGCTAGACGCAATTTCCGACATGTAAATTGAATCGCGGTATTAGGGGATGGAGGAATCGCCCTCCTGGTTCAGGAGGGCGATTTGAGCTACGTCTGGAAATCCATGACTCCGAAATCAAATCGGATGGTCCACTTCAGATAACGTCGAATGAAGTCGAGTGTGAATTCTTCCGCCACACGAAATTCTGGTGACGTTGGAATACAATCCCCCGGCGTCAGCCGAAAACGAACTAGTCCGTCGGCTGACCGCTCTGTGTCATCACCTTGCCGTTGGCCAGCGTCGCCGACATGAACATCGCGGCCTTCGAACCATCCTTCATCGGGCGGCCGACGATGGTGATCTTTTCACCGGGCTTGATGGTGTTCTTAGTCCAGCCTCGACGGCCAAGGTAATTGGGACTCATTCCTTCGACGCCCCAGAGATCCACTCCGCCCTTGTCGTTCGGAACGTTGATCCAGATCCAGGTATGCGGATTCGTCCAATCGAATTCCTTGACGATGCCGGTCAAAGTCGTTTGTTTGGTCGAATCAAACGGCACAGTGGAATGATGCGCGGCAATCGGGCCGACACCGGCCGCCAGCAAACTCAACGTCACAAGAGCCAGGACCAGGGATCGTCGTGGATTTACCTTCATGATTTCCTCCATTTTCATTTCTTTGGCGCAGTTCCGGCATTGTCCAGCTTGATTCCGGCCTTGCCACTCTCGTCCACAAAGTTGTGGTTATTCTCTTCACAGATATATTCGGCAATGGTCCAGTTGCGATGACGCTTGAGCGTCCGGCTGGATGTGAACGGGGCTGTCAGTGCCTTGGGATCTGTAATTGTGGTTTCGATCGACATCGTATCCGGATCGGTAAGACGAAACCGTTCGACAATCTTCATGCTGTCGCTGTGAGGGATTCCCGCCGCGAGTTGGGTCAATGGCGAGAACCCGACGGTTTCCACCACCAGCGTGTCGCCTTCCCAATGGCCGATGGATGTTCCAAAGAATTTCTCGTCGGGATCTTCCGGAAGTTTCCGGCCGTCGGTATAAATGTGGCGCACCTGCGTGTAGGCCTCGATAACGATCGTCACCTTGCCAGGGGTCAGAAGAAACTCCATCGGATAGGGTTGATTCATGATGCCGGGCATGCCCGGTGGCAGGCAGTTGGCCGTCTCATTATCCTCCCGGGCCTGCCCTCGAAGTGCGTCCCGCTTGGCCGCGTATTCCGGTGTTAACTGGGGGCCGGCTGCTGTACCGCCACGCGCAGCTGCCGGAGCCGCGCCGCGTGCTCCGGCGGCGGGTACGGCAGCTGCGCCACGTGCCCCGCCACCACCGCCAAGGGCAGCTTCCCAAACGCCGGTGAGATCGGGCAGCTTCGCCAGCGCGGACCAATCCGCAGCAGTGGGCGGCGCTGGCGCCTTCTGAGCCGATGCCGCTACTTGCATCACTGCAGCAGCGGCCAGTATCGCAACGAATCCCGACAATTTCTTACGAGCGTTTTCCATGAGTCTTCCCTCGCTCCAAACAGCTATTCCGATTTTTCGCAATCATACAGCAAGGAATTTCAGAGGCGGACAGGAAATTCGAGTTGTGGGGCGGCCGTCTCACACTCCCTTGACGATGCCGCCTTGAACGTATGCAAGGGAATGAATCGTGACAAACGCGTCCGGATCCAGCTCGCGGATGATGTTGCTCACTTTGCCAACTTCCAGTCTGGTAACCACGCAGTAGAGTATTTCGCGTTCGACTCCGGATTTGCCGCCTCTGCCGGTGTATACCGTAACACCGCGGCCGAGCGCGTTTGTAATCCGGGCTCGAATTTCGACGCTTCGATCTGAAATGATGGTCATGGCGTGAAACGCATCGATACCGTGAATGACAAAGTCCAGAGTTCTGGCGGCAGCGACGTAAGTCAGGATCGAGTAGAGCGCCGCTTCAATCCCCAACACCTCCAGCGCTGTCAGGAACAAAACAATGTTGAAGATCAGAATGACATCCCCAACCTTCAGAATCTGACTGCGTTTGCTGATGATCAGGGCGGCAATCTCCGTACCGTCCAGCACTGCCCCACCTCGAACAGCCAAACCAATTCCCCCACCGATGAAAAATCCTCCGAAAATTGCCGTCAGCAGCAAGTCTGGCGTGACGTCCGGGTAATGAAGGGTCGCCAGCGCAATCGCGAGTCCTGCAATTGCACCCGTGCTTCGAATAGCGAAGGCTCGACCAAGATGTTTCCAGGCCAGCGCAATGAAAGGCAGATTGACCAGCGGCAGCAGGATCGATAGCGGTATGTGGGTGGTCTTTTCCAGAAGCATCGACACTCCGGTGACACCACCGTCAATGAAATTGCTCGAACGAAGGAATCCGTGCAGTCCCATACCTGCGGACAGAATTCCGAGAACGATCATGAAGGCATTTCGCGATTCACGCCCGATGGAACCCATCAGCGGCGGGCAAGCATCTGGTCGAACACGTCTTCCGCGTGGTAGGAACTTCGGACGAGCGGACCGGAAAATACCCAGCGTATTCCGAGTGCCAATCCCACGGATCGCAACTCCGCAAATTCGTCGGGATGGTAGTACCTCTGAATCTCGGCGTGCTTCTTCGAAGGACGCAGATACTGCCCCATTGTGAAGATATCCACTCCCGCATCGGCGGCGTCATGCAGCAGTTCGACTATCTCACCGTTGTTTTCGCCAAGCCCCAGCATGATGCCGGTTTTTGTAATGGTCTGCGGACTCATTTCCTTTGCGGACTTGAGCAACCCAAAAGACTTTCGGTAGTCGGACTTGAAACGAATCGATGGGTACAGCCGCGGCACCGTTTCAATGTTGTGCGAAAAAATATCGGGCCCGGCTTCGAGAATGGTCCGAACGCAATCGAGGGAGCCCTGGAAGTCCGGCGTCAGCAGCTCGATTTTCACCTGGGCGTCGAGTGCCCGGATGGCGCGAACGGTTTCGGCAAATACGAACGCGCCTCCGTCTTCAAGATCATCCCGATCCACGGAAGTAATCACGGCATGCCGCAATTTCAAATCGGCGATTGCGGCGGCGACGCGCCCCGGCTCCAGGAGGTCATATTCGGTTGGACGGCCGCTGGTCACGGCGCAGAACGCGCAGGCTCGAGTGCAGATATCTCCCAGAATCATGAACGTCGCCGTGCGGTGCTTTCCCCAGCATTCCGCGATGTTCGGGCACATGGCGTCTTCGCAAATGGTATTGAGTTTGTGCGAACGGAGAATGCGGCGGACTTCGTTATAGTCGTCGCCACTGGGGATGCGAACCTTGAGCCAGTCCGGCCGGTTACTCATGACTTTTACAAATGAATCGGTGCGCCAAAGACGCTTTCCAGCGCCTCATGCAGGCCTTCGGCCATGGTGGGATGCGCATGGATCGCATGGACGATGTCGGCAACAGTCCCATCCAGTCCCATCGCGACGACCGCTTCGTGAATATTCTCGGTAACACCTTCGCCGATCATATGCACTCCGAGGATTTCGCCGTACTTTTCATCAGCAACGATCTTAACAAACCCGTCTGTTGCTTCGGCAATTCGCGCCTTGCCCACCGCCATGAACGGGAACTTGCCGGTTTTGACTTTGTGCCCGGCGGCGATCGCTTTTGCCTCCGTCAAACCAACGCTGGCAATCTGGGGATCCGAGTAGGTGCAGTTTGGCACCTGCAGATAGTTGATGGGCACGGGCGAATGTCCTGCAATCTTCTCCGCTGCGATGATGCCCTCCTGAAATGCCACGTGTGCCAGCAGAGGCGTCGGGACCACATCGCCGATCGCGTATATACCCGCGACATTCGTCTGCATGAAGGAATTCACCTTGATAAAGCCACGCTCGGTCGCAACGCCAACGCTCTCCAAACCGATCGACGCGGTGTTTGGAGATCGGCCGGTCGCCATCAGTAGTTTCTCGACGAGAAGCTTTTTCGCTTCTCCCTTCTCCGTTTGAAATTGCACTTCAATGCCGGAGGGCATCTTCTTCGCCGATTCCAGTTTTGCGCTGGTATGGATTTCGATTCCTTTCCGTGTCAGCACGCGGCGGAGTTCCCTGGAAACTTCTGCGTCTTCCAACGGCATTAAGTCCGGCGCTACTTCAAGCAGTGTGACTTTCGTGCCGAATGCCTGATAAATGGAAGCGAATTCCACGCCGACCGCGCCAGCCCCGACAATCACCAAAGATGCCGGTATCGCCTGCATATTCAAAGCGCCAACATTGCTGATGATGCTTTGCTCATCGAGATCGTATCCAGGAAGAGACCGGGCTTCCGATCCCGTGGCAATGACGATATTGCGGGCCTCGACTTCCGTCGTACCCGAATCGCCTTTCAACTGTATTTTTCCAGAAGACAGGAGCTTCGCGTCGCCCTTCATCACAGTGACCTTGTTCTTCTTCAGGAGGTAATCGACGCCCTTGGAAGATTTGCTGACGACGTCGTCTTTTCGGCTTTGTATTTTAGAGAAGTCCAACTGGATGTCCCCGGTCTTGAACAGGCCCTGTTGAACGGCCTTCTTCATTTCCTGGAACAGATGGGCGTCTCGCAGAAGCGCCTTCGTGGGTATGCATCCGCGGAGTGTGCATGTTCCACCGAATCGCGAATCCCGGTCGACAATTGCAGTCTGGAGTCCGAGTTGCGCGGCTCGGATGGCTGCAACGTATCCTCCCGGACCCGCGCCGATGATAACGATATCCAGCATGATCAATAATTAGAAGATGTCGAAATTTTCTTCGTGAAGCAGAGGATCCGACTTCACCACAATGTCCTTGCGCGTCCATTCCTCAATTTCGCGAATGGAAACGAACTCGCCGCTCTTGAGGACCTTCGCAACTTCGGGATTCGTGCGGATGGTGATCTCCTTGCCGTCCAGCAGCTTCGACATTTTTCGAATTTCCTGCTGGATGTCATAGCACACCGACTCCGCCGACCGCACCCAGCCGGATCCGTTGCAATGCGAACAGGGTGAGCAGATTGTCCGCTCCAGCGAGGGCTGAGTCCGCTTTCGAGTGATCGCGACCAGTCCGAAATCATTGAACTGAAGAATCTTTGACGGCGAGCGGTCCCGCTGGATCTGTTCTTCCAGAGCCGCCATCACGCGCTGGCGATTCTTCTTTTCCTCCATGTCGATGAAGTCGACGACAATGATGCCTCCGAGATTTCGCAATCGGATCTGCCGGACGATTTCATGAACCGCATCCACGTTGGTTCTCGTAATGGTGTCTTCGAGGCGATTCGATTTGCCAACATACTTTCCGGTATTCACATCGATGGCAACGAGAGCTTCGGTCTGGTTGATCACGATATATCCGCCGGACTTCAGCCACACTTTTGGCCGAAGCGCCTTGTCGATTTCGGTATTGAGACCAAACTCCTCGAATATCGGCGTGTCCTTGAGATGCAGCTTCACACGATTGACCAGTGCGGGCTGAAATTTATTGACGAAGTCGAGTATCGTTGCAAATTCCTGTTCGTTGTCGATACGTATGGCTGTGAAATCTTCCGACAGCTGGTCGCGGAGCGTGCGCTGCACCAGGTTCAAGTCGGCGTGAATCAGTGCCGGCGCGGATTTCTTCTCGGACTTGGAACGGATGTCGGACCAGAGATTTCCGAGAAAGCGAATGTCCTGGACGAACTCGCTCTCGGACCTTCCTTCCGCAGCGGTTCGAACGATGAATCCGCCGGGCAAACCGGTGCGGTTCTCGTTGATCACACGTTTCAGGCGCTGCCGTTCTTCATCTGTCGCAATCTTGCGGGATACTCCGACATGGTCGACGGTCGGCATGTACACGAGGTACCGGCCGGGAAGCGCGATGTGAGACGTGATTCGAGCCCCCTTCTTCCCGAGCGGTTCTTTTGAGACCTGAACGAGAATTTCCTGACCTTCGCGAAGAAGTTCCGCAATCATGGGACCGGCTTTCGGGCCGGGTCCACTCAGGCGCGCGTCATCCGATTTTGGCGGCGGACCGCCTTCACGGCCTTCACGGCCATCGCGTCCACCACCATTGCCGCCTCGACGGCGCGGGCGGCGATTCGAAGGCCGATGTGAAAAGCGGAATTCATCGGAGGGATCCACAATGCGCGCGCTTGTATTCGGTGGCAGCGTTTCGTCTTCTGAAGCGGCCGCTTCGTTCTCCTGAGAGAGTTCCCTCGCGATATCGTCCGAAGAGATAATCTCCGGTTCTTTGACTGGCTCCGGCTTCGCAGGTCCACGCGTGGGAGCGGAAGCGGGAGGACGATTCGCGTATTTCGCCAGAGACTCACCGGGCAGAGCTTCAATTGTTCCCCACGGCCGATCGTCATTTCGGACTTCACCACGGGATTCGGCTCTGGAATCTTCCCGAGACTCGCCGTGCCGTCCCTCACCGGGTCGTCCGCCGGACCGCGGCTCGAACGATGGAATCCGAGGCTTCTTTCCGCCGCCGCCACGACCACGGTCCCGATCGCGGTCTCCGGGCCGATCGCGCCGAGGCCCACTCGGGCGTTCGGGTCGTTCTTCGCCTTTAGCCGCGACGTCGTCTACTGGAACCGCATCGGTTTCACTGGATGCAACAGCCATCCCCGATTCCCGCAGATCGATGTCGTCGGCAACAGGAACCTCGATCGAGACGGCAGCGGGCGCCGGAAGGGGCGCAATAGCCGGCTGAATCGGCGGAATCATTGCCTTCTTTATAGGAGGATCCTGCAGACTGGCAACTTCGGCTTCCACGGTGGCGACGATTTTTTCGTATTCGTCGGTGTCTTCCAGAAAATCTGAAACATACAGGAAGGCATCACGCTCGAGTCCAATGTCCACGAATGCAGATTGCATGCCGGGAAGGACTTTCGTGACTCTACCTTTATAGATGTTGCCGACGATACCCTGTGAACGGCGACGCTCAATGTAGTACTCGACGAGTTCATCGTCTTCGAGGATGGCCAGCTTGGACTCCTGGGAAGTCGTGGCAATGATCAGTTCCTTGTGCATCGACGCTCTCCTATGGCCGAGGCTGCGAGTCGCACAGGCACACGTCGAGACACGTCGCATCCAAAGAGCGGTCCCGAATTGTCATGGAAACTCCTGTACGTCGAGGAGCCATCCGGAAAATCAATACCGAGGCTCAACTCTTCGCCGCAACACTGCGGATAAAATAAAAATTTGGCGCTCCGGGCCGAACTCATTCAGACCCACCACGGGTACTCGGCCCGGGAAAAAACTTCAGCAACTCACGCCTGCCGTGCACTATAGCACACGCTCAGTTTCAATTGACATAACGGCGGCGGCGGACGCCAATGACCAGCCCCATGGCCATGAACACCGCGATTATCGACGATCCTCCATAACTCATGAACGGAAGTGGAATGCCTGTCATGGGCATGAAGCCGATGACCATTCCGACGTTTTCAAGAGTGTGAAAGAAGTAGATACCAAAGACACCCATCACGATAAACAAGCCAAGTTCGTCTCGCGCCGTCTGAGCGGTATTGATGGCGCGGAACAATATAAATCCCAGCAGACCCAGCGTCAGCCCCACACCGGCGAAGCCCATCTCTTCGCCGACGACTGCAAGAATGAAATCGGTGTGCCGTGTTGGAAGAAACTCCAGCTGATTCTGGCTGCCTTTGAATATCCCTTTCCCCAGAGCGCCTCCGGAACCGATGGCGATCTTGGATTGGTTCACCTGGTATCCGGACCCTTTCAGATCCTGTTCGGGGTTCACGAAATTTGTGATTCGATCTCTTTGGTGCTGACCCAGAAAAGGCCAGGAGATGGGCAATGCAAGCACAAAACAGACCAGCATGATCACAAACGTCAGCGGCTTTATTCCACGCACAAGAAGCCCGATGCCGAGAATCGGAAGGAACGTAATCGTCGTTCCCAAATCCGGCTGCATGGCCACGAGAGCGACCGGAATTCCGCATATCAGGCCAGCCTTGATCATTTGTTCCAGATTCAAATAACGAACGTTCCGCAACTCCGACAGATAGCGCGCCACGGCGACAATAACAATCACCTTCACCAGTTCCGAAGGCTGAAGCCTCATCGGCCCGATGACGATCCAGCTTCGGGAGCCCGACACCGTTCGGCCCAGAGCCAGCGTGTAGACCAGAACCCCAATACCGGCCATGTAAAGCAATGGAATCTGTTCGGAAATGATGTGATAGTCCAAAGCCGCGACGATAAAGAGCAGACCAATTCCAATGCAGATCCAGACCAGCTGTTTCAGCGCAGCGTAATGTTCGAACTGGGAATTTTTTGTCGCACTGTAGATTTCGATCAGACTGATTGCGGAGAGAACCAGGATGGCGCAGAACAACGTCCAGTCAAAGTCGTGCCAAATGTCCCGGAGACGCATCAGGGTTGCGACATGAGGCTGGCCACTTTTTGCGCGGTGCCTTCGTTGAAGTGTCCGGTTTTCTTCTGGTAATACATATCCAGTACCGCATGAGCCACCGGCGCGGATACTTCGCCACCGTGGCCGCCATGTTCGAGCAATACGGAAACAACGATTTCAGGATTGCGATATGGAGCAAAGCCCACGAACCATGCGTGATCTTCGTTTTCGCTTCCCTTTTTGTAAATGCTCTTGTTGACGACCTGAGCCGTGCCTGTTTTTCCAGCGACATCAAAACCGTTGACGCGAGCGGATGTTGCTGTGCCCCCATCGTTGACGACGCCCCACATCGCCTTCGCCACGGTTTCCACAGTGTCTTCACTCACGGTGTAAGTCTGATACCCGACATCCGGGGATTCAAACCCACTGCGTCGCAACTCCTGGGGCTGAACCAGACGCGGCTGCTTGAGTCGGCCTCCGGACGCGAGTCCTCCGACGGCCCAGGCTGCCTGAATCGGTGTCACATTGATTTTGCCTTGTCCGATGGAGAGATTAATAGTGTCAATCAGTGCCCACTTCACTCTCTTCACTCGCTGACTCCAACCTTCTGATGGAATTAGCCCCGTAGTTTCGCCAGGCAAATCCACTCCGGTTTTTCGACCCAGCCCGGTCATCAACGCAAACTGCGAAATCTTATCGATACCAAGCGTCTTGCCAAGATTATAAAAATACACGTCGCAGGAGTTCACAATCGCTTCGTACATGCCGACGTTCCCGTGTCCGGCCGGCTTCCAGCACCCAAAAGATCTTCCGTTAAATGTTTCCGAACCTTTGCAGTAGACGTGATCCAGCGCCGTAACGGTCTGGGACTCCAGACCCGCGGCAGCTTCGATGACCTTGAAGATGGATCCCGGGGGTTGCGCGCTTCGAATGGCCCGATTTTCAAACGGATGATTGGGATCATCCATGAGAAGCCTGTATTCGAATGGTGAGATTCCCGAGGCGAAATGGTTGGGATCAAATGAAGGCTTGCTGGCCAGAACAAGTACTTCACCGGACCGGGGGTCCAGAACGACCGCCGATCCAACCCTGTCTCCAATCGCGTCTTCAGCCGCCTTCTGCAGATCCAGGTCAAGAGTCGTGTAAATGTCATGACCGGAAATCGGCTTCACTTCATCTGGCAGGGTTTCGATTTCACGGCCGCTGTTGTTCACGACGACATGTCGGGAGCCGTCGACGCCTCGAAGAACAGAATCATAGACGAGTTCCAAACCCGCAATTCCGACGAGATCCCGAGGCTTCAGATCCGACGATTCCTGTAGTTGCGCTTCGGTGACTTCTCCAATGTACCCCAAGGCATGGGCCGCGACCTGTCCCTCGCGATACAGCCGGCGAGGCTGAAATTCCACGCTGACTTCGGGCAACTCGTACGCATGAGCCATAACGTATGCAACATCCCCGGTCCCCGCATCTTCCTTGAGCGTGATGGGCTGATAGGAAGGATCCTTCTTCTTGCGATCAATCTTCTGAGTCAATTCCTCCGCGGACATGCCGAGTCCGGTGGTCAACGCGGCGACAGTCTGTTCGACGCTGTGCGGGCTATTCTCGCGGACGTAAACAATGTTGTACGAAGGCCGATTGTCCGCGAGGATTTTGTGATTTCGATCGTAGATTTTTCCACGGGCGGCGACCAGGCGGATTTCCTTGATTCGATTCTTATCGGCGAGATCCGCGTAATGCGACTTCTGAACCACCTGCAGTTGCCAGAACCCAAAGACGAGCACACCCAGAACGATGACCACGGCGTAACTGATAATGCTGACGCGTGAGCGAAGAAGCTCCAGGCCGTCACGATGCTGCATGGGTCACCCGATCGTGATATCCAAACATGAGCATGCCCAGAAGCGCATTGAAGACGCCTGTGACCAGCCAGTTCGAGAAAAGGTTATAGACCGAATTTGTCGCCGAACCCGTCATAAGACCCAAAGTACTAATGATGAACCCATCTCCGACCGTAAACAAGAAGATGGCAATTGCCCGGGTGACCGGTAAATCGACATCAAACTTGCTGCCTGCCGTCGCGGCCAGATATCCGATGAGCGTCTTGCTGAACCCATTCGTTCCCATCGGAACTCCCGACAGACTATCCTGCAGCAGTCCAATCGAGGTCCCAATGATCACCGAAGGGACCGGCCGGCCCAGGGTAAACCCGTAATAGATCGAGAGAATCAGCGGAAGGTCGAAATACCCGAAAACCCGGATTCGGTATGCCAGTATTCCCTGAATCACAACAACGGCAAAAAGAGAGAGCGCAAATTTCCCAACCAGTCCGTATGTGGTGATCCGTTCCTTCACGGGGCCTGACCCGTCGACACTTCTGGAAGATGATCCGTCATGCACAGGACCTCTTCCAGACGTCCAAAGTTAACATTGGGTCGAATGCGAACAACTTTAAAGTTTCCCTGCCGCGGGCCGACAGACAGGACGACCCCCAGGGGAATTCCCTTTGGGTAAATCTGATCCTGACCGGACGTGATCAATTCGTCACCCTGCTTGATATCGTTGTCGTCATCGATGTATTCCATTTCGAGTTCGGCGCGTCCGGTCCCCTTCAGGATTCCAAGCCTCCGCGACGAACGGACAATGAAACCGACCGCGCTTTGAGAGTCAATGATGAGTTGAACCACTGAGAAGTAATCGCTGGTAAAAATCACGCGGCCCACGACGCCGTCGCTCGTGATTATTGTCGTATCCCGTCCAATTCCACTTTTAGTACCCTTGTCGATGGTCATGTTCTGCCCGCCCTGCGAGGGATCCTTTCCGATAACGCGGGCGACAACCGTTTTTCCAATCGGTGTGGCACGCAATTCCATCAATTGGCGCAACCGGGCGAGTTCGAGCGCATCTTCGGAGTTCTGCGAAACCTCCATTCGCAGCCGGCCATTTTCGGTAAGCAGTTTCTCGTTGTCTCGACGAATGTGAATCAAATCAATGTATCCGCTCCAGATGTTTTCCACACCTTCGACGCCGGCATCCACCAACTTCTCAAACGGACCGAGAGAAGCCAGCAGCCAGACGCGAACGAAACTGGTGTCGAAATGTTTGCTGCTTTGAGCGGAAAGCAGAAGAGTATTGAACACGAGCGCGACCGCAAGTGTAATCCAAGCCGGCTTCTTCGAATCGATGACTGTCCGCATGGGATCAGGACCTGGAACTTCTAATTAATGGCGATTCTCTTCAGCAGCGCAAAATCACTCAGCATCTTGCCGGTGCCCAGCACCACACACGACAGCGGGTTCTCTGCAAGTGTCACGGGCAGGCCCGTCTCTTCGCGAATTCGCCTGTCCAGATTCTTGATCAGCGCTCCGCCTCCAGCCAGCACGATGCCGCGATCCACGATATCGGCAGACAACTCGGGAGGAGTTCTCTCCAATACGACTCTTATGGAATTGATAATGATGTTGATGCACTCATCCAGTGCTTCTCGGATTTCTTCATCGGAAACACTCACGCTCTTGGGTACACCTTCCATCAGGTCGCGGCCTTTGATTTCCATGGTGAGCGGCTGGTCCAGCGGGTGAGCCGACCCGATATGGATCTTGATATGTTCTGCGGTCCGCTCTCCAATCAGAAGATTGTATTTGCGCTTGATGTACTGGGTGATGGCTTCATCCATTTCATTTCCGGCAACCTTGTCGGATCGTGCGTACACAATTCCGGACAGCGAGATCACAGCAATTTCGGTGGTGCCACCGCCGATGTCGACAATCATATTGCCCGAGGGCTCCGTCACCGGGAGTCCGGCGCCGATTGCTGCCGCCATCGCCTGCTCCACCAGATGTGCCTCACTGGCTTTGGCGCGATAGGCCGAATCCTGCACAGCTCGCTTTTCAACCTGCGTGATTCCTGACGGAACACCGATCACGATCCGCGGATGCACCAGAAGTTTTCGGCTGTGCGCCTTCTGAATGAAGTAGGTGAGCATCTTCTCGGTTACGGTAAAATCCGCGATGACACCATCCTTCATTGGCCGGATCGCCACGATATTCCCTGGTGTGCGGCCGAGCATGTCCTTTGCTTCCTTGCCGACTGCTTCGACTTCGTTCGTGATTTTGTTGATCGCAACGATGGAAGGCTCATTGACGACAATGCCTCGCCCTTTGGCATATACGAGTGTGTTGGCTGTTCCCAAATCAATGGCGAGATCGCTGGAAAAGAGGCTAAAAAGAGGTCGGAAATTCATGAGCTGCTGTGAGACTCCCCGTTACATTTGTTAGACACATTTGATTCATAATTCATCGCGAGTTCGGAAGGTATTGATCCGATTGACGATCATAAGGCAAAAGACAAAGGAAACGTCCAACACTTTTCTGTTAACATCGGAGATTAATTTTCGGGTTCCCAGGAGGCGCTTGCATGCTGGATTTAATGAGAAGGCAACATTCAAAACTGAAATGGTTGCTTCTCGTCATCGTCGTGATCTTTGTCTGGACCTATATTCCATCGTTCACCGGAATGGGCTCCGGCGTGACTTCATCCGATGTTGCAAGCGTGGGATCCGAGACCGTGTCTGCCAAGGAATTCCAGGTTGCATATCGAAATAACATTCAACGTATGGGCTCGCAGGTCTCACCTGAAATGTTGCGCGCCTTCGGATTTGATAAACAGGTTCTCGATTATCTGATCTCCCAGAAAGTGATCGCGGCGGAAGCGAAACGACTCGGGCTGCGGGTGTCGGACGTGGAAGTTCAGGACAAGGTACTCGCCTATCCGGTTTTCGTCGACAGCGGCGGCTTTATCGGCAAGGCGCGCTATCAGGCGTTACTGGAACAGAACAACATGACTATTCCGGAGTTTGAAGATTCCATCCGAAGCCAGCTGCTCAGCGAGAAGCTGATGAGCTTCCTGACGGCAGGCATCACAATCTCGGACAAGGAAGCGGAAGACGAATACCGCAAGAAAAACGAAAAAGCAAAGATCGATTACTTCGTCATCGATCCGGTGAAACTTGAAAGCAAGGTAACGGTAACGGATCAGGACCAGAAGGATTACTACGAGAAGAACAAGGCCCGCTATCAAATGCCCGAGACGCGCAAGGCGAAATACATTTTCGTGGATTCGGTGAAGTATCACAGACAGGCCACAGCAACGGACAAAGAGCTTGAAGAATATTTCAATCAGCATCAGGAAGACTTCCGGCTGAAGGAAACCGTTGGAGCCCAGCACATCCTTTTCAAGACCGAGGGAAAGAAGCCGGAAGAAGTCGAGGCTATCCGGACCAAGGCACTCTCCGTCCTGGAGCGAGCGAAAAAAGGCGAAGACTTTGCCGCTCTGGCGAAGATGTACTCCGAAGACAGCACTGCGACTCAGGGCGGCAATCTCGGAGAGTTCCCTCGCGGCCAGATGGTTCCTGAATTCGAAAAGGCGGCATTCAGTCTTGGAGTCGGCGCCATCAGCGATCTGGTGCAGACTCAATATGGTTATCACATCATCAAGGTGAACAAGAAGCAGGAAGCGCGCCTCCGCCCGTTCACGGAAATGAAGGAGGCCATTCGCTCCATCGTGCTCGGCACCAAGGGCGCCGCCCAGGCTGCGGAGGTTTCGCAAAAGATCGCGGCAGAATTGAAGACCAACAAGAATTTCGATGCGGTCGCCCAGAAATATGAAGCGGAAGTCCGCGAAACGGCGCCGATTTCGGCGGGGCAGACTATTCCGCAGCTCAGCAATTCGTCGGAAATGATCAAGCAGATATTCAGCCTGGCGAAAAATGAAATCGGTATGGCCGTTCAGAACGATGAAGGTTATGCCATTCCTTCTGTTGTGGATATTCAGCCGGCGCATGATGCGTCATTCGATGAAGCTAAACCACGCGTTCTTGCCGACGTGAAACTCGAAAAAGCCAATCAACTCGCAGCGGAAAAATCAAAGGAAGTTGAGGAAGCGGTCAAGTCTGGGAAGGATCTGGCCACACTTTCCAGAATTGCCGGAATGGACGTCAAGACCAGCGAACCGATTTCGCGAGGTGGCTCTTTACCGGAGTTTGGAGCAATTGCCGATCGCGACAAGGAAATCTTCTCCCTGCCTTTGGGAAAACCTGGCACGCCCAGCACGGTTGCTTCAAAAACACTGGTGTTCGCGGTCAAGGAGCGCAAGCCCCTGGATCCGGAAGAAGTGAAGAAGGGATTGGACACTGCTCGCGCGGCTCTTCTGTCAACGAAGCGCGAAATGTACTTCTCGAGCTGGGTGCAGGATGCGCAGAAGAAAATGCAGGATGGAAAATCCATCAAGGTGAACCAGGACGCGATTACCCAGATCGTCGACGCCGCGCGGTAGGCGCCTTCAGCATCAGGAATCGTGAAATCGGACGCCTGAAATCGCACGATTCCTGATTCTCAAACCAGGCCGCAGACGGAATGGCCGATGTATAAATCCGGAAACTGGCGCATCGTAACCAAAGTTGGGCTCATCTTCTGTCTCGCTTTTTCAATGATCTCCGCCTCCGCCTTGCTGGCTCAGGGCCGCCGAGGACAACGAGCCGCCGCAGGATCGGACTCCTTGCCGGGCGGAACGGTCGCACTCCACGATCTTCAGTATGTGACCAACGGTCATGTGCATCAGAAACTCGATTTGTATCTGCCGAAAGGCAACAAGAAAGTCCCGCTTATCGTTTTCATTCACGGCGGTGCGTTTACGCGCGGTGACAAGAAAGATCAGAATCCTGCGCCATTCCTTTCCGATGGATATGCGTTTGCTTCGCTGAACTATCGTTTGAGCCAGGACGCAATCTTCCCGGCGCAAATCGAGGATTGCAAAGCGGCAATACGCTGGTTGCGTCGCAATGCGGAAAAGTACCGGCTCGATCCGGATCGTTTTGGCGCGTGGGGTACATCGGCAGGAGGACATCTCGTCGCGCTGCTTGGCACGACGGGCGATACCAAACTTTTCGATGTGGGTGAAAACCTGGAATTCTCCAGTCGTATCCAGGCGGTTGCAGATTGGTTTGGTCCCACGGATTTCCTCCAGATGGATGCCCACAAACTGCCGAACGGTATGGGACACGATGCTCCCGGTTCACCCGAATCCCGGCTTATCGGCGGTGCCATCCAACGGAACAAGGAGAAGGTGGCTGCGGCGAATCCGATAACCTACATCAGTCCTGGCGCTCCGCCATTTCTTATCGCACACGGTGATGCCGATCGACTCGTCCCTTATCAACAAAGTGTTCTTCTTGCGGCCGCTCTAAAAGCAGTTGAAGTGCCTGTCACGTTCTACACGGTGAAAGGCGGAGGGCATGGATTCCGAAACGCCGCTGCCGACAAACTGCGAACAGAGTTCTTCGCGAAGTATCTGAAGCGATAAATTGCGATTTTCCGCACGAGTACTCACACCCACGCGGCGCTGAAGCCGGAAACCACGAACGTTCTATCCGGCTATGGATCCCATGGCCTGTCTTCCTCTAATGACCCGGCGACATGAATCATTACGGCACAGGAATTGCTTGAGCGATCGTATGAGCACCGATAAAAAAGATCACATCGAGCAATTGAAGAAACAGATCCGTGAAGTTGTCGGGGACGAATCATTCTTCTCTTCGATTCCGGACTGTCCACCCGAAATTGAAGAATCCTTTCTCGAACGCGTCCTCTGGTTCGAGCAGACATCGCGACAACCCCTTCTGGAACGTCTGGCAGAGGCTGGAATCGTTCTGTCGGATCCCGACGAACTAGCCGACATTGATCTCACGCACCGAATGTGGGATGCCATCCAGGCTCTGGTGAGTCTTCATATCATTCCGATAAATACAGACCATTTATCGGACCGGCAGGTCTACGCCTATCTTTGGTACACGGCGAAGAGTGGTGAAACCGTCACGCCGGATTTTTTCAGTCGCGGCTGGTATATCGATTTCACAGGACAAGGAGAAATAGCGATCGACGTGTACATGAAATATTACGCGAGTGCTGATGAACGTGACGCTTATCGGCGCAAATTTCCGCATCACCCTTTTCCGGAACATTGCGAGCCACCGTACAACCGCGATCACCTCATCCCGGATCTATAAGACAAGCACTCGGGAACAGCGAAAAGTACCGCAAAAAGCGACTATATGGTTCGGTTTTTCGCGACTAATCGATTGAACACTGAACGATGACATTTTCCAGATTCATGAGAGGAACTGAAGTGATTTGTCACTGTTCAATTGTCATTGAACCGAAGAGCGACACTCTGCCCACGAAGACGGACATATATTTTGTATAATCCGCCGATGAAATCACCGGGCCGGCTTCTCCTGGCAAGCCTTGTTCTTTGGAATCTCTGTCAGACCGCGTTTGCCCAATCTGTAAATGACGTCCTTCCACGCCGCGGGTATTTTGGCGTGGGTCTGGAGAAGGCCGATGGAGGGGCACGTGTCATTTCCGTTGCGCCGGATTCCACCGCCGCTGCCACGGGACTCATCGTGGGCGATGTCATCGAGGCGGTTGACGGTCGCCCCGCGACTACCCCTGATGTTGTCGTGGCGACGATCGCGGGTCATCACAGCGGAGAATCCGTCCAAATCGATGTACGACGAGATTCGAATCGCCGCACCATAAACGCGACGCTCAAGCAATTGCCGCTGGAACAAATGGCCAACGCCACAATTCGCTATGGATCGGTTGTCGCTCTTCCCGATGTTCGCTTAAGAACAATAATTTCCATTCCGTCACCACCCTCAACCGGCCGGTTTCCTGCGGTACTGCTGATCCCAGGTGGAGGATGTGGTTCGATCGATACCCCATTTAGTCCCAATTTGGCTCAACCGGGCTTGATGCACGCAATCGGCTCACAGGGATTTGTCACGATGCGGGTTGAAAAGTCCGGCATTGGAGACAGCCAGGGACCACCATGCGATTCGATCGGCTACAAGGAAGAACTGGCTGGCTATCAGGCGGCCCTTTCATCGCTTCGATCACATCCTTCAGTGGATCCGGACCGCATCTATCTTCTTGGAATTTCGCTGGGCGGCGTCTTCGCTCCACTTCTGGCGGCGGAAACAAAAGTCGCGGGAATCAGCGTGTATGGGACGTCATCGGGCCCACCGCCCGTCTACCCAGGCCGAAGCGAACGGTTCTTCCGCGAATTCGCTTCGGTTGATGTGGCGAACGCCTGGGCTAAAGCGAACACGCGCGTTCAGGTACTACAAGGCGAGTATGACAACGATCCATACACCAACCGCGGCAAGGAGATCGTCGCAATCGTCAACAGGTCCTCTCGCGGCACAGCCACGTTTGGCCAGCTCGACGGGCTCGATCATTGCTGGAGTCGACATGCGTCGCTTGAAGCCAGCATCGACAAATGCGGTCAGGGCCAGCCCACCTCGGCATTGAGCGATGCGATTCTGGCATTCCTCCGGTCCGACAAATAATAAGGAAGGCGACAACGGATTCAAGTGCGGAACCGCCCTGACCATCAGAGCCACGTGTTCTCAGCGCTTCGTGCACTCCTGCATCTTCGCCATGTATTGCGTGCCGAATTCGGAAATCATGTCGATTTGATCCTGTGATGTGAGCCGAGTCAGGGCCCGGTTGGGATTACTCGGATCGACGGGAGGGATCTGATCCAGGCCTTTTGCCGCGGCGTCCCGTGTTGCCTTGATGTCGGCTTCGAAATCCGCGCGATCTTTGGGTGAAAGTCCCTGGCTGCCATCGAGCTTGAGCTGCATCTTGTCGGCCATGATGCTCAAACGTAGTCCCTTGGCCGCGTCCGTGCAGGCGGTCATGGACTGTGCCGCCGTCTGTCGAGTGGCTTGCTGGGCGGCTCGTCGTTCTGCCGCCTGCTGGGCCGGGGTTTTCGGGAAAGGGCTTGGGAGCGGCCCGACGGGAATCGTTGCGATATCGATGGGCGTCTGGAAATTTTTGCGCAGGTCCTGTTCGTACTGGGCCTGCGTGGACTTATCTGCTGTTGAAGAATAACGGCTCATCCCGCCAAATTTTTGCTCACAAGCCAGATTGTTTTCCTGCGAATACCGATTGTGCATGGAGTTGATGGACACCTGTTCGTCGTCGGTCAATCCCAGCAGGTAATGCTGCGGGCTTTTGGCATCTGGTGCTTTGAAAGTTGTCTGCTTCGGTGTGACTTGACGGAGCGCCTGAATATCCGCGGTCCAGATCGCGCGTTCCTCCGCCGATAAGGCGGGAGATTTCGCGAGCTTCGCCTCCATACGGTCCGCGATCAGCTTTTCGCGGTGACCGATGACCTGGGTCTGGCAATCCGCAAAATTTTGAATACCAGGTCCAATCGACGTAGCTCCGAGTCCGGAAGAAATTGATTGACCGAAACTGCTGTGCGGAGCCAAGGCGATTGAAATAACGAACAGGAAACTCCACGAAATCACGAACGTCTTCATATTGGCCTCCATTTCCGTAAATATGTCAGGCGGGTGCGGTTGCATTTTAGACGCGACATTGAAATGAAATCAACAAGCAGGAAAGATTTTCGAGGACCTCAGCAATAGGCCGGAAGGCTGGAAATCTCCCGGATTCAGAATTTCTTACTGGGATTGCGATTCAGGGATGAACTGGGCTTATCATGTCGTGTTTAAGGCGTGCGGCAGCGCAGGAGAATATGGGAATTTTCGCGGAAGCGTTACGGTTCAGCTGGCTTTCTGCGGGACACCGGCTGAAACAACAGAGCGTGTTCGGATTGATGAGCGCAGCGCTCGCGGTGTACAGCGACGTGGTGTCCCCAATCCATGACGCGGTCCACCTGGGCGCCATGATATCTATCGGCGTTGGTGTGATTTTTCTTTTCGTTTTCCTCGCCATTAGCCGGCATCACGTCCCACTCACCGCGCGCGACGCGAATAATAAGCTAACGCTCATCCCCAAAGAGTTGCCGTTCACGATGCTCGCTACTCGCGATGTCCTGGAATTGGCCGTCATCTCCAGTATTTTTTTCCTGCTGACATGGGGAGGACAGGTGCTTGTGGCACGGCCGCAAGCAGTGGAAGGGAAACCGGCCTCGGAACCCGTGAGCGTGTTTGCGACACTGGTTCCCCAATTGAATGGACTTCGTTCGGACGTCGCCGTCGTGCATACCGAAGTCGCCGCTGTCCATAATGAGGTCCAATCGATAACGAAGGTTCTGGAAACGACCAAGAAGGAGACCAGTGACGATCCTCGAAAAGAACTGGCCAATCTTGGAGTCACCTGGACTGCAGACAATTTTCTCGAAGCCGTCAAGACCGGAGATATGCGCTCACTCCGTCTATTCCTGGCGGGAGGGATGTCGCCCGTTCAGGCCGTGTCTCAAGGCAGACCGCTGCCGGTGATGCTGGCCCTGAACACCTCCAATCCAGCGGAGGTTGTCGAGGCGCTCGTCGCCGGGGGCGTGGACTTGAATCACACCTACGAAGTGCCGGGGGGTATCCGCCCGGTGAAGACGACGCTGCTTGGCCGCGCCATTGAAAAGGGAAATGTGGATCTGGTCCGTGCGCTTCTGAAACATCCCATCGACGTCAATTCGGCGCTGCAAACATTTGC
>Ga0070672_100000408_pt1 | contig 24937 bp, 23 predicted proteins | sample KBSM13metaG_FD_66151 | JGI IMG/M metagenome (GOLD analysis project Ga0070672, IMG submission 66151) | Miscanthus rhizosphere microbial communities from Kellogg Biological Station, Michigan, USA - KBS M1-3 metaG | ecosystem: Host-associated > Plants > Roots > Rhizosphere > Soil ... | reverse complement strand
ACGATTCTCGAGCCGATCATGAAGGTGGAAATCTCGGCGCCGATCGAGTTCCAGGGCTCGGTCGTCGGTCAGGTCAACCAGCGCCGCGGCGTGATCTTGGAGACGATCAGCGACGAAAACGTGACCGTGACCTGCGAAGTTCCGTTGAACGCCATGTTCGGCTACTCGACGGATCTCCGCTCCGCCACGCAGGGCAAGGGCAACTTCACCATGGAGTTCGCTCGCTACGCCCCCGTGCCGAAGCAAGAGCAAGAAGAGATGATCAAGGTCTACCGCGAGAAGCTGGCCAAGGAAGCCGCTTCGCGTAAGTAACCTCTCATCTGAGCCGATTCGCCGGCGCTCAGCGAATCGCTACGACGCCTCGAAGTGACGACACTTCGAGGCGTTCGTGTTTTGTGGCGCGCGCTCAGACACAGGAGACTCGGCGGCGCAGCAATCATCCAGGGAATTCGACAATTTTTCGCGGCAGGCTGGCAAGCTAGGGCGAGCTGCCCTATTGCCGTGGCTAGGGACGACACACGGAGACGAAGCAATGCCTCTCAAGTCTTTCGGAGTGAACCCGAGCGGCCTGCGGCTCGAGCGGATGAAAGCGTCGAAGCGGTTCGTGGACGGCGCGTTCACCAACACCGCCTCGATCACTCAGGGGCTGAAGAAGGGCACGGCGGCCCCCACGATTGCCGAGTTCCTGTGTGGCGGGCAGCGGCGCACGCCGCGCGCGCCCTTGCCTTCACAGAGCCCGCTGTCGGGTTGGCAACGAGCGCCCGAGACGGGCCTCCGCGCGACCTGGCTCGGCCATTCCACGGTGCTGCTCGAGCTGGACGGCGCGCGCGTGCTGACCGATCCGGTGTGGGGTGAGCGCGCGTCGCCCGTCACGTTCGCGGGACCGAAGCGCTTTCAGCCCGTGCCGATCGCGATCTCCGAGCTGCCCGAGCTCGACGCGGTGATCGTCTCGCACGACCACTACGATCACTTGGACTACCCGACCATCGTCCTGCTCGGCAAGCGCGACGTGCCGTTCTTCACCTCGCTCGGCGTGGGCGCACATTTGCAGGCCTGGGGCGTTCCGGCCGAGCGCATCACCGAGCTCGATTGGTGGGAGCAAGCGGACGTGCCGGGCACGGGGCTGACGATCTACGCTACGCCGTCGCAGCATTTCTCGGGTCGAGGTTTGGGTTCCCGCAATGCCACGCTCTGGTCGTCGCTGGTCGTGCGCGGGCCGAAGCACTCCGTTTTCTTCAGCGGCGATACCGGTCTCACCCCCGAATACAGCGAGATTCATCAGCGCTTCGGCGCGTTCGATTTGATCATGTTGGAGGTCGGCGCGTTTCACGAAGCGTGGGGCGACATTCATCTCGGCCCAGAGCACGCGCTGGACGCCCTGCAGCTACTCGGCGGCGGCCGGCTGCTGCCCGTGCATTGGGGCACGTTCAACTTGGCGATTCACGCCTGGGACGAGCCGGCCGAGACGCTGCTGCGGCTCGCACCCGAACGCGGCGCACAGCTGCTGATGCCCATGCTCGGAGAGCCTGTCGAGCCTGCTCGCGCCCCGCAAGTACAAGCCTGGTGGCGCGCCATCACGGCCCTCGAGGATCCCCGTGCGGGAGTTCCCGCGCCGCCCGAAGAGCGGCCGACATTGCCGCCCGTCGCGGACGGCAGCGGCGTGGAATGGCCGATCGATTGACCGCTACCGGCCCTGCCCTGCTACGCGCGCGAAATCCCGCACCGTGTCGGGAGTCAGCGCGAAGGGCGACTTGGCGCTGGTCAGCGGCGGACGGTTGCCTAGCTTGCGCTTGGCGAGCAGGCACAGCAGCTCGGCTCGACCCGAAATTCCAAGGCGGTGAAAGGCCGAGGCCAGTTGGTTTGCGACGGTACGCTTGGAAGTGGCGCGTAGCTTCGCCATTTCTTGATAGCTCTTGCCCTCGACGAGCAGGCGCGTCACGGCATACTCCGCCGGTGAAAGCCACTCGGAGAGCTCGTTGTCCGGGCGGGCCACGCTGATGCTCTGGCGGACGAACTGCTGATTCTGAGCCAGGAGCTGCTTCGCGACGCGCTGTGAATCGGGCGTGCACTTGGCGTGGGCTGCCATTACGAGCAAGAACGGAATGCGCGACGGCCAGCACGACAGCCCCATGAATACGAAGCAGCGCCGCAAGATTTCGGCGATGCTCGACGGGCACAGCCCGAAGTCGATTGCGACGGACTTTCGCACTCCCTCGAGCAGCGCTCGTTCGAGGATCTCGGTGTCACGCGCCGAAAGCCGCGCGCCCTCGTCGGCTGACAGGCGGTGGCCGCGAGTCACCACGACGGTGCAGGTCTGCTCGCTGAACTCGGTTTGCTCGATTTTGCACAGACCACCGACCAGCTCCGTCCACAGGGCCGAGAGGCTCGCCGCCTCGTCCGGGGACCAGCTGCTCGCCGCTCCAATCAGCCCTGACCCTGCCACCGCCGGCGTCGGCGCGGGCGCCGGCCAGCAGTCGTTCATGACACGATCCATCGCCAACTCCTTGGATGCTGCGTCCGGCTCCCTGCCTTCCGCTCCTCCAATTGAATACTGGCGAAAGCCGCTTGCCGTCGATTGCAGTGGCTCGCAGTCGTTCGCGTCCTGTGCTGTAATCAAAGCCGTTTTATGGCCGAACTGCGCGAAGAAGGCGGCGAGCGCCGCTGCATCTTGATGGCCGAGCACCTGATCGGCCGGGGTCCGCAGTGCGCCCTGCGCTTGACGCCGAAATACGTCTCCACGCAGCACGCCGTCATTCGCTGGTCCGGCAAGGGCTGGGAGCTGATCGACCGCGCAAGCCGCAACGGAACGCGCCTGAATGGCGACACCATCGAGCCCGGCCGCGCCCACCGCATGGATAAGGGCTCGGTCGTGAGCTTCGGCCATCCGGAACAATGTTGGGCCCTCGTTGACGCGAGCGAACCCCAGGTAATGGTGCTGACGCTGGAATCCGGCCAGGTTTTCCTCGAGAACTTCGGAATGATCGGCATCCCTTCTGCCGAAAGTCCGGAGCTGACTCTATTCAAGGACGCGGACGGCTTCTGGCGCATGGAAGACAGCGAGGGGACGGTGCGTGGCCTGCGCAACGGGCAGCCCTTCGAGTTTGGCGGCCAGAGCTACGTGTTTTCCTGTCCGAGCTCGAATGACCTGACCGCCAGCATCGGCACCTCCCTGCAGCGCGCGGCTCCCACGCTCAAATTCATGGTCTCCTCCGACGAGGATTTCGTGGAATTGTCCCTGGAATACGCGAACAAGAGCGTCGCCCTCGGCTCGCGCGCGCACAATTATTTGCTGCTCACGCTCGCGCGCCAAAAGCTCGCAGATTCGGCCGAGAAGGTCGCCCCGGCCTCGTGCGGCTGGATGGACAAAGATCAACTTGCCGACGGCTTGCGCATGACACCGCAGCAGGTCGACGGCGAAATTTTTCGCATTCGACGCCATTTCGCCAGCCATGGCGTGCCGGAGTCGTCGAGCGTCATCGAACGCCGCGAGCGCACGCGCCTGATTCGACTCGGCCTGGACCGAGTCGTGGTTCAGCGCGGCTGAACGTGCAGCGCTAACGCTCGGCTTCGCTCAGCCCGAAGGCCCGTGCAATCAATGTATACGAACGGATCCGTGCAGCGGGGTCGTGCGCGTGGGTCGCGAGCATCACTTCATCCGCCAAAGTCAGCTCTGCCATCCGTTCGATACCGCGCCTGACGGCCTCCGGCGTGCCGCTGATCTGAAGCCGACGAAACTGCGCGATGCCCGCTTCTTCTTCCGCAGAATAGCGGTAGGCGAGCGCCTCTTCTGGGCTCGGCATGCGGCCCGCTCGCCCCGCGCGCAGTTGAGCGAACGCGAGCAGCATGCTCGAGGCCATGCGCGTTGCAGCCTGTTCTTCCTCGGCGCAAAATACGGACAATGCCAAGATGGCGTGCGGCGCGGCCAGCGCCCCCGCCTGAAAGCGTTCGCGATAGAGACGCATCGGGCGCTCTGCAGAATCTGGACTGAAATGACCCGCAAACGCGAAGCCCAGGCCGAGCTCGGCGGCAAGGTTCGCGCTGTAGTCGCTGGAGCCCAAGAGCCAGATCGGCGGTAACGAGACGTCATCCGGCATGGCGCGTACCTTGGCGAAGGGGTGACCTGCGGGCAGCGTGCCATCGCCGAAGCCACTCAGCTCGGCCAGCTGGGTCAGGAAGTCGTCCGCGAGCGGCGCGCTCCGGGAACGGCGCAGCGCCACAGCGGTCAGCTGATCCGTCCCCGGGGCGCGGCCGATCCCCAAGTCGATGCGCCCCGGATGCAGCGCCTCGAGCAGGCGATACGACTCCGCGACCTTGAGCGACGAATGATTGGGCAGCATCACACCGCCAGCGCCGAGGCGCACGCGACTCGTCACCTGCCCGACATGAGCGATCATGATCTCCGGCGTGGTGGTGGCGATGCCGGGCATGTTGTGATGTTCGGCATACCAGAGGCGCCGAAAGCCGAGTCGGTCAACGGCGCGGGCGAGCTCGACTGCGCCCTGGAGAGCGGCTGCGCTGGTGCTGCCGCTGGAGAGGGGGACGAGATCCAGGACGGAGAGAGGGAGGGGGCTGGGCATGGGGGTGAGAACAGAGAGAGGGAGCGGGAGCGGGAGCGGGCACGGGCACGGGCACGGGCACGGCAGGAGAGAGCATGGGGCCGGATGTGGGGCGGCGGTAGGGGGGACCGTGATACTCTACAGGGGTGACAGCCCCGGTTTTGACGGCGGAATTGGTCGAATACATGGAAAGTGGCGTGTCGCTTTTGGTTGGCACGCGCGATGCGGCGTTGCGGCCAGCCAGCGCGCGTGGCTTTGGCGTCGAGATTGACGCGGCGGCGTACACGGCGACCGTGTTCCTGCCTGCTTCGGGTGCGGCCCTGACCTTGAGTAACTTGCGGGACAACGCGCAAATCGCGCTCACCTTTGCGCGCGGCTTCGATCACCGCTCGTTGCAGGTGAAAGGGCAGCTGCTTTCGATCAGCGAGACGAACGAGCGGCAGCGCGGCTTGCAGGACCGTTACTTCGCGGCTTTCTCGGAAGGGTTGCTGTTCATCGGCCATCGCCAGAAGTTGCTACGGCGCATTCGCTACTATCCGAGTTACGCGTTGAGCTTTCGCATCGAGAGCATGTTCGATCAAACTCCGGGGCCAGGCGCAGGGCGCACGCGGTCGGTGGCATCGTGATTGTGCTCGCCGATTTGCAACGTTGCTTCGCCGGCGTGTTGCCGTCGATCATCAGCACCTGCTCACGGAGCGGCGTCCCGAACGTCACCTACTTGAGCCAAATTTTTCGCGTGGACGAGCGTCGCATCGCGCTCTCCCGTCAGTTCTTCAACAAAACCCAGAAGAACGTCACGGAAAATCCCTTTGCCTGCGTGCAGGTGACCGACCCGATCACGCTCCAAACCTACGACATCGATCTGCGCTTCGATCACTCGCAGACGAGTGGACCGCTGTTCGAGCTGATGGCGACTCGGATCCAGGCCATTGCGTCCCACACCGGCATGCTCGGTGTCTTCAAATTGGTGTCGGCGGACGTGTACGAAGTTCTGGCGATCCGCGAGCTCGATGCCTTGCTCGACCCGCCTGGGCCAGATGACGACGAGGCCAGCGACGAAGCGCCCAACTCGCTGCGCACGGAGCTACGCGCGCTGAGCGTCGTCACCGAACGGCTGCGCCGCGCCAGCGATCTCGACGGCCTGCTGTCGACCCTGCTCGACGCCTTGCGCGACGAGTTGGGCTTTCAGCACACCATGCTGCTTTTACCAGACGAGACGGGAAGAAAACTCTTTTCGCTGGCCAGCCGCGGTTACGGGGAGACCGGGATCGGCGCGGAGGTGCAGCTGGGCGACGGTTTGATCGGCACGGTGGCCGAGACCCGGCGCACGATTCGCATCACCAACGTCTCGGCTTCGCTCAGCTATGGGCGCGCGATTGGTCGCAGCGCGCAAGATCAAGGAAGCCACGCGCCTTCGGCAGAAATTCCCTTGCCCGGCTTGCCGGACGCGCAAAGCCAGTTGGCGATTCCGCTTTTGACCCAAGGGCGCTTGGCCGGCGTGCTCGCCGTCGAGAGCAAGAGCCCACTCGGCTTCGAAGAATGGCACGAGACGTTTCTCGATGTGATCGGCCATCAGTTGGCGAGCGCGATCGAAAACATGATGCTGCGCGCCGAGGCAGAGGAAGCCCAGGCCATCACTCGCTCGGCAACGCCGCCCAAGCCGACACCGGCCCCGCGGGTACTCAGGTGCTGCTTTTATCGCAACGACGACTGCGTGTTCGTCGACGACGAGTACCTGATACGCAACCTTCCAGGCCGGATATTGTGGAAAATTTTACGCAGCTTCGTGGACGCTTCGCGGGCCGAGTTCAGTAATCGCGAGCTGCGACTCGACCCCGCACTGGGTTTGCCGCCGATCAAAGACAACCTGGAGAGCCGTTTGATCCTGCTCCGCAAACGGCTCGAGCAAAAGTGCCCGGAGCTGCGCCTGGTGCCCAAATGTCGCGGCCAATTTCGCTTGGAAACGAGCTGCGTGCTCGAGCTGACCGAAAAAGACTAGAGCTTACCAGGCCACGAGTGGCCCTGACGGCGACGGCGACGGCCTGCTCGAAGAGCAGCTTCCGGATGCACCTGCGGGGTGATCGACGTGCCTCTCGGGGCCACGTGTCGAAAGCGCGGCCGCCCATCGAGCGCGGCGTAAGCCCAAAAAGCAGCCGCTAGCAAGAACACGGCCGCAAGCACGCGACCCCGTCCAAATCAGCAATTTCCCAAGCATTCTGGTGCTCCGCGAAAGCCCGACACAAAACAGCATGGCGCCCTGACGGCTCGCCCGTTGCTAAATGCTTCCTGTCAGGATGCCAAGAAATCACTAACGCCACAGACCAGTGGCGGCCGCCCTGCTTGCGATGGCAGGCTGGAGGAGTAACCTGCTGATTGAGTTGGAGGACTAGATCATGAGCAGCCCCAAGAAACCCGTCGTCCGCCGTGATGCAACCGGCCACCTCGATCCGGAGTACGAGCGGAAGCTGCGCGAAGGCTCGCAGGCGAATCGCAGTCGCGACGATGGCCGCGCCTTCATCGACGGCGCCGCCCGGGAAGAACTGTCCGAGGAGCTGGGAGAAGCGTTCATCCAAGCGGCGACTTCTGGGGAAGACGCCGAGCTCGAACGCCGCGAGAGCGTGGTTCCGGAGGAGTCCGGTGGCCCGTTCGTCCCCTCCACCGCTGGCCAAGAGTTCGCGGGCGGCACCGATGAATCGAACATCGCGGAAGCCACGCGCGAAGCACTGCCCCGGACCTCCAAAGCCGAAGTCTGATATCCTGACGGTGCATGCGGAATTTGCCGCGGCCGCCCGCCAGTAGTGAGATTACGGCCCCCGAGCTGTACGCGCGGCGGCGTGAGTTCATCAAGACCGGTGCGTTGTACGTCGGTACCAGCGCAGCGCTCGGGGCGGGCCTGATCTCGCTGTCTGGCTTGGGGAGCGCTGATCCCCCAACCACGCCGGCACCGCTGCCGCCGCCGGCAAGCGGCGCCGCCCCCTGGCGCATCGCCAAGCGCGGCCAATTCGCGCTCGGCGAAGCTCAGACCTCGTACCAAGACATCACCACCTACAACAACTACTACGAGCTCGGTTTTTCCAAATCCGAGCCCGCGAGCCTCGGCTTTCGCATCAAACCACGGCCCTGGACGCTGCGCATCACGGGCGAGGTCGAACAGGAACGTACCCTGGACATCGATACGCTGATCCGCTGGTTCGGCTTGGAAGAGCGCGTATATCGCATGCGCTGTGTCGAAGCCTGGTCGATGGTAATCCCTTGGCTCGGCTTTCCCCTGGCGGATTTAGTGAAGAAGCTCGCCCCGACGTCGCGCGCCAAGTACGTGCGCTTCACGACCCTATTCGATCCGGAGCAACTGCCGAATCAAGAAAGCCACGTCTTGAGCTGGCCGTACGTCGAGGGTCTACGCGTGGACGAAGCCATGAACCCGCTGGCCTTCCTGGCGCTCGGCCTGTACGGCGCACCCCTACCCGGTCAGAACGGCGCGCCGCTGCGCCTCGTCGTGCCGTGGAAGTACGGCTTCAAGGGCGGAAAGTCACTGGTCGAAATCCGTTTTCAGGAGCATCAGCCCCAGACCACCTGGAACCGAGCCGCGCCCGCCGAGTACGGTTTTTACGCGAACGTAAACCCGGCGGTCGATCATCCGCGCTGGAGCCAAGCCAGCGAGCGACGCATCGGTGAATTTTCGCGGCGAAAAACGCTGCCTTTCAATGGCTATGCCGAACAAGTCGCCGACTTGTATCGAGGCCTGGACCTCACGCGGTCATTCTGAATGGCCAAGTCGAAGCTCGCTTGGCTAGTGCCCGCGACGATCACGGGCGCCCTGATCCCGTTCGCGTCGATCGCTTGGCGGGCGTCGCAACATCGCCTGGGCGCCAATCCAATCGCCACGGCGTTGAACCAGATCGGCCTCTTGTCGCTGATATTTCTGTGCGCGTCCCTGTCGTGCACCCCGCTCAAGATCGCATTCGCATGGAACTGGCCACTGCGCGTGCGTCGCACGCTGGGCTTGTGTGCGTTCTTCAGCGTCGTGCTGCACTTCCTGGTGTACCTGATCTTGGATCAGAATTTGGCCCTGGGCGCGGTGCTTAACGACGTGCTGAAGCGGCCGTTCATTGCGCTGGGGTTCACCGCGCTGGTCTTACTGGTGCCGCTCGCGCTCACCTCCAGCAAGCGCGCCGTCGCACGCCTCGGCTTTCGACGCTGGCAGCTGCTGCATCGCCTGGCCTACTCGATCGGGCTCTTGGGCGTGTTGCACTTCTACTTGCGAGTCAAAGCGGATCACACGCAGCCCATCGTGTACGGCCTGGTTTTGGTCCTGGGCTTCGCGCTGCGCGGCTTGGGCAGGCTGAAAAAATCCCGCGACCTGCGGCTACGCGAAAGCCTGCGCGCCGCGCGCTCGGAGTGGGGCTGAGCCACCTTTCTAGCGTCTCAACGCGTAGCGAAGGTCAGCCATTCGACGAGCGGAGCCGCGAGCTTGGCGTGGCTGACCAGCCAGGGACTGAGCTTGGGCGATGCGAGGATCCCCTGGGTAGCGCCGGAAAAGTGACGGTCCCAGTCGGCACGAAATACCGCGTCCAGCTCGGCGACCGCAGCGCCGCCCACGAGCAACCCGAGCGCGGCTAGTGCTTCTCGCTCATGGCTTGCGCGATCGAGCCATGTTTTCCCAGATCGATGGTGGCGACCGCCTCGCCGCGCAAGAGCAGCGTGGCGAGCGGTGCAATCTCGTGCTTCGAGAGGCGCCCGGCCAAGCGCGACACGCGCTCGGCATCCGCGATGCCGAGCGCTGGGCAGCCTCCGGCCAACTTGCATTCACTGGGCGACCGGCACAGCTCGGGAGCGCGCGCCAGCGAGAGCAACACGTCCGCGGTCTCCCCGTTCGATAGCTTCAGGCTGAGCTGCGTTTGCTCTTCGTCCGCGAGCTTGATGGGGAGACAAGTGAAATTGCCACGTCCCCACACGCTCGGGTCCCGCGCCGGTTCACTCCAGGCGATGGGCAGTGAGCCCGCAGCCGGAGCCACCGGCTGATCGGGGACGCCACTCGCTGGGCCTGGGGCGGCCGCGCCGAGCTTTTTCTTCAGGGACTCGTCCAGTGCGGCAAGTTCGGAGATCAGCGCGTGGTGCGTCGTGCCGTCCGGATGCACCAGATAGCCCGAGGCGGACAAATGAACCGCGCTCCCGTCGACGCTCAGCAAGATCACACTCACGCGCTTCGCATCATGTTCGTCCACGTGACTGCGCACGCGCACGGTGCGCGCGGCGGCATCCTGATCGATGATGGTGTAACTCTCGTCCCGCAGCGTGTCGAGCACGACTGCGTAGCTGGCGCTCGGATCCGAAAGCCCTGGGACTTCGTGCGGCGGCGGCAGCCGCCATCCGCCGCATGCGGCCCCCGTCAGCGCCGCCAGCAGCAGCGAAAGCCCGAGCCCTGCGCGAATACCAGTCACGCTCGGCGGACGACGCGAAAGTCGAAGCATGCAGAGGAGGGTAAGGAGCCGCCCCACCCGAGGTCAAGTGCCAAGCCTCGCCATGCCTAGTCACGCCGGGCGCATTGGTCGTACAATGTTGTTTCTTGGAAACCCAAGTTCTAGCGGGACGCTATCGGCTCGACAGGCAGCTCGGCAAGGGCGGCATGGGCTCGGTTTGGTTGGCCGAGCACTTGACTCTCAATTCCTGGGTCGCGGTCAAACTGATGGATCCGTCGATCGCGTCGACCGTGGAAGGCGCGGAGCGCTTCAAGCGAGAGGCGCAAGCGGCTGCTTCTTTGCGTAGCGCACACGTCGTGCAAGTCCTCGACTACGGCGTTCACGAGAACACACCCTTCTTGGTCATGGAGCTCTTGCAAGGACAGAGCCTGGCCGATTGCTTGGAGCGCGAAAAGCGGCTCTCCCCGGAGCGCGCCGTGTCGGTCATCACGCAAGTGGCGCGCGCCATCGGTCGCGCGCACGCGAGCGGGATCGTGCATCGCGATTTGAAGCCGGACAACATCTTCCTGATTCGCGAAGACGACCAGGAGCTGGCGAAGGTGCTCGATTTCGGCATCGCGAAGGCCACGGGCCCGCGCTTCTCGGGCATGGAAACGCGCACCGGTGTGACCATGGGCACGCCGCACTACATGAGTCCGGAGCAGGTCGAGGGTAAGAAGGCACTCGATCACCGCTCGGACTTGTGGTCACTGGCCGTCATTGCTTGTGAGTGCATGACAGGCGCACGCCCCTTCGACGGCGAGACGTTCGGCGAACTTTTGCTCAATATTTGCGCGCGACCGATCGTGCCTCCCTCGCGCCAAGGCTTCTTCCTACCCGGCTTCGACGAATGGTTTGCAAAGGGCGCGAACCGCGACCCACTTTTGCGCTTTGCTTCTGCCCAGGAGCTCGCAGCAGGCCTTTCCGACGTGGTTTCTGGCCGCGTCCAGCCCGTGCTCCTCAGCGCGCCCCAGGCTAACGGGCCCGCGGCGACGCTGCCCATGGATCCGCCGACAGGGCCCTTCACGGGCGGCGGCATCGCACGAGCGATGACCGCAAGCGGCAGCACGACGGGTGCAGTGGGAATTTCACCTCATCCCGGCATTTCGCCGCCCAATAAGCGCTCAGTGCTGCTCCCCGTGGTGATCGGAATTGGCGTGGCAATTGCGCTCGCCTTGGGTCTCCTCGTGCTACTGCTACGAGCTCGGTCCGATCCCTCCGGCGCCGATCAGTTGGCCTCATCCGATCGCAGCCCCACACGGGCGACCGCGTCTGTAACGCCAGCACTGCCGAGCCCCGATGGCGAGCAGGCACCCCCTGCCGCGGCGCCGTCGGCAGCGAACGCACCCGCGGTCGTCGACTCGACGCCGCTCGCTGCCCGTCCCGCGCCAACGCCGCCGCTGCCTGCGCCCGCGCTGCACGCTCCCACGCCGACGCCGACGCCGACGCCCTCAGCGACCGCTGCACGCAGCATGCGTTGCTACAACGATCCGTTCACCGGCCAAGTCCGAGTCGCGAACGCCGGGCACTCGAGCGATAGCTTTGCCTGCGCACAGAACCCCTTTACCGGCGCTTACCAGCGAAAGTAGCGGGCACCGTGGCGGTGCCTGGATCGCCGCGCACGACCTCGGCCTGCTGGATGTGATCGAGGCGAAAATGTCGGCGTTCGCCGCTCTCGGTGTCGACCGCGTCGAGGCGCGTTTCACGTCGTTCCATCAGCACACCGACGATGCGAATCGTACGTGTGCTCTGCACGAAATTGCCGTCGACGTACACGATGCGCAGCGGGCATTGCTCGAACCAGGCACGTTCCAGGGCGCTGCGCACGGCCTTCTTGGTGGGCAAGCCAGGCACGCCGTGAAACGACAGTTCGGACAGCCGAGTGAGCAGCTCGCGCTGAGCGGAGGTGGACAAGGCCGCGCGTACCTTGTCCAGCGCAGAGTCGAGTGTCTCGGCAAACGGTAATAGGCGCATCTCGATCGCAAACCGCCCCAATGCCACGAGCAGCGCCGCTTCTCGCGCCGTGAAATTCACCGGCGGTAAGCTGTAGCTGCGGTCGAGCGCATAACCGCCACCGCGACCGCGCTCGGCCGAAAGGGGAAGCGCCGCCATCCGCAAGGTGTCGAGATCGCGATAGATCGTGCGCAAAGTCACACCGAAGCGTTCAGCCAAGACCTCGGCCGTGACGCCCGTGCGCCGTCCTCGAAGGTATTCGGTCAATGCGAAGAGCCGCTCGGTGCGCTGCATGCAAATCTGACATACTCCTGACACGCCGGCAGGGGAAGCGCAGGCGTGCCCACTCGGCGTCGGCCGATGCGCAACCAGCGCACACCATCCTTTTCTGAACCGAGGCGCCGGAGTCGCGGCTAGGATGCACCGCAGTCGTGTGACGACTCGCAACCCGTTGGACAAGCGCCGCCGCGGCGCGGAAAGAATAACTCGATGCTACGCAAGTCCCTGATCGCCCTGGCTGGAGCGGTCTCCATCGTTAGTGCGTGTGCCAAAGACAACGACCCGCCCCCGGCGGCCCCCGCTCCCTATACCCCGCCCGCGCCCACGGTAGCGCAACCGCTACCGCAGCCGGCAGTCACAGCAGCGACGCCCGCGCCCGTCGCTACCACGCCCGGAGCGGCAGCACCTGCAGGCACGATGGCAACCCCGAATGCTTTCGCGTTGCCCTGCACGAACGATTCCGCATGCGGACTCGCGCGCTGCAACGTGCAGTTCCAAAAGTGCGCCTTTCCCTGTGCTGGGCCGGTCGACTGTGCCGCCGGCGCAGCTTGCAATACGGTCACCGGCTTGTGCTTGCCGGGAGCAGCGCCGCAATAGTCCGCTGACTTGCCCGGAATCCCCAGCGCAGGCGCCTCGTTCGGTCGCAGCGGCGGCAACAGCGGCGGCGCTGACGCCTCCGTGGCGGGTGGAGAATTCAGTGCTGGCGAGGCCGGACTCGCCGGCAGTGATCTCGCTTCGGCAGGTGAAGCCAGTGGTGAGCTGCGGCGCGGTCGCGGGCCAGTGCAGCTTCGGCGCAGGCGGGGCCTGCCTGTGCGTGGGCGGAGCTTGGTTCTGCAACTGAAGCGCGCCGCGCAAACGATTGGTCAGGGCTTTTCGCCGCTGCTCAAGGGATACTTTTTGCCTGCCCACGCGCCGAGCCCTTCATCGAGCACAGTGACCTTCTTGAAACCGGCCTCGAGCAGACGGTTCGCGAGCTGCCCGGACTCTGCATGTGGGCAAGCGCAATAACAAACCAACCAGGAGTTCTTCGGCAATTTGGCTAGGTACGGGGCCGGGTCATAAAATGGCACGCTCACCGCCCCGGCGATGTGTTGATTCATGTAGTCCGAAGGGGCACGTGCATCGAGCAGCGCCATGCGCGCGCCATGCTGCAGCTGCGCGTGAATGACGTCCATGGGCGTTGTCTCGGGTGTCCGTTTGAAGCCTACGGGATCGGGCCCTCGAGGATTGAGCGGCACCGGACCGAGCGGGATCGGAGGCGGTGGCGCGGGCGGCGGAGGAGGTGGCGCGGGGTTCGCCCAAGTGCGCAACAGCCCGGTCAGATCCTCGATGCCTTCCTCGCCGAGCCTTTGCAAGAAGCTCGGCATGGGCGTGCCGGGACGCCCAGTTTTGAGCGCGAAACGGATGAATCCATTGCTCGCGACCTGCAGTAGTTGGGGATTGCCGATGTGCACGTTCGGCCCTCCCACTCCGCGCGCTCCGTGGCAGCTCACGCACTCACGCTCGAACAGGCTCTCGGCGCGCGTCGGATCTCCGCCGAGCGGTCGCTCGTCCAAGGCCACGCGGGCGCCCGTGCGCCAGGTACGCAGAAACTCGATCACTTGATCGATGTCTTCTGGGCTCAGCGGTCCACCGCGTTCCTTCGACCAGGCCGACATGGTCGTCTGGTTGCGGCCATTCTTGATCGCCTCACGCAGCTGTTCATCGCTGACCGACGCCTGGAACTCGGGCTGTGCCAGGCGCGGCGCTTGATCGGCCTTGTAGCCCTCGCCCTTTTCGCCGTGACAGACCGCGCACATCCGACCGTACAACTCGGCGCCTCGCGTCAGCTTGACTGGGGGTGGCTCGGACTTTTTGCAGCCGCCGGCCAAAGCCGATAGCAGGACAGAAACGAGCACCGGGAACTTTGGCGAGATGCGCATGGAAAGTAAGAGGAGTCGGGCTGGAAACGCGGCCAGAATCTACGATCATCGCCGACCAAACACCACCGGCCTCTGCCGTCGGACCGCCGGCAGCCTAGCGCGCGGGCGTGCGAGCCTCGATCACGCGCTGCACGCGCTCCGGAATGGCGTTCAAAAAGTCGTACCCCGACGCTTGCTCGATGGCATCGACGGACGTCGCGTACTCGGTCCAGTCGTGCTCGCCCACCCCGCGTTGGTTGGGCATCAGGACCGCGACCACCTGCGTGCTCCCGTCGACGTCACTCGCAGCCTGACCCTCGGCCAGGACGACGATGATCTTGAAATTGGCCGCAGGCACGGCAACCCCGTTACCGATGGTCGGAAACGGCGCACTAAATAGCCCCCCTGCCACGACGTACAACACGGCACCGCGCTGCGCGAGCGAGCGCGCATGGCTCTCGAGCTGCTCCCAAGGTCCCGCATTCAATTCGTGCAGCTGCGGCACGATGTTCGTAAACAGGAACGTTTGCGAGTTGTCCTCGGCCGAATCCTGACGGTCCGCCGACGGGCACATGTGGCCTCGATCGTAGCCACTGTGCAGGTAGTCGCTCTCCTTCACGCGGTAGAAGCGCGCCGGCAACGCCAGGTCGGAACGAAAGTCGTTCTTCCTGCCCACGTGCCCCAGGTGCGTTCGATCGAGGCGCCAAGCGACCCAATTGGGGACGCGCTTTTCTGGGCTGTAGGAGAGCACGAACGAGCGCTCGTCGAGAAAATACTCGTCCGACGGATCGGCATCCCGGGGCGTCCCCAGAGCGACGTGGATGCTGCTCGAAACGCTCGCTTCGCTGCCGCGCAACGCGGGCGCGACGCGTTCGCTCGCGGGCGGCGCCGGCGCCGGAGCACGTGGGCTCCCGGGCGGCGAGAGCGGCGAGGGCGGTAAAGCTTGGGCAGGACGCGCAGGCTGCGGGCCGCACTGCAGCGGCGCGAAACGAGCTGCGACTAGCAGCAGCACGAGCACCGAAAAGGTGCCGAGTAGCGAGTGGCGCGGGGCGCGCCTTTCGCGCGAGGCTGTCACGGTCACGACGATAGCAGACGGATCGCTCGACGCTCGCGGCGCGCCCAGGACTACAGGAAGGAGGCTTGCTTCAGGGTAGGAACGCCGTCACTCACGATGCGCTGACCGGAGGCGAGCCCGAGCCGCACTTCCGTTTGCTCACCGTCGCCGCTGCCCAGCGTGACCTGTGCGGCGCGGGCGGCATTTTCGCCAGCGCTCACGAACACGGCAGGTTGGCCGTCGATCCAGATCAGCGCTCGGTTCGGCACGAGCACGGCGTGCTGGGTCGTCGAGGCGAAAATCCGAGCGGTCACGGCTTGGCCTGCGCGCAGCCCCCGAGCACGATTATCTACCTCGACGCGAACCCGTAACTTCGGGCCGGCCGGCGCGGCGTCGAGCTCGACCACACTCCCGATAGCGAGCGCCCCGCGCGCTGCGTCGCGCGCGATCTCGACGCGATCCCCCGGTCGCAGACTGCGAGCCAGCGCCTCGTCTACGCTCAGAGTGAGCGACAGACGATCGAGATTGGCGACCACGAAGGCGACGCTTTCGCTGCGTACCGACTGACCCATGATGATCCGGCGCTCGACGACGCTGCCGTCGAATGGAGCGCGGAGCCGTGACACGCCCAACGTCCCCTGCGGCAATTCGCGCGCAGCCAGTGAGCCCACGGCCTCCCGCCCTGCCTGCGAGGGACTGCTTATCTCCGCTAGCACTTCGCCGCGTTTCACGCTGTCGCCTTCGTACTTGTGCACTCGACGTACGGCGCCGAGCGCATTCGCCCCGATCGCGGCAAGCAGCCTGGGGTCGAAGCTGATTTGGCCGGTCGCTGAGACAACGGGCGTGAACGGCGCCTCGCGGACCTCCATCGTGCGAATCCCCGCACGCGCAGCGAATGCCGCGGAGTAGCTCACGCTGCGATCCTCGAGGTGCGCCGTCTCAGGCAGCACCAGCTGCGGTACGCCCCGCTGTGCCGCGCCAAACCCCGCAATGACGAGCAGCGCACCGACTGGCAGCAAGCGCACGAGCTTCGGGGAACGCTCGTGTGGCGGCGGACGCACGCTCGGTGGCACGCTCAGCGCAGCAGCGCGGAGGGTCGTGCCTGACAGTGAATCGCAATGCGGGTCAGCTTCGTCGCTCATGGCCGCCTTCGATAGGGAAGTGAGCCCAGGCTAACGCGAAGCTTGTTTCACCGCGGTTACGCTACAGCGCTCGAGAGCGCTCGCCGTACGCCGCCGCGTGGCTCACGGCGAGGGGACGGTAACTCAGTAGATCGATTGATGAACTTTGGAGTTCGGATCTGCGGAAGGGAGCGGAATGGCGCTCGCCGCAGCGGAGGAACTGCTCGCCGGGCGTGCGGCTTTGGGCGCCGCGCTGGCCGGGCGCGCCACACTCGCAGCGCCCGCTCGCTTGGCGCCGGGTGCGACCGATGGCGGTGCGGAGTCGCGCGGCGCGATCTCGGCAGTGCTCGGAGCTACCGCGGACGTGCGACCGTCGAGTGGGGACGAAGCTTGTGGCGGCGCGCTTGGACGCAAGGCAAACGCCACGATCAACGCCAAGATCACGGCGAACGCTGCGGCGCCGAGCACCCAGCTGAGCGGCACCGCGGCACGCGGCGGTGGCGCGTGCTCGCTCGCCGGTGGCGTGCTCTCACGACCGCGATCGACGAGGATAGTCACAGCGGGAGAGCTGCTGCGATTTGCGCGCAGGCTGCGCTCGCTTTCGACCGAAGCGGGGCCGTGCGCGGTCCAGTCCGTAGAGGCCTGTACTTTTCGGCTAGCCAACGGCTCGCGTTGCGTAGACACGCTCCGCAGATCGAAGGTATCTTCTTGAAGCTCGTGGGGCACCGCATCGAGCTCGGAGTGGATCTGAAACTGCGGGGGGTCTTCGAGCTCCGAGCTCGCCTTCGCCGGCATGGACGGCGCGGTCGAGGGCGGCGGCGGTTTCGGTGTCGGACGCGGCGGCCGCATCGGCGTCGCTGTCGCTGTCGGACGCGGCGGCTTCATTGGCGTAGGCGTCGTCGAAAGTGACACCGGGGAGTACGAATGCGGCGGCCGCACGAGGTTCTGCGCCGGCGGCGCCCCCGAGTCCGCTTTGAGCGACGGGCGAACGCTGGCGGAAGGGCGAACGCTGGCGGAAGGGCGAACGCTGGCGGAAGGCTGAACGCTGGCGGCGGGGCGAACGCTGGCGGCGGGGCGAACGCTGGCGGCGGGGCGAACGCTGGCGGCGGGGCGAGCGCTCACTGGGCCGGGGGGCACGCTGCGAGGATTGACCTGCGGTAGCGGCTGACCACTCGGAGGCCCGGGGCGCTGCGTGGGATCGCCTGCTCCGCTGTCACGCCTGCCGTGCAACCCTCGCGCTAAATTCAACGACGCCCGGTCAACCACGGCTTCTGGCCCCAGGTAGGCCGCCCTTTCGGAGCTCGACAACGGACGGGGGCTCGGTAACGACAGCTCGGTGGGCGCGCGCGGATCGACCGAGCCGATGGACATCAGCGTACCGCTTTGAATCGAACGCGCGCTGGGGGACGGCGGGGTCGAAACGTGCTCGCCGTGGGCGGGCGGAATCGAACGTACGCGTGGCACCTCGACCGACACGCGCGTCGGCGAAGCCGAGCGGGGCTCGGGCAATGCACGCTTGCTGGCGGCCGCCCGCGCGACCTTCGGACCATCGAGGGTTTCCGCGTCACGCAACACGGCCAGCTCGACCTCGTCCGGATTGATCCGCTCGGGTGCCCCTTGGCCAGGGAGCAACGAGGGTCCGCGCAAGCCACGCGGTGCGACCGTGCCGACCGAGGCGTCCTTATATTTCGCAGCCGGCACATCGCGCAGAGTGGCGCGCTGAGAAACTGCGCTAGCACTCGGCCGCGAATCGTCTTCGCGTCGTTTACTCATCCCCGGATATCCCGTGCATCTACCAAGACACCAACGGAGCCTCCGCGGCCCAAATCAATTCGCGAAGATACCGCCACGCGTCCTCGCAAGCTAGCGACGTAACATAACGAACTCTCGAGTGCCCGACAGCGCGCCAAGCGAGTCGTGAGCATCACCCGAGCACTGGTCGGAGTGCAACTCCGACTCAAACCTACTGGGTGCGAGTCCAAGGTGACGCCGGCGCCGATGCGTAGGGAAAGCTCGGACCATGGTCCGCAACCGCTGGCCAGTTCTGCCCAGCCTGCGGCCCGGAAGAGTGGGACGAGAGCGGGCTGCCCGTGACGCGACCGGGCGAAAAGCCGGGTGAGCCGCGCCAATAGCCGAAGCTCCCATAGCCGTATCCGGGCGTCACGAGATTCACCTGATTATAATTATTGACGATCACGGCCGGGCCCGGAAGGGCTGACCGCCCCGCGGCGGTTGGCTCCTGCAGGGCCACGGCGTCGACTTCGCCGAGTGTCACCGTGTGATTCAAGCGCGGGCGCGGCTCACTCGAGTCCTGCTCTGCTGTTGCTGGAATTGAACCCGGCACGACGGCGCGCGAGCTCGATATGCGGGCTGCGCTCACGCTCTGTTGCTGCGTCGACTCCAACTGCGCTTCGCCGACCCAATCGAGGCCCGTCGCACCGCAGCCCACGCAGAGATAAGCGGCACTCCCGAGCAGGACGCGAGCGGCGCGGCAAATCGACGAGGACGGCATTCGACCAGCGAAATGCTGCCATCGATCGCCCGACTTAGCCATCCGCTTCGCATCAGCCCGATCCAGGTGGCATTCCTCCGGCACTGGACAAGGCCTCCGCCACTGGTTCGACGCGAGTGTTGGCCACGCCGAGTAAGGCGCGGGCTTGCTGCAGGTCCAACTGATTTTCCCAACGCGAAACCACCAGCGTCGCCACTGCGTTGCCCACGAAGTTAGTCAACGCGCGCGCCTCGGACATGAAGCGATCGACGCCGAGCAATAAAGTCAGCCCTGCCACTGGGATGCTGCCGGTGGCAGAGAGCGTGGCAGCGAGCGTGATGAAGCCGCTGCCAGTCACTCCCGCAGCACCTTTCGAGGTCAACAGCAGAACCAGGAGCAAGGACAGCTCCTGCCCGAAAGTTAGTCTGATATCGAGCGCTTGCGCCACGAACAAGCTAGCCAGGGTGAGGTAAATCGAGGTGCCGTCGAGGTTGAACGAGTAGCCGGCGGGGACGACCAAGCGGACGACTGGCGGCGCACAGCCGGCTGCCTCGAGCTTGGCCATCAACTGCGGCAACGCGGACTCGGACGATGAAGTTCCGAGCACGACCGCCAATTCTTCGCGCAAGTAGCCGAGCAAACGCACGAGAGACAAGCCGAGGCAGCGCAGCGTGAAGCCGAGCACGACACACACGAACAACACGGAAGTGCCGTAGAACACCGCCATCAGCGTGGCCAGGCTACTCAATGTCCCCAGGCCGAACTTGCCGACGGTGAAGGCCATCGCACCGAATGCGCCAATGGGTGAGAGGCGCATCAGCATGCCGACGATGCCGAACAGCACCGCCTGAGCGCTCTCCAAGAAGTCGACCAGGGCGCGAGCGCGTGTGCCGAGCCGAGACACCACCACGCCCGTCAAGACCGCGAGCAACAAGACCTGGAGCATGTCGCCCTTGGCGAACGCACCGACGAACGAATCAGGGATGATCGACAGCGCGTGCTCGGCAAAGCCTCGTGGGCCGGGCGCGAGCAGCTTGCTGTCGAGGGCGCTGTGATCGAGCTTGTGTAACGCGACGTGTAGACCTGCGCCCGGCCGCAGCCAATGCGCGATGCCGATGCCGATGCCGAGCGCCAGCGTGGTCGTGAACTCGAACCAGAGCAGCGCCTTGGCGCCGGTTCGACCGACCGCCTTGAGATCCTTCATCCCGGCGATGCCAACGACCAGGGTCGTGAACACCACCGGCGCGATCAGCATCTTGATCAGCTTGACGAAGCCGTCCCCGAGCGGCTGCATGGCGATCGCCCAAGTCGGGCGCAGCACACCGAGCAGCACGGCCAAGGCGATCGCCAACAGTACCTGCAGGTACAGGCTCGGCCCGCGTGACCTGCGGGCGTGCGGAGTGCTTGCGGGGATCGACACCGAGCCGGCAGAGTAGCATCATCCTCGGCAACGAGCGGCGGAACGCGCTCGTGCAGCCCCCCTTGGCCCGTGATTGGTGAGCCCTCGATGGAAGGACCGCTGTTCGTAATCAAGTCCTGACTGCTCGCGGCCCTCGGTCTGTGGCTCTACCGTCGCTTTTTCGAGTCGCTCGCGAGGCAGCGCCCGATTGGCTGCCAAAACTTCTCGCTTTCGGCAGCGAGTGCTAAAAGCCGGGCTTTGACCCCAGAAACAACATCCCCGTCCCCGGCCGAACGCTGGTTCGTGTACATCGCGCGCTGCAATGACGGCACGCTGTACACCGGTATTGCACGTGACGTGTTGCTGAGAATTGCCGCGCACAACGCCGGACGCGGCGCGCGCTACACGCGCGGGCGCGGCCCGCTCTCCTTGTGCGCACAACGCCGCTGTGCATCCAAGGGCGACGCCCTGCGTTTGGAGCTCGCGCTCAAGCGTCTGCAGCGGAAGGACAAAGAAACCCTGCTCGTGGGCCGCCGCTTGGCGGTGTTCGCGCGGCGCCTAGCCGCGCGCGTCTAGCCGCTCGTCACTCAGGCACGTTGCGCAGGAAATTCGCGACCTCGGCAAAGCGTGCGTCGAGAAAGCCGCGCACGTCGCCGTTCACTCCCTGCTCGTCGAGCGCTCGAGTCATGCAACGCAGCCAGGCGTCGCGCATGCCTTCGCCGATGGCCACGCGTCCATGGCGCATGCGCAGACGCGGATGGCCGCGTGTCTCTGAAAAATTGCGCGGGCCGCCCAGCCACTCGATGAGAAAAAGCGTAAAATTGTCGCGGGAACGGCGACTCACCCGGCCTTGGGCGTCGAGCTCGTGGAGTCGCGCAAGCTCCGGCTCGGTGACATCCATTTGATCGTAGAAGGACTCGGCGAGGCGACGTACGGGTTCTTCGCCCCCCAAGCGGGCGAATGGCGAATCGAGCTCGGTCGGCGTGTAAGCCATGCACGTGCAGGCTTACGCCAGCTGCCGCGCGCGCGCCACACCCGGCTCGGGCCAGGCGCTTGGCTCAGGCCGCCGGGCGCTTTCGCTCTGGCTTGCGTTCGGAGCGCGCCGCGTTGACCAGGTCCATCGCGAGCCGGCGGGCATTCTCCGTGCGCGAGCCCGACAACATGCGCATCAGCTCATCGACGCGTGCGGCTTGGCTCAGGCGCTCGACCTCGGTGCGGGTTCGGCCGCCACTTTCCAGCTTGTGCACACGAAAATGGCCTGCTGCGCGTGCGGCCACACAGGCTTGATGCGTCACGCAAATGATCTGCCGGGACTCGGCCGCGCGCCGCAAGCGCGCGGCGACCGCCTCCGCCGCAGCGCCACCGATGCCAGCGTCGATCTCGTCGAAAACCAGGCTTTCGCTACCGGTCTCCAGGCCCGCGCAGCGCAATGCCACGAGCAGCCGCGAGCGCTCACCCCCCGAGGCCACCTCTGCCAGCGGGCCAAAGGGCTCGCCGGGATTGGCGGCAAAACGCGGCTCGAGCACGGAGATCCCGAGCGCGCCGAGCTCACTCGGCTTGGCCTCGCTCAAAGCCAGCTCGATCCGGGCACCGGACAGGCAGAGTGCGCCGAGCTCGAGCTCGATGCGACGCACGAGCTCGGTCGCGCGCTGAAGGCGCCCGGCGTGCAGTTGACGAGCGAGCCCGAGCGCGCGCTCCGTCGCGGCCGCCACTTCGGCCTCGGCGAGGCCCGCGCGCTCTTCCGCCCCCTCCAGCACGGTGAGCTCTTGCCGCAGTGCTTCCAGCCGCTCGAGCAACGCATCCCCTGACACGCCGAGCGACTGGCACACGCGATCCAGCTCGGCGAAGCGTTGCTCCAAGGCGTCGAGATCCTGCGCTTCGACGTCCAAATCAGCGCGCAAACGCTCGGCGGCCCGCAGCGCCTCTTCCACCTCCAAAGCGGCGCGCTGCAAGGCTTCGTGCACGGCGCGCGCATGACTGGCGTCATCCGCGACGCGCGCGGCGGCGCGCATCAAACCGGAAAGCTCTTGCGAAACGGAGGCTTCACGCTCGGACAACGCGTGCTCGACGTGACCTGCGAGCTCGAGGTACGTCTGCGCGCGACGCAGCACACGCAGGCGCTCCGCCAAGCGACCATGCTCGCCCTGGCGCGGAGCGAGCCGTTCGAGCATGGCCACCTGCTCGCGCACCAGGTGCTGGCGCACGTCGCGACCCGCGAGCTCGGAGCGCACCCGCGACAGCTCTGCCCGCGACAGCGAAAGATCCGCGTAAGCTGCGCTGTATTCGCGCACGAGCGCGCCGTGACCCGCCAAGACATCGAGCCCAGAGATGAACAGCGCGGGGCTACCGATTTCGATCTGCGCGTGCTGAAACGCGAAGCACAGCAGGGATTTACCCACCTCAGCGAGCTTCGACAACGGCACCGCGTCGTCCCCCAACAGACACGTGCCACGGCCCGTTCGACGAACGTTGCGCGCGAGGCGGAGCGCCCCGGACTCAGTGCGAAACTCAGCCTCGACCAATGCGCCGTCGTGCCCTTCACGGACACACGAGGCGGCCGCGCGCGCGCCGAGCAACAGACCGAGCGCCGTGAGCACGAGCGATTTTCCCGAGCCCGTTTCACCGCTGAGCACGTTCAGGCCCGGGGTGAGGTCGATGGTCACGTCGTCCAAAAGCGTAAACCCCTGGATTCTCAGGCGCTGCAGCATGGTCCCTGACATACTGCACTTCCGTTCAGTGCGCCAGCCGCCAAGCGCGAGCACACGGACATTGTCCGTCCATGCAGCAGGCAAGTGCGCGCACCCGCTTCGCTTATCGAAGTGCAGGAGCGGCCCGCAGCGTAGCCACCGGGCGGGTGGCTGCGGCGCCGAAGCGCGTCACCAGGGGACTGGCGTGTAGTCTTTCAAGAACTTGCCGAACAGGTGCTCGCCGGTGTTGAGCCCGGAGAAGAACGGATCGCAAACGCGCGCCGCGCCGTCCACGATATCGAGCGGCGGCTGAAAGTCGGCCTCACGCTGCTTGCGCTCGGCGTGATGCAGCGGATCTTCGTCGGTCACCCAACCGGTATCGACCGCGTTCATGAAGATGCCGTGTTCGGCGTAGTCGGGCGCCGAGGTGAAGGTCATCATGTTCAACGCCGCCTTGGCCATGTTGGTGTGCGGGTGCTTGTCGGTCTTGGTGTAGCGCGAGAACTGCCCTTCCATCGCCGACACGTTGACGATGTGCTTGTCTCGCGAGGGCACGCGCATCATCAATGCCTTCAATTTGCTGCACAGGATGAAAGGCGCGACCGAGTTCACGAGCTGCACTTCGAGCATCTCCGGCGCCGGCACGTCGGCCAGCGCCATGCGCCAGCTATTCATCAGCCGCAGGTCGACCTGCTGCAGATCGGCGTCCACTCGCCCCTTGGGAAAGAGCTCATCGGAGGCCATCGTTTCGTCGTAGGCGAGCGGGATCTGCGAGAGCGCCGCAGAGCGCGCAATCCCCTGCGCTGCGGAGTGTGTGGTCCGCTCCGCGATGCCCATGGCTTCGCCCAGGCCGAGCGCCAATGGTTGCCTGCTGGGCGCGTTCAAGGCCGCCTTGCAGGCCTCGTGGTCGTGCAGCAAACGCTGGGCGCGCGCGTCGACCGCCGACAACGGCCCGAGCTCCAGATCCAACAGGTGCTGATAGAAGCCAGGCGGGCGACGTACGGTCTGGGCCGCGTTGTTGATCACGATGTCCAGCCGATCGAGCGTTTGCGTGAGGAAACGAGCGAACAGCTCGACGCTCGAGCAATGGCGTAAATCCAGGCCGTGGATCTGCAGCCGCTCGGCGAACGCTTCGAAATCGGCTTCGCGCGCGAAGCGCTGGGCCGCATCCCGGGGAAAGCGCGTAGTCACGAGCACGCGCGCGCCGGCGCGCAGCATCATCAGCGCGGCTTGGTAGCCGATCTTCAAGCGAGCGCCGGTGATCAAGGCGGTCTTGCCCGAAAGCGACGCCGTTTGAAAGCGCTTCTTGTAATTGAAGTCCGCGCACGACTCACACATCGAGTCGTAGAAAAAGTGCAACCGGCGGTACTCCGCCTTACAGACGTAGCAGCCGCGCGGATTCTTCAGCTCGCGCGCTGGGGCATCCGAGGCGTGCCCCGGGAGCTGCGCTGGCGGCTCGTACACGGGCGAGAGGCGCGCTTGCCGAATCACGGTCTCAGCTCGCAGCGCGCGATCGTCTTCGCGCGCTGCCTTCTTGGAATAGCGCCGAAACGCCTTATTTTCTCGGATCCCTTCGTGCCGGGTCGGCCGAGAGAGACGCCCGGCGGCGATCAACAGCGCGACCCGCGCCTCGCCCGACAGGCGGACGAGCTGCGTTCGATCCTCGACCAGCTGCTCCAAGATCTCGATACAACGCGCCAGCTCTTCGGGGGAAAAGTCTGCCATGGCAGGAGATCCGAAGCTCAGCGCGTGACCACGCGGCGACGGCGCGGCGGCTCCCCACCGTCACGCGGCGGCGGCGCATCCGCCGGACGCGCGCCAGGGCGAGTTGCACTGTGCGGACGCTTCTTGGCGTCGCGCGGATATCCCGTCACGACACGTGGGCGCGAGGCTTCGCGTGGAAAGCCAGCACCGGGGCGCGGTGCATGAGCCGCCTCGCGCGGTGCGCGCGGTGCATGAGCCGCCTCGCGCGGTGCGCGCGGTGCATGAGCCGCCTCGCGCGGTGCGCGCGGTGCATGAGCCGCCTCGCGCGGTGCG
>Ga0070672_100000400_pt1 | contig 25060 bp, 27 predicted proteins | sample KBSM13metaG_FD_66151 | JGI IMG/M metagenome (GOLD analysis project Ga0070672, IMG submission 66151) | Miscanthus rhizosphere microbial communities from Kellogg Biological Station, Michigan, USA - KBS M1-3 metaG | ecosystem: Host-associated > Plants > Roots > Rhizosphere > Soil ... | reverse complement strand
CTACTTCTTTCGAGTTGGGGTGTTGAACGCAACGACTGTCTTGTCCCAGCCGGCGCAGTGCGCACATCGATGTGCATGCACTTGGCGATGGCCGGCTGGATCCAGAGCATAGGGCCACGGACCGTCAGCGGGTTCCTTGGCGCCCTTCGAAGGCGCGCTGAAGCAGGCAGAACAGGAAGAGCAGCGCGCCGATCACGATGCGCGTCCACCACGAGCTCAAGGTGCCATCGAACGAGATCAAGGTCTGCACGATGCCGAGAATCAGCACACCGACAAGGGTGCCGGCGACGTAGCCGACGCCGCCGCTGAGCAAGGTGCCGCCGATCACGACCGCGGCGATCGCGTCGAGCTCCAGGCCGACGGCGTGCAGGCCGTAGCCCGAGAGCATGTAGAACGTGAAGACGACGCCGGCCAGCGCCGAGCAGAAGCCGCTGAGCGTGTAGACGAGGATTCGCGTGCGCGCCACCGGCAGTCCCATCAGCAGCGCCGACGTCTCGTTGCCGCCGATCGCATAGACGGTGCGGCCGAACTCGGTGGCGTGGGCCACCCACACGCCGATGGCGACCGCGACCAGCGCGATCAGCGCGCCGACCGTGATCGATGTGTCGGCGCCGAGCGGAAGGCGCGCCTGCGAGATCGCGGTGTAGTGCAGGTCGGTGATGCTGATCGAGTCGATGCTGATCAGGTAGCAGAGGCCGCGGGCGAGAAACATCCCGGCCAAGGTCACGATGAACGGCTGCAGCCGGAAGCGCTCGATCAGCCAACCCATCAGCGCCCCGAACGCGGTGCCGATGAGAAGCACAGCCGGAATCGCCTGCCACGCGCTCCAGTGGGCGTGCTCGACCAACGCCGCGGAAATCATCGTCGTCAGCGCGATCACCGATCCGACCGACAGGTCGATGCCGCCCGACAGGATCACGAACGTCATGCCGACGCCGACGATGCAAAGAAACGCGTTGTCGATCAGCAGGTTGAGGAAGACCTGCGCCGAGAAGAAGCCGCTGTAGGCCACCGACCCGTAGCCGGCGGCGAGCGCGAACACCGCGACCGTGCCGAGCAGCGGCACGAAGCGCGAGTCGACACGCCATGCGCGCGCTGTGAGGGCGAAAGCGGTCATCGCGCGGATCCCGTCGCCGGCCGGACGGTGATCCGGCGAACCGTGCTGCGGAACTCCGGAGACTGCAGCAGCATGACCGCGAACACCACCGCCGCCTTCACGACCATGTTGACCTCCGGCGGCACGCCGATCGAGTAGATCGTCGAGGTCAGCGTCTGGATGATCAGCGCGCCGAGCACGCTGCCGGCGAGGCTGAAGCGACCGCCGGTCAGTGCCGTCCCGCCGAGCGTGACCGCGAGGATCGCGTCGAGCTCGAGCAGCACGCCGGCATTGTTGCCGTCGGCGCTCTTCACGTTGGAGCTGATCACCAGCCCGGCGATGCCGGCGGCGACACCGCAGAAGACATAGACGCAGACGATGATCAGCCGCTCGCGCACGCCGGCGACCCGCGATGCGGCGGGGTTGATGCCGATCGACTGGATGAAGAGGCCGAGGGCGGTGCGCGTCAGCAGCACATGCACCGTGCCCCAGACCACCGCGGCGATGAAAACGGCGAACGGCAGACCGAGCAGAAAGCCGTTGCCGAGAAAGAAGTAGGGCGCGTAATAGACCGTGATGATCTGGCCACCGGTCAGCAATTGCGCTATGCCGCGGCCGGCCACCATCAGGATCAGGGTCGCGATGATCGGCTGCATGCCGACCTTCGCAACCAATAGGCCGTTCCAGAGGCCGCAGAGCGCGGCGACGACCAGCGCGCCGACGATGGCCACGCTCATCGGGTAGCGGCTCACGTGCGTCTGCACGCCGTCCTTGACGACAAGCTCGCCGCCGATCATCAGCGCGGCAACCGCGGCGCTGATCGCGACCACCGCGCCGACCGAGACGTCGATGCCACGCGTCGCGATCACGAGAGTCATGCCGATCGCGACGAGCGCGAGCGGCGCGGCGCGATTGAGGATGTCGATGACGCTGCCGTACAGATGGCCGTCGCGCCACTGCAGCTGCCAGAAGCCGGGGTTGAAGACCGCATTGATACCGAGCAGCAGGACCAGTGCCACGGACGGCCAGAACAGGCGATGGCTCGAAAGGCGTCGCATCGTCATCAGGCGTCGGATGCGATCAGGTGGTAGACCGCCTGCTCGGAGCTGTCGCCGGGCAGCTCGCCGACCTTGCGGCGGTCGCGCAGCACGACGATGCGATCGGCGACGCGCACGACCTCGTCCATCTCCGACGAGATGAAGAGCACCGCCAGACCTTCGCGCGCGAGCCGGAGGATCTCGTTCATGATCTCCTGCTTGGCGGCGACGTCGATGCCGCGGGTCGGCTCATCGAGGATCATCACGCGCGGCTCGGTCGCGAGCCAGCGCGCCAGCACGACCTTCTGCTGGTTGCCCCCCGACAGCAGCGCGACCGGTGTGTCGAGGTCGGCCGTCTTGATGCCCAGCACGTGCACGAAGCGCTCGGCGATCGTCTGCTGGCGCGCCGGCGTCAGGAAGTTCCAGAGACCCATGCGCGCCTGCAGCGCGAGCGCGATGTTCTCGCGCACCGAGAGCTCGGCAACGATGCCGTCGTGCTTGCGTTCCTCGGGGCACATCGCGAGGCCGTGCCGGATCGCCTGCGATGGCGCATCGAAGCGGACCGGCGCGCCGTCCATCACGAGCTCGCCGCTGTCGATCTGGTCGAGGCCGAACAGCAGCCGGGCGAGATCGGTCCGTCCGGAGCCGAGCAGGCCACCGACGCCGACCACCTCGCCGCGGCGCAGGGTCACGTCGAGCGGGCTCAGCTGGCCGCGGCGTCCGATGCCGAGCGCTTCGAGCACCACAGCGCCGGCGGTCTCGGTCGTGCGCGCGTTCCGACCCGCCGCCGCGCCCAGCTCCCGACCGACCATCGCGGTGATCAGCGCCGAAGCCGGCAGCTCGGCCGGCAGGTACTCGCCGACGCGCTCGCCGTTGCGCAGCACCGTAATGCGATCGGCGATCGCGTAGGTCTGGGCCAGGAAGTGGGTGACGAACAAGATCGCCATGCCCTCGGCGCGGAGCTGGCGCAGCACGTCGAAGAGGCGCGCGACCTCGTGCTCGTCGAGGCTCGAAGTCGGCTCGTCGAGGACCAGCACTTTGGCATCGACACCGAGCGCGCGCGCGATCGCGACCATTTGCTGCACCGCGACCGGGTAGCTCGAGAGCAGGCGCGAGACGTCGATGTCGAGGTTCAGGCGGGCGAGGAGGGCGCGGGCGTCACGCTCCATCTTCGACCAGTCGATGCGCCACAGCCCGGCTGCGCCCAAGCGCGGATAGCGCCCCGCGAACACGTTCTCCGCAACCGACAGATTCGGGCAGAGGTTCACTTCCTGGTAGACCGTGCTGATGCCGAGGCGCTGCGCGTCGGCGGCCGACGTCGGGTTGATGGCTTGGCCGTTCAGGCGCAACTCGCCGGCATCGGCCGGATGGACGCCAGTCAGCACCTTGATGAGCGTCGACTTGCCGGCGCCGTTCTGGCCCATCAGCGCGTGCACTTCGCCGGCGAGCAGCCGGAAGTCGACGCCCGACAGCGCAAGGACGCCTGTGAAGCGGCGGGTCAGCCCGCGCGCTTCCAGCACCACCGAGGAGGCCAAGCCGGCCGCTCAGTACTTGCGGTTCGGAAATTCCTTCGCCGCGACTTCCATCGGGAATACGCCTTCCTGCGTCACGATGCGCTTGGGCAGCGTCTTGCCGGCCTTCAGGTCCTTGACCGCCTGCATCAGCTGCGGCCCGAGCAGCGGGCTGCACTCGACGCTGACGTTCATCTTGCCGGCGATCATCGCCTCGAATGCGCCCTTCACCGCATCGACCGAGATGATCAGGATGTCCTTCGCCGGCTTCATGCCGGCTTCCTCGATCGCCTGGATCGCGCCGATCGCCATGTCGTCGTTGTGCGCGTAGAGGACATTGATCTTCTTGCCTTCGGCCTTCAGGAACGCTTCCATCACTTCCTTGCCCTTCGCACGCGTGAAGTCGCCGGTCTGCGAACGGATGATCTTGAACTTCCGATCGGCCTTGATGATTTCCTCGAAGCCCTTTTTGCGATCGATCGCCGGCGCCGAGCCGACGGTGCCTTGCAGCTCGACGATGCTGACCGGCGTGGTCGAGCCCTTGGTCTTCTCGACCAGCCAACGGCCGGCGCGCCGGCCTTCCTCGACGAAGTCGGATCCCATGAACGACACCCACAGGCTGTCGTCCTTTTCGTTGACGGCGCGGTCGGACAGGATCACCGGGATCTTCGCGGCCTTGGCCTCGCGCAGCACCGTGCCCCAGCCGGACTCGACGACCGGCGAGAACGCGATGACGTCGACCTTCTGGGCGATGAAGGCGCGGATCGCCTTGATCTGGTTCTCCTGCTTCTGCTGGGCATCGGAGAACTTCAGGTCGATGCCGGCGTCCTTGGCCGACGACTTGATCGACTCGGTGTTCGCGGTGCGCCATTCGCTCTCGGCGCCGACCTGCGAGAAACCGAGGACGATCTTGTTCTGAGCGAGGGTTGGAATGGGCAGGCCGGAAGCGACGATAGCGGCGACGACGGTGCGACGTTGAATTTTCATGTTGATCTCCTCTTCGGGTGGTGGTTCAGGCGATGCGGAAGCGGTGCACGGTGGTGCTCTGGAACGTCTCGCCGGGCCGCAGCACGGTGGACGGAAATTCGGGACGGTTCGGGCTGTCGGGGAAATGCTGGGTCTCGAGGCAGACGCCGTCGCCTTGCCGGCAGGCCTGGCCGCCAGCGCCGCGCAGCCGGCCGTCGAGGAAGTTGCCGGAGTAGAACTGGACGCCCGGCTGCGTGGTCTCGATCTCGAGGACCCGGCCGGTGCGCGGGTCGCGCAAGCGGGCTGCGTGGACCAGGCCGCCCGCGCCCGCACGGTCGAGCACGAAGCAATGGTCGTAGCCGCGCGCGCCCATCAACTGCAGCGAGCCGGAGCGGATGCGTGCACCGATCGGCGTCGGCGCGCGAAAGTCGAAGGGGCTGCCTTCGACATCGGCGATGCCGGTCGGGATCAGGCCTAGGTCGATCGGCAGGAAGCGGCTGGCGTCCAAGGTCAGCTCGTGGTTGAGCGCGGTCCCGGCGCCGGCGAGGTTCCAGTAGGCGTGGTGTGTGAGGTTCAAGACGGTCGCCCGGCTCGTCGTCGCGCGGTAGTCGATGCGCCATTCGTCGGCCGGCGTCAGCGTGTAGGTCACCTCGACATCGAGGCGGCCCGGGTAGCCTTCTTCGCCGTCTTCGCTGCTCAAGGTCAGCACGAGGGCGACACTCCCATCGGCTTCTGCCGGGCGAGGTGCGATCGCCCACCAGCGCTTGCCGAAGCCGGTCGGCCCGCCGTGCAGGGCGTGGGCGCCGTCGTTTCGGGCCAACACGTGCGCATCGCCGTCGAGCACGAAGCGACCGTCGCGGATGCGGTTGGCGTAGCGGCCGACGAGCGTGCCGAAGTTCGGATTGCGCTCGATGTAGTCGGCGAGGTTGTCGAAGCCGAGGACCACGTTGGCGCTGCGACCGTCACGGTCGGCGCAGTACAGCGAGGTCACGATGCCGCCGAAGTTGATCGCCTTCAGCACCAGGCCGCGGCCGTTGTCGAGCGTGTGCTCGACGACTTCGCGGCCGTCCGGCAGCACGCCGAAAGGGCGTGCTGCCATCGACGCCTCAGACCCAGCCGCCATCGACGATGAAGTCCTGCGCGGTGCACATCGCACTGTCGTCGGCCGCGAGAAAGAGCGCCATGTGCGCAATGTGCTCCGGCTGCAGCGGCCGGTTGATGCACTGGCCGCGCGCGATCTCCTGCTTGCCTTTCTCGTCGAGCCAGAGGCGCACCTGCTTGTCGGTCATAACCCAGCCGGGCACCAACGTGTTGACGCGGATGTTGAACGGCCCGAGGTCGCGCGCGAGGCAGCGCGTCAGCCCCTGCACCGCCGCCTTCGAGGTCGTGTAGACCGGCATGCCGCCTTGCTTCAGCTTCCAGCTGACCGAACCGAAGTTGACGATCGATCCGCCGCCGTTGGCCTTCATGTCGGCGCTGACGCTTTTCGCGGCGAAGAACTGGTGCTTCAAGTTCACCGCGACACCCGCATCCCAGCTCGCGGAGGTCGTCTCGTCGATCGAATGACGGCGGTCGTTGGCCGCATTGTTCACCAGCACTGCGATCGGCCCGATGCGCGCGCGGATGTCGGCGATCGCCCGCTCCAGCGCATCGATGTCGGTGACATCGGCGCGAACGAAAACCGGGGCATGGCGCGAGCCGTCGAGCTGGGCACAAAGCGCTTCGGCTGACGCGACGTCGATGTCGATGAAGCCGATGCGGGCGCCCTGGTCCGCGAATGCCTCGACCAGGGTCCGGCCGATGCCCGTCGAGCCTCCGCTGATGAAGACGGAGCGGTCCTGAAGGCTCGGATAACGGGCGAATGCGGGCACGCGATTAGGGTAAGCCGATCCGATTCGGTTGTAAATCAGCGCGGCCCGCGGCCCGCGACGCCTCGGCGCTTTAGCGACAGCGCGGCGATTGACCAGTTGCGCAGCGATCGATCCCGGTCATCGGCCGCAGCGCCTCATCCCCTGAGCGCGCATCAGCTACGGCGCCGACGTCCTCGCGACGCGCAAGCCGAAGTTGTTGTTGCGGTTCGCCGAACCCGACGCGAAGCGCTCGGCGGAGCGCAGCACCGATGGCGGGTCGTCCCATGCTCCACCGCGCACGACGCGGCCCTTGCAGTCGTTCGCTTCGCGGGCGCTGCCGTCGCTCGGGGCGCCGGCGTACGGCAGGTGGCAGTCCTGCACCCATTCCCAGACGTTGCCGAGCATGTCGTGCAGCCCCCAGGCGTTGGGTCGGTAGCTGCCCACCGGCGCGGCGAAGAAGTAGCCGTCCTTGCAGGGGTGCGGCTCGCTCCAGGTGCGGCCTTTCGGTCCGATGGTCCTGTCGGTGCCGTTGGCGTAGTCGCACGAGTTCTCGCGGTCGCCCCAGGGCCGCCGGGTCGTGCTGCCGGCGCGTGCGACGTACTCCCACTCGGCTTCGCTCGGCAGCCGCCAGCCCTTGACGCCACTCGTCTGGTCGAGCCAGCGCACGTAGGCCTGCGCATCGACCCAGCTGATGCAGACCACGGGTTCGTTGTCCTTCTGGCTCCACCCCGGTTCACGCCAGCTGCGGCCCTCGCGCCACGCCCACGACGCATCGGCGGCCTCCCAGGTGAAGCAGCCTTGGGCGAGGGCGTTGCGCTCGGCCTGCGTCTGGTAGCCGCTGGCGCGTGCGAACTCGCGCCATTGCGCGACCGTCACCTCGGTCTTGCCGAGCGCAAACGCCTTCACCTGCACAAGCCGCTGCGGCAACTCGTCGTCGTCTCGCTCGGAATCGTTGGCCGGCGTGCCCATCATGAATTCGCCGCCGGGGATCGACACCATCTCGGGGCAAGCTTCGCAGGCTCGAGATGTCGCAGTGGATGGCGCCGATGCGGCGTCGGCCGACCAGGCCGGCGTGCAGTGAATGGCAGCGGCAGCTGTCCCCACAGCGATCAGCAACTTGTGCATGGTGTGCTCCATGGACGTAGCTCAGCACTGTTTGCTCAGACTTGAGAAACATCGCTTCGCCGATGAGGGCGCTCCTCCGCACCCGGTGCACGCCATCATGCAGCAGACGCGTTGACGTCGCGCGAACCATGCCGATCCTCTTGCTCGCGTTAATCACGTACACCGCTTGCCGGTATTGATGACCAACGCGATTCGCTCGCTAGACTGGGCGCTGATGATTGCTATGAAGCTTCTCTTGCCGCGTGCTGTGCCGATTGCGCATTCCTGAGCCCGGCGACGCCTTCCATCGTCGACGGACGGGTCGTCCGGGCATTCACTCTCAGCTGCTCACCGTGGTGATGAGCCGGTGATGCTGCGACGTTGATTCCGATCGAGCGAGACCACCTGTCTCGGTCCCTGTGCACGATTCACCGGCTGGAACTCTGATGCAAACGATCGACCGGATCCTGGTAGCCACGTCCTTCTCTGAACGTTCGGCCGACGCGGTGCGCAAGGCGGCGGCTCTCGCCGCGGAACGCGATGCCACCCTGACCCTGCTGCACGTCGTCGAGCCGGTGAAGAACCGCCGCGTGCGTCGTCTCGTCAATCAGGAGATGCTGGTCCGCGCGCGCGTGGCGGATGCCCGAAGAAAGCTCGCGACGCTGGCCGGTGAAATTGCCGCGCGCCAAGGTGTCCCCGTCGAGCTCTGCGTCGAGGTCGGCGAAAAGATGACGTCGATCCTGGCGGCGTGCCAGGAGACCGATCTGCTGATGATCGGGGGCACGGCCGGGCGATTCGCTGCGCTGATCCAGCGGCCGATCGTCGAGCGCCTGCTCGGACGCTGCGACGCGCCGATCCTGGTCGTCAACGGACCGCAATGCCTCAGGCATGCGCGCGCACTCGTCGTCATTCGCGACGCGCCCGGCGCGGTCAGCGCGTTGCGCGCCACCGGTTGTCTGTGGCCCGCGGCCGAGAAGGTCATCTTCTACGCGGTCGATCCGCGACTGCGGCGTTCCAGGCAGACGATCGAGCCATCCAGTTCGCGCGCGATCGACTCGCCTCGCCGGCGCGCGCAGATCGTCGGCTTCCTGAAGGGCCTCGTGCGCCGCGCTGGACTGCGCGTGCATGACGTCTCCTGCCGCTTCCGCTACGGCGACGCCTGCCAGGCCGCCTTGTCGCTGCAGTCGGAAGTGCAAGCCGATGTGATGGTGTTGACGCGAAACGGCAGCAGTCCGCCGAGCACCGACTTCGTGCTGGACAAGACGGCAACCCGCTTGCTTGCACTGGCGCCATGCGATGTGCTGATCACCGCGGTCAGCGCCTCGAAGCCGGTGACGCTGGCCCTCCCGCACTCGAAGCTGGCTGCATAAAGCGTGGATAGCTTTCGTTAGTCGCTGATACAGCGTGCCGAAGTCGCCGCGCCGGCAAACCGGTCGACGTCTCAGGTCGCGCTGTGAGTCGACACTAGGACGTCCGCGCTGCCTTCTGCGATGACGATGCGGGTCGTGCTGCCGAGCAGCAACTCCTCGAGAACATTTCGCCCGTGCTTGCCGATCACGATGAGATCGCAATCCTGTTCGAGTTCCTGACGCACGATCTGCATCCAGGGATCGGCACCGTCCGACGAAACCAGTCCGACCCATCGTTCGCTGAGGCCGGCTGCCGCGGCGACTTCGTCAAGGCGCTGCTGAGCCTCGTTGATCGCCGTTCCGCGAAATGCCGCCAGCTGGCTCTCGGTCACGCCGGCCAGTCGCAGCCGGCTCTCGAACGGAATCTGCACCGCGTGCAGCAGCACAAGGTCCGCGCCTGGTGCAACTCGCTGCGCCAGCTCGATCGAGGGCGCCGTCCACGCCGAGAAGTCCACGGGTATCAGCACGCGCTGGTACGCCTCGTGCGCAACCTGCCGGACCATCAAGACCGGACGCGCCGAGCGACGCGCGACACGCTCGGCGGTGGAACCGGTGACGACCCCGCGAAAGAACCCGGCACCGCGGGTGCCTGTCACCAGCAGGTCGGCATCGATCTGCTCGGCCACGCGGGCCAACTCCTGGACCGGGTTGCCGATGGACAGGTGCTCGGCCACCGTCATCTCATGCCGTTGGCCGAGCCGTACGGCGATTGCATGAAGGCGGTCGCGCGCATCGCCCTTGACGACCGCTTTCGTCGGCTCGCCGTCGCCGACGAAGCGACGCAGATCGTCGAGTGCCGTGTCGCCGAGCGCGTGGGCCAAGGTCAGCTTGCCGCCGTTCGCTCGCGCCAGCAACGCCGCGCGATCGGCCGCATGGCGAGACGGAGCGGACAGGTCGGTCGCCGCCAGGATCGATTTCATGCTGCTCATCGTGCGTTCTCCCAGGACCTTGTGCTGCTGCAACCGGAAGGTACCGCAATCGCTCGGCGGGCCTTGATGCGCGCCCCTGCGGAGCAGAGCGCTCTCAGCCCTCGGACCCTTGCAGAGGAGGGGGCAGCGGATCCCCGGCCTGGCGGCGCCTGAACAGCGCGGCGCGGGCCAGCACCATCGTCGTGACCGGCGCGGTGACCGACAGAACGATGATGACAAGCCAGACGTGCAGCGACAGGCCGGTGTCCTGCACCGAGAAGTGCACGATCGACGCCGCGGTGACGGTCCAGGCACCCAGCGTCGATGCGAGCGCCGGCGCATGCATGCGAACGAAGAAGTCCTTCAGCCGCCAGAGGCCGAGCGCCGCTGTCAGCACGATGACCCCGCTGAACAGCAGCAGGCTCGCTACGACGATCTCGCTCATTCGATCACCTCTCCGCGCAGCAGGAACTTGGCCATCGCGACCGAGCTGACGAAGCTGAACAGCGCCAGCAGCAGGGCGCCTTCAAAGTACATGCTGCTGTCGTAGCGAATCGCCAGCACCAGCATCATCAGCATCGCGACCACCGAGAGGTAGTCGAGGGCCAGCACCCGGTCCTGTGCGCTCGGACCGCGCATCAGGCGCATCAGCGCGAGGGCCATCGCGAGCGCGTAGAGGATCAAGGTGACGGTGATGGCCGTCGCAAGCAGCGGACTCATTCGAAGATCTCCTGAAGCGGCCGCTCGTAGCGGCTCTTGTAGTGCGCGATGAAGGCGGCCTCGTCGTCCACATCGAAGACGTGCAGCAGCAGGGCGCTTCGGTCGGTGGCCAGCTCGGCCCAGACGGTGCCCGGCACCACCGCCGTGATCATCGCCAGCGACGCCAACGCGTACGGGTTTCGAAGCGCGAGAGGAATGAGCACGAAGCGACCGCGTGGCGGTTGTCGACCGGCGCGCAGCACGCCGGCGCCGACCTCGAGGCTCGAGCGCACGACGTCCCACCCGACCGCCGCAATCAGCCGTGCGAGAACCCACGGATGGCGCAACGGCGTGCCCGCCGGGCGCAGCGGACCGGTCAGCAGCGGCATGCCGATGGCGATGACCGCGGCGAGCAGCAGGTGGGCCGCAGCGATGGTTTGGTTGAGCAGCAGCCACATCGCGAACAGGCCGGCGGACAGCCACGGCGAAGGCAGCCAGCGCTTCATTTCACACCTGTCGTTGTCGCTTGTGCCACCGTTGGCCCCGCCTCTGATTCAACACGCGCCGCACGGGTCACCGTCCGCGTCGCCATGACCGCGTCGATGTACAGACTCGGCTGATGCAGCGCAGCGGCTGTGGCGGCCGCATACCGCAGGGCAGCGTCGCCATTCACGACCAGCAGGATGCCGCCGGTCAGCAGCACGATGATGGGCACGCCTTCGATGAGCTGCAGGCGGGGCGCGGACCGATCCTGCGTGGCCCAGAAGTGGCGGATGCCCACGCGCAGCAGGGCCGTCGCCGACAGCAGGCCCGAGACGATCAGCGCGGCGAAGAAGGCCCACTCCGCCACACCGCCGGTCGTGGTGCTCTGCCGCGCCTCGAGCAACGCCAGCAGCATCGCCAGCTTGCCGACGAAGCCCGACAGCGGCGGCATGCCGGCGATCACGAGCGCGCAGATCGCGAAGCCGAGGCCGAGAAACGCGAGGGCCGCGGGCATCGCCCGGCCGATCAGCGCCTGTTCCTGATCGTCGAGGTTCATGTCCGCCGGCGGCTCGCCGCCGACGAAGGACGGCAGGTGATCGTCGCCGTCGTCGTCGAGGACCGGCGCGGCCTCGACCTGCCGGCCTCGGTCCATCAGCTCCGCCATCAGGAACAGGCTGGCACCGGCCAAGGTCGAGCTGACCAGATAGAACAACGCGCCGGCGGTGACGGCGGGTACGTCGAAACCGATGGCGGCCAGCAGCGTCCCGGCCGACGTGATGATGCTGAAGCCCGCCACGCGGCTCAGGCGCTGCGAGGCCATCATGCCGACCGCGCCGAACGTCAGCGTCGCAACCCCGCCCCAGACCAGCACGTCGGCGCCGAACAATGCCGAGGGCCCCGCGCTGGCGGGAAAGCACAGGGTCGAGAGGCGAAGCACCGCGTACACGCCGACCTTCGTCAGGATGACGAACAGCGCCGCGACCGGCGCGCCTGCAGCGGCATAAGCCGGCGGCAGCCAGAAATTCAACGGCCACAGCGCGGCCTTGGCCAGGAACGCGACGCCGAGGATGGCCGCCGCCGCATGCAGCAGGCCGCGGTCGCTGGCCGGAACCAGCGGCAGCTTCTGCGCGACGTCGGCCATGTTCAAGGTGCCGGTCACGCCGTAGAGCAGCGCGACGCCGATCAGGAACAGCAGCGACGCCATCAGGTTGATCGCGATGTAGTGCAGGCCGGCCCGCACGCGCTCGGCGCCGCCGCCATGCATCAGCAGCCCGTAGCTCGCGGCCAGCAGGACCTCGAAGAAGACGAACAGGTTGAACAGGTCGGCGGTCAGGAATGCGCCGTACAAACCCATCAGCTGCAGCTGGAACAGCACGTGGAAGTGCACGCCGGCCCGATGCCAGCGCGCCTGCGCGTACAGCAACGAGGCCAGCCCGACGGCGCCGGTCAGCACCATCATCAAAGCGGAAAGCCGATCGGCCACCAGCGCGATGCCGAACGGCACCGGCCAGTTGCCCGGCAGGTAGATCGCGAACGCGCCGGGCGCCTGCTGGCTGTTCACCCACACCAGCAGCGCGATCGCGAGCAACAGGCCGGCCAACGTCGACGCCAATCCGATGATGCCGTTGGCGATCCGACGCTTCTCGCCGACCAGCAGCATGAGCGCGGCGGTCGCGAGCGGCAGCAGCACCGGCGCGACGATCAGGTGCGATGGCGCCGACGTCACGGCCCTTCCTCCTGGCCATCGACGTGGTCGCCGCCGCTCAGGCCGCGCAAGGCCAGCAGCACGACCAGGAACAGGGCGGTCGTCGCGAAGCTGATCACGATCGCGGTGAGAACCAGCGACTGCGGCAGCGGGTCGGTGTAGTTCAGCAGGTCGGCCGCGACCCCGGGCCGAACGATCGGCTCCTTGTCGATCGACAGGCTGCCGACGCTGAAGATGAACAGGTTGATCGCGTACGACAGCAGCGACAGGCCGATCAGGACCTGGAACGTTCGCGGCCGCAGCACCAGCCACACGCCCGCGCTGGCCAGCACGCCGATCGCGAGCGACACCACGATCTCCATCAGGCGTTGCTCCTGACCGCAGCGGGCAGCGGCGGCCGACGCCGGGCGCGCAGCGACTGGTGCGCGAGAGCGGTGAGCAGCAGCAAGGTGGCGCCGACGACGACCGCGAAGACGCCGAGGTCGAAGACCGCGGCGGACGGCAGATGGAGCAGGCCGAGGACCGGCAGCTCCACATGAGCAGTGTGCGTCGTCAGGAACGGATGGCCGAGCGCCATCGCCCCGAGGCCGGTGACGAGCGCGACCAGCAGACCCAGCGCGATCCGGCGGATCAGCTGGAGGTCGGTGCGCGATTCCACCCAGCGCGTGCCGCCGACCATGTACTGCGCGATGAAGGCGATCGCGACCACAAGCCCGGCGACGAAGCCGCCACCCGGCTCGTTGTGCCCGCGCAGCAGCAGGTAGAGCGCAAACACCGCGGCGACCGGCAGCAGCAACTGCACCAGGATCGCGGGCACGAGGAGATAGCCCGAGGCGGCGTCGCTCTTGTCGGGTCGCGCCAGCAGGTCACTCTCGGCCTGTTCCGAAATGACGCGTTGCGGCTGCGGCAGATCGATGGCCTCGCGCGGCGGCCGGAACCGGCGCAGCAGTGCGAACACGCTGAGGGCGACGATGCCGAGGACGGTGATTTCGCCGAGCGTGTCGAAAGCCCGGAAGTCGACCAGCATCACGTTGACGATGTTGGTGCCGCCTCCGCCCGGCAGCGCGTTCTCGATGAAGAACGGCGAGATGCTCTGCGGCGCCTGGCGCGTCAGCATCGCGTACGACAGCGCGGCCAGGCCGCTGCCGATCGCGATGGCGAGGACGATGTCGCGGCTCCGGCGCCAACGCGCGCGGTCGCGGGTCAGAGGATCGTCCTGTTTGACGCGTCGCGGCAGCCAGCGCAACCCGAGCAGGAACAGCACGACGGTGACCACCTCGACGGCGAGCTGGGTGAGTGCGAGGTCGGGCGCCGAGAACCACGCGAAGGTCAAGCAGACCGCGAGGCCGACCACGGACAGCATCGCGAGGGCGGCGAGGCGATGGAACTTGGCCTGGGTCGCGGCGCCGATTGCACCTGCCCCGCCGAGCACCCAGAGAAGAACGAATTCGGGCGTCGCCGGCACCCGTGCCCGATCGCCCCAGACCAGCGGCACGATCAGCGCCGAGCCGAGCGCCGAGGCGCCGGCGAAGACCAGCACCCAGAGCAGTTGCGGCTGCAGCCGGCGGGTCCCGGCGAGCCGCAGCGCGTGCCGCGCCGCTGCCGTCGCGAGAGCGAGGGTGCGCTCGAAGAGCCGCTTGCCGTCGAGCCGGCGCAGCAGCGGGGCCTGCTTCGACCCGCGCTGCTTGAAGCGGCTGCCGAATGCGATGTAGACGGCGATGCCGCCGGCCATTGCGACCAGGCTCATCAGCAACGGGCTGTTCACGCCGTGCCAGACCGCGAGGCTGTAGTCGGGCAAGGCGCCGCCGACGACCGGACGCGCGGCGGTGGCGAGGACCGGACCGATCGACCACGCCGGGACCGTGCCGACGACGACACAGGCCAGCACCAGCAGGTCGACCGGGACGCGCATCCAGCGCACCGGCTCGTGCGGCTGGCGCGGCAGGTCCTTCGGCGGCGGACCGAAGAACACGTCATGGCCGAAGCGCAGTGAATAGACTACCGCGAAGACGCCGGCGATGGTCGCCGCGATCGGCAGGCCCGCCTCGACCCACGGGTTTGCGGTCAGGAACACGGTCTCGGCGAAGAACATTTCCTTCGAGAGGAAGCCGTTCAGCAACGGGACGCCGGCCATCGCGGCGCAGGCGACGATCGCGAGCGTGCCGGTGATCGGCATGAACCGGTAGAGGCCGTCGAGTCGGCGCATGTCGCGCGAGCCGGTCTCGTGGTCGATGATGCCCACCGACATGAACAGCGACGCCTTGAAGGTCGCGTGGTTCATCGTGTGGAAGACGGCAGCGACCGCGGCGAGCGGGCTGTTCAGGCCGAGCAGCAGGGTGATGAGGCCGAGGTGGCTGATCGTCGAATACGCGAGCAGGCTCTTCAGGTCGTTCTGGAACATCGCGGCATAGGCACCGAGCAGCAACGTGATGAGGCCGGCGCCGCCGACGATCCAGAACCACATGTCGGTCCCTGCCAGCACCGGCCACAGGCGCGCGAGCAGAAAGACGCCGGCCTTCACCATCGTCGCGGAGTGCAGGTAGGCCGAGACCGGCGTCGGCGCCGCCATCGCATGCGGCAACCAGAAGTGGAACGGGAACTGCGCGCTTTTCGTCAACGCGCCCAGCAGGATCAGCGCGAGCGCGATCGGGTAGAGCGCATCGGCACGGACGCGATCGCCCGCCCCGAGGACCGCATCGAGCTCGTAGCTGCCGACGATGTGGCCGAGGATCAGCACGCCGGCCAGCAGCGCGAGGCCGCCCGCGGCCGTGATCGTGAACGCCATGCGCGCGCCGCGCCGCGCATCGCGCCGATGCTGCCAGTAGCCGATCAGCAGGAACGAGAAGACGCTGGTCAGCTCCCAGAACAGCACCAGCTGGATCAGGTTGCCCGAGACGACGACGCCGAGCATCGAGCCCATGAAGCCGAGCAGCAGCGCGTAGAAGCGCGCCGCCGGATCGTCGGGCGACAGGTAGTAGCGCGCGTACATCACGACGAGCACGCCAATGCCGCTGACGAGCAGAGCGAACATCCAGGCGAAGCCGTCGATGCGGACGATGAGGTCGAGCCCGAGGCTCGGCAGCCAGACGATTCGCTCGACCAGCACCTGGCCGCCGCGAACGTCGGGGTAGAGCAGCGCCATCGGCACCGCGACCGCCAGCGCGACAAGGCCGGCCCACACCGATTCGAGATTGCGCGCGGTGGTCGGCAACAGCGCGGCCACGGCGCTGCCCAGAAAAGGCAGGAGAAGCAGGAGCGCCAGCGACATGGTGGTCGAGTCTAGGCGGTCAACTTCGAGCCAATGGCGCCGCGGGCCTTCTCAGGCCGCGTGGCGTTGTCCGCTCTCATGTCGTCGCGGCCCTGCTCGACCGCAAGCCCGACCTGCCGATGGCAAGGCCGGTAACCTTGACGTCGTTCGACCCCTATGGATGCTTGCGATGAAGGACCCGATCGAATCGTTCGAACTCAGCCTCAGTCGAGACGAGCCACCGCCGTCGGGCGGACCGATGCTGCACGCCATCTGGCACGGGCTGCGCGGCGAATGGGACGCGGCGCACGAACTCGCGCAGGCGCAGGACGATGCCGAGGGCGCGCAGGTCCATGCCTGGCTGCATCGCATCGAGGGTGACCTGGGCAACGCCGATTACTGGTATCGGCAAGCTGGGCGGCCACCCCGCCGCGACGATGTGCGCGTCGAAGGCCTGGAGATCGCGCGAGCGCTGATCGCCAAGCGCGCCTGAGGCGAGGCGCCGCCGCCGGTCAGGCGCGGTCGCCGATCGCGACCGTCACTCGACCTGCAGCGTTCCCTTCATGTTCGGGTGCAGTGTGCAGATGTAAGGATGGACGCCGGCGCGAGTGGCCGTGAAGCGCCAGGACCCGTCTGCCACGATCGAACCGGAATCGAAGACCTTCGGCGCGGTGGCCGTGTGCGGGAACGGGTCCTTGTTGATCCAGACGACCACGTCGCCGCGCCGCACCTTCAGCGTCTCCGGTCGGTACTGCAGCGCCTGGATCACGATCTCGTGGGTGCGCGCGCCGGCGGCGGCCGACGCGCCGCGGGACTCGGCAAGCGCCCAGGCGCAGACGACCAACCCGGCAGCGACCGCGCCGGCGCGAACGTCGAAGCGCATCGAATCAGTTCTTCTGGCCGAGCGACGACTGCAGACCCTTCGCGTGCTCCAGGTGCGCGACGAACGCCGGCCGCACCGAGACCAGCAGGCTCTTCAGCTCGGCGTTCTGCGCGCTCGGGATCAGCGTCTTGTCGATCGCGTCGAGCACTTGCTGGTGATATGCGACCTCGTGGTCGACATAGGCGCGGTCGAACGCCGCACCGCTCAGCTTCTCGAGATTCTTGACGTTCTCGGCGCCGCCCGACTTCAGGCTCTGGCTGGTCGGGTTGTCTTCCGGCGTCACCTTGAGCTTCGTCACGAGGGCGACGGCCTGCTTGTTGACGCCGGAGTGGTCGGTGACCATCTGCTTGCCGAACGCCTTGACCTGGGCATTGCTGCCCTTCGATTCGGCAAGCTTGCCGGCGTCGATGTCGACCTGGTTGGCGGTGACGACGATGGAAGCGATCTGCGCATCGCTGGGCGCCTGGGCCTGAGCGTTGGCGCCGAGCAGGAAGAGGGCTGCGATCGCAGCGACTATCGGTGTCTTCATGGACGTACTCCGTGGTTTGCACATGCACCGGTTAGACGTCGCGAGCGTGCGTCCTGTTTCAGACCGGTGCTGTTCACGTCGGTGGTGGGTGCGAGTCCGTTGCGTCCTGCGCGTGAAGGCGGTCCAGTACGCCGGCGACGATGCGGTCGCAGCGCGCGCCGGCGAAACGAAAGACGTCGGCGGCCGCGATGTCCATCTGTTCAGCCAGCGCCGCGCGCAGCAGCGCGCGGGCACGGAACACGCGCGTTCGAACCGTGGCCGCCGGAATCGCCAGGCACTCGGCCGCCTCGTCGATCGTCATTTCCTCGACTTCGCGCAGGATGAACGCAGTGCGATAGGCGAGCGGCAACGCGTCGATCTGGTGCTCGAGAAGGCCGCGCAGTTGCGAGCGCATCGCGCTTTGCTCCGGCGACGTGTTCGGGTCGTCAACCATAGCCTGCTCCAGGGGCGAATCGGGCAAACGCGCATCGAGCAGTTCGACGACGTTGTCCCGGCGGCGCGACCGGAGCCGGCCGAGCGCGGTGTTGATGACGATGCGGGTCAGCCACGTGGTCAGCCTAGATCCGCCGCGGAAATCGCCCATGTGCCGCAGCGCTGCGATGTAGGCGTCCTGCAAGACGTCTTCGGCATCGGCGTCGTCCCGGACGATCGAGCGGGCGGTGCGAAAGAGCGCCAAGTTGTGCGAGCGCATCAGCTGCTCGAACGCAGCCCGATCGCCTGCTGCAATTCGGCGCGCGAGGGTCAAGTCGCCGCCTTCGATATCGACGACACCACTGAGCGCCGAGGGTTGTGCTTCCATGTTCGAGCTCGCAGGCGGTCGGTTCGCGCCTCTGACCTCTTAGATGCCACTGCGTTGACCGGCGTTCCCGACCGAGTGATCCACCAGCGTCGGCGGGAGTGGCGCGGCGCTCGTCTGCATGCCACTATGATGGAACCGAGCCTCCCTCGGGTCCCTTGTTTTTCAGAACAGCCATGCTCTTCACCTTCTTCCTCATCGACAAGCCCGGCGCGCTGGCGCAGCGCATGGAGCTTCGCCCCGAGCACAAGGCCTACCTCGGCGCCAAGGCGGAGCAGATCGCCTTTGCCGGGCCGCTGTTGGCCGACGACGGCAAGACGATGGTCGGCAGCCTGCTGGTGATCGACTTCGCGTCGCGCGAGGACGCGCAGCGCTGGCTTGCTGCAGAGCCGTTCACGCGTGCCGGCGTGTACGCCAGCACGGCGATCTATCCGTTCCAGAACCTCTGGCCGCAGAAGGCGGGTTTTCCGCCGACGGCGTGACATCCGCCGAGTCGCTCTGGCCGACTCGGCCCTCATCTCAGCCTGACAACGACCTTTCCCTTGGCCCGCCCCGACTCGACATGAGCCAGAGCCGCTTCGATGGCATCGAACGGGTAACGCGATCGACGACGGGCCGGATGACCTTGGCATCGATGAGGTGGTCGATCTCCCGCAACTGGTCGCCACTGGGCTTTATGAAGAGGAACGAGTAGCTCACGCCCGCGACGTTTTGCAGCCGTCCGGATCCGATAGCTCAAGAGGCGCATGACCCGCGTGATGCCCCAGTTCAATCCCATCTCTTGCGCGAACGCCGGATCCGGCGGGCCGGAGATCGAGATGAGCCTGCCGCGTGGTTTGAGACGTTCAGCGACCGGCGCAGCGTCTGCCCGTCGAGGCTGTTCAGGACGACGTCGTAGTCCCGCAGGTTCTTCTCGAAGTCGTCCTTCTTGTAGTCGATCACGACGTCGGCGCCGAGGCTCGTCACGAAGTCGACGTTCGCGCTGCTCGTGGTCGTCGGGACTGCCGCGCCCAAATGCTTGGCAACTTGGATCGCGATCGTGCCGACGCCGCCCGAGCCCGCATGGATCAGAACCTTGTCGCCGCGCTGAAGCTTCGCCCGCTCGACCAGCGCTTGCCAGGCCGTCAGCGCGACCAGAGGGATCGAGGCCGCGTCCTCCACGCCGAGCGTCTTCGGCTTCAGGGCGACATCGGCTTGATCGATGGCAATGCGTTCGGCAAAAATGCCGATCCGGTCGTTGGCGGGCCGCGCATAGACCTCGTCGCCCGGCTTGAACTGCCGCACGCTGGAGCCGACGCGAACCACCACGCCGGCGACTTCATTGCCGAGGATGAGCGGCAATCGATTAGGGCAGAAGCAGCTTGAACTCGCCGTTTCGGATCTTCGCGTCGAGCGGGTTCACGCCCGCGGCATGGACCTCGATCAGGACATCGCCGTCCCGCAACGCGGGTTCGGGCATCTCGCCGAGCCGGCCGCTGGTCTTGCCGTACCGGTCGACGATGAACGCCTTCAAGACCTGCAGTTCACGAAGGCCGGGCGGCCGGTCGGGTGTCGACCATCGCGCTGAATGCGGCGGTCAAGAGCGCCAGGCCGATCTGCAACGAGTAGACGGCATCGAAGTCGGCGCGCTGCACGCTGGAATGGCCGAGCAGCAGCACGATGATGGCGACGCCGATCACCGAGCCGATCTGCCGGATCGCCTGGTTGACCGCACTGCCCACCGCATAGTGCTGCGCCGGCAGGCGGCTGACGGCAGCAGCCGACAGCGACGGCAACACCAGGCCCACGCTGGCGCCGCTCATCAGGAGTCCAGGCAGCCAGTGCAGCAGGTACGACGGCTCGTTGCCCGGCACGAGCATGAACCAGAGCGCTGTTGCGGCGTACAGCAGCGCGCCGCCGATCAGGAACGGGCGGTGACCGAGGCGCCCGGCGAGGCGCCCGGTGACCATCGCGACCGGAATGACCGTCAGCGGCCCGGGTGCGATTGCCAGCCCGGCCTGCGCCTGGCTGTAGTGCCACACGTTGCCCATGAAGAAGAAGAACGCGAAGAACATCATCGCGAAGGCGATGCCGAATGTCAGCGTGGCTGCGTTCACCGCGCTGTAGGTTCGATGGCGGAACAGCGCCAGGTCGACGAGCGGATCGCGCGCATGGCGTGCCCAGACGACGAACGCCACGAGCGCAATCAAGCCGGTGCCGACGGTCGCCATCAGCTGCGCGCGGGTCCAACTCGGCGAATCCGCTTCGACGATCGCGAGCGCGATCGCGCCCACCGCGACGACCAGCAGCGCCATGCCGACGCCATCGACGTGGCGTCGCGTCGCGCTGCGGTCCGACTCGCGCAGCAATGAAGCTCCCCACCACAGCGAGACCGCGCCGATCGGCAGGTTGATGAAGAACGCCCACGGCCAGCCGACGTGCTGCACGATGAAGGAGCCGAGGCTCGGGCCGACGGCGGCCGCGAAGCCGCCGACCGCGCCCCACAGGCTGACGGTGACCGCGCGCCGGCTCTGCGGAAAGGCGGCCAGCACGATCGACAGCGAGGCCGGCGTGAGCAGGGCGGCGCCGATCGCCTGCAGCGCGCGCGCCGCGATCAGCCAGGCGACGTCACTGGCCAGTCCGCACAGTGCCGATGCGGCGATGAACAGGGTCACGCCGATCAGGAACACGCGCTTCCTCCCGTGGGAGTCGGCGAGGCCGCCGGCCGGGATCAGCATCGCCGCGTAGACCACCGTGTAGGCGTTGAGCACCCACGACATGTCGGCCGCGCTGGCAGCCGGAAAGCCGGCGCGCAGCGCGCCGAACACCGAGTACAGCATCGTCGTGTCGAGCGACACCAGGAAGATCGCGACGCTCGCGACCCAGAACACGGGCCAGGGCGATGCGGGGCGGGCAGGCGGCTCGGCCACGGTGGAGGCGGAGGGCAAGGTGGCAGGAATCATGAGGCGCTCCAGTGGGTCACGATCAATGCGGTCTAGGCGAGCTGCGGCAGGTAGCTCGGTCGCGCCCCCGTCAGGCCCTGCTTGACGAGCCGCGTGCGCTCGTCGGCGAGCACTTCGTCGAGGCCGGCCTCGAGCCCGTCGAGTGCGCGGGCGACGATCTCGTCGGGGCTGGTCTTGGGGCCGTCGAGCGCGCGCACGAGGTCGGTGTCGACGAACGCCATGTGGAGTGCCAGGACCTGAGTCCGTTGCGCGGCCAGCTCGTGACGCAGCGAGTTGGTGAGCGACCAGGCCGCCGACTTGCTGGCCGCGTATGCCGCCAACTGTCCGCCGTTGATCCACGACGCGATCGACAGCACGTTGAGCAGTGCGCCGCCGCCGTTGGCGGCGAGCACCGGCGCGAAGGCATGGCTCATGCGCAGCATGCCGAAGAAGTTGGTCTCCAGAAGACGGCGTGCGCTCTCTTCGCTGTCCGCTGCCAGAAAGCCCCCGAACTGGCCGACGCCGGCGTTGTTGATGACGAGCGTCACGTCTGCGGCGCGTGCGACGGCCGTTGCCACTTCCTCCGGCTTCGTCACGTCGAGCCGGAGCGGCAGGACACCGGGCTCGGTGACCGTCGACGGATCACGCGCACCGGCGTAGACCTTGCGTGCGCCGCGCGCCAGCAGCGCGCGGGTGAAGGCGAGGCCGATGCCGCGGTTGGCGCCGGTGACGAGGGCGACGGCGTTGTCGATCTTCATGAGAGGTCTCCTGGGTGAGTTTGAAGAGATATGACGCTCGTCATATTCGAGATCGAGCGTGAACGTGGGACGTGAAGGCGAGGGGGCGATCGGGTCGGACCGGCGGGCTCAGTGAGCCGCCGCGTCGGGTGTGTCGTATTGCTGGACGAGCGCCTTGCGTGCCGCCGAGAGCACGGCGCGACCGTCGGCATTTGCGCCGAGCGCGCGCGCGAGCTGCAGCGTGCCGACGAGCGTGCCGGCGACGACGCTCGCCGTGGCGGGCGATGCATGCGGCAACGCCGACTGCACGCCGGCGACGAGCCGCCGGACTCGCATAGCTGAGGCTTCGCGCACGGCATCCGACTGGCGTGGCATGTCGCACGCGAGCGCGGCGACCGGACAGCCGGTCTCGAGCGACGCCAGGTGCTCGTCGCCGAGATAGGCCTCGACGAGCGCCCGGAAGGCGCTCACGCCCTTCGCGGCGCGGCGCTCGAGCGCACGGGTCACCGCTTCGCCGCTGTCACGTCCGGCGCGCTCCAGCGCCTCGATGATCAGTGCGTCGCGCGAATCGAAGTGGGCATAGAAGCCGCCATGGGTGAGGCCGGCCTCCTTCATCACGTCGGCAACGCCGACGCCTGCGTAGCCGTGACGCCGGATCGCCCGCGCAGCGACGTCGACGATGCGCTCATGCGTCTCGTGCTTGCGGCTGTTGGGGGTGCGGCTCATCGGCGGTTCGTCCTTATATGACAGGCATCATATTTCATGAAAGATGATCCGTCAACTGCAGCGCTGTGACTCGCTGCAGCGAAAGCAGATGACCTGACAAATCAGAACCGACGAGCGCCTACTCGAGCGTGATCTTCGCCTCGCGGACCACCTTGTCCCACTTCGCGACATCCTTCTCGATGAGGACGCGGAACGCTTCGGGCGACGATCCGCCGGGCTCGGCGCCGAGCTTGGCCCACGTGTCCTTCAGCTCCGGATCGGCGAACGCCTTGACGACGGCGCCCTGCAGTTTCTGGATCACGGCCGGCGGCGTGCCGACCGGCACCCAGAGGCCATACCACGACGTCACTTCGAAGCCGCTCAGACCCGACTCCATCGCGGTGGGGACTTCCGGAAACGCCGGCGAGCGCTTTGCCGAGGTCACCACGATGGGCCGAATGGTGCCGGCGCGGATTTGGCCGGCGGCGCTGCCGAGCGCCTCGAAGATCCAGTCGATCTCGCCGGCGACGAGCGCCTGCGTCGCCGGCCCGGTGCCCTTGTAAGGCACGTGCGTCGCGTTGACGCCGGCGGCGACGTTGAAGAGCTCGCAAGAGAGGTGACGGGAGGTGCCGTTGCCCGCCGAGCCGCAATTGAGCTTGCCCGGATTGGACTTGGCCCACGCGATGAGCTCGGGCAAGGTCTTCGCCGGCACACGGTTGGCCGCGACGAGCACGTCGGGAAAGATCGCCGCCGTGGTGACCGGAACCAGATCCTTCTGCAGGTCGTAGGGCAGCGTCTTGTACGCGGCAGCGGCGACGGCTCCGTGCACCGAGTAGAGCAGCACCGTGTAGCCGTCGGCCGGCGACTTCGCCGCGATGCCGGCACCGATCGTGCCGCCGGCGCCGCCGCGGTTGTCGATCACGATCTGCTGGCCGAGGATCTGCCCGAGCTTCGCCGCCAGCGGCCGCGCGACCGTGTCGGTGCCGCCGCCGGGCGGGAACGGCACGATCATTCGAACGGGCTTGGTGGGCCACTCCTGCGCTTGCACCGGGAGTGCGGCGAGCAGGGCGATGGCAAGCAAGGCACGGAACATGGGCTGGTCTCCTGTCGTAGTCGGTTTTATTCGTGCTCACGCGCGCAGCAAGTATTCGATCGCCGCCCGAACACTCGCCACCTGTGCGTCATTGCACTGCGCTGGGGTCGCTGTCGGGCTGTCGGGGTACACCTCGGTCGTCGTCACGAACCGCGCGTCGGTCATGCCGCCGCACAGCCCGGAGCTGCGCTTGGCGAGGTGGATGACGCCCTCCTGCTGCATCGTCACGCCGATGATGCGGCCCTCGGCGTCGGGCTGGGCGATGGGGGTCACCGGACGCACTGCGCCGATCAGCGCGCGTTGAAATTCGGGCTCGGGTCGGTCGGCGTCGCCGACCAGGTAGAAGCCGTCAGGAATGGGGTGCAGGTCCGGGGCGGTTCCGTCTCGCGCCGCCTTGGCCGGGCCGAATTCGCTGTTGTCGGTGTCGGTCGTTTCGTGCAGATCGACATGCATGTCGACCCGGCCGCCATGCGAGGCGACGCAGGCCATCGCCAGCGCTGACTCGGCCGCGGGACTCGCCGCTTTGAAATGCCGGTTCGGATCGAGTGCGTCGGGATTCCAGCGGTTGATGGTCTCGTAGCCCCAGGGGCTGATGCACGGCAACACGAGCAGATTGATGCGGCCCGAGTAGCGATCGAAGTCGCTCTCCAGCCATTGCAACGCACCTTGCACGCCGCTCGTCTCATAGCCATGAACGCCGCCGGTGATCAGCACCGCTGGGAGCTCCGGATTCCAGACCCGGCTGCGCACGGCAAAGAGCGGATAGCGGCCGAGACCCATCGGCGCAAGGTCGAGAACACCGTACTCGAACAGTTCGGCCTGCGAGGGTCGATGCGCCTTCAATGGCGCGATCACCTCCGCGAAGTAGCTGCGCTGCACCTGCTGGCGCGCAAGCCACGCGTTCCTCTCGGCGACACCCCACGGTGTGCCGGGCGTCCCGATCGGATACGGCTTGGGCGAGGGAGGATGGGTCACGTGGCGTCGAATGCGGGCGACGTGCGCTTGACGTCAGTGCGGCATCGTAGCTTCGTCACTCCGCGTATTCTGTTCCTCAACCTGCGGTGGTGAGGTGGCCGAACGCCGCCTAAATTGCAACTCCACCTCGTAGCCTTCGTTCCGACGGGTGAGGGGAAAGTGGATCGGGAAAACAGCCTCAAGGCAGTCTTGCGCGCCGAGTTGCTCTCGCGACTAGTGGACTGTAACGTTTAAATAGGAAGTATCATCGCGCCTGTGGAGGGCGCGATGAAGCTGACCAAGACGGAAGTTATGGAACTGCAGCGGCAAGCCAACGCAAGGAACGGTCGAGCCGATTCGGCCCGGCATGCCAGGCTGATCCTGCTGCTGTCCGAGGGCCTGACATGGGCCGAGATTCGTACCAAGC
>Ga0070672_100000395_pt1 | contig 25232 bp, 24 predicted proteins | sample KBSM13metaG_FD_66151 | JGI IMG/M metagenome (GOLD analysis project Ga0070672, IMG submission 66151) | Miscanthus rhizosphere microbial communities from Kellogg Biological Station, Michigan, USA - KBS M1-3 metaG | ecosystem: Host-associated > Plants > Roots > Rhizosphere > Soil ... | reverse complement strand
TTTGAAGGCGAGCCTCAAGCGATTCCGCCAACGCAGTTAAGCGGCGATTTTCGGCTTCCAAATCTGATGCGGCTGACTGAGGCCAAGCCGCCTGTCGTCCATCCATCACACCCTCACGGGGAGCGTTAGCGTTGGGAGCGACTCGCTCGGTAGGATACAAAGCCTCTTTTTTCTGGGAGGGGTCCTAGACGTATCTTTTTAATTTAAAAGAATTTCCCAGTCACCTCAATCAGCGACTTACTTACGTAGTGAACAGGTGAAACGAGGCGAAAGAAGGGCAGCGTTATGAAGAGGGAGTGCAGGTAGCCGTGCGTGTGTCTTTACCAGGGCCGCAGCGAATCTCGATCCTACAGACGCCTTTGACATTGGCGCACAGATCGCCGAGCCCTGGCGTGATGAGACGATAGGGGCCGCCTTGATCTTCCGGAATCGATTGTCCCTCTCGTTGGTAGATCAACACACCATATTGCTTGGCTTGGGCGAGCGTAAGTCCGGCGGCGTACTGCCCGTCGCGCGAATGAAAGATCACGTGGTCGGCGCCGATCGCGAGGGCCGGGACGTCCAGAAGTCCCTGTACCCGAATGCCCTGCCCCTTCATTCCCGGTTGCACACTTCCGACATCGGTGATCTGATGTTCGACCGGTAATTTAGCGAGTGCCGTCCGATTCAGTACAAGAGGCTGCACAACCGCCCCATCGATTCTCAGAGTGTCAGAATTATTTGTGTCCTTCGCCGTAATGGCCTTGATCAACCCCGTCAAGGCTTCGTTGACCGGGGTGGCGATTCCCAACTCCCGCCCTCGTTGTACGATATAGCCATTGAGCGCATCAATTTCCGTCGGGCGGCCGGCTTTCCAATCATCGTACATCGACGTGTGAATATCGCGAATTTCCTGTGTCCACTTGAGCACACGATCCGCCATGTCTGGCGGCAGCGGCACTTGCAATCCCTCGGAGACCGCCGCTACCTCTTTCACAATCTGATGAATCGTGTACAACATTTCCGGATGATCTAGGGCCGCCGACACGCGATCATCGATCACGACCGTCAAGGGATTAAAGACGCAATTCCAGCACATCTTCTCCCATTTCGTGCGGTGAATATTGTCCGACACCTGGCAAGGAATACCCGCCTGTTTGAACAGGTCGGCAATTCGAACAATCCGTTCACTCGCCCCACCCGAAGCCGCCCCCGACAGTTCGCCGATGGCCACGGCGCCACGCTTATAATGGTCGATCACGCCGGGTTCGACGATTTTCGAATAGATATAGGCCACCCCTCCGATAATATTCCGGCGGTCGTATCGTGCGGCGATCCGTTCCTCGATATCGACCCCGTTTTGCAACGTTAGAAAAATCGTCTCCGGGGTCACGATGGGCGCGATCTGTTCCAAGACCGCCTCGAGATCGTATGCTTTCATCGCCAGCACAATAAGATCGGGCTTGGGCAGTTCGAGAACGTTGTATGCCGCCTGCGGATGAACGGTAAGGGTTCCGTTCGCGCTTCGAATAATCAGTCCATGCCGCCGAACGGCTTCCAAGGTGCGTTTGCGGAGCAAAAACGCGACGCGACCCTGATGATGTTGCGCTAGATGCGCGCCGAAAAACCCACCGACCGAGCCGGCTCCGACGACCAAAATCTGTTGCATGCTCTCCTCTCTTGTAGAGGCCGGAGTATAGCCGATGGGTCTCTGAGCGACAACCGTCGTATAATGCCGCCATGTCAATCGATCAGTCATTCGAAGATACGTACCGACGATTGGCCGACGCCCTCACCGTGACGGTCTTGACGGGCGCGGGGGTCTCAGCGGATAGCGGCGTACCGACTTTTCGTGGACCCGACGGACTGTGGAATAATTTCCGCGCCGAAGACCTGGCAACCCCGGAGGCATTTGCGCGTGACCCACAGCTCGTCTGGGAATGGTACAACTGGCGCCGAGGTCTCATTGCCTCTACACGACCGAATGCCGCTCACCAAGCGCTGGCTAGACTGGAACGGCGACTCGATCAACGCGGGGGCCGCTTCCGGCTCATCACGCAAAATGTCGACGGTCTGCACCTGTCGGCCGGATCGCGCCGGGTGACGGAGATACACGGCAATATTTGGAAGGTTCGTTGTACGGCCTGTGGGCTCGTCGCAGAGAATCGTGATGTGCCGTTGCGCCTACTCCCCACGTGCAGCCGCTGCAGAGAATTATTGCGGCCCCATATCGTCTGGTTTGGAGAAACGCTGGCTGCGGAGGATCTTCGGGACACCTATACCGCGCTGGAATCGTGCGAGATTTTGCTCATCATCGGCACATCCGGGATCGTTTACCCGGCTGCCTCATTTGCGCCCGTCGCCAAATCCGCAGGCGCCTACGTCATCGAACTCAATCTGGAAACGACACCTTATACCGGCGTCGTCGATCGTTCCTTTCAAGGCCGCGCGAAGGATCTTGTCCCCGCATTACTTAAATAATCACGACGGCAAGGAATTCCTCGGATCGAGTTTACTCAAGCGACTTTGCTCTATCCCCTCGGACGTCCACCGAACCCGCCACCTCCGCCGAAGCCACCCCTGCCTCCGCCACCGCCACGGGACTCTTGCGGACGCGCTTCGTTGACCGTCAACGTGCGTCCTTCCATCTGTATGCCATGCAAGGCTTGAATCGCTTTTTGAGCTTCCTCGTCAGACCCCATTTCGACGAATCCAAATCCCCGGGACTTGCCGGTAAATTTGTCGGTGATGACCCGGGCCGATTGCACGGTTCCATGAGTCGAGAATAGATTGCTCAATTCCTCATCCGTCGTCGCATAGGGAAGCCCACCCACGTAGATCTTTGCCCCCATAACAGTACTCCTTGCTAAGCAGAATATTGATTGTTGGAACGATTCACCGGATAGAAATCACGAACCAGGACGCCAGGCGGTTGAGGGTGGATTCCGGCATTCGGCTCAACTATCGATGTGCCTCCCTTGCCCGAGTTTCGTCGCAAAGCTCGTATACAACGAAATAAAAACGACGCTAGCACGGGGTATGGCTCAGCGCAAGACAATCATGTCCTACAGTGGATGGACGTGCCGAAGAAGCTCTTCAAGATGAGGAAGGACGAGCGGCGGAGGGGTCATGTGGGCGATATCTTCAGTCCCTTCACGGTCTACTAGAATACCTTGGAGACCGGCTCGGCGGGCGCCGAGCACGTCGTCCCGCACACTGTCGCCGATGTGGACGGCATCCTCCGGATCGATCGCGTGCTTCTCCAGGGCGACCTGGAAAATTCTTGGGGCCGGTTTGGCGGCCTGCGCCAAGCTGGAGATCGTCACCGTATCGAACAGCTCGGCGATGCCGAGTCCGCGCAGCACGCCGAACAACCGTGAATCAAAATTCGATACGATGCCCAGTTCGAACCCATGCTCCTTAAGCTGTTTCAATACGGAGAGTGTCTCTGGATAAAGATTCCAATATACGGGACCTTCAAAGGCATGGAACACTTCTTCGAAATACTCATCGAAGCCGTCGAACATACCCACTCGATAAAATACGTTATGAACAATGTCGAACCACCAGAGTCGTTCGCACCGTTTAATCTCGTCCGGCTCGACCGCTGAAAAAACGGGAGGCGGGGCTTCGTGAAAGGCCCGCTTAAATGCGGCACTCACCGCGGCCAGGATCGCAGGAGAGACTTTCACACCATACTTGGCCGCGTGACGCACATAGATTTCTGAGACGGAACCTTTCACGTGAAAGAGCGTGCCGGCCGCATCAAAAAAGACAACTTGAATTCGACTCACAGAATCCTCACTTGTCAGTGCACAATCCCCTCGCCATAGGCGTTCTCACACCTGCCGGCTCTCTGCAATTCTTGAGACCAGGGACAGGAGGAATTGTGGCATGATCTGAAGGCGAGGACAAGCAGTTGAGTGCAGGTGTCCGAGGAAGCATGAATGCAGTGGTGAAGCGAACGACGGCCGTGGAGGAGGGTTATTTCCGTTTACTTTTAGAGGCAGCGGCACGCCGTGTCTTCGCGCGTGTCTTCAGTCGTTTAATATTTTTTCGGTGCTTCCGACGTGTGCTCCGGTCTTTTTCTCGTCCTCGCGGCATCGTCTCCTCCGGTCTGAAAGTCTGTATGGACGCGCCTGTATAGCATAACTGTCTCTCAGCACACAAGCCGATCGATCTGGTGCCTAGCGCTTGAGAACGGTTGAGATATTCCCCTCCAGTCTGGCATAGTCAACCCATGACGCTACGACAGCTGGAAAAAACTTACGATCCCAAGCAGGCCGAGGAGCGGTGGTACCAGTTTTGGACCGACAAGAAATACTTTCATGCCCGGCTCGACCATCCCGGTGAACCCTATACGATCGTCATTCCCCCACCGAACATCACTGGCTCGCTCCATATCGGTCACGCGCTTAACAATACGCTCCAAGATATTCTGATTCGCTGGCGCCGCATGCAAGGGCGAAACGCCTTATGGGTGCCCGGCACCGATCACGCCGGGATTGCCACGCAAAACGTGGTCGAGCGGCAATTACTAGCGGAAGGGTCCTCCCGGGAAGCATTGGGCCGCGAGGCTTTCATTGCGCGGGTGTGGGACTGGAAAGCTAAGTCCGGCGGCACTATTTTGCAACAGCTCAAGCGGCTCGGCGCCTCCTGCGATTGGGACCGGCTCCGATTCACCATGGACGAGGGACTGTCGAAGGCCGTGCGCGAAGTCTTCGTCCGACTGTATGAAGATGGATTGATCTATCGGGGAGAGCGGTTGATCAACTGGTGCCCGCGCTGCCTCACGGCCTTATCCGATATCGAGGTCGAGCACGAGGAGACGAAAGGAAAACTCTATCAGATCCGCTATCCGCTGGCCGATGATCCTTCGACCTTTCTCATCGTGGCGACGACCCGGCCGGAGACGATGCTCGGCGACACCGCCATCGCCGTCCATCCCGACGATTCACGATATCGACATCTGATCGGTAAGAAGGCTCTCCTGCCTTTAACGACGCGCCAGATTCCGATTGTCGGTGATCCCATTTTGGTGGATCGCGAATTCGGAACGGGGGCCGTAAAAATTACGCCGGCCCACGATTTCAACGACTTTCTGGCCGGCGAACGCCATGCGCTTCCCCGCGTATCGATTTTTGATGCCCACGCCCTACTCGATCCGGAGGGACTGAAGAAAGCCTCTGTTGAGCCGGCCGTACGGGATCGCGTGCAGGGCCTGCCGGTGACAAAGGCGCGAGCCATCATTGAAAAGGAACTCAAAGTGCGGGAGTTTCTCATCAAAGTCGAAGATCACAAGATGGCGCTGGGGAAATGCTATCGGTGCAAGACCGTCGTGGAGCCCTATCTGTCCCCGCAATGGTTCATCAAAATCCAGCCGTTGGCCGACCCGGCGATCAAGGCGGTGGAAGACGGCCGAATTCGCATTCTCCCAGAAACCTGGATGAACAATTATCTGGGATGGATGCGAGACATCAAGGATTGGTGCATCTCGCGCCAAATCTGGTGGGGTCATCGCATTCCAGCCTGGTACTGCAAACAATGCAATGAAGACAGCACCATCCAGACATCAGCGGCCACGGGCGGTCAACGCTCCTATACCTTCTCCGCCAAAGCCAAGCCTATCGTGGCTCGGCGCGCCCCGACCCATTGCACCGATTGCGGCCAACACGATTTCATTCAGGAATCGGACGTACTCGATACATGGTTCTCGTCGGCGCTCTGGCCATTTTCGACGCTCGGCTGGCCGGAGCACACGCCGGAATTGAAGACGTTTTACCCGACCTCCACGCTAGTCACCGGACTCGACATTCTCTTTTTCTGGGTCGCCCGCATGATCATGATGGGATTGAAGTTCATGGGCGATGTGCCCTTCCGCGATGTGTATATCCATGCCCTGGTTCGCGATGCCGAGGGTCAGAAGATGAGCAAGTCGAAGGGCAACGTGATCGATCCGCTCAGCGTTATGGATACCTATGGGACGGACGCGCTGCGCTTTACGCTTGCCTCGATGGCATCGCCGGGCCGTGATATCAAGCTCGCGGAGGAGCGCATCGAAGGTTATCGTAACTTTGCCAACAAAATTTGGAATGCCGCACGGTTCCTTCTGATGCATGTAGAGGGCCCACGACAATACGTTGCGGCAAAAGAGCGGTCGTTTGCCGACCGGTGGATCCTGAGCCGGCTGAATCAGGCTATCCGAGATACGATATCCGCCTTGGAACAATATCGGTTCGATCACGCGGCCGGCCATCTCTATCAGTTCATCTGGCACGAATACTGTGATTGGTATCTGGAGCTGATCAAACCGGCGCTGCAAGCTAAGGATTCGATGGAGGCTCAACGGACGAGAACGACGTTGATCGAGTCGTTCGAGATTCTGTTGCGGCTGCTCCATCCGTTCATGCCATTTCTCACCGAGGAAATCTGGCAGGCTCTCCCTCATGGGTCCACCCAGGACAGCATCATGATATGCCGTTATCCCTTGCCACAGGCGGAATGGGACACCAAAGAAATCGAAACTCAGTTTGCAACCCTCGAGCGCTTCGTAAACACCGTTCGGGCCGGCCGCGCTCTTCTCGAATATTCACCGAGCGCTCGTCTCACGCTGTATGGCAACGCCAAAGAACAGAACGAACGCACAAGTTTGGAAGGCCTGCTCTCGATCCTTGAACAATTGAGTCGCGCCTCGGTAAGTATTGCTCCGTCCGATACGTGGCCGGCCGAGAAAGTCCTGCAACTTGTGACTGAGGGACTTACGGTCGGAATCAGGGTCGAAGGCGATGTGGACCTGCGCAAAGTGCTCGATCGACTCGTGAAGCAGGCGACGGATGCAAAGAAAGAAGCTCTGCGGCTCGAAGGCAAATTATCGAATACCGAATTCGTGTCCAAGGCTCCCGCCGAGGTCGTGGCCGAGCATCGGCAGCGAATAGCCACCCTGGCACATGAGCAATCGATGTTGGCGAGCAGTGAACAACAGCTTCGCCGCATGTTCTGAACTTCTATGCCGCCTGCTCCTTATCAAGCCATTCGCACTGCAGTTCGCACGGCCCTGGCCGAAGATCTCCTTTTGGGGGATGCCACGACAGCGGCGCTGTTCCCAACTCCCTTGCACGCAAAAGCCAACATCGTCGCACACCAGCGTCTCGTCGTTGCCGGGATTACGCTCGCGTGCGAAGTGTTTGCCGAAGTCGACCCGGCGATTAAAATAAGAAAGATGACGCAGGACGGCACCACCATCGGACTGAATGCCATGATTTTGAACGCCGAAGGTGATGCGCGGTCGCTTCTGATGGCTGAGCGCGTGGCGTTGAACTTTATTCAACGGTTATCCGGGATCGCAACATTGACGGCACGATTTTGCGAGGCGATCAAGGGCTATCCCACTCGTATTCTCGACACACGAAAAACAACACCTGGTCTGCGCGCCCTGGAAAAATGGGCCGTCCGTCTCGGCGGAGGCTTCAATCACCGGCACTCGTTGGGCGACGGGATTTTAATCAAAGATAATCACATTGAGTTATTGAAGAGTCAGGACAAGTCCGTCACGGATGCCTGTCGCCTCGCGCGCGAACATGGACCGCACGGCCTTCGTATTATCGTCGAAGCACAATCACTCGCACAGGTCCGGGATGCGCTTAAAGGCCATGCCGACGTGATCTTGCTGGATAACATGTCACCGTCTCAGGTGCGTGAAGCGGTGGCCGTCATCAAAGGGCGCGCCCTGGTAGAGGTCTCGGGAGGCATCACGCTCGAGTCGGCGAGAGAGATGGCGGCGGCGGGCGCGGATTATCTTTCCATTGGCGCATTGACCCATTCTGCTCCGGCCGCCAATGTAAGTATGGACCTCGTGGCCGCTCCCAAATCCAGAGGCGCGGCACGGAGCTAGATGTCGTCTATCAGCGCCTTTCAGCCTATGACCTCTCAAGCAGTGACCATGGCGCTCTGCACGACCGCATTGGGACGATCGCTCCATATTGTTGAAGAAACCTCCTCGACGAACAGCGCCGCGCTGGCGCTCGCACAACAGGGGGCCGTGGATGGGACCGTTGTCATTGCGGAAGCCCAAACGTCGGGCCGGGGCCGCCTGGGGCGTCACTGGCATTCTCCACAGGGAAAGAATCTCTATGCATCGATTCTCTTACGGCGCGCGCCCTTGCCCAAGGACGTCTCACGCTGGCTGAGTTGGGCTCCTCTTCTTTCCGCCGTCGCCGTTGCCCGTGCGATTCAAGTGGTCACAGCCCTGAAGCCATCGTTAAAATGGCCAAACGACATTTTACTTGGGCAACGAAAAGTGGGGGGGCTTCTTTGCGAAAGCAGCGGAATGGGCAGTGCTCAGCCCGTTGTCATTGTGGGAATCGGGGTGAACGTCAATATGTGGCGCGACGCGTTTCCTGAAGACTTGCGCGACCTGGCGACATCACTGGCCGCGGAAGCGGGACATCCGTTCGACCGAACCTCGTTGTTGGCGATGATCCTCTCGGAACTTGAACTTCGCTACGACGCCTTTTTCTCGGGCACCTCCGCCGATATTCAACACGAGTATGTACTGCGGTGTTCGACCATCGGGCAAGCGGTACGAGCCGACCTGGCCCATGGAGAATGGATCGAGGGACAGGCCACGTCCCTCGCCGACGACGGGTCCCTCCGCATCCTGGTCGAGGACTCTTCAGACGCGAGGAAGCGGGGATCCGTGGTCGTTCTGCGGGCGGGCGATGTCACTCACTTACGGTCGGCTCACGCTGCGGAAAAAGGGACCTGATCATGCTGCTGGCCGTCGATATCGGTAATTCAAATATTGTCTGGGGACTGTACGAACAGCAATCGCTACAAGGACATTGGCGTGTCGCGACCGATGCCTCTCGGACGGCGGACGAATACGGCTTGCTGTTTCGCGGACTCCTTGAGACGGAAGGCCTTCACAAATCTCACATTACGGGCGCCATTCTTTCCAGCGTGGTACCGTCCCTCACGAATACGTTCGAGGAAATGATCGAAGCGTATTTTCATCACATTCCCTTGGTCGTATCGGCCGATCTCGATCTTGGGCTGACGGTCACCTATCCCAATCCTCATGAAATCGGCAGCGATCGGCTGGTCAATGCCGCCGCGGCATATGCTCATTATCGTACGGGTCTGATCATTGTCGATTTCGGCACCGCCACGACTTTTTGCGCCGTTACGAAGTCCGGAGAATATGTCGGCGGGGCCATTGCCCCGGGGCTTGGCATCGCCGCGGACGCGCTGTATTCGAGAACAGCAAAACTGCCGAAGATCGACCTGTCGCGTCCTAAGACGGTCATCGGCAAAGATACCGTGACGAGCATGCAGTCCGGCTTGATCTTCGGGTACGCCGGAATGGTGGATGAATTAGTCACGAGAATGCAACGAGAACTTGGCCAACAAACCAAGGTGATCGCCACAGGCGGGCTTGCGTCGCTGATCGCCCCGGAATCCAGAACGATTCAGGAAGTCTGCCCCGACCTTACCCTCGAAGGCCTGGAACTTCTCTACCGACGTACACGAGGTGAGGGATAGAGAGTTCGACCCCCTTTTCGTCATTTCTCAACAAAAAACATGACCTTGGGTTGACTTTGAAACTCAGGTGGCTATCTGCCTGATGAACAGAGGATTATTGTGGATCAAAAGAACGAAAACAAACACTCGATCAATGACTTGGACGGAACAGACTCGTCGGATTTGGGCGCGGGCATCAACTCACCTGACGGTAGCGATCTGCAACTCGCATTGGCCGCGAAATCGGACGAGATTAAGAATCTTAACGATAAATATTTGAGACAGGCTGCCGAGTTTGAGAACTACAAACGGTTGGCGCAAAGAGATCAGCGCGAGCAGGTGAAGTTTGCCAACGAAAATGTGCTCAGAGAATTACTCCCGGTCGTCGACAATCTTCATCGAGCCGTGACCTTTTCCAAATCATCCGGTGGAAGCAACAAGCTCGTAGAAGGAGTTGAACTAACCCTTAAACAATTTCTCGAAAGTCTATCAAAATTTGGAGTAAAACAGATTACAAGCGTGGGAGAAATCTTTGACCCAGCGCGGCATCAGGCTGTCGCAAGCGTCGAGGCGAAGGATAAACCGGAACATACGGTTATTGAAGAACATCAACCCGGCTACCTGCTGCACGATCGAATTTTGCGTCCGGCAATGGTGACCGTTGCTGCTGCGCCGAGAGAGGAAGGAGAGCACCATGGGTAAAGTGATCGGAATCGATTTGGGAACCACGAATTCGTGCGTGGCGATTATGAGCGGGGGAGACCCGGTCGTGATCGCGAATGCAGAAGGCAGCCGGACGACCCCCTCTGTCGTGGCCATCACGGATAAGGGCGAGCGTCTCGTGGGACAGATCGCCAAACGTCAGGCCATTACAAATCCTGAGAATACGATTTTTTCCGTCAAGCGACTGATGGGTCGGAAATACAATGCGCGCCAGGTCCAGGAAGCCATGAAGCGCCTTCCCTACAAAATCACCGAGGGAAGCAACGGGGACGCCCATGTCGAAATCCGCGGAAAGAGCTATAGCCCGCCCGAAGTCTCCGCGATGATTTTGCAAAAGATGCGGCAGACCGCGGAAGACTATCTGGGTGAAAAAGTCACGGAAGCCGTCATTACCGTTCCCGCCTATTTCGACGACAGCCAACGGCAGGCGACAAAAGATGCCGGCCAAATCGCCGGATTAAATGTCCTGCGCATTATCAACGAGCCGACGGCGGCCTCTCTCGCCTATGGTCTCGACAAGAAAAAAGACGAGCGCATCGCCGTCTACGATCTCGGGGGCGGCACTTTCGATATTTCGATTCTCGAAATCGGCGAAGGCGTCTTTGAAGTGAAATCCACCAACGGCGATACCTATCTGGGCGGCGACGACTTCGATCAGCGTGTGATGGATTGGCTGGTCGATGAATTCAAGAAGGATCAGGGCATCGATCTGCGGAAGGATCGCATGGCGCTCCAGCGGTTGAAAGAGGCGGCCGAGCGCGCCAAGATCGAATTGTCCTCATCCCAGGAAAGCGAAATCAACCTGCCCTTTATCACGGCCGATGCCAGCGGACCGAAACACTTGGTGACAAAACTCACGCGCGCGAAGCTGGAACAATTAGTGGACGACCTCATCCAGCGCACGATCGAACCGTGCAAAAAGGCTTTGTCGGATGCGGGAGTCAGCGCGCGTGACGTGAACGAGGTCGTGCTCGTCGGCGGTATGACGCGCATGCCGAAAGTGATTCAAGCGGTACGAGAATTTTTCGGAAAAGAGCCGCACAAGGGCGTCAACCCCGATGAAGTGGTCGCCATCGGCGCCGGTATTCAGGGCGGCGTCTTGAAGGGCGAAGTGAAAGACGTGCTCCTTTTGGACGTCACGCCCCTGACACTCGGCATCGAAACCCTCGGCGGTGTCTTCACCCACTTAATCGAACGGAATACAACGGTTCCTACAAAGAAGAGTCAGGTCTTTTCGACTGCAGCCGACAATCAGACGGCGGTCACGATCCGAGTGTTCCAAGGCGAGCGCGAAATGGCGAACGACAATAAGCTGCTCGGCCAGTTTGACCTGGTCGGGATTCCGCCGGCCCCTCGCGGTATGCCGCAAGTGGAAGTGACGTTCGATATCGATGCCAACGGTATCGTGCACGTCTCTGCCAAAGACCTGGGCACGCAGAAAGAACAGTCGATTAAGATCACGGCATCCAGCGGATTGAGCAAAGATGAAATCGACAAGATGGTCAAGGATGCCCAGTCCCACACCGAGGACGACAAAAAGCGCCGGCGGTTGGCGGAGGGTCGCAACCAGGCCGATACCATGATCTATACGACCGAGAAGAATCTGGCGGAACACGGCGACAAAATCGCCGAAGAAGAAAAGACGAAAATTACGGAAGCCATCGCTGCGACCCGCAAGGCGATGGAGGGAGACGATCCTGCGGCGATCGAATCGGCCGTGCAGGCGCTTACTACTGCCTCCCATAAGTTAGCTGAGGAAATGTACAAGAAAGCATCGGCCACGGGTGGAGGGCCCGCCGGACCTGGAACGGGCGCCGGAGCCGAGGCCGGACCCGGCAATGACGGCGCGCGAACGGATGAAAAGGTCGTCGATGCCGAATTCGAGGAAGTGGACAAAGACAAAAAGTAATGTACAATAGCGAACACCACGCCGGATCGTGTAACTCATGATCCGGCGTTTGTGTGCTCTCATCGTCTAACTATGGCACGCGTGACCAAACGAGATTATTACGAGACGCTCGGCGTCGAACGCACCGCGTCCGATGACGAGATCAAAAAGGCCTTCCGGAAACTCGCTCGTCAGCATCATCCCGATCTGCAAACCGGCGATCAGCAGAAAAAAGTTTCCGAAGAAAAATTCAAGGAAGTCAACGAGGCGTATGAAGTCTTGAGCGATCAGGACAAGCGCCGGCGCTACGATACGTTCGGCCACACCGGCGGACCCCAAGGATTCGGTGGAGCTGAAGGCTTCGACTTCGGACGCGGCGGGTTCGGAGACGTGTTCAACGACATCTTCGACGACTTTTTTGGCGGCAATACGCGCGGGGGACAGCGGGCTGAACGCGGCTCCGACCTTCAATACAATCTGGAATTATCGTTCGAAGAGTCCGTCTACGGCAAAGAAGCCAAACTCAAGATCCCCCGGTGGGAAGGATGCCAAGACTGTAACGGCACCGGCGCCAAATCCGCCGCCTCGTTGAAGGTCTGTCCAACCTGCAAAGGAGCGGGACAGCTTCGGTTCCAGCAGGGATTCTTCAGTATCAGCCGGCCATGCAGTCAATGCGAAGGCGCAGGCCAGATTATCGCCGATCCCTGCCCCACCTGCCGCGGCCGTAAACGCGTCTACCAGGAGCGAACGTTGTCGGTCAACATTCCAGCGGGCATCGAAACCGGGATGCGGCTCCGACTCTCGAACGAAGGTGAACACGGCCTGAACGGCGGTCCTCCTGGGGATCTGTTTGTCGCCGTAACCATTAAGGCGCATCCAGTGTTCACGCGAAAAAATACTGACCTCCTCTGCGAAATTCAGGTGCCGTTCGTCACGGCGGCGTTGGGCGGCAAGGTCGAAATTCCTACGCTGCAAGGGAACACCATTATTAAGGTTCCCCCCGGCACGCAAGCAGACAAAACGCTTCGCCTCAAGGGCCTCGGTGTGCCGAGTCTCAAGGGACAACAAACCGGCGATCAAGTCATCAAGGTCAAAATTCAGGTGCCCACCAAACTATCGGTCAAGCAGAAGGAATTGCTCACCGAGTTCGCCAAAGAAAGCGGAGTCTCCCTCGATACCGACGGCGATGGGTTTTTCGATAAGATGAAGACCTTTTTCGAATAGGTCTTCCGGCTCCCCTCCGATTCTCTATGCCGGTTTTTTTTATTGCCGCTCCGCAGATCGACAACCGCACCCTCACGATCACCGGTCCTCTCCTCGATCATCTGCGAAAAAGCCTGCGCGTCACAGTCGGCGAAGAAGTGTGGGTCGCCGACGAACGGCGACACCGCTATCTTCTCCGCATCACTTCCATCACGCCTCGTGAACTGCTCGGACATATTGCTGATGAAACACAAGGCCCAGCGCGTTCGCACCCACGCGTGGTGTTGGGACAGGCCGTGCTTAAAGGGGACCGGATGGATTGGGTCATTCAAAAAGCGACGGAACTTGGGGTGAGCGCAATCGCGCCGCTCATCTCACAGCGTGTCATCGCCCGTCCCCGCGCGGAACGCGTGAGAGCGCAAGTGGACCGATGGCAACGCATCGCCTTGGAGGCCGCGCAGCAGTCGGAGTGCTGGGACGTACCTATCATCGAACCACCGGTCGAATTAGCGAGTTGGCTCTCCTCCACCACCTCTGCGCACAAACTTATCCTGAGCGAACGTTCTGAAGGAGCCAGCCTCATGATGATCACCATCCCGACCGAGCCTGACAGCGATGTGGTCCTGGCCGTGGGACCGGAAGGGGGATGGAGCGAATCAGACCACGAGATGGCCCACGCGTCGAGATGGACATCGGTCACTTTGGGCAGCCGCATTCTTCGTGCGGAAACTGCGGCCATCGTAGCCGTCACCCTTCTTCAGAACCGATTGGGAGAATTGGGGTAAATGCTTTTGCCAAGAAGAAGGTGGTTCGGGAGAGCAATCCGGGCACAATGTCCATTGCTTCATTGAGGCGCAAGGGTGAGGATGGTACCTTGTTCGCCGCTCGCCCATCCGTGCGCAGAATCTGGGAACGTGAGACCGTAGAGCGATCGTTTGCTCTTACTGGTTTGTTCAAACCAACTAAATCCGGCGTCCGTGGTCCGATAGATCGCCCCATGCTCGCCGATCACCCAGCCGGACTTGTCGTCTGTAAATCGGATGCGCAGTAAGTCTGTCAACCGCGAGCAGGTGCGCGCGCACGGCAGCGTCCGGTCGATCCAACGGTTGCCGCCATCTTGCGTTTGAAACATAGCTCCTGCATTGCCGACCGTCCACGCGTCGGTCGGGCCGGTCAAGACAATATCGAAAAACGTACCAGCGCTTCGAATCTCTTGCCCGCGCCATGTCTTGCCCCCATCCTCGGTAAGGAGAATGGTCCCCAGCGCGCCCGACACCCCGCCATGCGCCTCGTCGAGAAAATGCACGCCGTACAAAATTGCGTTCGTGCCGCTCGGCTGATCGATCCAATGCGCGCCGCCATCATCCGTCGATAAAATCGTGCCGGCACCGCCCACCGCCCACCCGATCGACGCAGTTAGAAAATAGACCCCATACAGCGGCGATTGCGTACCGCTGTTTTGGAGATGCCACTTCTCCCCGCCATCTTTTGAATACAGAATGATCCCGTTCGCCCCGACGACCCATCCGTGCTGCGCGTCGGCAAAAAAGACGCTCGTGATCTGCGAGGTCGTTCCGCTTGTGACGGGCCGCCATCGTCTTCCTCCGTCGGTCGTCTTCAGAATAACCCCACCGGTGCCCACCGCCCATCCGAGATGAGGACTCCTGAAATGAATGCCCATCAAGGTCGCCTCGGTGCCGCTTTTTTGAGCCGCTTGCAGGACGTGCGGTTCCGCCGCGTCCACAGGACGCGACCCAGCGAATACGATGGCCAGCAACAGAACAACCCGCAGCCGCATCGTCATTTATTGAGACCCGCCCGCTTCAGGCCGCATGTCTTTAAAGAAACGTTGATCCGGTAATCCTTTCTGCTGGACGGTAAAGGTACCTGCTTCCGCAGTGACCCATCGTTTGGGCGTGCAGCAGGATCCGTCGGGAAGAAGATCCCATGATCCGCGGCGCACGAGTAAGGGACCGGTCGTGATATCGGGATTGAACTGCCCCGGCTTGCCCACCCCGAATGCCAGCCGGTGGGGGACTTGCGCCTTGATCTCCGTATCGCTCCAGGACACGACAATCGCCGCGACATTGTTGAAGAGCACCTCGCTACGGGATACGTTTTCGCCCAGCTCATACGGAATATAATCGTGCCCTTTTTCATTTAATCCCGGCTGCGTCGGTTCTGTCGTCTTGAGAAAATTTCCGAATCCCGATCCTTTGATGGTCACAATATCGTCCAAGCCCGCGGTGGCCGGGTCGAACGACTCCACTTTGGGAGTCACCACCGTAAACATTCCGGCTTCCGTCGTCACTAGACCCGTTTCGGCGCAACAGGATCCATCCGGCTTCGGTTTGTTACCTCCCCGCTTCACGACCACGGTCCCGCTTTTCGCGCTGAACGGAACCCATACGTCAATCCGGTTGTGATGCCATCGATAGATAATGCCCGGCACCCCGCCGAACTCCACGCCATTGTCCCCTTTGTTGAAATCAGAAAAGGCAAAGGGCGTCGATCCACTCTCGGAATAAAATCCAAAGTTGTCCCCGGTAATGCGCACCAAACTCCCCACAGGAGCGGAGACGGGCGACAGTCCTGATGCTTTCGGAACGACGACGGTAAACTCGCCCAACGCCCGTTCCTTATCCTTCAGCTTGAGGACCAACGGCCCGCTCGTCGCGTCCAATGGCACGTGCGTGACAATCATCCCGTCGGTCCATTGCGCAATCGTACCGGCATGTCCATTGAACTCCACCGCCTGCTCGGGAGTATGCGCGGCGCCGAATCCCTTTCCGAACAAAACTACTTTCGTCCCAATGGGGCCGGTAGGAGGATCGACCCGAATCGAAGGGATGACGTTCAAGGCAACCGTATTACTGGTACTATATTCCACTGGCGCACAACACGACCCATCTGGTAACGGGTCGGACGATGCCAGCCGAACCACCACCTCGCCGGACGCGGCGTTTCCCGGCACTTCCACTTCGATCGTGTCGTTGCGCCATTTGCGTACTTTGGCGGGCACACCGCTGATCAGCACGTCGTTGACACCGAACATCGTATTGGGATCTTTGGAACCGGACGTGTTCGTAAAGTTCGTACCCGCGATCTGAAGCAATCCGCCCGGTTCGACCTCTGTCGGCGTCACCGACCGAATGACCGGCCGCTGAACGGTGAACGTTCCTACCCGCGTCTTTTTCTTCCCACGAACCACCTCGACCGCGCCATTGGTCGCGCGCAAGGGAACTTTGACGACGATGAGATCCGCCTCCCATCGCTGGATCAGCGCGGGCACCCCGTGAAACAGGACACGGTTGTCTTGCGCCGACTTGAACGATCCAAAACCTTTGCCGGTAATGCTGACGACGGCTCCTGGAGGAGCGGTGTCGGGCACGAGCACCTGCTCAGCCCAGGCGGAGGTCGACACGCCCATGATAGGAGCCAGGAATAGACAAAGTACGATCATCCACATCGATCTGTTCCTCTGAAAGACGATCATCGGCACATGCGCTTCTAATCAACTAGGTGAGAACCTCTTATTCCGGCGAGGCACGACATGCGGGCATCAGCAGAAGGAGGACGGGGCACTATAACAAGCGGGTTTTTTGGCTGTCAAGGCAAGGGCCTCGCGACGAGTGTAGCGTTGGTATATCAAACACAAAAGCCGATCAGTGTGAGCAGTCGAAGGATCATTCGGATTTCAAATGATATTCTTTGCAATGCAGAGAAGTGAGCAGCCGTACGAAGGATTAACTGACACCAGTTTCAACTCATCATTTTTGACTTTCCTTCTTATTTCAGACTCGAAACCAGGATGGCAGTGAGGATAATTTTTCCCGTATATTTCGCTAATCAGTCTGCTATCAAATGACTCCCCATCATAGATCTCTACATCCAAAACAATGTTGCCTTCTCGAAAGTCATTGGCCACCAAATGCTCTACTTCCTTGAGCAGTAACTCATGTCGTTGACAATTTCACTACGGAACAGCACGGTTGCAATTTTGTTATCAGATACGAACATCCCTAACAAGCGGGCATCATGCAGATTTGGTGATGACATGGAGACCTCTAGAGGCTCAACTTCATTCACAAAGCGATCGCGGATATTTCCACGATCAATTCTATTTCAACCGGCGCATTCAGCGGCAGCGCCGCGGCTCCAATCGCGACGCGCGCATGGCGTCCAACGTCTCCGAAGATTTTCACCAGCAGGTCGGACGCGCCGTTGATGACACCGGGTTGCTGGGTAAAGCCTTCGGCCGAGGCGACATAGCCGACCATTCGAACAATGCGCGTCACGCGGTCCAGCGTGCCCAGGTGGTGATGAATAACGGATAAGGCATTCAGCAGACAGATCTTCGCGGCCTCGTAGCCCTGCTCGATGGAGATACCCGCCCCTAGCTTGCCTTCCATCACCATCACGCCTTCTCGAAGCGGAATCATGCCGCTGAGAAACAAAAGGTTCCCGGACTGCACCACGGGAATATACGTCGCCACGGGTTGAGGCGGCGGCGGCAACACCAGCCCTAATGCGGTCACTTGCGAGTCGAACGACGGCATCTTCATGATGATTACCCCGTGCGCACGGCGGCCAGAAAACTGTGACCGGCCGTCAGCAGCGATGTGCGCAGCGCCTCGGCCATGGTCTGGCCGAGATCCGCAAACGTCGCCCGCGTTCCGAGATTGACTCCGCGCGCGAGCCGAGGCCCCTGGATCAAGAGCGGGACATATTCACGCGTGTGATCCGTTCCTGGCGTCGTCGGATCGTTCCCGTGATCGCCGGTGATGCACAACATATCGTCCGGGCGAAGAGCGGCCAACAGCGTCGGCAACTTGCCATCCAAAGCTTCTAGCGCCTTGGCCCACCCTTTCGCATCGTTACGATGACCATATAGCGTGTCGAACTCGACCAAATTCACCATGATGAGTCCACGAGGCACGGTGCGGAGCACCTTGATCGTTTCGTCCATATTGTCGGCATCCGAAGCGGCATGAATCGCGCGGGTCAATCCCCGCCCGGCAAAGAGATCTTCAATCTTGCCGATGCCGATCACGGGCTGACCGGCCGCATTGGCGCGATCGAGCAAGGTCTGATCGAACGGCGCCACTGAAAAGTCTCGGCGGCCGGCGGTGCGCGTAAAATGACGCGCTGCTCCGGTAAACGGACGGGCTATCACACGGCCAACCTGATGCGGAGCCTTCAACAACTTTCTCGCCGCACGACACCACTCATACAACTGCTCGACCGGCACAACGCGTTCATGGGCGGCAATCTGAAAGACACTATCGGCACTCGTATAGACTATCGGCGATTTCGTCCGCAGATGTTCGGCGCCGAACTGTTCGATAATTTCTGTTCCCGACGCCACGCGGTTGCCCAGGACTTTTTGCCCAATGTCCTTCTCAAAGGTTGCGATCAGGTCGGCTGGAAATCCGTTGGGATAGGTTGGAAAAGGACGATCTACGACGACACCGGCCATCTCCCAATGCCCGGCAATTGAATCTTTTCCTTTCGACATGGACGCCATCTTGCCGAAGCATCCATCGGGATCGCTCGACCGCCTGACGCCCTTGAACTCCCCGATCCAGCCGAGCCCCAATGATTCGAAGATCGGCAGATTGAGCCCGCCGACGGCATCTGCCACATGCGCCAAGGTATTCGCGCCGGCGTCGCCATATTCCGCAGCATCGGGAAGTGCCCCAACACCGAATCCATCGACGACCAGAAGGATCACGCGATTAATCACGGCGGCATGATAGCAGATGGTATGTGATGCATCCAGTGTGAGCGACGTACAGGATCGAGGAAGGCAGAAGTGCCTAGCAGACGGGATACGGAACCGATCAGATCATCACTGTGCAGCGGTCAGTTCGGCTTGGCAAGATATTTCAGCAAGCGCGACTTTCCGTCTTCACGAATCGTTAAAAATTCGGCTCCGAATTCGCTGCGCGTGGACCAACGGACGGCCGCGAGTTCGACGATCACTGGCGCCTCGCCGGTGGAGAGATGGACTTCCAATTGAAGATAGGAGTCCATCGGTATATACGTCTCGCTTTCGATCGCGCACCCTTCTTTGGAAATATTGTAAATCACGCCCGTGCCGGTCATGTCGTCGGAGGCAAATGACACGTGGATCTGACGTGGAACGCGCTGCCCTCTCCGTAGCTCCATCCCGACCCCCTAACGCGACCGCGAGGACGACTGCTGAGACCATTCGGCAAGAATATTGACGCCGGCACTCGTGCCGATGCGATGCGCGCCTGCCCGCAACATCGCCACGGTCGTGGTTAAATCTCTGATCCCCCCCGATGCCTTTACTTTGGCCTTCTCCCCCACGGCCTCCGATAGCAGCGCGACATCCGCCACGGTCGCGCCGGCTGGCCCGAAGCCTGTCGAGGTCTTTACATACTCGGCCCCCGCCTCCACCACCAATCGGCACGCCGTGACTTTTTCCTGCTGCGTCAGATAACACGTTTCGAGTATCACCTTATGCTCCACCGATGGGGTGGCCACGACGACCTCACGAACATCGGTATGCACCGCGTCGTGGTTGCCGGATTTTAATTGACTGATGTTGATGACCATATCGACGATGGCCGCCCCGTGGGTGACTCCCTCGATCGCTTCATGAACTTTGGCCGTGGTCGTATGGCCACCCAGGGGAAATCCTACCGGAATACCGACACGTATCGAGGTGCCCGCCAATACATCCGCGGCCTCAGCGATATGGCACGGCGGCACGAACACGACGCGGAATTCATAGCGCACGGCCTCTTCACAGAGACGCCGCACATCGGCCCGCGTCGCGTCGGGACGAAGAATAGTATGGTCGATATGGGCTGGGAGATCAGGCCAGGAAGAGGCGTGCATCTTTCACTCCTTTACGAGACGCGCTTGGAGGGGCGCCGCTGATATCGATCGACCGCCAGGTTATGCTCGGCCAGGGTCGATGAAAATTGATGAGTGCCGTTATTTTTCGACACGAAATACAAATAGGTGGTCGACGCCGGATAGAGGGTCGCCCGAATGGAATGCGCGCCAGGATTGGCGATGGGCCCCGGAGGGAGCCCCGGCACACGATAGGTATTATACGGTGTCGTCTTCTCAAGGTCTCGGCGGCGCAGATTTCCGTCAAACGAGGTCATGCCGTAAATGACGGTCGGATCGCTCTGTAAGGGAATGCCCTTGTGGAGGCGATTATGGAAGACGGATGCAATCATCTCCCGTTCCCCATCGGCGCCGGTTTCCTTTTCGATGACCGATGCCAGCGTGAGCACTTGATGCAATGTCATATGCATATCCGAGGCGCGCGTCCGCCACTCAGGCGTGACGGTTTGCCACAACCGCTCCACCATCGTCTGAATCATCTCCTTCGCCTTCGCGTGCCGGGAGAAATGATAGGTATCCGGGAACAGATAGCCTTCTAGATTCGAGAGATCCAAATGGAAGACCTTGAGGATGAATTCGCGATCCTGGGCGAGAGCCAAAAACTCCTTCGCATTGGTGAGCGACTTCTCATCCAAAAGGGCAGCGATCTGTGCGACGGTATATCCTTCCGGAATGGTGACGGGGTGCAGCACGACTTGCCCGCTCACCAGTTTAGCGAGAATCTCACGCGGCTTCATGCCTCCATGTAAGGCATATTCACCGGGAATGATCCGACGATCGGCCTGGGTCAGCCGCCCGAGCAACAGAAAGCCCCACCGCGTCGAGACGATCTGTTTGTTCGCGAGAAGCGCGGAGGTGTATCGAAAGGTCGACCCATCGGGGATATCGATGGTTTGAAGCGGAGGATTCGTCAAAGGATCGGCAGCCGGACTTGTGATCCACTGCAGGACAAGAACACCCGCCAGCATGAGCGCGCCGAGCGTGCCGGCGATGATCCAGAGCCACCATCGGCGAGTCACGGGTCGTGCCACGTCGCCTCATCGGGTTGAGCACCCTGGCCTGCCGCGTCCTGATCGCCGGCAAGCGATTCCAGGTAGCTTTGCAGAAGAATGGCGGCGGCCACTCGATCCACAGCGCCTTTTCTTTTCTTGCGACTCACATTGGCTTCGATCAGCATGTCTTCGGCGGATTTCGAGGTCAATCGCTCGTCCCACGGAATCACCGGAACCGTGAGTGCGCCTTCCAAACACGTTTTAAACTGTTCCACCTGTTGCGCGGCCGGACCGATGCTCCCGTCCAATCGAAACGGCATGCCTAGGATCACACGATCGACTTCGTTTACGCGCACCAATTGCTGAATGTGCTTCAGATCGGCATCTAACGACCGGCGTTCGAAGGTCTCCAACGGCTGGGCGATCCATCCCATCTCGTCGCTCACGGCCACACCGATGCGCTTCGTCCCGGGATCTAAGGCTAAAATTCTCTTTGTGGAAGACATTCGTGAGTCGTTATTCGTGATTCATGAAATGGAGTGACTAGTGCGTTGAACGATGTAGGGAAAACAAATGACGGTCTCATTGTTTACCCGCTGCCCGCTCTACCAATCCAAACACCTTCGCCAAAGCCGCATCTAATCGTTCGGGGTTTTTGCCACCGGCCTGGGCCAATTCGGGACGCCCGCCTCCCGTTCCTCCGACTTCGCCGGCCATGTCCTTGATCAGATCTCCGGCGCGCACACGGCCCACCAAATCTTTCGTTACGGCGACCAGCAAGGACACCTTGCCCTCCTGCACCGCCCCCAACGCGATCACGCCGCTTTTGTGCTTATCGCGTAACTGATCCACCAGGGCACGGAGCTCAGCGATGCCCAGGCCGTCCGCCCGTTGCGCGTGCACTCGGATGCCCTGTATCTCGCGCACATCGGCTTCATCTTTAGCTCCGCTGGCCAATTTCAACTTGACCTGCTCGAGCTCCCGCTCTTTGTCTTTTAATTGTCCGAGCACCTTCCTGGTTTTCGCGACGAGTTCGGAGGGGCCGACCTTCAAGAGCTCCGTCAATTCTCGAATCTCCGATTCAAGCTGCTTGACGTGCGCCATCGCGCCGCTGCCCGTCAACGCTTCCATTCGGCGCACGCCGGCCGCGACACCGGTCTCCGAAATAATTCGGAACGATCCGATCTCTCCGGTCTGCCGGCAATGAGTACCGCCACAGAGTTCCTTGCTGAACGTATCGATGTTCACGACTCTCACTCGATCCCCGTATTTGTCCCCGAAAAATGCCAGCGCGCCAGCAGCCACCGCGTCCTGTATCCCCATGACGTTCGTCTGGACCTGGGAATTGATCCGCACCTGCTCGTTCACCAGCGCCTCAGCCTCATCGATATTGCGAGACGACAGCGGCTTGAAATGCGCAAAATCGAACCGCAATCGATTGGGGGCCACGAGTGATCCGTACTGTTTGACATGCGGTCCCAGAATCTCGCGCAGGGCGGCGTGGACGAGATGGGTGGCCGTATGGTTGCGTGCGGAATCCATGCGCGTACTGGAATTCACCCGCGCATGCACTTGTTCCCACTCCCGTATCCGACCCGCTCGAACGATTCCCTTGTGCAGGATTAATCCAGGCATCGGCCGGACGGTATCACGAATTTCTATCCGGCCCTCCGGCCCGGTGATCACGCCTTGGTCGCCTACTTGACCCCCGCCCTCTGCGTAGAATGGCGTACGCACTAAAACGAGTTCTACCTCATCCCCCTCAACCGCTTCTTTAACGAGTTCGTCGTTCCTGAGAATGGATTGGATGGACGAGTCCGCTTCAAAATGCTCATACCCAACAAATTCAGTTGGCTCATATGTGTTGACGACAGCTTTCCCATGTAATTGAACAGAAATTGCATCACCGACTTTTATCTTGTCAGCTAATTCGATAAGGATCGGCTTGGCGGCGACCACCTCGAACCCGGCCGACTTTCTGGCGCGCTCCCGTTGCTCGTCCATCGCGCGCTGGAAACCGGCCTCGTCCAAGACGAGCCCTTGTTCTCGCGCGGCTTCCGTAATGAGGTCGATGGGAAATCCATAGGTATCGTAGAGTTTGAAGACCTCTTCGCCGGCCAAATTCGCACGTTTCGCAACTTTGGCTTTGACGACGAGATCGTTCAAAATCGGCAAGCCTTGGTCCAAGGTCGCGATGAAGCGCTCTTCTTCACCCTGCGTGACTTCCGCAATGGTTTTGGCGGCGCCTCGAAGTTCCGAATAGGCCTCGCCCATTGTGTCAACCACCTGCCCCGTCAGCTCGTGCAGAAACGGCTCCGCGACGCCCAAGAGCCGGCCATGCCGGGCGGCCCGGCGCAGAATCCGGCGCAGCACATAGCCTCGGCCTTCGTTCGACGGCAAAATCCCATCGGCAATCAGGAACGTCGTGGCCCGCAAATGATCGGCGATCACCCGCATCGACCGGTCGGCCTGTGCATTCCGCCCATACGTATGGCGCGTCCGCGAGCCGATGGACGCAAGCAGCGGCGTAAAGAGATCCGTGTCGTAATTGCTGGTCACGCCCTGCACGACCGCAGCCAGCCGCTCCAGGCCCATGCCCGTATCGATACTCGGCTTCGGCAACGGCGTCAGCGTGCCCTTGGCATCGCGGTTGTATTGCATGAACACGAGATTCCAGATTTCCATCACGCGGTCGCCGGCGCCGTTCGGAATATCGTCGCCCGGCACGCCTGGACCTTGATCGAAATGGATCTCCGAACAGGGCCCGCAGGGACCGGTCTCCCCCATTTGCCAGAAATTATCTTTTTCATTGCATCGCATGATCCGGGCAGCCGGGACGCCGATCTCGTGTTCCCATATGCGCGCGGCCTCGTCGTCATCGCGGAAAATCGTGACCCAGAGTTTGTCCTTGGGCAAACCGACGACGCCCGTCAAAAATTCCCAGCCGAATTGAATCGCTTCCCGCTTGAAATAATCGCCGAAGGAAAAATTTCCGAGCATTTCAAAGAAAGTATGATGGCGCCCCGTATAGCCGACGTTTTCTAGATCGTTGTGCTTGCCTCCGGCACGCATGCACTTTTGCACAGTGACCGCGCGCTTGTACGGACGCATGTCTTCGCCCAGAAAGACCCCTTTGAATTGATTCATCCCGGCGTTGGTGAATAAGAGAGTCGGATCGGCTTGAGGGATCAGCGGAGAACTGGGCACATCCTGATGACCCCGCTGGACAAAATATTGTAAAAACGCCTGTCGAAGTTGGGAGGCTGTCTGCTTCATCACACCCTTGAACTCCTGCAATTGATCAACATAGTCACTTATGTTTTGGTACCATTCGACGGTCGATCGACGGCTCGCTCGTCATATCGCCGATGAGCGACTCAATGACATCTTCCCCAAATCCTCGGGACCGCAAAAGTGCCGGACTAATCATTTTCGTGTTCGATAATGTGACCACCAAATCGTACTCGCTGGTCTCTTGGTAAATCGCCTGTACGGTATCGGCCACGATTCGATCATCGAGGCCTTGCGCCTGGAGTTCAGCCTTCAATCGTTCACAGCCCATCGGCTTCCTGGCGATTCGGTCTCGTGCCCATTGTTGCGCATACTGGCGATCGTTCAGATAGCCCAACTTCCGAAATCTTGCGATGAGCGAACGGATCTTGGTTGCCGACGCACCTAATCGGCCAAGATAGGCAGTCATCTGTGCAACCGTTCTCGCGCGGCGAGCTAAATACCCGAGTGCGGCATGTGCGATAGGATCGACACCGGAGAGCGAGTGAATGGATTTACGCGGCGACACGTCGTTTGGAATAGCTCTGTGACCAAGAAACCATCCATACACAGACTGTGGAGCATTCTCCGTGCACCGACCACGCGACACCGGCATTCAACTGAACAGTCTACTTCCCGAGGCTGCGCGCGACATCGCGCCGGGTCGTCTCCGGTATCGGCCGTTTTGTTTCAGCGCCCTTCTCTTCCGACCGGCTTTCCTTCCCGTCGAACGGCTTCTCACCTTGCCGATTGAAAACGCCAGCGGCCTC
>Ga0070672_100000385_pt1 | contig 25616 bp, 21 predicted proteins | sample KBSM13metaG_FD_66151 | JGI IMG/M metagenome (GOLD analysis project Ga0070672, IMG submission 66151) | Miscanthus rhizosphere microbial communities from Kellogg Biological Station, Michigan, USA - KBS M1-3 metaG | ecosystem: Host-associated > Plants > Roots > Rhizosphere > Soil ... | reverse complement strand
TGGTAGGCCGTGGCGGACTCGAACCGCCGACCAACGGATTAAAAGCTCGAAATATAGGTATTTTTTAGCGTGTATTGGCCCGCCCTTCCCCGTAGATGCACGCAGATGTCCGCCGAGTTTGTCACGTTTTTGTCACGGTCACCGACTCATTCAATACTAAGAGCAGCGAGTATGAACTTCTTGGCTAACGTGTCGCCCCACATGCAGATCGACCCGATGGCCCAATGTCGAAGTAACCAGCGCCCGTATGAGATGCTGATCCAAGTTTAAGCCGCGCGCGCACGTTTCCTTCGCGGCATGTGCGTCGTGGGTCAGAAGTCCGCCACCTTTCCCCACGTGGAATCGGCGAACCGGCTCGGGTGATACGGGCGCGGATCGACGATCGGTGTTGCACCGGTGATGATGTCGGCCACCAAGTGGCCGGCGCCTGGTCCGATGCCGAAGCCGTGACCGCTGAAGCCCGCGGCCAAGACGAACCCGCGTATGCCGGGGATCTCGCCGATGCCGGGAACGCCGTCCGGCGTGCTGTCGACATAACCGGACCACGCCGCACTGATTGGGGAACCGGCAAGCTCGGGGATCAGCTTCACCGCGCGCTCATAAGTCAGCTTCACTTGCTTCGTGTCGACGGCGGGATCGAGGATGCGCATGCGCTCCATCGGCGTCGGACGATCGAGTGGCCACCGCGACATGCCTTCATGCCCCGAGCGAATGCCCTCGATCCCGCCGGGCGCGATATTGCGCCATCGCCGCAGGAACATCGGCAGGAACTGTGTGGAGTAGCGGATCAACTGCAGCGTTGGGTCGACGCGCCCACGGCCGCTGATCGCGAGCGTGTGGCTGCCATTGCCGCGGCGCGTGACGGAAACGCCCGACGTGTAGAGCACGTCCGGGAGTGCCTTGCCGTTGGTCGCAACGGAGAGGATCGATTGGCGAACGGAGGCCTGCGGAAAGCGTACGGCGACCTGACGGCAGAACGACGAAGCCCACGCCCCTCCCGCCATTATCGCGACCCGCGTGCGAATCGTTCCCTTTTCGGTGACGACGCCGGCGATTTCGCCACCCGCAATCTCGAGGCCGCGCGCGGCGCAGCCTTGATGAACCGTGCCGCCGAGCTTCAACAGCGCTCGCGCCACGGCGGGCGCGGCGTTGGCGGGATCCGCGATTCCGTCGCTCGGCGAGAAAACGCCGCCTCGCCATCTACGTCGCGTCACTCGTCCTCTCTCGCTCGCCTCGTCAGCGTTCAGCATGTGCGTCGTCACGCCGACGGTACGAGCGAAGTCACGCCATCTCGCCCAACCTGCCAGCTCTTCTTCACTGTCGCTGAGGTAGAGCAATCCGCAGCGCCGGAAGCCGGTGTTCTCGCCCGTCTCCGCAGCGAAGCGCTCCCAGAGGTCGAGACTCTTCGTCGCCATCGGCAGCTCGCGCGCATCGCGGTTCTGCTGGCGACACCAGCCCCAGTTGCGGCTCGACTGCTCGGCGCCGACGCGCCCTTTCTCGACGACCGCGACTTTCATGCCGCGCTTGGCGAGGTAATAGGCGGTGAACACGCCGATGATGCCACCGCCAATGATCACGGCGTCGGCGGCGTCCGGCAGGCTCGCGCTCGTCTCGATATGCGTTAGCGGTGAAGGCATGGCGCGTCAAACGATCATCGGACAAAGTCTTGGTAACGGTAATAGGCGCCCACAATGGGCAGGAACCACGGCTTGCCGAAGTATCCCGGGATCGCCGGCCAGTCGAAATCGCGCCAGGGATTGAGATTGGGCCTGCCGTCGAGCACCTCGACCATGATCGCGCCCATGTATGTGGACATGTGCGTGCCGTGGCCGCTGTAACCCATGGAGTAGAAAAGACCGTTGCGCTCGCCAGCGCGCGGCAGCCGGTCGCGAGTCATGTCCACCATGCCGCCCCAGCAGTAATCGATGCGCGCGCTGGCGAGCTCGGGAAAGACTTCGCCCAGTGACTTGCGCAGGATCGCGCCGCTCTTCGCGTCGGACTTGGGATTCGCCGCGGCGAATCGGGCGCGCCCGCCGAACAGCAGGCGGTTGTCCGGCGTGACCCGGAAATAGTTCACGAAGTTCTTCGTGTCCGTCGTCATGCGCCGGCGTGGCGTCAGTCGATCGAGCACGTCGACGGGCAAGGGCTCCGTCACGATGATGAACGCGCCGACCGGCACGATGCGCCTGCGAAACCACGCGAGGGGTCCCATGGAGGACGTGCCGGTCGCGAGCAGCACCTGGCGTGCCCTCACGCTGCCACTGGGCGTGCGGACTTCGTGCGCGTGCCCGTCGAGCCGGCGCAGGCCGATCACGGGATTGTTCTCGTAAATCAGTGCGCCACGCCGCGCGGCGGCCTCGGCGAGCCCCTGGCCGAACTTGCCGACATGCATGCCGGCGCTCTTCTCGAACAGCAGGCCGCCGAAGTAACGATCGGATCCGACTTCCGTCCGCAACTCGGAGTGCGGCACCATGCGCGTATCCGGGTCGACCTCTTCCGCCAGCAACGCTTGCGAGCGCGCGAGCTTTTCGTAATGCGCAGGCTTCGCCGCGAGCTTGAGCTTGCCGACCCGCTTGAAATTGCAGTCGATACGCTCCTCGGCGATGATGGCCTCGACCTTGTCCACGCCGGCATCGAAAGCGCGATAGAGCATGTTCGCACGCTCGCGACCGAGCCGCGTCGACAGTACGTAGTAGTCCTGGGCGAATCCGTTATTGCACATGCCGCCATTGCGTCCCGACGCGGCATTGGCGACCCGCCCGGCCTCGAGCACCACGACCTTCGCACCCTTCTTCGCGAGCGCGAGCGCCGCCGACAGTCCGGTGAAGCCCGCACCAACGACGGCGACGTCGGCATCGCCGTGCGGAGGTCCTTCCGCGCCGGAGGAAAACAGCGGCGCGGTATCGAGCCAGTAGGACGTGAGCTTCATAGGGGCAGCTCCTCGTGCATCGCGTTACGAGAGGCGCTCAGGCGGGGCGATGGATCGCATAGACCTTCTTCACGTGGACTTCGCTGATCCATGCGCATTCGGCGCCACGGGTGGCGAGGAAGATATCGCCCTTGCCGAACGTCACCGATCCTGCGCGATCCTCGAAGGTGACGCTCCCTTCGAGCAGGTGCATGAGCTCGATGTGTCGATACACCATCGGGCGCCGGCGATAGGGCGTGGAATCCCATGTGCCGCAGGTGAATTCGCCGTCGATCGAACGATAGTCGGTGTGGTTGCGGCACGAGGGCGTCGCCCCGATGAGAAGATCGGCAGCGGGCGGGTTCGACGGCTGCAGCGACGCGGCCTCGTCGATTGGCACGACGTCCTCTGCGGCACCCTTCGTCGCCGGGCACGTCACGACTATCGCGATGGTCCCCGCCGCCGCACGCCAGCTGAAGCTCAATGCGGCGGGCAGCACCGCGGTCCGCGCTGCGGCGATGACCGTCGCTCCCCCGGCGCTGTCGATGGTGAGCTCTCCCGATAAGAGGATCACGAATTCGTCGCCCGGCAACGCATCGACGCGACCTTGGCCTACGGGCGCCAGCGCGGATACGCTTGCGCCATTGTCGGCGAACGCGGGCGGCGCCCGACCCGTCAGCCAATCGCGTGTTGGCGGCGCACCCGTGGCATAGGCGCGAAGATCGATGACGCTTGCGGGAGTGGTAGCTGCCATGGTCTATTCGAATCCGAGTATCGATTTCACTTCCAGATATTCCTCGAGGCCGTGCGCGCCGTACTCGCGACCATTGCCCGAGCGCCTGTATCCGCCAAAAGGTGCGTAGGGATCCCATGCGGGATGGTTGATGTGGACCTGCCCGGTGCGAATGCGCAGGGCGACCTCACGGGCCGCGGCCAGGCTCGCACTTTGAACATGTCCACCGAGGCCGTAGACCGTATCGTTCGCGATCGCGACGGCCTCATCCGCGGTTTCGTAGGGCATGATGCAAAGCACCGGACCGAAGATCTCCTCCTGTGCGATGCTCATCGCAGTGCGCACGTCCGAGAAGACCGTCGGTCGCACATAGAAACCTCTCGAGTGCCCGGCCGGCCGTCCAGGACCGCCGCACACGAGCTTGTCGCGCTCGCTGATCCCGGCATCGATCATTTGCTGCACGCGGTTGAACTGCGCGCGATTCGCCACCGGTCCAAGCACGGTCTTCTCCGACGCCGGATCGCCAATCACGATGGACTCGACGGTGGCCGCCGCCAGTCGCTCGACCTCCGTAAGCCGGTCTCGCGGCACCAGCATCCGCGTCGGCGCGCTGCACGATTGGCCGACGTTGCGGAATGCGGCCATGACCCCCAAGGGGACCACCCGCGCGAAATCGGCATCGGGCAACATGACGTTTGGAGATTTGCCGCCCAGTTCCTGCGTGACTCGCTTGACCGTCGGGGCCGCCTCCTGCGCGACGAGCACGCCCGCTCGCGTCGACCCGGTGATCGAGATGAGGTCGATGCTGGCGTGAGCCGCCATCGCTTTGCCCACTTCGGGTCCCGTTCCGTTGACGAGGTTGAACACGCCCGGCGGCAGGCCTGCGTCGTGGATGACCTGCGTGAACAGCAGCGCGGACAGCGGAGAGAGCTCGCTGGGCTTGAGGACGATCGTGCAACCGGCGGCGAGTGCCGGCGCAACCTTGGCGGTGATCTGATAGAGCGGCCAGTTCCACGGAGTGATGAGGCCGCAGACCCCGATGGGCTCACGGACGATCGCGGTCGTCCCCTGCATCTTGACGAACTGATATTGGCTCAGCACATCGCGCGCGACCCGCACATGGGCGGCAGCGAAGGGCACGTGCGCGCTGCGCGCATGGCTGATGGCCGCACCCATTTCGAGCGAGATCGTGCGCGCGAACAACTCCGCGCGTTCGAGGAGCAACGCGTGTATCCGGTCGAGGAAGGCGACACGCGCCTCAACCGACAAGGACGCATAGGCGGGAAACGCGGCGCGGGCGGCGGCTGCCGCGCGGTCGACGTCGGCAGCAGTGCCCATCGCGATCTCCGCGATGCTTTCCTCAGTCGCGGGAGCGATCACGGGTATCGTGTCCGGCCGCGACGAGCGCACCCATCGACCGCCAATGTAAAAGCTGTGGCGAGTATCCGCGTCAATCATGGGTCGATATCCTCGGGGGTATTGCGGCCGCACGCGGCGACTGCGTCGATCTCGACGAGATAGCCGTAGTGCAGCTGGGGGACCGGCACGACGGTTCGGGCCGGCCGCGCGTTGCCCATAACTTCCGCGTAGATCGCGTTGAAACGTGGCCAGCGCTCGACGTCGACGATGTAGGCCGTTGTCTTGAGCACGTCGTCCTTCGTAGCTCCTGCTGAACGCAGGACCGCCAGCACGTTCTCGAGCGCCTGGCGCACCTGGTCCTCAAAGGGAAGATGCGCCGTATGTGACCCGTCGGGTCGCGTGGCGAGCTGGCCGGATACGAATACGAGGTTACCGAAGCTGACCGCGTGGCTGTAATGACCGCCGGGGCGGGGAAGCGCGTCGGAAGTGATGAAGGCAATCTGCTCGGGCATGTCGGTCACCATCCGCGGACGCGCGGCCAGGTCGCGACGACCTCGCCAGTGCCGCGTGTGACGTGGTACCGCTCGTGCTGCGCGCCAGTCGCGCAGGCGTGATTGGGCAGGATGCGCACCCGCGTGCCCACCGCAAGCTCCGGCAACCGCTGCTCACTCCCGGGGCGTATGGAAATAATTCCATGCTCCTGGCTCGCATCGCTAACGATGAGATCGGGATACGGCCTGCCATCGATGTCGCACACGACGCCATATCCCTGATCGACCGGGTGGCGGGCGGTGCCGCGATCCCGGGACAGCGCCATCCATCCTCCGTCGATGAGAATCCAGCCCTTTTGCGGTTTGTTCCCGATCACGGTGGCGAGAACCGACAGGGCGATGTCGTCGACCTGGCAGACGCCGATCCCGTGCATCACGAGATCGAAGAACATGAACACGCCCGCACGAACCTCGGTGACGCCGGCAAGGTCGCGCGCGAAGTGGGCCGTCGGTGTCGAGCCGACGCTGACGACCGGACAAGCGTGACCATCGGCACGTAAGAGGTCGGCGGCAGCCACAGCGGCTGCGCGCTCGGCCTCCGCGGCCTCAGCCAATCCTTCGCCATTGCGACAGCCGTACGATTCGCCGGCGTGGGTCAGCACGCCGCGCAGGTCGAGAGACGCGTCGCGCAGGATGCTTGCGATCGTCAGGAGGTTTCGATCGTCCGGCGTCAGTCCGCCGCGATGCCCGTCACAGTCGATCTCCAGCAGAACACCTGGCGTTGCTGTGCGGCGCGACGCCGCCGTCGCCAGCGCGAGTGCCTGATCGGCCGTATCGATGACGACCTTGACGTCGGCGCTACGCGCGCACAAGGCGGCGACGCGCGCAATCTTGTCCGGTGCGAGGCCCACCGCATAGGTGATATCGGTAAAGCCGCCGCTCGCGAAGTACTCCGCTTCCTTGAGGGTGGATACGGTGATCGGTGCCGCTCCGCAAAGACGCCGCACTATGTCGATCGACTTGGCCGTCTTGACGTGCGGGCGAAGCGTCACCCCGAGTGGCGTCAGATGTTTGGTCAGCCGCGCGACGTTGCGCTCCGCCTTGTCCATGTCGAGGATCAGCGCGGGCGTTTCGAGCGCAGTGAGAGTGGCGTGCATGATCAGCATTAAACCGGGAAGCTCGGAAAAGCGGGTGCCGTATATGCGGCTCAAATCGCATCTTCTACGGTGCCTGCGACCTGTTACGAAACAACGTGCCGTGACTCGAGGCGAAACGTCAATACAGCTTTACGCGCGGGTAAGTGGGTCGCCGCGCGTGCCGTTGTCGCTGCGCACCTCGCCGATCAGAATCTCGCGCGCGGCGCGGTCGAGGCCGATCAAGGGCTCGCGGCACGACTCTCTGGTACTTGTCACATATCGCGCCGACCTCGATGGTCAGCACCGACGTCGTCATCAACTCGACCATTGGAGCCCCGCTTCGCGCGTGGAGGAGGGACGTTCGTAGCGATCGATACCGAGATCGTTCATCGCGATCTCCGGCTTGCGGCCGGTCACGAGGTCGGCGATGACGCGACCCGTACCTGCCGCCATCGTCCAGCCGAGCGTGCCGTGACCCGTGCTGATGTAAAGGTTCGGATACCGCGTGGAACCCACGATGGGCGTACCGTCCGGGGTCATGGGCCGGAGTCCCGTCCAGAACGTCGCCTTGCGAACGTCGCCGCTCCCTGGGAAGAGGTCCGTGACAACGTGCTCCAGGGTGGCGCGCCGTGCGGGACTCAGCGTGAGATCGTATCCGGACAGTTGCGCCGTGCCACCGACGCGAATGCGATTGCCCAGTCGCGTGACGGCGACCTTATGCGTCTCGTCCATGACCGTCGATTCGGGCGCTCGCGACGGATCGGTGATCGGAACCGTGATCGAGAATCCCTTGACCGGATAAACGGGCAGATCGATCCCAATGAGCGAAAGCAGCTTTGGTGAATAACTGCCGAGCGCAACGACGTATTTGTCGGCGGTCACGGTGCCGAAGTCGGTGCGCACGCCGGTGATGCGATCGCCGGCCTTGTCGATGCCGACAATGTTGAGGCCGAAGCGGAACCGCGTCCCACGTTGCTCCGCGAGCTTCGCGACGCTCTCCGTGAACGCGAAGCAGTCTCCTGTTTCGTCGCCGGGTAAGCGCAACGCGCCGACGAACTTGTGCTTGACGCGCGCCAGCGCCGGCTCATGCGCGAGAATGGCCTCCCGGTCGAGCACTTCGTAGGGAACACCGAACGCTTCGAGCACGGCGACGTCCTCGCCGAGGCCGTCGAGCTGCTTCTGCGATCGGAACAGCTGCAAGGTTCCTAACGTGCGGTGGTCGTACGCGATGCCGGTTTGCGCACGCAGCTCCTTGAGGCAATCACGACTGTATTCGGCGAGCCTGAGCATGCGCGCCTTGTTGGTGTGATATCGCGCCGTCGTGCAGTTACGCAGCATCGCCAATGCCCAGCGCCACATCGCCGGATCGAGCGTCGGCTTGATCACGAGCGGGCGATGCCGCATCAACAGCCACTTGATCGCTTTCAGTGGCACCCCGGGGGCGGCCCACGGTGCCGAGTAACCAGGCGAGACCTCGCCGGCATTGGCGAAGCTCGTCTCGAGCCCCGGAGCAGGCTGGCGGTCGAGCACAGTGACCTCGTGGCCGTCCCGCGCAGCGTAGTACGCGACAGTCGTTCCGATGACGCCACTTCCCAGGACCAGCACGTGCATGTTTGCGCTCCCGCTTGACAATTCGGAGCGATGGTATCGGCGCCGCGTCTCGGCAGTGTTCCGATTGCGGCCTCCCATTCAGCATGAAGCTGCGGCCTTGACCCGGCGATCGGCAGATTGACGAGCCGCGGACACCGTATGATTCACACACGATGCAGCGCTCATTCAGTCCCGCCGAGATCGACGATCTGGTGCCAGAGCTGGTTGCGCTGCGCCGCGACCTGCATGCCCATCCCGAGCTTGCCTTCGAAGAGAGGCGCACCTCGGGCATCGTCGCCGCCGCGCTGCGCGATCTCGGCATCGAGGTCCGCGAAGGCCTCGCCGGCACGGGCGTCGTCGGGACGCTGCGTCATGGGCGCAGCACGCGGACCATCGGCTTGCGTGCCGACATGGACGCGCTGCCGATCGTTGAGCAATCGCAGCTCACGCACGCCAGCCGGCATTCAGGTGTCCATCATGGTTGCGGTCACGACGGCCACACCGCGATGCTGCTCGGCGCGGCACGGCATCTTTCGCGCACGCGGCGTTTCGACGGGACGATCCAGTTCATCTTCCAGCCTGCGGAGGAAGGTCGAGGCGGCGCGCGGGTAATGCTGGAGCAGGGTCTGTTCGATCGATTTCCATGTGATGCCGTGTATGCGCTGCACAACTGGCCCGACTTGCCGACGGGCCACGCGCAGACGCGGGTCGGCCCGATCATGGCAGCGGCCGACCGGTTCGACATCGTCCTGCGGGGACGCGGCGGTCACGCGGCGCAACCGCACCGCACGCCCGACGTCCTGCTCGGCGCGAGCCAGCTCGTCGTGCAATTGAACACGATCGTCTCGCGTCGCGTCGATCCGGCGGAATCCGCCGTGCTGTCGGTCACGCGCGTCTCGGGAGGCGGCAGTCACAACGTGCTGCCGGCCGAAGCGACGATCACGGGCACCGTGCGCAGCTTCGACGCGGAGGTGCAGGATCGAATCGAGAACGCGCTGCGGGATGCCGCGCGCGGCGTCGCGTTGGCCCAGGGCGTCAACGTCGAGGTGAACTACACGCGCTACTACCCTGCGACGATCAATACAGCGGCCGAAGCCGCGATCGCATTGCAGGCAGCAGAAGCCGCGGGATTGGCCGCAAGCGTCGCTGCTCGCCCGGCGTTCACCTCGGAGGACTTCTCATTCCTGCTGCAAAGGCGCCCGGGCGCTTATCTGTGGCTGGGACAGGGGCGTGCCGTATCGGAGAGTGCGATCGAACTCCCGCTGCACCATCCGTGTTACGACTTTAACGACGATGCGCTGCCGCATGGCATCCGCTGGTTCTGCGCGGTAGCGGAACGCGAGCTTGGTGCCGATTGACTACGCCTTGTCCGGGAACAACCGCTCGATCGGACAGTACGTCTTCTGGATTGGTGACTTGATCACGATGTAGCTGAAGTACTTCTCGATGCCGATGTTGCGGTCGAGCAAGCCTTCGATGACTTCCTGGTAATGGTTGACGCCGCGCGTGAGGAAACGCAGCAGATAGTCGTAACCGCCGCTTACGAGATGGCATTCGAGGATCTCGTCGACGTTACGTATCGCATTCTCGAACCGGTTGAAGTCTTCGCGATGGTGCTCGGCCAGCGTGACTTCGGTGAACACCGTCTGCGTATCCCCAAGCTTTTCGAGGCGCAGGTGCGCGCCGTAACCGGCGATGTAGCCGGCCTGCTCGAGTCGCTTCACGCGGATGAGGCATGGGCTCGGCGAAAGCGCCACCGCATCGGCGAGATCGACATTGGTCATGCGACCGTTCTTCTGCAGCTGCGCGAGGATGCGCAGATCAATGCGGTCCAGCTTAAACGCTTCCATGGCGATCTACCGGGAGGTCGGCAAGGGCCGAATTCTGCTTCAGACGAGCGCGGCGCGCACCTCCCGCGCCTCGAGCACCTGGTCGAGCGTGCGCCGCAGGCGCTTGAACAACGCCTCGAACTCGGCCTCCGTGTACGTCAGTGCAGGCGCGAATCCGAGGATCGCATCGCTGAAGCAGCGGAACACAACGCCGTTGTCGTAGGCCGCTGCGAAGATCCGGTCCGGCAGTGCGAGGGAGGGGTCGAAGCCGCGCTTGGTGGACTTGTCGCTCACGAGCTCGAGCGCCCCGAGGAGGCCGCGATAGCGTGCATCGCCGACCAGTGGATGCGCGCGTAGCTCGTCGAGGCCCGCCGCAAAGTGCGTTGCCACCCGCTGGCCGTTGGCGAGTACGCCGCCCTCGCCGTACAGGCGCAGCACTTCCAGCGCGACCGCGGCGCTCACGGGATGTCCGGAATAGGTCGCCCCGTGACCGATGGGAGTCCCGGCCGGCGCCGCGTCGGCGATCGTCGCGTAGATTCGTTCGGAAAGCATGGTCGCGCCCATCGGTACGTATCCCGCGGTCAGGCCTTTCGCAAGGGTCATGACGTCGGGATCGACGCTTTCGGCCTCGCAGGCGAACATGGGTCCAGTCCGGCCGAACCCGGTAATCACCTCGTCCGCCACGAACAGGATGTCGAGCTCTCGCGCAGCTTCGCGCATGGCCTTCAACCACCCTGCGGGCGGCACGATGACGCCGCCCGAGCCCTGGATCGGCTCGCAGAAGAACGCAGCGACATTGTCGGCGCCAAGCTCGGCGACTTTTGTGCGCAGGGCTGCCACGGACGACGCGATCAGTGCCTGCGCATCGTTGCCTTGCGGATGGCGGTACGGATTGGGCGATGGAATGTAGTGCTGCGTCGGCAACGGCAGGTCGAAGCCGCGGTGGAACACCGGCAACGCGGTGAGTCCCGCCCCTGTGGACGACGAGCCGTGGTAACCGCGCTCGAGGGAGATGAAGTGCTTCTTCGCAGGCCGGCCGCGCGCGTTCCAATATTGCACGATGAATCGCACGGCGGCGTCCACCGCCTCGGAGCCGCCGAGCGTGAGATACGCGCGCGTCAGCGAAGGTGGCGTCAACTCGACGAGTTTGGCAGCGAGGCGAATGGCGGGCTCGCTCGCGAATCCGAAGTATCCGGTGGCGTAGGGCAGCTTGCGCAACTGGTCGGTCGCGGCTTCGACGACACTTTCCTGGCCATACCCGACGTTCACGCACCAAAGTCCCGCGAACGCGTCGAGCAATTCGCGCCCGTGCACGTCGGTGAGCCATGAGCCACGGCCCGTGGACAGCACGAGCGCGCCGCGTTCTTCGTGCTGGCGCCAGGCGGCAACGGGATGAATGAGATGCTCTCGGTCGAGTGTGTCGAGCGACCTGGAGCTGGAGTCGAGGGGAGGGGGGCTCATATGGGTTCTGTCGTAAAGGCGCATATGAGAGAGCTTAGAACGGAGCAGTGGCGTCGTCGTGCTGGTTTGGCGCGTGCGCGCCGCGGTTCATGTCGTTGTCGCAATCACGACAGCACATCATGCGGCGACGCCACGTCAATAACCGCGCGCGCGATCTACCAATCCGACGAGTGCCTCGCCACGCGCAAAGCGGCGCAAATTTTCGATCACCGCGAGTGCTGCCGTCCGGGGCTGCGTCATGCTCGCGATGTGCGGCGTGATACGCACTCTGGGATGCGACCACAGCGCATCGTCGCCTGGCAGCGGCTCGGGGTCGGTGACGTCGAGCACGGCTTCGGACAGACGTCCGGCGTCCAATGCTTGCAGCAGGTCCGGCGCGACGAGCTGTGCGCCCCGTCCGACGTGCACGAGACTGGCCCCGCTCGGCAGCTGCGCGAACAAGGACGCATTCAAGACGCCCCGCGTGGAATCGGTCAACGGCAACAGGCAGACCAGCACGTCGCTGCGTCCGAGCAGCGTTTCGAGCTCATCGTTGCCGGCGTAGCAGCGTACGCCGGCAATATCGTGTCGGGAGCGGCTCCATCCCGCACAATCGAAGTCGAAGGCGACGAGCTTCGCGAGCACCGCGTGGGCGAGGGAGCCCAGTCCGAGGACGCCGACACGGCGCTCGCGCGCGGGTCGAACAGGTAAGGGTCGCCATTGCCGTTGCTCCTGCGCGCGGCGGTAGGCCGGCATGTCGCGGTGGAGGTCGAGAACCGCGTGCGTCACGTACTCGACCATGCCTTGTACGATGCCCGGCTCGACCATCCGCACGACGGGCAGCCGCGGCGGGAGCACCGCTAAGTCGAACTGGTCGACGCCCGCTCCCGTCGAGAACAGCACCTGCAGGTTTTCAAACCGCGATGTGAGATCGGCGGGCGGTTCCCACGCCGCGAGAAAGCGCACGTCGTGCGGATCGCCGATGTTGGGCCAAAGGCGGAAGTCGATGTGTGACGCTTCACGCCGGAAGATGTCGGCCCACTGCCGGCCTCGATCGGGATCCGCCTTGTAGACGAATGCCTCGCGCATCAGCCGAGTGCCTGCGTGACGACGGCATACAACCGCGTCTGCGGATGCGCAGACAGCGGCGCGCCGCGCAGCATCGTCGTCACCGCATCGACGCGCAGAAGTCCCAGGCTTTCAACCCATTCCGCGAGGCCGCTGTCGAAATCGATATCGATGCGCGTGAATCGGCCGGCATTGAGCCCCGCAAGATGCGCAATCAGCGCTTTGGCGCCTTCGGCGTTCGCGGCGACTACCGGACCGATGGCATGGCCGCGACCGAATCGGCGCAGCATCGCGAATCCCTGCGCGGTGCCGTCGTGGTCGAGCATCGCCGTCGCCTGCGCATCACGGAAGAGTTCGTCGATCAGCGCATCGCGCTGCATGCCGCGTGCCGCAGCGTCGAGTGCGCGCAGTGCGGCGACATCAGCTTTGGTGGCAGGGCGCAGCCGCTGGCCGGGATCCAGCGCGATCGGCGGAGAAGCCCGCGCGCTACCCTGATGTTGCCGCACTTCTCCAACCCGGGTGAAGCCAAGGCGTTCGTACAAGCCGCGACCGTCAGTCGTGGCGTTCAACAGGACGCTGCAGCCTTCCAGTCCTTCCAGCAGGGCGCTCATCAGCCGATGCCCGATGCGCCGGCCCCGGCACGCCTCCGTGACGACGACGTGCCCGATCGCCGCGTGCCGCTGCCCCCAGCGCCAGCGCATTCCGACGCCGACGACGTGGCCGTCGCGCTCCGCCACGACACCTTCGCCGAAGCGAAATACTTGCTTCCAGTCGGCCGGCCGGTGGGGCCAGCGCATCTCATCGGTGAGCGCGTGCGCGGCGCCCAGATCGGCCGCGGTCATCGGTCGCAGTGCCACCCCATCGGAAACTACTGCGGCATGCGCATCCATGCGGATCCGTCCGTTCGATTTTCCAGCGCTCATGTTGTATGCAATCGCGCCGTTTCGCCAGCGGTAACGCGGCCTTGCGCGCAAATCGACACGCTGCGCTGTCCCGGGCGGCTCGTACGCAATAACCTGCGGCGCGGCGGCGCTCAACGACTGCAAATGCGGCGGCAGTCCGCCTACCATCTGCCGCACTACAGGACCACCGCAGCCCCAATGTCCGCGCTCCATATCAATCCATGTGCAGCCACTCGCGTGTCGACGAGCGCGCCGCACGGCATGCTGTGGCCGCCTGCCAAAACGGCAGCTTCGTTGCTGCGCGCCCGCGATTTCATCATCAGCGTATCGCGTGGTCATGTTGCAATGGCGGCGTGACATCCACCGACCACGACACCGAGATCTCCTCATGAAACCCAAGTACATCACGTTCGATTGCTACGGCACGCTGACGCGCTTCCGCATGTCGGAAGTGGCACGCGAGATGTTTGCCGATCGCATTCCCGCCGAGCGCATGGAGCAGTTTCTCGCCGACTTCACCGCCTATCGCTTCGACGAGTGCCTGGGCGACTGGCAGCCGTACGAGACGGTGCTCAAGAACGCCGTGAGGCGCTTGTGCAGGAAGTGGAAGCTCCAGTACCTCGACTCGGAGGCGCAGAAGTATTACGACGCGGTGCCCACGTGGGGCCCGCACGAGGACGTGCCGGCGGGCCTCGCCAAGGTCGCCCGCGAGATTCCGCTCGTGATCCTGTCGAACGCATCGGACGATCAGATTCAGATCAACGTCGCGAAGCTCGGCGCGCCGTTCCACCGTGTCTATACCGCGCAGCAGGCACAAGCGTACAAGCCGCGCCTGAAGGCCTTCGAGTACATGCTCGACTCGCTCGGCTGTAATCCCGAGGATGTGTGCCACGTGTCGTCGAGCTTGCGCTATGACCTCATGTCGGCGGACGATCTCGGCGTCGTGAACAAGGTCTACATCAACCGGGGACACGGTCCCGGCAACGACGCCTATCGGTATATCGAGATCAAGGATTGCGGTGATCTTGCTACCGCCGTTGGCCTGCGCTGAGGCAGCCGTCAACCATTGCGTGACCATTTGATATCAGGAGGACCACCATGACCGATCGCAAGCTGTTCGACGCTCTCGTCGGACCGCAGGAAAGCCACCGTCTGTTCGGCGCACTGCAGCGCGGCGTGACCCGCCGTGACATTCTCAAGATGCTCATGGCGGGCGGCATGCAGGCCGCACTCGCCGGCAGCCTCGCAACGACGGCCATGTCGGCGCATGCGCAGACACCGCGCAAGGGCGGCCGCATCCGCGTTGCAGGATTCGCCTCGAGCGTGAACGACACGCTCGATCCGGCCAAACAGTCGAACGGCACGGACTACGCCCGCGGCTTCATGTTCTACAACGGGTTGACGGTGCTGGACGGGACCCTGACACCGCAGCCGTCGCTTGCCGAGGAGTTCACGACCCAGGACGCCAGGATATGGGTTTTCAAGCTGCGCAAGGGCGTCACCTTCCACGACGGCAAGCCGCTGACGCCCAACGACGTCGTGTATTCGATCCTGCGTCACAAGGATCCGGCGACCGCGTCGAAGGCGAAGGTACTGGCCGACCAAATCGACACCGTGAAGGCGACCGGCCCCAACGAGGTCACCATCACACTGACGTCGCCGAATGCTGACCTGCCGGCGATCCTCGGCACGTACCACTTCCACATCGTCAAGGAAGGTACGACCGACTTCAATGCCGGCATCGGCACCGGCCCCTACAAGGTGAAGGAGTTCAAACCGGGCGTACGCTCCATCGCCGTGCGCAATGACGGCTACTGGAAGCCGAACCGCCCGTATCTCGACGAAATCGAGTTCGTGGGCATCACCGACGAGTCGGCGCGCGTCAACGCGCTGCTGGCAGGTCAAGTCGACCTCGTCAGCGCCGTCGACCCGCGGTCGATCGACCGAATCAAGGGCACGGGCAAGTACGCGGTCTTCGAGACCAAAGCGGTCTCGTACACCGACCTCATCGTGCGGGTCGATCGCGCCCCGGGCAGCAACCCCGATTTCGTCCTCGCCCTCAAGTACCTGCTCAACCGCGATCAGATTCTGAACACGATTCAGCTCGGCAATGGTGCGGTGGCCAACGACCAGCCCATCGCCGCGAGCAACCGTTTCTATTTCAAGGGTCTCCCGCAGCGTCCCTACGACCCCGACAAGGCCAAGTGGCACCTGCAAAAGGCCAACCTCGGCAGCGCCGCGATTCCGGTGGTCGCTTCGCCTGCCGCCACCAGCTCGGTTGAGATCGCCCTGGTGCTGCAGCAAGCGGCCCAGCAGATCGGCTTGAACCTTGACGTGAAGCGCATGCCTTCCGACGGCTACTGGTCTACGCACTGGATGAAACACCCGTTGGGCTTCGGCAATGTGAACACGCGCCCGAGCGCCGACCTCGCGTTGACGCTCTTCTTCAAGTCCGATGCGCCTTGGAACGAGGCGGGCTGGAAGAACGAAAAGTTCGACCAGCTGCTGGTGGCTGCACGCGGGGAAACCGATGCGGCGAAGCGTGCCCAGATGTACGCCGACATGCAGACGATGATCCACAACGACGGCGGCGTCGGCATTCCGATGTTCATCTCGAGCCTCGATGGACACGCGAGCAAGCTCAAGGGTTTGTCGCCGATTCCGCTGGGCGGCATGATGGGTTCCACTTTTTCCGAGCACGTCTGGCTCGAATCGTAAGCAAGGGACTCGACGATGAACCGGATCATCCTGCTGCTACTTGCCCGGCGCATTGCATTGGCACTGCTGTCGTTACTCGCAGTGTCGGTGGTCGTTTTCGCGATCACGGCAGTGCTGCCGGGCGACGCGGCGCAGGAGCAGCTTGGCCAGGAAGCCACACCCGAGGCGCTCGCAGCGTTGCGCGCGCAGATGGGTCTCGATGTGCCGGCACCGCAGCGTTACGTGCGCTGGCTCGGCGGGTTGGTGCGCGGCAACCTTGGCGTGTCGTCGGCGACGCAGCTGCCGGTGACGGAATTGATTGGAAGCCGGCTGCCGAACTCGTTGTTGCTGGCGGCGGTGACGGCTCTATTCTCCGTTCCCATCGCGCTTTCACTCGGCATCGCGGCCGCCGTGTGGCGGGGATCGTGGTTCGACCGCGCGGCCTCGACCGCCGCCGTCGCGGTCGTGTCCGTGCCGGAGTTCCTCGTGGCAACGCTCGGCGTACTCATATTCGCGGTGCAGTTGCGGTGGCTTCCCGCGCTGTCGTACGTCAGCGACGTCGATTCGCTCGGTCAGTTGCTGCAGGCGTTCGCAATGCCGGTGTTGACGCTTTGCTGCGTGATCGTCGCCCAGATGATGCGCATGAGCCGCGCGGCCGTGATCGACCAGCTCGAAGCGCCTTACATCGAGATGGTGCGGCTGAAAGGCGCGTCGCCGCTGCGCACGGTGCTCGCACACGCGCTTCCCAACGCGGTCGGTCCCATCGCGAATGCGGTGGCGCTCAGTTTGTCGTATCTGCTCGGCGGCGTGATCATCGTCGAGACGATCTTCAACTACCCCGGGATTGCCAAGTTGATGGTCGACGGCGTGTCGCAGCGCGACATGCCGCTCGTGCAAGCCTGCGCCATGCTGTTTTGCACCGCCTACCTGATCCTCGTGACGGCGGCCGACGTGTGCGGGATCGTCGCCAACCCGCGCCTGCGGCATCGCTAGGAGCGATTCATGGCATCGATCCTGACCTCGGCCAGTTTCGCGCGCAGCATGCGTTCGGCTTGGCGCATACGCCTAGCGCATTTCGGTGCGTCGGGGTGGGTAGGCCTCGCGATCGTCGCGTTCTGGGCTTTGGCGGCGATGTTCGGTCCGGCGCTATTGTCGCGCAGCGGCGCCGCCGGTGGCGGCGCGGTGTTTGCGCCGATCAGCGCCGCGCACTGGCTCGGCACCGATTACCTGGGCCGCGACATGCTCGCCCGGGTCATCGAAGGTGCGCGTTATACCGTCGGCGTGGCATTTCTAGCGACATTGCTCGCGAGCGGCGTCGGTACGGTGCTCGCGTTGCTCGCCGCCGCGAGCAACCGCTGGATCGATGGCGGATTGAGCCGCACGCTCGACACCTTGACGGCGATCCCGAGCAAGATGTTCGCGCTGATCATGGTGGCGGGATTCGGGTCGTCGATTCCCATGCTGGTGATGACGGCTGCGATCATCTACATGCCTGGCGCGTATCGCTTCGCGCGCGCTCTCGCGGTCAACGTCAACGCGCTCGACTACGTCACCGTCGCACGCACGCGCGGCGAGGGCAAGCTGTACGTAATGTTGCGCGAGATCCTGCCCAACATCGCAGGCCCCATGCTCGCCGATCTCGGCCTGCGCTTCGTGTACATCGTGCTGCTCCTGGCGGCGCTCAGCTTTCTCGGCCTCGGCGTCCAGCCTCCTGCGGCCGACTGGGGATCGCTCGTGCGCGAGAACATCGGCGCGCTCGCCGATGCCGGTGCCTCCGTGATCGTGCCGTCGGCCGCGATCGCGAGCCTGACCATCGCAGTCAACCTAGTCATCGACAACCTGCCGGGCGGCGTCGCCCGGGAACGTGGAGTACGCTGATGGGAAGCCCGGTCGTTGTCGACAACCTCACCGTCAGTGCCGGCGTCGCAACGCTCGTCGACGCGCTGAGCTTCACCATTCGCCCTGGCGAGGTACTAGCGCTCATCGGTGAATCGGGGTCGGGCAAGACGACGACCGCGCTTGCCTTGATGGGTTATGCGCGCCGCGGCTGCCGCATCACCGGCGGCAGCGTGCGCATCGGGGACGTCGACGTCCTTTCGCTTGCGCCGCGCCAGCTGCGTGCGCTGCGCGGTCGCACGGTCGCCTACGTCGCGCAGAGCGCCGCCGCCTCGTTCGACCCTTCCCGCACGATCCTCGACCAGGTGGTCGAGCCTGCGTGCCTGCACGGCACCTTGCCGCGCGGCGAAGCGGAGTTGAAGGCGATTGCGCTCTTCCGCGAGCTCGCGTTGCCGGAGCCGGAGACGATCGGACGCCGCTACCCGCACCAGGTATCGGGCGGCCAGCTGCAGCGGCTGATGGCCGCCATGGCGCTCATAACTGATCCCGACGTCGTCATCCTCGACGAGCCGACGACGGCGCTCGACGTCACGACGCAGGTCGAGGTCCTGCGTGCGTTTCGACGCGTTATCCGCGAGCGTCAGGTTACCGGGGTATACGTGAGCCACGACCTCGCGGTGGTCGCGCAGATGGCCGATCACATCCTCGTGCTGCGCGACGGCCGCATGCGAGAGCTGGCGGCCACCGAGCCCATCCTGGTCGCGCCGCAGAACGAGTACACGAAGAGCCTGCTCGCCGCCGCGCGGCCGGCGCCCCGCGTCGTGGCGGCAGCTCCCTACACCGACGTGCTCCTGCGCGTCCATGGACTGTCTGCGGGGTACGGTCCTCGCACCAGCGAGGGGTTGGCCAGCACGATGATCCTCGAGGACATCGACGTCGAGCTGAAGCGAGGCCAGTCGATCGGCGTGATCGGCGAATCTGGTTCGGGCAAGACGACGCTCGCACGTGTCGTTGCCGGGCTGCTTGCGCCCTGCGCAGGCACAGTCGAGTTCGACGGGCGGCCGTTGAAGCCGACGCTCGACCATCGGACTCGCGATGAGCTGCGCCGCATCCAGATAGTGTTCCAGTCCGCCGACACCGCGCTCAATCCGTCGCACACGATCGAGAGAATCCTCGCCCGCCCCCTGCAGTTCTACAAGGGCTTGCAGGGCGACGCGCTGCGAGCGCGCATCGACGAGCTGCTCGACCTCGTGAAGCTGCCGCGAAATCTCGCTCAGCGGTTACCCGGTGGACTTTCGGGCGGCCAGAAACAGCGCGTGAATCTTGCGAGAGCGCTAGCCGCGGACCCCGACCTCATCCTTTGCGACGAAGTGACGTCGGCGCTCGATACGGTGGTTGCCGCAGCGGTGCTCGATCTCATGGCGGACCTGCGCCGTGCGCTTGGCGTCTCCTATCTCTTCATCAGCCACGACCTGCACACCGTGCGGGCCGTGTGCGACGAGATCGTCGTCATGCGCCATGGCCGCAAGCTCGCCCAAGTCGCGCGAGCGGACTACGAGCGTGGCCCGCATCATCCCTACTACGAAGAGCTTGCGCGCGCTGTACCTGAGCTGCGGCGCGGCTGGCTCGACGAGCTCGACCGGCAAAGGCCGGCCGTGGCAGCGTGAGGAAAGGCGCGTAATGAAACCGACATTCCGAGTTGCGTCCATCGCGGGCGACGGTATCGGCAAGGAAGTGCTGCCGGAAGGCTTGCGCGTGCTGAACGCAGCCAGCGAGCGCTTTGGATTCGAGCTCCAAATCCGGGAAATTCCGTGGGCAAGCTGCGACTGGTATGCGCAGCACGGGCAGATGATGCCCGACGACTGGAAGCAACAGCTCGCAGGCATCGACGCCATCTACTTCGGCGCCGTTGGATGGCCCGCGACCGTGCCCGACAACGTTTCACTGTGGGGTTCGTTGCTGAAGTTCAGGCGCGAGTTCGACCAGTACGTCAACCTGCGCCCGGTGCGGCTGCTCGAGGGCGTGAAGTGCCCGCTGGCAGGTCGTTCGCCCGGCGACATCGATTACCTCGTCGTGCGCGAGAACACGGAAGGCGAGTACACGAATCTCGGCGGCGTTATGTTCGCGGGCACCGACCGCGAATTCGTGATCCAGGAGTCGGTGTTCACCCGACTCGGCGCGGATCGCGTCCTAAGGTACGCATTCGAGCTGGCGAAGTCACGGTCGCGTAAGCACGTCACTGTCGCGACAAAGAGCAACGGCGTGGCAATCAGCATGCCATGGTGGGATACCCGCGCGGACGAGGTTTCGAAAGCCTACCCCGAAGTCACCATCGACAAACAGCACATCGACATCCTGAGCGCTCGCTTCGTGTTGCAGCCGGAGCGTTTCGACGTTGTCGTCGCCAGCAACTTGTTCGGCGACATCCTGTCGGACCTCGGTCCGGCCACCACGGGAACGATCGGTCTCGCACCGAGTGCGAATCTGAATCCCGAGCGCAAGTTCCCATCGCTGTTCGAGCCCGTCCATGGATCGGCTCCGGACATCTATGGCAAAGGTATCGCCAATCCGATCGCCACGATCTGGTCTGGCGCGCTGATGATCGATTTCCTGACTGGGGGAGGCGACGTCGGTCGTGCTGCGCACGATGCAATCGTCAAAGCGATCGAAGCGGTGATTGCTCACGGCCCTCGCACGCGCGACTTGGGCGGTAACGCGACAACGGAGGACGTGGGGCGGGCGATCGCCGATCATGTGCTGGAGAGCGTTAGATGACACTTACGATTGAACGCCAGGACCTGTTGCCCGGACGTAACTGGATAGGCAGTTGGTGTCACGCGCAGGACGGTCGCCGCTTCGGTGTGACGGATCCTGCAACCGACGCGGTGTTTGCGGACGTACCCGACAGCGGTGCCCCTGATGCGCGCGCCGCCGCGGACGCAGCGCATGCTGCCTTTCAGACGTGGCGCGCGGTACCGGCAAAACAACGGGCGCAGATCCTCAAGCGCTGGAACGACCTCATCATCGCGCATCTGGAAGACCTGGGGCGCATGATCTCGCGCGAGCAGGGCAAGCCGATTGCCGAAGGCCGCGGCGAAGTGGCGTACGCGGCAAGTTACGTCGAATGGTTCGCCGAGGAGGCCACGCGCGCCAACGGGGACGTGATCCCTGCGCCCGTCGTGGGCCGTCGCATGTTCGCGCTGAAAGAGCCTGTCGGGGTAGTGGCGGCGATCACGCCGTGGAACTTCCCGGCGGCGATGATCGCGCGCAAGATCGCTCCGGCTCTCGCGGCGGGGTGCACCGTGGTGTGCAAGCCGGCGGAGGATACGCCACTGACGTCGCTGGCGCTTGTGCGGCTGGCCGAAGAGGCGGGCGTGCCGCCGGGTGTGCTCAACATCGTCACCGCTTCACGCGAGCGCGCCTCCGAGGTCGTCGATGTCTGGCTCGACGATCCGCGGGTGCGCAAGATCACGTTCACCGGTTCCACTCCGGTCGGTAAGCACCTTGCGAAGCGCGGCGCAGATACACTCAAGAAGCTGTCGCTCGAGCTCGGAGGAAATGCCCCTTTCATCGTCTTCGAGGACGCAGACCTCGATGCCGCGGTGGAAGGCCTGATGGCGGCGAAATTCCGCAACGGCGGACAGACCTGCGTGTGTCCCAACCGCGTGTTCGTTCATGCCCGCGTGCACGATGTGTTCGTCGAGAAGCTTGCGCGACGCATCAATGGATTGAAGGTTGGACCGGCAACCGATCCGACGTCACAAATCGGACCGATGATCAACGCGCGCGCGGTCGACAAGATCGAGCGGCATGTGCGTGACGCAGTCCAGCGCGGTGCGCGCGTGGTTGTGGGCGGGAAGCCACTTCCGGCGCTCGGTCGCAATTACTTCGCACCGACGCTGCTGACCGGCGCCGACGCGACGATGGCATGCGCCTGCGAAGAAACGTTTGGTCCGGTCGTACCAGTGACCCGCTTCCACGACGAGCAGGAAGTGATCACCGCCGCGAACGCGACGCCGTTCGGGCTGGCGGCCTACTTTTACTCCCAGGACGTTCGCCGTATTTGGCGGGTGGCGGAAGCGCTCGAAGCCGGCCTTGTCGGCATCAACGAGGGTGCGGTCGCCGCCGAGGCGGCCCCATTCGGGGGCGTGAAGGAGTCGGGCTACGGCCGAGAGGGGTCGGTGCATGGCCTCGACGACTACATGCAATTGAAGTACGTGTGCCAGGGGCAGTTGTAGCTGGACGAGAACACGAAAGCGCTGTTTCGGAGCCAGGAGACGGAGCGCCGACCGCGGCGCGCTATAGACCGGTAGCAGCGGGGCGCTTCGTGCCCTTGCCTTGCGCTGCGATTCGCTGCTACGACTGGTCTGCGCGGACGACGTAAGGCGTACGTGTTGACGCAATCATTTTCGTTTGAACGGTGGGAATTTATCCGAGTTGCGCGCGCGTCACGGGCTCGACTTCGACGCCAGCCACTGTTCCCCGTCTTCAAGTCGTATTTCGTCTGCCTTAAGCGCGCTTGGTCGGGAACGGCACGTCGGAACGCTGGCGGCGGCCTCGCTTGAACAAATGCGCGGCACGCGCAACCAAGCTGCCGTGCCGTGCTGAACCGTGTGCAGACAAGCCGTTAACTGGCCGCAAGTGCTGCGGCCTTTTATCTTGCTGTCGTAATTTTCAGCGGTCGAGCGAGCTTCTCCGACCATCGAGCGCGATTCATCTGCACCTGATTTTAACGACCGACCGGAGTTCTTCTGCGATCAGACTGACGGCGAAGCGCACGACGAAAACACTGGCCAGCGCAAGCATAAGAGCGGCCGCACCGCCGAAAAATCACCGGTTGCAGCGCGCAAACCCCGCGAACAATACGTTACGAACACCACACTGAAGCCGACCTGAATACCGCGCCTCTCGCGAGCGATCGAACATCATTCGCTCCGTTCATGCTCGGCAGAATGGCTCGGGAAAACCGTGCTGCGCTGATTGCCGGTCAGTGCTGACAGTGCCTTGAGGCGCATGCGTTCGAGCGACGATCGAATTCCTTCCGGTAACGCGCTGGCTGCCGGATCGTCCGCGCTACTTGATGCGCGAGCGGCGTCACGAATCGCTGTTTGGCGTTGTCGTTCCCCAGCTCGCTGCTCCGCCACCCGAATCCCGAGCTCTGGCGTGAAATCGCCTCGTTGAATACGCACGATCAGTGTCGCGCAATAGCCTATCGGGTTGCGGACATGCGTGGTCTTCATTCGACCAGCGACCTCGTCCAAGACCAGCTGCGCATTCTCGAGGCTAAGCGTGCTGAGACGCGCTTGTAACGCCTGGCGCTGCGCGTTTGACACCGTCGTTGGAAAGCAGAGATCACCACCACCACTACTGCCTGCAGCCGCTCGAGCAGCAGCATTCTGATCCGCATCGGGATGCCCTAGTAGTGGTGGTGTTGGGTCAAATAACGGGTAAGTGGTGGTTACCCGGACGGTGCTGTCCTGGGCCCCTGGACGGCTGCGTCCACTCCCCCCGGACGGCAGCGTCCTATCCCCCCACCTCGCGATGTTTGGCTCCCCTGGACAATTTGTCCGGGGGAGGTCAACGGCGAGTTGATAGCCGTTGCTGGTGCGCGCCCGGTTGTTGAACCGCTGATGGACCACGAGATAGCGCCTCTCCGCCAGTAACCGGATCATGCGGCGGACGCTGCGTTCGGTGATCGTGCATTTCAGTGCGATACGACGATGGCTGGGAAAGCAGAAGCCAGAATCATCGGCTTCATCTGCCAGTGCCATTAGCACGAACTTGGGCGACGGTGATAAAGGAACTGTCCACGCCCACGTCATGACCCTAAGACTCATCGGTCACAGAGCTCGGTCAAGAGCCGGCGTTTCCATGCCTCGTACTCAGCAGATGGAAACAGTCGGCGACGGCCGATCGTCATCGATGGAGGAAGGCTAGCGGCGCGAAGCCACAGCCGATTACGAACCGTCCCAGGCCGGACGCGAAGCAGCTCGGCCATTTCCGTGATTGTGTAGAACTCCTTTGTCACGCTTGACCCCTTGGCGTCGAGCTAGCACTCGTCGCGAATGTGCGCGTAATTATTTGTCTTGCAAACGCAATACGGAGGGGTAAGGCGAGGTTCAGCGGTGACGCCGCGACCCCGGTCGCTGCTTGCGAAATGGCCTTCTTGCCGGTGAATCGCTCGATCAAGCACGACGAACTACGCTGTTGCCCGCTGGGGCTGGTTTCGTTCATCGCGCCCGACCGGCACAGTGCATCTGTCCGCATGCTCGATTCGCTACGATGGATGAACCCCTTTTGCAACGTCCTGTGGTGCGCTGTCTCACCAAGCTCGCGGCTGCGGAATATCTCGGCATCGGCATCACGACCTTCGACGCCCTGCGCATTCCTGCCGTCCACTTCGGTCGTCGCTGCGTGTACGACCGAATTGACCTTGACGCCTGGCTGGACGACTATAAGCAGCGAGGGCGGGCCGGAAAGGAGGTTGAATGGCCCGTGAAACCGGGATCTACCGGCGGACAGACTCTCGTTGCTGGTGGATTGCAACAACGTTACCGAACGGCCAGCGCATACGCCAAAGTGCTGGGACTGAAAACCGAAGAGAAGCAGAAGCACTCCTCGCCAAGCTGAAGGTCGAGGCGTACCAGGAAGCGAACTTCGGCATGAAGCCCGAGCGCTCGTGGCAGGAGGCCGTGGTCCGGTATCTTTTAGGCAAGCAGCATTTGCGGAGCTTCAAGGACGTTCGGCGCATTTGTCGCCGCCTCGACCCTTACCTGGGAACGTTGCAGCTGCGCGAGATCACGGGCGACGTGATCTGGCACATCACCCAGGCGGAGTTGAAGCGGGGCAACCAACCGGCGACGGTGAACCGCTAGCTCGCCACGATTCGCAACCTGTTGCGGACGGGACGCGATGAGTGGCAGTGGTTGGAAGTGATTCCGAAGATTCGTCTGTTGTCTGGTGAGAACGAACGGGATCGCTGGTTGACCCAAGATGAAGCCGATCGCCTCATCGCGGCCGCAGCGCCTCACTTGAAGGCGCTGATTCGCTTTGCGTTGGCGACTGGCTGCCGCGCCCGCGAGATTACCGGTCTCGAATGGGACCGGGTGGCTGGACCGGACCAAGAATGGAACGCCGCGAGGCGTGCCCCTGAATCGAGATGCGGTAGAGGTGTTGGAAGCTGAGCGGAACAAGCATCCGGTGTTCTGCTTCACGTATCGAGGAGAGCCAATCGCCTGGGAGTTGACGAACAGCGCTTGGAAGCACGCGACGCGGGAAGCAGGGATCACGGATTTCCGGTTCCATGATCTGCGGCACACGTGGGCGTCGTGGCATCGTCAAGCAGGCACGAGCTGCGATGAGCTCAAGGATCTGGGCGGCTGGAAATCACGCGTGATGGTGGACCGCTACGCGAAGTTTGCAACCGAGCATTTAACGGCTGCAGCAGAGCGAATTGAGCGCGGCCGTGATAGAAACGTGATTCCTTTGTCACGTTTTTGTCACGTTCCAAAAGCACAAGGGCCGATCGTTAGGCTAACCCCTTGAATTTTTGGTAGGCCGTGGCGGACTCGAACCGCCGACCAACGGATTAAAAGTCCGCTGCTCTACCAACTGAGCTAACGGCCCG
>Ga0070672_100000369_pt1 | contig 25952 bp, 36 predicted proteins | sample KBSM13metaG_FD_66151 | JGI IMG/M metagenome (GOLD analysis project Ga0070672, IMG submission 66151) | Miscanthus rhizosphere microbial communities from Kellogg Biological Station, Michigan, USA - KBS M1-3 metaG | ecosystem: Host-associated > Plants > Roots > Rhizosphere > Soil ... | reverse complement strand
GGCGAACTCGTAGACGTGATAACCGATCATGTCCCGAACGAGCTCGGTCACATCGGAGACCAAACGCGAGATCTCGATGTAACCGCCACGTGCGGTCCAGAAGGCCTCGAGACCCTTCGTCTCCTTGACGAAGATGCGACCGTCTTCGCCTACGCGCTCGACGGTGGTCAGGATGTCGAGCAGGTTCTCGTGCTCGAACCCGACCGTGACCGCTTCGGTGATGGCTTGACCCATGAGCATCTGCCACATGGGGTCGCCCCAGTTTTGACGGGCTTCGGCCGCGAGATCGAGTGCGATCTGGCGGAGCTCGTCCCTCTCTTCAGTCGTGCGACCGAAGGAGTCAAGAATCGTTGGCACAGTTCCTCCTCCTTCGGATCAGACCGCGAACTCGGCTTCGACAAGCTGCCGAGCCGCATCGACGTTGGTTACGACAAGCCACGCGTTTGCAGCCGTGGCATTGACCGCCCAGTAGCCGCCGGCATCAGTGCCGGTGCCGGGCGAAAGAAGATCGCCGACCTTGACGGTCGGGGTGGCGCCCATACCTGCCACCATCATGCGGCCCTTGTAGTTGCGGACCCCCATGAAGGTGCGATCGGCCGTGTTGGTGAACACGACCTTGGTGTTGGGGCCGGCGGTGAGCTGCACGAGCCGCTGCGCCGGGATCAGATCTCGATCCGAGTACAGGGTGAGCGACGGGTCGAACCCGTTGAAGTCGATGTGCTCGTAGACCCCGATGCCACTGAGCCCACGCTTGAACGGCTGAGCGCCCGTAGCGAGGGTGGCCGGCAGCGCGTCGGTCCAGGGATCACTGGGGGTCGCGTTGGCGGCGATCACCAGTGGCACACCGATCGGCACGTCGTTGCTACCCGACAGGTAGACACGACCGTGTCGTTCCTCTTCAGTGGGCGTGATCCGGAACTCGAAGTTGCGTCCGTAGGTGCCCATCAGCCGACACCTCCCATGGAGCGCAGATCAATGTTCCGGGCCCGCAACTCGGCGAGCCGGCTGAGCTTCGAACCACCCGTTCCCGCACCGGAATCGGAGCGGGAAGCGACCATGGCAGTGGTCGCCGGCGGCGTGGCGGTTTCACCGGGCTTCGCCTTGGCGGCGATGAGCTTCCACTCGTCGAGACGGGCGGCGAAGTCCTCGTCGCTCATGGCGGCGAAACGGTCGGCGTTGGCGGCGATGTAGTCGTCGTTGAAGACGCCGATCTCGCTCGCCTGTCCGATGCGCTGTTCCTTGCGGGCCGCCACAGCAACGGCTTCCTGGTGCGCCGAGATGGCCTCGGTCCAGAAGGTCTCGGCTTCGGCCAGCTTGGTTTCAGCCGTGGTGCGGGCAGCGGTGGCCGTGTCGAGCTGGGTCTGCAGATCGGCGATCTGGGTTTCCTTCTCGCCAACGGCCTGAGCGACCGCCTTGCCGACCTCGGATTCCGTCGCTTGGGCTTCGAGCTCGGCGAGCCGCTGCTGCAAGGGACCGGTGGCCGCAGCGACCGCTGCTTCGATGTCCGCCTGCGTGAACTGCTCTGGCATTACACCCCCTTGAGTGCGGATGGTTTCGGCGGCCTGCACGCTGCAAATCGGGCAGTCGCCCTCTTTGTGCTCCGCCCCTTGAGGCATCACCTCGAGGAGTCGGTCGTGAAGAGCCCTGAGCTCGGTGGTCGTGCTCATGCCGAAACCATCGGCGAGGGTGTTCACCCGTTATTAGTTGAGATGTCGCAGTTTGTGCGTCTACCAGCCGGGCGGGATCATGTTCTCGAGCCCGAGAGCCCGTGCCCTCTTCTTGATATGCGCCTTCGCAGCGGCCGGATTCTTCGCGTTGCCCGCCAACCGGATGGCGTTCTTGAGGTCCGAGGCATTCTTGATCGGGCAGGATCCGTCCGGCATCGCATGACCTTTGTCGGCGAGGTCCTTGCGTTCCTTCTGCTTGAACTCCCGGCCCTCGGCCAGGGTGAGCAGCTCAGCCATGAGCCATTCCCATTGGGCGGGCTCGAGGTGGGGCATCTCGGCGGCCATGGCCAGGTAGACCTCTTCCGCGCTCTCGTGTGCCTGGGCGATCGTGCGGATATCGGCCCGGTCCCAGCCGGGCCGGACGGGCGGGATGATGATGGCACCGCCGGCGAAGATGGGGCGGTGGAGACGTTTGGGTCCGGTCGGGCCCTGCATGTGATCGCAGTAGTCGTCGGACTCGAAGCCGGCGAACGCAGCCTCTACCTGGCAGGACGGGCACGACACGGCCTCGGGAATAGCTTCCATGCTGAAGAACAGGGAGCCTTCCTTGTGGGCCCGCTCGATCTCGAAATACTCCTCCGGGAACCGGGAGTGCCATAGGCCCGCCACAGCTTCCACGTAGGGGTTGGCCATGGGGGTCTTCGCAGCCTGAGCTGCGAGGGCCGCGGCCTGCGCTTCTTCGGACCAGTCTTTGCCGTCGGCGTCGACGAGCTGGGCGCCGGCGAACGCACCGACGATGTAGGTCTCACGGTGCAACATGTTGAGAGGCTTGCCGGCGAGGGTGTGCTGGGCGACCTGTAGCTCAGCCAGGGGGAAGATGTGGCCGTTGCTGTTGGGGGCGTCGGCCTCCACGTAGTTCCCGAGGATCCAACGTAGGTCGGGGTCTTTCCTGAGGTGGCGTTCAGCCCAGGCCTTCAACCCGCCAGTGCCGTCGTCGACCAGGCGGGCCTGACCGCCAGTGACGAACCCGGTCGCGGTGGGAACGACGATCACGTCTCTTCGTCCTCGTCGCTGTCGTCGTCCTCGTCCTCGTCGCCGTCCTCGTCTTCGGCCTGGGCGATAAGGCGGTCGACGTCGTCGTCGTCGAGGAGCTGGGCGGCACGCTCGTCACGGCCCATGCCCGTGAGCGGGTCAGGTCGCGTCATCGACATCGGCATCGTTGGTTCCTCCATGGTCGTCGTCTTGGCCTTCTATCGGCGCGTCGACGGGCGCGTTCTCAGCGGCTGCAGGACGAGCGGCCCGCCGGCGAGGTGGCTGGCCCTGTCCGGATCCCGGTGCCGCTCCCCCGCCGTTGCGTCGGCCACCGCCGTTGTCACGCCTGGTGGCCGGTGGTTTCGCGGGCGACTTCGCTGGCGGTACCGGCGCGGCCGGTGGTTGCGGAACGCCCTGGTCGGGTTGACCGGGAGGCGGGACCGCGGGGTTGGGGGTCGAGAACGGCACCTGGGTCTGGAAGATGTGGTCGTACTCGACCATCTCCCTCTTGCGCAGCTCCGCTTCGAGCGACTCGTCCAAGTCGAACTGGTTGAGGATCGTCTCGCGGGAGATCTCGTTGGCCTGGCGCAGATCGAACAGGAAGGACGCGTAAGCGGCATCAAAGTCGAGGGCGATGGCCCGGGGGTGAAACTCCAACTTGGGGAGCGACTCAAGCTCGGGGTTGCGGTCGAGCAACGGCTTGAACACATGCCGCTCGAGACTGCGCTTGATCATGTGGCGCCGGGATTCCATCCCCCGTGCAACAACCTTCACGAGTTTGATGGAATCGTCGCCGGCGGCACCGGCCGAATAGTTGCCGAGCACCATGATTTGCAGTAGCCGTCCCGAAAGTCGGGAATCGATGGTGTTCCATCGTTCGGCTTTCAGCGTATTGTCGAGCTTCGGTGTAACAATCTCGACATTCAAACGGTGATCACCGACTAGCACCGGGACTCTCGCCAACGTGCGCACCATGTTCTGGAGGTTCGCTAGTTCTTCGGGTTTGGCCGGAATTTGATCGGTGCCTTTGGTGATGATAACGATGAACTGAGTGCCACCGATCAGATGTGCGCGCTCCATCTGCCGCAACTGAGACTTCATGTCGAGCAGCTCGAACACACTCTTCATACGAATGGGAGCCAGACGTTCATATGAGGCGCGCGTGAGTGTGTGCCGAAACACGTTGTCGGGGTTGAGAATGAAGAGATCTTTGGTGGATGGAACGCCCAGGTTGGTGAGCTCGACGATCTCTTGGCGCGACGGGGTGTAACGCCCGGTCACCAGCCGTTTGACGATCTCGTCGTCCATGGCTTTGTTGCCACCGATGATCTCGTCGAACATCGCAGCCTCGTCCGGGGTCGCGATGTAGGCCAGCCGCTCTTTCCCGAACAACGTGGACCCGACGGGCACGACCTTGAGCGGGTCGAGCAGGCTCATCTCGGACGGTGCCTTGATGGTCATGGATTTGCGGCGCTGGTTGCCGTCGACCGTCTTCCCGCGCACCTTGAACGTCTGGGTCTCCCACCACACCGCGACGTAGGCCTGTGAGACGACGAAGAGGTCCCTCCAGATCTCGCGCATGCGCCGATCGAGATCGATCTTTGCGGCAATCTGGTTGTAAACGTCCTGCTCGTCCTGGTCGAGCGCAAAGAAGTCCATGCTCGAGAACGCCAACGACTCGGTTGTCTCACACACGCCGGCGACGATGTCATCGCTGCTGGCAGCCTCGTACGCGAGGCGCATCTGGTCCCACGGGCGCAGCGGAGTGATGTATCGGTCGCGCATGAAAATGCCGCCGTTGCGCCGGCTGCCAGGGCTCCCGTAGCTGCCGACGGCCTCTTCCCCGTAGAGACCTTTGGGGCGGGTGTTGTCGATCCAGTTCTCGAAGGTGGCGATGAGCGCCCGGTCCTGCTGGGACATCGCGTCGTACACCTCTGGGGTGGCGACATCGGTGGCGTTGACAACGGTGGCACCGAAGCTCTCGTCGAGCAGCACAGCTCCCGGAGGCAGGTTCATTTGCCTGCCACCCTCTGGCAGGCAGCCGCGTAGTTGGCAAACCAGCCGACCATGAGGCCAGCATCGAGACCGGAGTGCGGGTAGTAGGACTCGAACGCCTTAGCCCAGGCCAAGGCGTCGTCGGTGTCGTCGGGAGGTGAAAGACGCCCGAGCCGGTCGAATGGTTCGTAGAACTTCTCGAAGACGTCGCCGGCGCAGGTCCAGTAGTCGACGCCGTTGTCGATCTGGATGACGTAGTCGCCGATCACCACCTCGCGGTCTCCGTCGGGGAGCTCGACGATGAGCTGGTCGACAGGTTCGGGGTCACCGACAGCAACGTCGAGGAGTTTGCCGATCTCGTCGAGGTTGTCTCCGTCGAAACAGATGGCATCAACGTGGTAGTGGCGGGCCCGGTGATCAGTCATGCGCCCACCTCTGCAATTGCCGCACAGAGTCCCAAGTGATCTTCGATGTAGTCGGCGGCTCCGCGAAGAAGATCTGGATTGTCCCGGAAATGACCTGTCGTGAGGCGCCCCATTACGGCGCCCCCATCGACATTTTGAGTTCCCATTCCATGATCGCCACCCGGCGACTGAAGAGCTTGAACTGAAGGTCCAGGTCCTCGCGTAGAGGATCGACTTCGCGAGTGCGGAGCTGGGTGCACCGCTGCGAGTTGTCCCGGTAGAGCCAGGCACGGATCTCGGCGAGCCGACCGGCGATCCCTGAGATGAGCATGAGGACGTCGGCGGGGTCTTGGTCCGGGAAGGTCCGGACCTGCTGACGCATGTCGTCGAGCTCGGTCTCTACCTGGGTGTAAAACCCACCGGCCTGTTGGTCACGGGCTGGCCGGGCGTACTGGTGGTCGGGGGCCTTGGGGCGGCTGGTGCCGTTGCCGCCGTTGGCTGCCTGAACGGTGAAGGTCTGACCCATGTGAAGGTCATCGGCGTTCCCCGGGCCCCTATCTCAGTTCCCTGCCGTTCCCCGGAGCTAATGTCGGCTCCATGGCATTCGTTGCAAGGAGCACCGGTGAGTGAAAGCCCGTCACCGATCCAGCATCCGACCTGGCAGGTCCAGATGATGCGCAACTCCGAGGGCGCCTACGACATCGGGCTGGTTCTGGCGGGACGCTCGCACCAGTTGACCTGGTCCGAGGCGACCACACTGAGCGTGGCCTTGAAGGTGGCCGTCGAATGCGCCACCTCACCAGAAGATCATGTTGGTGTCGACGACGCGGCCGGGACGCCGGCGCCCTTTGAGGACCCGTGACGCCGAGTGAGGAGATGCTCGGCAACTTCACCTACAGCGGTCCCCCCGAAGTGCGTCAGGCGTTCGAGGACCTGGTCGCCGACCGGGACCGGCTGCAGGCCGGGGTCCAGGGCACGGTGCTGGCCATCGAGTCGATCCTGACCGACGACCACCACGACATGGGCGTGTCGACGGGCGAGATCCTTGGGCGCGTGTCCGCTGCCTTGCGTGCCCGGCTCGACCCCATCGAAGCGGTGACCCACCTCGAGCGTGAGCGCTTCGCCCGTCAGGCCGTCGACCAGGCGCTGTACGACGCGGTGACTGAACGGGACCGGCTGCGGGTGGTCGTGCGCAAGCTCGTGCACGAGCTGGGCGTCGAGGTCAAAGAGAGCTGGCTGACCTATTGCTACGACGAGTTCAGCGCGCCGCTCCCGTTCGACGCCGACGAGCTGACCGCCTATCAGTCGGCGCTCGACGCAACCCCGACCGGGGAGGACACGTGAACGCCGACGAGCTGGACGCCGCCCGCGAGGCCGTCTCCGCGACACGGACATGGCGCGATCAGATGCGGGCTGACTGGGGTACTTCCTTCCGCGAGCCGGAGGAAGTGCTCGATGAGGCCGTGGGCGAACTGCTGGCCGAGCGGGACCGGCTGCGGGCGGTCGTGGATGCCGATGACCTAGATCGCTTCATCCGTGAGCAGGGTCCAGAGTTCGCCGCTCTCGTGAAGATCCAAATCGTGGAGGCCGAGAACGCCCGGCTGCGGGCGGTTGCCGCCGCGGCCGATGCCCTGCTCACCTCAGACCGCGAGTCGTGGAGTCCTGAGCACGAGGCGTTGGCGGCTGCACTGTCCAATGCTCCGGCACTAGATGTGGATGTGCGAGCCGAACGGGATCGGCTGCGGGCGGTCGTGGAAGCGGCGCGACGCTTCGCCGATGCTGCCACCGCCCTGCGGGCGCACACCGAAGAGAACGCGGATCACGCCGCGCTCTATGGGACGTGGACCGAGCGGGAAGACGAGTTGGTGGCGGCGATCCAACAACTTGACGTAAGCCCGGCTATGGGCCGCCACGTCACCGCTACCGGCGAGGTGCTCACCGACGCCGATATCCAAGCCCTAGCCGATGAAGCCGAGCAGGGCTACGACGTGAGCCATCTCTCACCGCAGACTCCCGAGCAGATCGCCGAGGTGCGAGCGCGACGGGCAAGCGGAACATCGGATACCGGCTCTTTCGAGATGACCGAGGGGCAGCGGCGCACCATCGCCGAGGCGGTAGACCCCACCTCACCGACGTATGACCCCGACCAGTACGGGACGGTTGTCGGCAGCATGACACCAGCGGAGGCGTACGAGCTCTACGCGAACCCCGTGAACCGAGAGCCGCAGGGTCCACCCGTGCGTCGCCGTGAGAGCATCGGCGAAGTGGGTCCCGAGCTGGGTGACGATGAGGCAATCGTGATCCACGGTGTGCCTTACCGCGTCGGGACCTTGCGGAAACTGACCGAGGACGGAACGGTACCCGTCGTCACCCTGTACGCCATCGGAACACCGGATACCAGCGAGCCGCCGCCGTTGCGCGAGGTGTGCGCCGATTGTGACGGCCGTGGCTGCGAGACGTGTGACGGCATGGGCTGGCGCATCAACCCCGACTACTTCGGACCGGTGAGGGATTGCGAATGATCTCCGAAGAACTAGCAAGCGCCATCTTTCGCAGAGCCATCGCCGACGGCCGGGCGGCCGAACTACTGGAAGCCTTGTTCGACGGGGGGATGGTCGTGCTGGACCCGGTGGACGACCGGCTGAGGATCGTGAGCGGCGACGAGTTTCGAGAGCGGTTCGGAACACCGGCTATGGGCGATGTCGTGCGCGACGCGGTTGAGTATGCGAACAGTGGCGTCGATCCCACTTCACCGACCTACGACCCCGACCAGTACGGAACACCGGATACCGGCGAGGCCGAACGATGACCCGCTGGGGCGTGTGGTCCGACGCGGACGGCTGGTTGACCGACCCTCTGTCGAGCGAGTCGGAGGCCAACGAGGCGCTCGATCAACTGGTAGCGGTCCAAGCCGCAGAGGACGACGACATCGACATCGCGGCCACCCCGAGCGAGCACGTCATGTCCGTGCTCCCTGTGTGTCCGCACGGGAGCGTCTCGGATCGGTGCGGTAGGTGTAATCGATGAACGACGACGAGCCCGTCTACCACCAGTGCGAGGCCGGACGACGGGCCACCTTCGCCGGGCGCTGGACGATCCCCTGCCTCAAGTGGGGCAACGAGGCACTGGCCTTCTCGGAGGCGATCGGAGGCGATCGGGCGATGGGGACACCGATCCTCTACCTGTGCTCCGAGCACATGGGCGAGCTGATCGCCGGCGGCCTGGTCGATGAGGTGGCCGTCGAGCCCGACGAGTGGGACGACCGGACCGGAAGGCGGACCACCCGGTGATCTGGGCGGAGATCGTCCAGGATCCGACGACCGCCGCCGCGTCCAGCGAGGTGCTCGGGGCGATCGTGGTGGCGTTGATCGTCGCGGTGGGGATCTGGCTGGCGGTCGAGACCTGGCGGGGCGAGTAGGGCACTCGCACATCTGGTCCAGGGTGGTACACTATCTGGTACCACTCGAACCGGAGGGACTCATGACCGCAGCCATCACCGCCACCGAGGCCCGCAAGCGTCTCTTCCCGCTGCTACGCCAGGTCAACGAGGACCGCACGCCGATCGAGATCGTCCACGCGGACGGCAACGCCGTTCTCGTCTCCAAGGACGACTGGGACGCCATGGTCGAAACGGCGTACCTGTCTCGTGGCGCTAACGGCCGGGTCCTTCGTGCGTCGATTGCTGAGCTCGAGGCCGGCAAGGCGATCGAGCGGGACCTGACCGACGAGTGAAGGTCACCTTCACGCCACAGGCCTGGGACGAGTACCAGTGGTGGCAACTCAACGACCGCAAGATCCTGAAACGGATCAACCTGCTCATCCGCGACATCATGCGCGACGACTCCGAGCACGGGCTCGGCAAACCGGAACGGCTGCGGGAGGACCTCTCCGGCTTCTCGGCCCGGCGCATCACCGACGAACACCGGCTGGTGTATCGGATCGAGCACGAGGCTGACGTTCTGGAGATCGTCCAGTGCCGCTACCACTACGGCGATCGGTAGCTCACCAGGGCAGCACGGCCACGTCGAGCACGGCCTGCTGGGGGGTGACCTTCATGAGCTCTTCGATGCGGTGCTGCGACCAGGCGAGCGCGGCGAAGCGGGCCGCGTCCAGGACGTGGTCGTTGCCCCGGGAGAACACGCGGCGGCCGTAGGCGTCCATGCTGCGGTTCGACATCCAGGTGCCGCCCTGGAACTGCTGTAGGAGATCCTCGTCCCAGGGCAGCCAGAGCCGTTGGGCGTCGACCATCTCGCGGAGCACGTCGGTGCCGAGCTCTTTGGCGTTGCGGCGCATGCCGGCCTTGGCGGCCATGTCGGCGGGGGTGTCGTAGGGGGAGAGCTCGACGGAGGGGTCGATCTCGACGAGGAGCTTTTCGCCGAAGCTGTAGCCCTTGATGGTGGTGAGGGCCGCCTCGAGGTCGTAGACGCCCATCCACGCGGGGATCTCGTCGAGCTTGCCGGCCCGGAAGGCCTCGATGTGCTCGGCCATCTCCTGGAAGAGCGGGAGGCCGACGCCGCCGCGGTCGAGCGCGAACACCTGCGGCCGGTAGAAGTCGATGACGTGCAGGATCGCTTGGATCTGCTGGCGGTGGGGCATGCGCACCAGTGACAGGCGGGTGAGCAACCGGAACACGGACTGGGCGCTCGGCTTGGGCTTGTGTTCGACGTAGACCAGGATCTCGGACGGGTCGATCGTGAAACCGACGTCCATCCCACACCAGTAGTGGGCCTTCGGTTGTTCTCGTCGTTCCTGCGCTGAGCTGCCGGCGTAGGCGAGGTGGCCGGGTGGGAAGTCGAGCTCGTCGGTGATCTCCTCGCGGAACATCTCGAGCTTCTCCGACTTGATGATCTTCTTGAAATACTCGACGGAGTTGTAGTCGGACAGCGGGTCGTTGTCGACGTTCTTCATGAGCTGCGTGAGCACGAAGATTGGGTTCGTCTTGTCACCGTGCAACCCCAGGATGTTGCGGCGGTAGTCCGGGTCTTCGCGGGAGCCGTACTTCTGGATGGCTTCCTGACGTTCGGCGTCGGTCCAGTTGGGCCGCCACATGGCGGCCAGGCGGTGCACCTTCCATTTGTTGTCGGGCGTGTCCTGGGTGATCTCGTAGAAGTCGTCACGCACACCTCTGGTCACGCCGTGGGCGCGCCACATGGCGCCCTCAAACCCTCGTTTGAGCGTCTCGCGAAGCTCCACCCAGCCGGCGTGGGGGTAGTCCTGGGCCTCGTCGAGCTCTAACCAGATGGGGTGCAGGCCCTTGACGCCCTTGCCATCGCGTTGCGGGATGCGCCCGATGATTCGGGCTCCGTTCTTGAAGTTCATCTGGAAGGGTCGGTGGGTGATCGCACTGCGGCCCGGTGGCAGGAGTTCCCGCAGGGTACGGGTCGCATACATTTGCGATTCGATCAGCGAGACGATCGGCTCGAGGTGCACCAGCTCTGGTGCGGTGATGATCATCTCCTGTCCCGGGAAGATGAACGGGAACGCACACCCTCGGACCTTGATGCTGAGCGACTTTCCTACCGAGCGAGCACACTGGTCGATGGATAGTGCGCTGGGATCGCGCCACCATGGCCACTGGTAGGCCCAGGCTCGGAAGCATTGGGAGGGTGACGAATATTTCAACTCCCATTCCTCCGGTGCCAGCTCTTCGTGTTCACGAAGATGCACACCATTGGCTTCCGTTCCGCAGTGCGGACAGAACTTGTTGTCCTCGCTCGACTGGTCCTGCCACAGGAACTCCGCCTGATCCAAGCCTGACGGATCGGACAGGAGGGCAAAAAGGTAGGCCTCGTCCTCGCTGAGGTTCTCGAGGACCTTTACTTCAGGCGCCTTAGGAGGGCGGCCGGGGAGTCCTGTCGTCACTGGACCAACTTCCGATAGAGCGCCGCGGTGAGCTCGTGCTCGTCCTGCAGCCGGACAGCGACCGCGGCGATGATGTACTCGGCGCGGTACTCGACGAAATAGGCGGGCTTCTTGTCATAGGCCTCGGCGATGATGCGGAGGTCGTCGACGTTGGGGCGGTCGTCGCCTTGCTGCAGGCGCACGACCCGTGTCTTGGAGATCCCTGTCTTACGGGCGATGGTGCGCTGCGAGTTGCCCCGGGCCAGGATCCGGAAGGCGTCGACGAACGGCAGCTCGCTGTAGTCGCCACGCAGCTCGTTCCAGGTGCGCATGCCCCGCTCGACGTCGAGGTTTGGTCGGGGCCCGGCCCGGCCGGGTTCGATCTGGTCCACTTTCAGGACGTCCCGCAAGATGCGGGCGAAAACGTCAGGGTCCTTGAGGATCTGGTTCCAGTCCGGGTCGAGGGTCCCGGGGAACTCTTCGTGGATCATCTTGATCCGTTGTTCCCAGGGGACCCGCTTACGCAGCGCCTTCCATCGGGCGTTGTCCTCGCTGAAACGAACCAGGTCGCGTGCCATCTACTGGCTGCGGATCCAGAGCTTCTGCTGCTCGTGACGGAATGCCTCGTCGATCTTGTCGAACTCTGCGATCTCCTGACGCAGCACCTCGAGGATGTCGTCCACCTCACAGGCGTTCTCTTTGCGTTCGATCTCGTCAGCATTGTCGTGGAAGGTGACGAGCGCCTTGAGCCGCTGGAAAGAGGTGATGGTCTTGACGTACTGCTCGTTGCGCATGTACCCGAACTCACGGGCGCGTTGGATCAAGTGCTCCCAAAGGGAGGCGATCGAATCATCGCCCCGAACCTTGTCTCGGGAGGGTTTGTCGAGCCCGAGCGCCTTCTTCATCTGGCGGATCTCACGGGAGGCGTCCTGCACCATGTCCGAATGGACTTTGATGTTGACGTCTTCGTCGTAGTAGTTCCGGCCTTTGCTGATCCACATCGTCCAGCGGTGCACCAGCGTTTCAAGGGTGATCAGCCGGTCGATCTCCTGCATGTCCGACACGTTGACGAAATGGTTGTCGGAGAGATAGCGCTCGATGCGGTCCCTGAGGTATTCCGCTTCAGCGTGGGTGATCGTGTAGTAGGTGGCGCCCGAGGGCAGTTGAACCGGTATGCCGTCTTCTGCCAAGTCCTCGAAGGTGGTCACACGTCCAGTGATAACAAAAATAGTGGTCCAATGTGGGGACCGCTTGAGCCATCTGTCACGCTACCCTTAGCCTCCATAAAGGTTATGGACCCAATGCGCCCATATCGAGGTGTTTGGCACCAGTTGGGCTCGTGGACCCAAGATCTTGTCAACAACGACGGCTACGTCTGGGTAGTCGGCATGTCGATAGTCATGGCCACACAGCAACACTTCGGTCCGGGGAAGCCAATACTCAATATCGTTCACAACGGACACATAGTCGTGCGCTCCGTCGAGGAACACCATGTCAACTGGGTCCGGGACATCAATGCCAACGTCGGGCGAGTAGCCACGGATCGCACGAACGTTCGGTAGCACACTGCCGACCGAGCGGTGCCAGGATTCCCAGGCACCGTCAGGCCACGGGTCGATGCAATACAGCTCGCCAGGACAGGCTGCGAGCGCAAATGATGACCGTCCGTGCAGGCTGCCAACCTCGACGACACGACGCATGCGTGAAGCCTGTTGGGCGAGCCACACCAGCTCTTCAGGGGCCATCCACCCCCACAGGTGCATGCCGGGCGCGTCGTGGCCCGCAACGGGATCGGGCATCATCTCCATGGGAGCCTCACAGGTACTGGTTGCGGATCTTGTGGTAGTAGCGCACGTGGGTATCCCGGTTGCCACCGTTGCGGCTGTTCGGGTTGACGTGCACTCGCAGCACCGCGTCCGGCACGCTTACGACCCGGGCGCCGTCGCGGGTGGCTCGCAACCACAGGTCCCAGTCCTCGTAGATGGGCCAGTTCCCAAAGCCGCCAAGACGATGGAACTGCTCGGTGCGGATGAGGGTCGAGACGACCAGGTAGTTGCCGTCGACCAACCGTTTGCGGGGGATGAGCACGGGATGGTCGTCTTCGCGGCCGTCGGGGTGTACGCCGAGGGTGGCGGGTTGTACGAGCCAGTCGCCGTCGAGACCGTCGACCGCGGCGGCCATGGCTTCGAGGTAGCCGGGGTCGAGCTCGTCGTCGGCGTCGAGGAAACATAGCCATTCGGCTTCAGCGAAACAGGGTGGCAGCCCGCTGCTGGGCCAGGTCGGATTGGCCGCGGCGTTGCGGGCTTCCTGCAACGTCCGGCGGTGGCTGTGAACGCACCAGGCAGGACGGATGGTCTGGCGGCTCACTGAGTCCATGGCTCGTTGGGCGAGAGGGCCCCAGACGGCTTCATCTCCGAACGTGCCGATGCAGACGGCGATGTTGCAGCACGGTGGCGTGGTCATCGGAGACGTCGTCCGCCCCAGAGGACCTCGTCGTTGGCGATGACGTCATGGTCGATGGCTTCGCCGAGAGCGCCGGCGATCGTGCGGGGCTCAGGTGTGGCCCATCGCCGGCGGACCCGGCGGACTTCCCCACAGCGCCCGCAGCACACGTTGCGCCAGAGGGTGCCGTGTTGGGGTAACCAGAAATGGTCGCAGGTCACCGGCGTCCCTTCAGGATGTAGATGCCGGCGTCGGGGGTGGAGACGTCGACCTCGATGGAGTGGCTGGAGATCTCGGCCGCGTTCCAGAAGCTGAGGTGTTCCTCGTGCGGATTGTCCTCGCCATGCTGTTCGACGAACCAGGTCGGGGTGGCCACGAGGACGGACGGGCCAGCCCGTTGGATGCGGGCCAACAGCTCGTGGCCGTCGGCGAGGACCAGGTGCTCGATGACGTCGATGAGGAGCACGAGGTCGTAAGACCAGAAGAACTGCTCGGGAGCGTCGCGGACATCACCGATGAAGACGCTGTCGTAGATCACGGGTTGCGTGCGAAGTCGTCCCTGGGGCACCTCGATCGCGTCGAGGATCTCGAGCTGAGGCAGGTACTCCCGGCATGCCAGCCCGTACTTGCCCCACCCAGGACCGATGTCGAGCACACGACGGGGCCCGTGGGCCACGATGGCGTGCACGATCGGAGGAAACGAGTCGGCGTAGCTCGATGGCATCGCTATCTCACCCGGCTCATCCGAGGCCATTTTCTGCGGAACCGTTCAGCGCCCCGGTTGAAGTGGTAGTGCTTGAACCGGGTGTCCTGCACGCTGTTCTGCGCCGGCGACTCGTGTTGGATGGGAAGCGCGATCGACCGGCACTGCAGGTCCTGGGCTTCGGCCTGGCGGATGAGATCGGTCTCCTCCCATCCCCACACGAACTGGGCGTCGAACCCACCGACGGACGTGAACCAGGAGCGGGAGACGAACATGGCGGCACCGCACACCCAATCCTTCACGCCCCAGCTTCGAAGCTCTGCGGCGGGTTTCCCGAACCGGCAGCCGGTGATAACGACGGGGGCTACGAGCGTGGCGGTCACGGCATCGAGGAACGGTCCGGCGATCGTCGCGTCGGGGTTGAGAAAGCCGATGATCGGTGCGGTGGCTCCGTCGGTGAAGGCGCCGGCGTTGCAGCCGCCGGCGAACCCGCGATTGTTCCTGCGGTTGTCGACCCCGATGAAGGTGTAGCCGCCGGCGGGCTCGTGCTGGACCAGCGTGGCTCGAAGATGTTTATGTTGGTCGTAGTTGCCATCGTTGTGATAAACGGTGACAAAGTCGGCTCGCAGAGTCATGGTTTCAGTGGTGGTCGCATTCCTACCCAGTAGCTCAGGTCTGGGCTGGCCAGGATCGATTCCACATGGCGGGGGTTGTGGTTCCCGTTCTGATATCGACCGTGCTTTGCGACGCGATCTTCCGGGCGTGCATATCCGAGGTGCAACAGCTCGAGATGTTCGTGCATCTCGGTGGCGCGTGGCCAACCCGAGGGGATTGAGCCACCACCCTCTTTGACTGGACTGAACACCCCCCCAGGTTCCCATCTCGTCAACCGGCAGGCAGTGATGCCCCCCCAATAGCCGTCAGTGCGCACCAGCGGCCATCCCATGTCATCGAAGCCAAACACCTCAGCGACCTCAAATGATATGGATCGCTTGTTCGCCGCTTCAGCTTCACCGATGGCGTCGAGCAACAACAGCCGCACCTCGTCGAGCCCGTTGCCGGCCAAGTTGGTGACGAGCAGCTCGTCGGCATCGACGACGAGGACCCAGTCCCCGGGACGGGGTCGGAGCGCCCGCTCCATGTATGTCCAGCCCGACCAGCGGAAGGTGCCTTCGTTCTCAGAGAACGACGGCACCCCGTCCGTGCGGCGCATGAAGGGGATGCCGAGGTCGTAAACGAAGGACTCAACATCATCGTCGGACTGGTCGTCGTAGACCGCGACATTGCCGTGACATAGCTCGGTAAGCCAAGGCAACGTGGAGGTCAACCACCGACCCATCTCGTTACGGGTGACCATGTGACCGAGTAGCCGCACGTCAGTCACACTCGATGCCGTGATGGGCACACGCCTTGCGAAACTTCTCGCGACTGATCGGCATCTGCCTCTCGGCCCAACCGCCCACCGGTGAGGCCCGGTGCCATTTGTGGATCATCGTGACCGGCCCGTAGTACATGACCTTGTGGCCGTGATCGCGACAATGGTAGGAACAGAAGGTCTCTTCGTAATAGTGGGTGGTGGGCAGGAAGGCTCCAGCGGCATCGGGAGCAAACTCGCGATACAGCGCGCAGTTGGTAAGCTGGTGCCACACATTCCGCTTAATGAAGTACGCGGATCCGGACACAGTGATCGCTTCGCGGACATCGCAGTATTGCCCGTGGTTGATCTCGTTCCAGCCCCGGTGCACCGGTGAGCTGTTGGTCCCAAAGATCCCGGCATGGCGGATCAGGTTGCGGGCGTCGACCTGGCAGGGCCCGAGCACGCCCCAGTCGTCATCAGCGAGCAGGGCGGCCTGGCAGAAATCGAGGGAGTGCTCGGTGACCTGAACGTCGGCGTTGAACAGGGCAATGACGTCGTGGCCGCCGAGTTGGGCGGCGCGGTTGCAGGCCTTGGCGTAGCCGATGTTGCCGTCGACGGCCATGAGGCGGGCCGTGCCCCGGGCCCAGGTGAAGGAGGTTGTTTTGTGCTCGCCGGCGTCGACGTCTACGACGGTGAGGCTGGCCGGGCCACTCGGGGGGAACTGGTTGAGCGACGCAAGGAAGGCGTCGAGATCGTCGGGGGTGTGGTAGTTGACGACGACGATGTCAAGGGACACACCGTGGTATCGGCGTGGTCGTGCTCGTCAATCAAACGTCAGTGTCGTCGTTCGGTGAACCAGAGACCGAGAACGGCGAGCACGAAGATGACAACGATCACGATGGCTACGAGCGTGCCGACCTCCATGAGGTTCAGCCGACGCTGTAGGCGAGCTTCGAATCGCTGCCGGTAGTTCGTCCGTTGGGTCGGGTGGGCTTGGATCGTCCCCGTTCGGGTCGATCACTGGGGGTCTCGGAGATGAACCGCTCGGCGGCCCGGAAGTGCCCGGCGACCGGCTTGCCGTCGAGCAGCGCTTGGTTGTTCGCTTCGAGCCGCCGGTAGCGCTCGTTGAGCACGGCCATCTGGGTCTGGGCGCCTTCGATCTCTTTGTTGCGCTCGATGAGGCGGGCCTCGGCGTCTTTCACCCGACGCATCAGCCGGCCCACCCGCTCGAGCAGGTCGTGCTTCTCGGCGAGCAGGGTCCCCAGGTCCTCCTGGTTGGACGACACGGGCGCTGCCGGCGCACGCACCAGGCCTTCGAGGTTGGCCATCAGCCCAATGACGACGTCAAGCAGATCGTCTGGTCCGAGGTCGTCCCCCTCGGCAGGCAGCGGAGCGAGCAGCTCGTCGACCTCGCCATCCAACCGTCGGATGACCAAGTCCACCTCGTCGCACGAATCCCACGTGGCGGTCTTGATGTCGTCGGGAGCTAACCCTCCCGCGAGCTTCCCGGCAACGTCGCGGGCAGGCTCCCGCGCTAGCAGGGCTTCACCCTGTACTTCGTCGCCGGTAAACCCCGACGCGGGTTCCGTCACCTTCTGGTCGTCACGGGTGTCCCCCCGCGCAGGCATGAATGCTACGTCGCGGGTATCCCCCCGCGCAGGCTTATCAGTGTCACGAGCAGCGCCTCGTGCGGGCGTGAAAGCCGTGTCGCCGAAGAGCTGCATGTCGATGCGATCGTCGGTCCCGATGCCGCCGGCCCCGTCAGGCAGATGGCTGTCTTCGGGCAGCGTCTTGACAGCAAGCCGAATCTCTTTGGTGCGTCGCTGGATGACAATGCGAGTGATGAGCCGACCGTATTTCCCGCCGTCGAGATAGGGAAGCATCATCCGGAACCACATGACATTCTTGATCTCGACGCCGTGGGCTTCCATGGCCTTCATGAGCGCCATGGGAGCGTCCTTTTCGTCCCGTATGATGCCATCGAAGTCGAGGTGCAAAGTCCACAAGATCTGCGAGATGGTCCGCTTCGTCTTGTTCTGGACGCCATCCGGCCATACGAATGCCATGCGGGCTCCTACGTTCGGGCGTCAGCCGCCGTCAGGGCGACCGTTTTGATGGTGAGGTCCGGTAGGTCGAGAATCGCAAACGCTCGTTCGTCTCGGCCCTGCCTACGTGAGTTGGAGGCCAGACCGAGGATCTCGCATGAGATAGATTCTCGTTCAAGCCGAACTCTGTTTCTGCCATGCCAATGCCCATGGATAAGTAGCTTTGGACTGGTGGCATACATCGCGGCAGAAACAACCATCCGAGCGCCGTCCGTGGCCTTTAGTATCTCGGGTGGGATATGGATGTTGGGGAACCCGTTCAGATGGGTTAAATCGACTTCTATGGGCGCTTCGTGCGCCAAAAGCACGTCCAGCGACGCTGGCAAACGTTCGACATCACTCATCGAAGGTTGTTCGAGATCGGGGAACCAGTCATATCCCCGCTTGTAAGGCGTGCCCCCGAAGTCAACGCCCCACTCCTCGAGTAGCGCATCGATCGACGCGGCACCACCGAGAGTGCCGAAACTCACGCCGGCCAGTTCGAAGCTGTTGCCCCGTGGCGAGTACCGCACATGAGGGCCCAATCTTCGTAGGCCTTCGTCATCAGGCTGCTGCCTGAGCACAGTTTGAAGTTCCTGATGGTCGTCGTGGTTGCCGTCGAAGACGATCCACTCGACGACCCCGTAGGTTTCGCACGCCCAGGCGATCTCGTGCAAGAAGAGCTCGGCGTGACTGGCGTACTTCGTGGCCGGCATGCGCGGCCAGTAGCCAAAGTCGCCCACCTGCAGGATCCGTTCCACTCCGTGCTCGCCGGCGAGGCGCGTCACCTCGACACACCACCTCATGTCACCGTGGGTGTCGCCCAGGGCCAGGACCCTCACCGCGAGCTCGCAGGCATTCGATCCTCCAGATGTTCCACGCACCAACGATACTGCGACCAGCCAGTGTGGTTCAGCGAGTCACGGATATCTCTCTCCGTGCTGAGTCATGTGCCTTGCTGTCCGGGCTATCGGCCCAGCTCGTTGTAGCTGCTGTCCGGACAGATCGGCCCGGCTCGTGCGCGGTCGAGAAGTGGTCCGAACTGTCGGTTCGGCTCGTTTCTTGGGGTGGGGTCCGGAGGGACTGCCCGCCCTCCGGACCCCGGATCCAATCGTTCAGGGATTGGCTATCACTCGTTGCGCACGCCAACACGTTTAATGGACCAGCGGAGTACAACAGGCCCCCCGCTCTACCCTTGAGCTACCCCACCATGTGGAGGTGGGGGCAGGATTCGAACCCGCAACCTGGGGGTTCAGGGGTGCTGGCTCAGGTCGATTTGGCGATGAGCGATAAGTGCTGAGACTGTGAGCAAACACTGAATCGAAGACATCCGTGGCTGCCTCTGCCAATTGGGCTACCCCGCAGCGTTGTTGCGGGGGCAGGGGTCGAACCTGCACTTGACCTGGATGCATGCATCTCGTACGCGCTAAGGCTGATGTAGCGAAGCTAAGGCTGTGCTCATTTTCCCCGTCCAGGGGAGTGCACCTCCCGGGAATCGAACCTGGGACTACCGACAGCCTCCACCCGAGAGTCAGCCGGTGCTCTACCACTGAGCTAGAGGTGCGAACGTGCATCTATCCGAGGATGTACTCGAAGATCGCTGAGCCTATCTTCTTCTCGTCTATATCGATCGCGTTGGCCGCTTGACGGGCCGATATCACCGCGTCGCGCAGCTTTACGATCCGACGGCTCAGATCATCGACGCGCACCTGGTGCACGGCGCCCGAACGTAGGACCCTGGTCCATTCGCCCACGATGACGTCCTCGTGGTACGTCTCGGCTTGGGCGGGATGGTGTTCGGTCGCCGGCACCAGGACGTGGCTGCGCGGGACCTTGCGCATCTTGAGGGTGGTGGCTGGTTCGCTGCGAAACAGGCCGTCGCCCCGGTCGAGCTCCCAGGATTCGCTGGGGTCGAGTGTGGGCAGACCCCGGATGAACACGAGGAGCTCGTCGAGCTGCTTCTCGAGGAACAGGAGACAGCCAACGGGCACGTCGGCGACGACGGTCTGGTCGTCGACGACGATGTCCGCTTTGGCCTTCGTGTTGCCCCATTCCTTGGTGGCCACCGCGTCGATGCGTTCGGTGGACAGGCGGCGCAGCTCGGCGAGGATCTCGTCGACCTTGAGCTGCACGCGCTTCGACTCGGGCGGCAGCTCGCCGCCGTCGTCGTCGACCTTCTGGTAGGTGCGAACGAACCCGTTGAAATGGTCGGGCTGGCAGGCCTTCCGGTAGAGGTCGGTGACCTCACGGTGCACGCGGGTGCGGGTCTTCTGCTCGACCCCCAGGTGCTGACTGAGCTTCACGTCGTCTCCTTTGTCACGAATAACCCGCCGTGCTGGTTCGCATATCATGCTCGATGTCGTGGATGGCCTCCACGCAGGGTTGATCATCCGATGTCGTCATGGATCGTCCTCGGCGCAGGGACCAGGACAGAGTTCCCCAAGTCATGGATGCCTCCATGCCGGTTGCGAGCAATGGGTCTTGCTCTACTTGTTGTCGCCGAGCTTCGGCGCTAGCGAGAATCTGCGGCATTGTCGTGGACCTCATGCAACGCTTGTCGTGAAACCTCCACGCAGGTACGAACCACGTTTGCGTTGTCGTCGTGATGCGGTCGTCGTTGGGCTCGTGATGGCCATCACGCTGGTACAGGTTCGGGCTCGAGCTCGGCGATGTCGACGGCCCGGCCTTTGAGGAGCTCGAGGGCGTTGGCGTCCTGGTCGACCATCTTCTCGCAGTGTGAGCACCAGACCATGACAGCCATCTCGCGTTCGTCGTGGTCGAGCTCGGTGCCGCACACGTGGTGGACGCCGGCGATGGTGCCGTCGACCGGTTGGATCTGCACGCCCCGCCGGCGGGCTCCGTCGATCATGGACTGACGGAGCCGGCCCGGGGCGGCGAGCACCCGGTTGGCCCGTGACGCGCGGTGTGCTTCGTGGTCCTCCTGGGACAGGTCGGGCTTCCGGGAGATGCGGGCGATGTTGTAGTTGTCGATGACGAGCAGGCCGGCTTCTTCGAGCAGCCAGGCGGCGACGTTGGAGAACGCGTTGTTGCGTCGGGCGATGATCTTGGCCCGCAGGTTGTCTTCGATCTCGCGGACGTGGATGTCCTGGACGCGCCACGCTTTGAGGTAGCCGAGGGTCTCGGCGTCGATCGTGTTCTCTTCGACGAGCCGTTCGATGAGGTGCCCGAAGCGGTCGGCGGAACGCCAGCGTTCGATGGTTTCGATGCCGGCGATCCCGTGGTCGGGATGGTCGGCCAGCCATTCGAGGAACCACTTCTTCATGATGTCGAGGTTCTTGCCACGGATGGAGCTGAGCGAGTGGACGTAGTCCATCTGGTCGCGGTACCAGGCGGGCACGACGATCTCGGCCCATCCGACGTGGCGGCGCACGACACCGTCGAGGCTCGGCGGTGGTGGGCTGGTCATGCCGGTGACGGCCGCGACGCGCAGGCTGCGGTCCTCGAGCGAGCGCCACCCGACGTGCATGGCGACCCGGGGACCCTCGGTGCGCAGTGGCGTGACCGGGAGCCGCACGACGACGGACACGAAGTTGAAGTAGCGCCGGCCCAGGCGGGTGCGCTTGATCTCCATGAAGCAGATGTCGGCGTCGGGCGGGATGGGCCGGTGGACGAAGACGGGCATCTCGACCACGCCGGCCTCTTCGTTGGACCCGATCCGGAACCGGAAGATGCCCATGCGTTCCTTGCGCTGCTGTGGCCGGCTCAGCTCCGCCCAGTGGGTGGGGTCGTGTGCGGGGGCGAGGTAGGCGACGTTGCGGTACTTGCCGCCCTCGTTGGCGATGACACCGGGCGTGCGGGGTGGCTGGCCGGTCTGGCGCTGGAGCTGCACGACCAGGGTGCCCTCTCCCCCGTTCCACGGGCGGAAACGCAGATTGGACGGCAGACCCATCTTGCGCCGGCCCCGGACCGCTTTGACGGCGGCCTCGTGGCGGTCACGGACGAAGTTGAAGTTGGCCCAGTACAGACCGTTCTTCACGGCCGGCTCGTAGGTGGCTTTGATGAGCCGCTTGCGCTCCTCGCCCAGCTCCACCAGGTCCGGCTTGAGGATGGGGTAGATCCGCGTCTTCTCCTCGCGGGTGTCCGCCTTGATCTGGCGGGCCACCTTGCGAGCGGCGGTCAACTCGTCCTTCAGCTCTTTGTTGGGTTTGGTGGTGCGATGCTCCTGGCGGTACTTGCGGATCCGGACCTTGATCTCCATGATCACGTCTTCCGCCTCAAGCAGCTCGGCCTCGAGCCGCAGCAGCGTCGGCGCCTTCCGCCACACCTCCTTCACCCGCTCCTCATGTGCCTTCTCGATCTCGATGAACAAGTTCGACAGCTCATGGGCCCGACGCAATTCTTTCAACGCCGGCTCAGGCAAATCGCCCCACAGGGCGAAGCGATAGACCCGGGTCTGGTGTGTCATCTCCTCGGCCATGGGGTGAACATAGCCACACGGTGAGACGGAGTGGGTGCATATCGCGGAGATTTACCCGCCCCCACATGCTCTTTCGCCCCAGGTGAATCCGGATCTTCAAAGCCGGCACAATCAGCGTTCAGCCCTGCAATAGAACCGGTCTACGCCAGGCGAAGTGTGTGCCATCGCAAACGGTCCAGTCGTCGCAGCCAATCCCGCTGCGCTGGGGATTGGGTCCATGCGCTAGTCGCAGCCGTCCCGCTGCGCAGGGTTCGGAAGACACTTCCTCGTCGCAGCCACATGAGACCGCTCGTCGCAGTCGTCCCGCTGCGCAGGGATGCAGCCATCGTCTAGTCACGGCAGCTCGGGTCGTGTGCCGATACCCAGTCACGGCTACCTCGCCGTGCGGAGGTGAACTTCCGGTCGCAGTCTGTCACTGCGCAGATGTAGTTCAGGGGAGTCACGGCGCTGCCATGCTCGTGTCACCAGTCGGGGACGATGCCCGGCCGGTTCGGCACGGGCCAGCCCCGGTGGTCGATCCACGCCAGCCCGGTCTCGTTCTGCAGCCAGGCCCAGTACGGAATCTGTGTGCGCCAGCTCGGTGTGGGCCGGGGCACGATCAGGGAGGGCTCAGGAGTCCAGTCCTCCATCGGGATCTGTCGCCCGCTCTCGCCGGGCGCTGCGGTAGGAGTGGTCACGGACCTGATGATCGTCTACGCGTCACGGTCTCACCGTGCTGGTGTTGTGGCGGGGACCGGGTCTCGCTCCGTCCAGAGTGTGGCCCAGTCCCCTTCGTGCCCGCCGGCCGTGAAGTACCGGCGTGCACGCGTGGCGGACAGTAGAGGGCCCGGCCCTCGGTCGGGTGGATCAGAGCGGGGCCTCGAGCACGACGCCGTCCTGCTCGTCGATCTGACGGACCATCTCGAGGTCGAACCCGTGCTGCAGCCCGTCGGTCCGCACCACCATGTCGCCGCCCACCTCCGCGTAAAGAGATGCCGCTACCTGGTGCTCGAACGCCTCTCGGGCCAGCGCCGGGAACCGGGCCTGCATGTCGAGCTCTTCGGCCAGGCGGTCGCTTTCGGTGCCGTAGTAGTAGGAGGCCTGGCCCCAGCGAAGCCGCCGGCGGTTGCGGTCATGCGTGTAAGGCAGCGTGCCGGCCACCCAGCCTCCACGGCGCTCGAAACGCATGACCGAGATGCCCTCGGCGATGAGGCCGCGTTCGACGGCAAGGTCGTTGTGGGCGATCTCGTCCATGTCCCCGAGCTTCCACTGTTTGCCGGTGATGGGGTTCACAGTCGCCCGTTCGCCTGTGCCGGTGGAGCAATAGCTGTCGGCCGCGATGATCACCGCGTCGGCTGCAAGCAAGGGCACACCGACACGCATGCACGCCAAGATCTCGTCGGGTTGGCGCCACCCGGCCCGGATCACTCGGACGCCGTCACGTTCGAAGTCGATGAAATGGAGAACCTCCCCGTTCGTGTGGGGGTTCTTTACCGCGACGCCCTTCTGCTTTCTGGCCAACGCGACCAGCGGAGCCAACGACGGAGGCATGGAGATGGTCGGCACGCAACTCCTCACGCGGGGGCCAGCGAATGTCCCGGCCGCCACTGACCATGGATGCTGAGCAGCGCTCACGACCTTGACCACAAGTGACAGCCGGGACACGCAAACAATATCCAGGATGACCCAATGGTCAAGGGTTCCCGATAGCAAATTCCGGTAGAAGCTCGACATCAACATTGCCGTCTTGCAGAACCTCAGCAACGGCTAAGGCTGAGAACTCACTGGGGAACCGCTGAGCTTGATCTAAAGAAGTCGTCCAGTGGCCCCCGGCCCAGTATCGGCGCTTGCTGCCGGCGACGTGGGTGATCGCATGGCTATAGGGGATCCGGCGCGGCCTCGCGTCGATGCGGCGCATCGCCGCGGCATACGTCGGGTCCTGCCATTCACGCGTGCGAACAGCCACGCCGCCAATGCTAAATCGCCACTGCAGCCGAGCGGTGCATCATCGACATGCAGCACCTTTGTCAGCGCCGGCGAGCTTCCGGCCAGGGGTAGCCCTGCGATGGGGTGCGCCCGGCGGTGGGGTGCGCCCGGCGGTGGACGCCAGGACCAGTCGGAGCAGGTGCCTAACGTTCATTGCCCGCGGTACTCCGCCACGTCCAGCCCGTCGTTCCCCACGCTGATCCAGCGGCCGTCGACGACCAGGCCGGGCAGGACCTCGCTCTCGGTCCCGTGACCCAGGCCGGCGTCGGAGATGGCCAGCAGCTCGGCCGTGCCCCGGCCGAGATCGACCTCAAGGTACTCCTTGACGCCGGCAGCCTCGTAAAAGCCCAGCTTCTCCTTGGGCGTCTCTCCCGGCGACAGGATCTCGACCACCAGCAGCGCGGTGGCCAGGAACGCCGGCGACGTCCTCGGTGTGCCCGGCCGGTAGACGCTCAGGTCAGGGACCCGGCAGTCCTCACGGTTGATCCCGATGTTGACCGGGGATGCGCTCCTGAGACCGGCAGCCCGAACGAGGGGACGGAGCATCACCGCCAGGTCGACCAGCAGCTCCCCGTGTTCCGGCCCAGGCACATCCACGAGCCAGTACACCCCGCCTCTCCACTCGTCGTAGATGTCCCGACCATCACGGTGCCGGCGTTCGAGCTCGTCGGCCAGGCCCGGGATCTGATCCGTCGTCGCTCGCACTGGGAACATGGCGTCGACCTACTCCTGACCACGCAGCAGCTCGAGGATCTCGCCCACCGAACCCTTCAGCTCCGCCACATCGGCCTTGAGGCCAGCCACGTCGGCCTTCAGCTCCGTCACGTCATCGGCGAGCTGGGCGACGTTGGCCTCCAGAGCGTCCAGCCGGTTCCCCTGCCGGCGGATCATGGCCCGGGTCTCGGTGACCGAGCCATCGACCTTCTCGACCAGGTGGTAGATCTCTCGGACATCGGCCTCGAGCTGGGTGACCTGTCGCTCCGTGTCCATGCCGGCGATCTTAGACGCCTGGGATGCGCCGGCTCATGGCGTGATGGGTCTGGGCTCTTCGCCGATCTTCGCCAGGTACCGGACCACGAACTCGTAAGCCGGCGAGCCGCCAATCCACATCTCGCCGCGGATGAACTCGATCTTCCCGTCGTCGCCATCCTCGAACAGGTCGAAGTAGTCCTCGATGGTGATCTTGCGCGGCGTGCCCGTCACGATCCGAACTCCGTGTCCATGCCGGCGACCCTACTTCCCTCGCTTGAGGGCTTCGGCAGCGGCGCGGGCCCGAGTGTCGGCGGCCTCGTTGAGCGGATGTCCGGAGTGACCCCTCACCCATTCGAACGTGACCTGCCGGTCGATCAGCAGAGCGTCGATGGCCACGATCACCTCCCGGTTCCGGATCGGGCCACCGTCAGCTTTGCGCCAGCCCCGCTTCTTCCAGCCGAACCGCCACGTCTCCAGCGAGTCGATCACGAGCTTCGAATCGCACACGAGATGGACTGGCGTTCCCAGGTGCGCAGTGGCCACCAGGGCGGCACGCACGGCCTCGAGCTCCATGGCGTTGTTCGTGCTGTCCGGCCGGGCCCCTGCAGCCCAGAGATGCGGGCCCACGTACCAGCACCAGCCCCCCGGCCCAGGATTTCCGAGACACGAGCCGTCCACGGCCACGACGATCCGCTCGATGGCCGGCGAGCAACCGTCCTTCATCTGAGCTCCCGTCGCACGCGGGCGGCCAGCTCCGGATCCTCGAGCAGAAAGGTCAGCAGAACGCGAGTGACGGTCGACAGTTCGGTCTCGTTGTCCGTCGCCCAGCTCTTCACCTCCCGGTGGAACCTCGTGGCCAGGTCCACGGTCAGGCGCTTGGTCGGTTTGGGGCTTCGGGTCGACTCGTCAGGCATCGCCGGACGCTACCGGATTTGCGGGAATCCTGAAATCAGGCTCGCAGCTCCCGGAAGCAAATCTTAAACACGGGAATCGCCGGGGGAATCCCCAAACGCCGTTCGGAATTCTGGGGAAAATCTGTGGGCGCGTGAGGG
>Ga0070672_100000367_pt1 | contig 25974 bp, 26 predicted proteins | sample KBSM13metaG_FD_66151 | JGI IMG/M metagenome (GOLD analysis project Ga0070672, IMG submission 66151) | Miscanthus rhizosphere microbial communities from Kellogg Biological Station, Michigan, USA - KBS M1-3 metaG | ecosystem: Host-associated > Plants > Roots > Rhizosphere > Soil ... | reverse complement strand
ATCGCGCGGTGGATGGGTCATGGTGTCTCCGGTAAATCCTTCCCGATGTCGAACTGCAGCGCTACTTCTTACAACGCGCACCGGTTGCGAGGCAAGGCATTCCGGGGCCGACATCGAAAAAAGAAGGATTGCTCCCTTGTCCGCATCCAAACGCCCAACCCTTGCGTAGGACTCGCGAGACGGGTGGCCTGACGAGCCCCGTCGACCCGGACCGGATCGATTCCGGCGCGGAATTTTCCAACCCTGGAGCAAGGAAGACCATGAAAGCACATTCCAACCCGCGCATGCGCCTGCTGCCGATCCTCGCCGCGATCGGCACCTTGTGCGCCGCCGGCAGCATGCCGGTGCAGGCATCGAGCCACCGCGAAGCGCCCGCCATCACCGGCATGCCGAAGGTCGATGCCACCGACTTCTACATGTTCAACAGCTATGAAGGCGTTGCGGCAGACGGCACCGGCGGCCGCTCGGGCTACGTGACGATGATCGCCAACTACGTGCCGCTGCAGGATCCGTACGGCGGACCGAACTACTTCAAAATGGACCCGAACGCGGTCTACGAGATCCACGTCGACAACGTCGGCGACGCCAAGGAACACATCACGTTCCAGTTTCGCTTCACCAACACGTCGAAAGGCAAGACCTTGTCGATCGACGGCAAAGAGGTCGGGATCCCGCTGACCCAGTTCGGGCAGGTCACCGACAGCACCGGCGCGACCCTGAACGTGACGGAGGCCTACACGCTGACAATGATCACCGGCGATCGTCGCGCGAACGGCAAGTCCGGGACGCAGATCAGCGGCACGGCGGCAGGCGGCGGCGCGGCGACGACGACGTTCGTCAAGCCGTCCGACAACATCGGCACGAAGACGATTCCCGACTACGCGGGCTACGCCGGCAAGTTCATCTACACGATCACCATCCCGGGCTGCTCGTCACCGGGCAAGGTGTTCGTCGGCCAGCGCAAGGACCCGTTCGCGGTCAACCTCGGCACGATCTTCGACCTGGTCAACGTGCCGAGCGCCGCCTTCCTGCTCGACGCCAACAACAAGGACGCGGGTGCAGATACGCTGGCCGACAAGAACGTCACCTCGCTGGCTCTCGAAGTGCCGGCCGCCTGCCTGGTCGGCAGCGGCAACAAGGTGATCGGCGGCTGGACCACGGCCAGCGTGCGCCAGGGCGTGCTGCGCAACGGCGCGCCGAAGAGCGGCTACGACAACGCTTCGGTCAACGGCGGCGCATGGACCCAGGTCTCGCGCCTCGGCATGCCGCTCGTCAACGAAGTCGTGATCGGGCTGAACGACAAGGACGTGTTCAACGCCTCGTCGCCGTCCGGCGATGGGCAGTTCGCGACCTACGTGACGAACCCGACCCTGCCGAAGCTGCTCGAGATCGCGCTCGCCACGCCGAACATCTCGCCGACCAACTACCCGCGCAACGACCTGGTCACGACCTTCCTGACCGGCATCGCCGGCGTGAACCAGTTGTCGACGGTGACCGGCTCCGAGATGCTGCGCCTCAACACCGCAATCCCGGCCAAGCCGTATGCGATGCAGAACCGGCTGGGTCTGCTCGGCGGCCTGCTGGCGGGCGGATCGAATCCGGATCTCGCCGGTTATCCGAACGGACGCCGTCCGAACGACGACGTGGTCGACATCTCACTGGTCGCGGTGATGGGTGGGCTGTGCGTCGCGAACGGCAATGCCGACACCTACAAGTTCGGTGCGGCCTGCAATCCGGGCGCGGTACCGCTCGGCGCCGCCGCGTTCGCGCTGCATGACGGGGTCGACCAGGCCGGTGCGAAGGTGAAGGCCGCCGGACCGCTGCTGCCCGGCTTCCCATACGCCGGCACGCCGCTGCCGGGCGCGAAGTAACCCGTGGCACCCAAGGAGCATTCCATGAAGAAGACTTTGCTCGCATCCTTGTGTGTCGCCGGCGCCCTGGCGGCGTGCGGCGGCGGCGACGATGCGCCGCCTGCCACGTCGCAGGTCCCGGCCAGCGCCAGCGAAACGACGGACGGTTTCGTCAGCTACCTGAAGGCGCTGGTCGCCTCTGATGCCGAGACGCTGCCGCCGGTCGGCGTCAGTGCGGTGGCACCGCCGGCTGACGACACGTCGCCGCCGACACCGGTCAATTGACCGTTCGACGGCCGATGGCGTCGTGATCCAATTCAGGCGGCAAGTCGCGATGCTTGCCGCCTGAATCCGTTCTAAAACCTCACGTGTCCGTTCAATCCTTCATCGGTCGACTGCTGATCTGCGCCGCGTTCGGTCCGCTCGCGTGGCCGGTGCAGGCCGTGCCGATCAAGCCCGCCTCCGACGACGAGGTCGTCGAGGTGCTGCCCGCATTACCCGGTGGCCGCTCCGAGCAGAAGCGCCTGCGCAAGGCACTGGCCGAGCAGCCGCGCGATGTCGCGTTGGCGCTGACCGTCGCGCGCCGCTACCTCGAGCAGGCGCATGAATCCGGCGATCCGCGCTTTGCCGGCATGGCGATGGCGGCGATCGAGCCGTGGTCGGACGAAGCGACGATGCCCGACGACCTGCTGATGATGCGGGCCACGGTCCTGCAGTACCTGCACCAGTTCGACGACTCAGTGCGGAGCCTCGAGCGGCTGCTCGCGCGGCCGAGCGGCAAGGGCCAGTCGCAGGCCTGGCTCACCTTGGCCACGGTGCGCCGCGTGCAGGGCCGCTACGCTGATTCCGATGCGGCCTGCACGCAACTGGCGCAGACCGGTGCCGCCTTGCATGCACGCGCCTGCACGGCCGAGAACGCCGCGCTGCGCGGCGACGTGGATCGGGCACGCGCGGCGTTCACGCTGCTGCTCTCGAATCCGCGCGAAGTGGCGGCGACGCAGGCCTGGCTCAGCACCAGCCTGGCCGAACTCGAGCAACGCGCCGGCGACGCGGCGGCCGCCGAAGCGGCCTTCAAGCGAGCGCTTTCGCTCGCGCCCGACACGTACACCCGCCTGGCCTATGCCGATCTGTTGATCGAGCGCCGGCGGCCGGCCGAGGCGCTCGCGCTGCTGGCCAGCGAAACGCGCAGCGACACCGTGCTGCTGCGCCTGGCGATCGCGGGCACGCAGGCGCGTTCGGCAAGCGCGGCTGCGGATGTCGCCGAGATGCGCGAGCGGATCGCGCTCGCCAATCAGCGTCCCGAAGCGAAGGTGTTCCACGGCCGCGAACAGTCGATGTTCGCGCTGGCGGTCGAGAACGACGCGGCGCGAGCGCTCGATCTCGCGCACGGCAACATCGCACAGCAGCGCGAGCCGCTCGATGTGCTCGTGCTGGCGCAGGCGGCTCGGGCGAGTGGTCGCTCCGACGCACTGCAGGAAGCCAAGCGGCTCGCCAGCGAAATGGGTCTGGTCGACGCGCGCATCCAGGCGCTGCTGTGAGGCCGCCGGTGCGATCGCTCGGTATCGTGCGCGGCCTCTGGCTGCTCGCTGGGTTGGCATTCGCCGGCGTGGCCCAGGCGCACAAGGCAAGCGATTCGTACCTGCAGATCGATGCAGGCGAGGCCGCCGGCATCACGTTGCGCTGGGACATCGCACTGCGCGATCTCGACGCCGCGATCGACCTCGATGCCGACGAAGACGGCAAGCTGACCTGGGGCGAGGTCAAGGCAGCGTGGCCGCGCATCGAGGCTTATGCGCTGCCCCGGCTGGCGGTCGGCGGCTGTCCCTTGCGACCCACAGGTCAGGCGCTTGAGCGCCGGAATGACGGGGCCTATGCGGTGCTGCTGCTGGCCTCCGACTGCGTGCTGGCGCCGACGCCGGCGATCACCTATTCGCTGCTGCGCGAAGTCGATCCGACCCACCGCGGCATCGCGAAGATCCAGCGCACCGGCCAGTCGCCCGCCTTGGCGCTGCTCGATCCGACTCAGGGTGTCGCGTCGATGTCATCGGCCACCACCCTGCAATCCGCAGGCAGCACGGCGACCCACATCGAGCCGACCGGCAGCGCGGGCTTCCTCAAGGAAGGCGTCCGCCACATCCTGACCGGATACGACCATGTCCTCTTCCTGCTCTGCCTGCTGTTGCCATCGGTGATGCGGCGCACGCCGGCCGGGTGGCGCCCGGTCGAGCGCCTTTCGCAGGCGGTGTGGCCGGTGGTCGGCATCGTCTCGGCGTTCACGGTCGCCCATTCGATCACGCTCGGCCTCGCGGCGTTGAAGATCGTTTCGTTGCCGTCGGCCTTCATCGAGCCGGCGATTGCCGTGACGATCATCCTTGCCGCGCTCGACAACGTCTGGTCAGTCTTTCCGGTCCGTCGGGTGATCGTGACGTTCGTCTTCGGTCTTATCCACGGCTTCGGATTCGCGGGCGTGCTGGCTGAGCTCGAGCTGCCGACCGATCGTTTCGCCTGGGCACTGCTGCAGTTCAACCTGGGGCTCGAGGCCGGGCAACTGCTGATCGTCGTGATCGTGACGGCGCTGCTCTTCCTGCTGCGGCGCGGCGCCGGCTACCCGGCCCTGGTCATCCGCGGGGGGTCGTTGGCCGCAATGTTGGTTGGCGTCGTGTGGCTGATCGAGCGGACGGCCAACGTGTCCGTGCTCGGTTTTTGACGAACCGTTCGCTTCAAGCCGATGTGGCAATAAGCCGGGCGTTCTCCGCGACCGACCGAGCGGCATTGGCGATGGATGCTGCGATCGAGCAGGAGCTCTCGTACAATCGAGGTTCAACTCAAGGACGAGAAAGGCATGCCGGTTATGACACCGCGAACTACGTCCTTCCTTCGGAAGGTCTAGTCGGCTGCGCGCATCGACCTCACAGGCAGAGTCCTGTTCCCCCTCAGAAAGCGCGGCCCGGTCCGCGCTTTTTGCATTCCTGGAGTTTCACGATGATCTCGATTCAATTGCCCGACGGTTCCCGGCGCGAGTTTGACGCGCCGGTCACGGTCGCCGAAGTCGCCGCCTCGATCGGGCCGGGCCTGGCGAAGGCGGCGCTTGCCGGACGAGTCGGCGAAGGGGCGGATGCGCGCACGGTCGACACCGACTTCCGGATCGATCACGACACCCGGCTCGCGATCCTGACCGAGAAGGATCCGGCCGGCCTAGACGTGATCCGCCATTCGACGGCACACCTGCTCGCCTATGCGGTGAAGGAGCTGTTTCCCGATGCACAGGTCACGATCGGCCCGGTCATCGAGAACGGCTTCTTCTACGACTTCTCGTACAAGCGTCCGTTCACGCCGGAGGATCTGGTCGCGATCGAAGCGAAGATGACCGAGCTCGCCAAGAAGGACGAGAAGGTCGGGCGTCGTGTCCTGCTGCGCGATGAAGCGGTCGCGCATTTCAAGAGCATCGGCGAGTCCTACAAGGCCGAGATCATCGGCAGCATTCCGGCCGGCGAGGAAGTCTCGCTCTATCGCGAGGGTGCCTTCGAGGATCTCTGCCGCGGGCCGCACGTGCCGTCGACGGGCCGGCTCAAGCACTTCAAGCTGATGAAGGTGGCCGGCGCGTATTGGCGCGGCGACCATCGCAACGAGATGCTCCAGCGCATCTACGGCACCGCGTGGGCGACCAAGGACGAGCTGCAGCAGTACCTGCGCATGCTCGAGGAAGCCGAAAAGCGCGACCATCGCCGGCTCGGCCGCGAGCTCGACCTGTTCCACATCGACGACGTCGCGCCCGGTGTCGTGTTCTGGCATCCGAAAGGCTGGGCGCTTTGGCAGCAGATCGAGCAGTACATGCGCGCCGTCTATCGCGACACCGGCTACCAGGAGGTCAAAGGCCCGCAGCTCCTCGACAAGAGCCTGTGGGAGAAGACCGGGCACTGGCAGAACTACCGCGAGAACATGTTCACGACGGAGTCGGAGAAGCGCGAATACGCGCTGAAGCCGATGAATTGCCCCGGCCACGTGCTGATCTTCAAGTCGCACATGCGCAGCTACCGCGACCTGCCGCTGCGCTATGGCGAGTTCGGCCAGTGCCATCGCAACGAGCCGAGCGGCGCGATGCACGGGATCATGCGGGTGCGCGGCTTCACGCAGGACGACGGCCACATCTTCTGCACCGAGGATCAGATCTTCGACGAATGCGTGGCCTATACCGAACAGTTGCAGAAGGTCTACGCCGATTTCGGCTTCACCGACATCATCTACAAGGTCGCGACGCGACCCGAAAACCGGGTCGGCTCGGACGCGTTCTGGGACAAGGCCGAGCACGCGCTGATGGAGAGCCTGCGCCGCTCCGGCTGCGAATTCGAGATTGCGCCCGGCGACGGCGCGTTCTACGGCCCGAAGATCGAGTACACGTTGAAGGACGCGATCGGCCGGCAGTGGCAGCTCGGCACGATGCAGGTGGACTACAACACCGCCGAGCGCCTCGGCGGAGACTACGTGACCGAGACGAGCGGCCGGGCATTTCCGGTGATGCTGCACCGGGCGATCGTCGGCAGCTTCGAGCGCTTCATCGGCATCCTGCTCGAGCACCATGCCGGCGCCCTGCCGGCCTGGCTGGCGCCGTTCCAGGCGAGCGTCCTGACGATCACCGAAGGGCAGGCTGATTACGCCCAGGAGGTTGTCAAAACGCTTCAAAAACAAGGACTTAGAGTCGCCGCTGATTTGCGCAACGAAAAGATTACGTATAAAATCCGCGAGCACTCGTTGCAAAAGGTCCCGTACATCCTTGTCGTGGGCGACAAGGAGAAGGCAAACGGGGCCGTTGCCGTGCGCGCCCGTGGTAACCAGGACCTCGGTGCGATGTCGGTTTCCGATTTCGCGCAGAGGCTCGTGGCTGACATCTCCCAAAAAGTGTGAAAACACCTTGCGCGAAAGCGCTTTTGGGCGGCGTGCTTTTATCGTTTCGGAATCCGCTGCCTTGGTTTCCGTTGAAAGGGATAAGCCATCGCTACTTTCGCTGACCGTCGCACACCGAACGCCGAACGCAAGCACCGCCTGAACCGGGAGATCATGGCTCCCGAAGTCCGACTGAACGGACCCGAGAACGAACCGCTGGGCATCGTCAGCATCACCGAGGCACTGCGCCTCGCGGGAGAGCAGGACGTCGATCTGGTCGAGATCGTCGCGCAGGCCGACCCGCCGGTCTGCCGCCTGATGGATTACGGCAAGTTCAAGTACCAGGAACAGAAGAAGGCGGCCGAGGCGAAGGCCAAGCAGAAGGTCATCGAGATCAAGGAAGTCAAGTTCCGTCCCGGAACCGACGAGGGCGACTACGCAATCAAGATGCGCAACCTGCGCCGATTCATCTCCGAAGACGGTGACAAGGGCAAGGTGACGTTGCGCTACCGGGGTCGCGAAATCACCCACCAGGACATCGGCATGCGGCTGCTGGAGCGGATCCGCGACGAGCTGGCCGACGTCGCGGTGGTCGAGAACATGCCGAAGCTCGAGGGGCGCCAGATGATCATGGTCCTCGGGCCAAAGAAGCGTTAGAGAGAACAGGATTCGGCACTGCGGTCTGGTCACCGCGGGCGCCGTGCAGAAGCGGCTGCAGGCCTACAAGACGGCAAGACCTTGCCGGCGCCTGCAGCAGCAATCAACAAGGAGCAGTCATGCCCAAGATGAAGACCAAGAAGAGCGCTGCAAAGCGCTTCCGCGTTCGACCAGGCGGCACCGTCAAGCGGGGCCAGGCGTTCAAGCGCCACATCCTGACCAAGAAGTCCACCAAGGTGAAGCGCCATCTGCGCGGCGCCGTCGCGGTGCACGAGACGAACATGGGCCACATGGCGCAGATGCTGCCGTTTGCCGGCCTGTGACCCGTCCCTCGATTTCGAACTTCCAGGAGTAACCCATGCCTCGCGTCAAACGTGGTGTCACGGCCCGTGCCCGACACAAGAAAGTACTCGCCTTCGCCAAGGGCTTCCGTGGCCGCCGCAAGAATGTCTACCGGATCGCCAAGCAGGCGGTCATGCGCGCCGGGCAATACGCCTACCGCGATCGCCGTACCAAGAAGCGCGTCTTCCGCCAGCTCTGGATCGCCCGCATCAACGCGGCGAGCCGCAGCATGGGCATCACCTACAGCCGCTTCATGGCCGGCATGAAGAAGGCCTCGATCGACATCGATCGCAAGGTCCTCGCCGACATGGCGGTCAACGATCCGGCCGCGTTCGGCAGCATCGTCGACAAGGTGAAGGCCCAGCTCGGTTGAGCGTCCGCAGCTTGCCGGGTGCAGCGATGAACCGTCGAGGCGCTGCACCTCGTCTGCTGTCGATCTTTTCCGGCGTCCGTCACTCGGGCGCCTTGGATGGCGTCCGCAGGGCGCCGCGGCGATGAACGAATTCGACTCTCTGGTGGCGGCGGCCGAGGCCGACTTCGCGCAGGCGCGTGCGCCGGCCGAGCTCGAAAACGCCAAGGCGCGTTACATCGGCAAGTCCGGCCGCGTCACCGAGTTCCTGAAGGCGCTTGGTTCGCTCGGCGCCGAAGAGAAAAAGGCGCGCGGCGCGCTGATCAACGCGGCGAAGCAGCGCATCGAGGCCGCGCTCGCGGCGCGCCGCGAAGCGCTGGCACAGGAGGAACTGGACCGCCAGCTCGCCGCCGAAGCGCTCGACGTCACGTTGCCCGGCCGCACGCGCGGCAGCGGCAGCCTGCACCCGATCACACGCGCGCGCATGCGCATCGAGGCAATCTTCCGCTCGATGGGCTTCGATGTCGCCGACGGTCCGGAGATCGAGACCGACTGGTACAGCTTCGCCGCGCTCAACAACCCCGAGAACCATCCTGCGCGCTCGATGCAGGACACGTTCTATGTCGACGTCAAGGATGCCGAGGGCCACTGGCTCAATCTGCGCCCGCACACGTCGCCGATGCAGATCCGCTACGCACAGGCCCACGCGAAGAAGCATGCTGGGGCCCTGCACATGCCCGACATCCGCGTCATCGCGCCCGGGAGGACCTACCGCGTCGACAGCGATGCGACGCATTCGCCGATGTTCCACCAGGTCGAAGGCCTGTGGATCGGCGAGCAGGTCAGCTTTCGCGACCTGAAGTCGATGTACCTCGAGTTCGTCCAGGCGTTCTTCGAGACCGACGACCTGCAACTTCGCTTTCGTCCGAGCTATTTCCCGTTCACCGAGCCGAGCGCCGAGATCGACATCATGTTCAAGAGCGGTCCGCTCGAAGGCCGATGGCTCGAGGTCTCCGGCTCCGGACAGGTGCATCCGCAAGTGGTTCGCAACATGGGGCTCGATGCCGAGCGCTACATCGGCTTCGCGTTCGGCTCGGGCATTGACCGGCTCGCGGTGCTGCGCTACGGCATGGGCGATCTGCGCCCCTTCTTTGAGAACGACCTGCGCTTCCTCGCGCAGTTCGAGTAGGCCGAGATCGCGATGCAGTTGCCCGAGTCCTGGCTGCGCGAATTCTGCAATCCGCCGATCGGCAGCCATGCGCTGGCCGATCTGCTGACGATGTCCGGCATGGAAGTCGAAGAAGCGCGTCCCGTTGCACCGCCGTTCACCGGCGTTGTGGTCGGCAAGGTCGTGGAGGTCGCACGCCATCCGAATGCCGACCGGCTCAGCGTCTGCCAGGTCGATGCCGGCCTCGGTAAGCCGCTCAACATCGTCTGCGGAGCGCCGAACGTGCGCCCCGGCATCAAGGTGCCGTGCGCTCTGGTCGGTGCGGCGTTGCCTCCCTCCGGCGAGAGTGCCGATCGAGCGCCGTTCCGCATCCGCCTCGGCGAGCTGCGCGGTGTCGAAAGCCAGGGCATGTTGTGTTCTGCGCGCGAGCTCGGACTCTCCGACGACCACGCCGGCCTGCTGGTGCTTGGCGACGACGCGGTCATCGGCCGTGACGTCCGCGAGCAGCTCGACCTCGACGACACGCTGTTGACGTTGAAGTTGACGCCGAACCTCGGCCATTGCCTGAGCGTCTACGGCATCGCGCGCGAGGTCTCGGCGCTGACTGGCGCACCGCTTGTCTCGCCGTCGTTCCCAGTGGTCGCGGTGACGCAGGAGGCGAAGCTGGCGGTGGCGATCGAAGCGCCCGACCTGTGCGGACGCTTCTCGGGCCGCATCGTGTCAGGCGTCGATCCGAAAGCGCCGACGCCGCCTTGGGTGGTCGACCGCCTGGCTCGCTGCGGTCAGCGTTCGGTGTCCGCATTGGTCGACATCTCGAACTACGTGATGTTCGAATATGGGCGGCCCTCCCACATCTTCGACCTCGACAAGATCCACAACGGTTTGTCGGTGCGCTGGGCGCGCGCCGGCGAGAAGCTCGAACTGTTGAACGGCAGCACCGTCGATCTCGATCCGACGGTCGGCGTGATCGCCGACGACCAGGCGGTCGAGTCGCTGGCGGGCGTGATGGGCGGCGCGGCGACGGCGGTCTCCGACGACACGCGCAACGTCTACGTCGAGGCCGCGTTCTGGTGGCCGGACGCGGTCGCCGGCCGTGCTCGCCGCTACGGCTTCTCGACGGATGCCGGTCATCGATTCGAGCGCGGTGTCGATCCGGCCGGCACGGTCGAGCACATCGAACACATCACAAAGCTGATCGTCGAGATTTGCGGCGGCAGCGCGACCCGCTGCGGCCCGATCGACGACCAGGTCATCGATTTGCCGAAGCGCGAACCGGTCACGTTGCGGATCGAACGTGCCGCCAAGGTCATCGGCATGGCGCTGACCATCGCGCAATGCGAAGCGGTGATGCACAAGCTCCGACTGCCGTGCACACGCCAGGGCGACCGGCTGGTGGTGACGCCGCCGAGCTGGCGCTTCGACCTGCAGATCGAGGAAGACCTGATCGAAGAGGTCATCCGCGTGCTGGGCTACGACTCGCTGCCGTCTCAGCCGCCGCTCGGCGCGCTGACGCCGCGTGTTCCGAGCGAGACCCATCGAGAGGCCGATGCGTTGCGAGAGCAGATCGCGGCCATCGCCTACCGCGAAACGGTGAACTTCAGCTTCGTCGAGGAAGCCTGGGAGCGCGACCTCGCGGGCAACGCCAACCCGATCCGCGTGCTGAACCCGATCTCCAGCTCGATGACCGTGATGCGCTCGAGCCTGCTCGGCAGCCTGCTCGGCGTGCTGCGGCTGAATCTGTCGCGACGGGCGACGCGCGCGCGGGTGTTCGAGGTCGGACGTGTCTTCATCCGCGATGCATCGGCCACCGATGGGCCGGACGGCGTGGCGGGTGTGCGCCAGCCGATGCGCATCGCGGGCCTCGCTTACGGCCCAGCGGACCCGTTGCAGTGGGGCGAAAAGGAACGGCCCGTCGACTTCTTCGATGTGAAGGGCGATGTCGAGGCGCTGTGCGCGCCGGCCGTTGCGACTTTCGCTCCCGCCTCTCATCCGGCGCTCCATCCGGGCCGCAGCGCGCGTGTCGAGATCGATGGCAAGGCAATCGGCCACATCGGCGAGCTGCATCCGAAATGGCGCCAGCAGTTCGAGCTGCCAGGCGCACCGGTGCTTTTCGAACTGGACCTGCCGGCCCTGCAGACGAGGTGGCTGCCAAGCTACGTGCCGCTGCCGCGCCAGCAGCCGGTCTGGCGCGACCTCGCCGTGATCGCGAAGGACTCGGTGACGCACGCCGAACTGAAGTTTGCGATCGCCAGCGTGCCGGGCGGCCTCGTGCGCTCGGCGAATCTGTTCGACCTGTACAAGCCGGCGAAGTCGAGCGCCGACTTCGCGGCCGATGAGCGCAGTTTGGCCATTCGGCTCGAGATCCGGGATGACGAGACCACGCTGACCGACGAGCGCATCGACAATGTCGTCACCGAGGTGCTGCTTGCGCTTCGGGAACGCGTCGGCGCCCGCCTGCGCACCTGAAAGCCTGTCGATGAATCCGCCCGATCCGGTCCGCAAGCGCATGCTCCTCGAGACGCTCGAGACGCCGACGTTGACCAAGGCCGAGCTGTCCGAGTTGCTGTTCGAGCGGCTCGGGCTGAACAAGCGCGAGTCGAAGGACATGGTCGAAGGCTTCTTCGACCTGATCCAGAAGACGCTGCTGACCGGCGATGACGTCAAGCTGTCCGGCTTCGGCAACTTCAACATCCGGCGCAAGGCGCCGCGGCCGGGCCGCAACCCACGCACCGGCGAATCGATTCCGATCAAGGCCCGCAATGTCGTGACCTTTCACGCAAGCCCTAAACTCAAGGGAGTCGTGCAAGGCGACACGCAAGTCGGCGAGGAGTTCGAGTAAAGTCTAGGTTTCTCCCCTGATCTCATTGATTTTCATGGAGAAATCGCTTCCTTCGATCCCCGCCAAGCGCTACTTCACGATCGGCGAGGTAAGCGAGCTGTGCGGCGTCAAGCCGTATGTGCTGCGCTACTGGGAGCAGGAATTCACCCAGCTCAAGCCGATGAAGCGGCGCGGCAATCGGCGCTATTACCAGCACCACGAGGTGCTGCTGATCCGTCGGATCCGCGAACTTCTGTACGAGCAGGGATTCACGATCAGCGGGGCGCGCAATCGGCTCGTCGATGGCCATCACGCACGCCATGATCCGGCGCACGACGAGTTCACCGATTCGGATCTGCACGAAGATCACGATGGGCTCGAGTCCACCATCGATGGTACTGATGGGGTTCCGGCAAGCGTCGAGGCTGCGGGCTCAGCGCCTCGCGAGCGCGATGAGATGTCGCCGGCGCAGATGCGCCAGGAACTGATCTCGATCCGCGTGCTGCTGTCGGTCTGAGCCGAAGGGCACGACGCCTATAATCCTTCGCTCAACGGGGCGTAGCGCAGCCTGGTAGCGCACTTGCATGGGGTGCAAGGGGTCGCGAGTTCGAATCCCGCCGTCCCGACCAAGAAGGCAACGGGTTAGCTTCGATGAGGGGCTAACCCGTTTTGCTTTTAACGGCACGCCGTTGAGCCCCACGTTCCTTGGTTCGCTGGCCGCCGCACGTCACGCAGGGAAGCCAGGCCCCTAAAGCCTCGAGGTGTTCTCGGCGCCCTCGGCTAAGCCTTCAGCATGTCCACGAGCCGGGTCAGCGCGACAGAAGGCGTGCCGCGCCAGACGAGGTGCGTGCGGCTAGTTCTGACGCGTTCGGGCAGCGGATGCTGCTGCACATCGGCGGTGGCACGCATCGCCTTCAGCACGGAGAGGGGCACGATTGCAAAGCCGGTGCCGGCGGCGACGCACGCGATCATCGCCTGGTACGACGAAAACTCGAGCGAACGCTCCGCGACGACGCCCCCTTTGCCGAGCCATCCCTCGAGCAGACGGCGGTATGAACAGCCTTCGGCAAACGCGATCAGCGTGGCACCACGCAGGTCGGCCGCGCGGGTTACCGGCGCCAAGCCGCGTGCGGTGATCAAGACGAGTTCTTCGTCGAACACCGGCAGCGTTTCGAGTCCCTCCGCCGAGAAGGGCTCGGAGACGAAGGCCGCCTCGACCTCGTAGGCAGCGACGCGGCGAATCAACGCCCCCGTGGTGCCGCTGACGAGCTCGACGACGACGCCCGGGTAGAGCTTGTGAAAGCGCGACAGCACCGGAGGCAGCCGGCTGCCGGCAGTGCTCTCGAGCGAGCCGAGCCTGAACGTGCCGAGCGGCAGGTCGCTGCGCAGTTCGCTTTCGGCCTCATCGGCCAGGCGCAGAAGCCGGTCCGCGTACGGCAGCAGGCGGTGACCGGCGGGAGCGAGCCTGATATTGCGCCCATGCCGCTCGAACAGCTTGTGGCCGAGCCGGTCTTCGAGCTGCCGAATGCGCGTCGTAACGTTGGACTGCACACGGTTCAGCTTGCCGGCCGCGCGGATGACGCCGCCCTCGGACACCACAGCACGGAAAATCTCCAGCGAGTCCAGATCGATGGTTCTCATAAAAAGAATGATGGTTCTCGATAATTCATTTGTCGAGCGCCTCGATTCTGCATCCAATCGAAGCATGTCGGATCACTCGCACATATCAACGATGAGCTCCGAGCGTGAACCGTCGTTCGCCGCGGTGTGCGCAGCCGGCTTCGTCGCGCTGGCGGTCGCGATGGGCATTGGCCGTTTCGCCTTCACGCCGGTGCTGCCGCTGATGATCCAGGCGGGCAGCGCAGACGTCGCCAGCGGCGGCTGGCTGGCTGCGGCCAACTACGCAGGCTACCTGGCCGGGGCGCTCAGCGCTGCTCGGCTGCGGCTCGATCCGCAACGGCTCACGATCGCCGCGCTCGTCGCGGTCGCGCTGTCGACCGTGGCGATGGGCTGGACCGCGTCACCTTGGATCTGGGCGCTGTTGCGCTTCGTAGCCGGCGTGGCCAGTGCCTGGGTGCTTGTCAGCACCAGCGTGTGGTGCCTCGGCTGGCTCGCCAGCCTCGGACGTGCAGCCGGTGCAGGGGTCCTCTATGCAGGAGTCGGTGCCGGCATCGCCGTCGCCGGGATGTGGTGCTGGCACGCCGGTGCGGTGGCTGTTGCGCCCGAGAGCCTGTGGCTGCAGCTCGGCACCTTCGCTGTCGGCGGCATCGTGATCGTCGTCGCCGCAATGCCCCGCCAGCTTGCGAACGGCAAGCAGACTGCGAGCGTCAAGAGCCGAACTTCATCGAAGCGGGACGACACCGGCCTTGTCGTCTGTTATGGGCTCCTGGGCTTCGGCTACATCCTGCCGGCGACATTCCTGCCGGTGCTGGCCCATGCGGTCATCGCGGACCCGGCTCTCTTCGGTCTCGCTTGGCCGGTGTTCGGGTTGGCCGCTGCCGCATCGACGTTGCTGGCCGGCCTCGTGCTCGCGCCGTTCTCCCGGCGCCGCGTTCTGGCGGGCAGCAATCTACTCATGGCGGTCGGCTGTCTGCTGCCGGTGCTCCATCTCTCGTCCTTGACGGTGTTGGCGGCAGCCTTGCTGGTCGGCAGCACCTTCATGGTGGCGACCATGGCCGGCATGCAGGCGGCCCGTGCCGAGACAGAGGGCGATCCGACACGGGCGCTGAGCCGGCTGACGGCGGCCTTCGCGATCGGGCAGATCGCCGGACCGATGATGTCGTCGTTGCTGAGCACCGGTTCCGAAGGCTTCGGTGGCCTGATGATGGCGCTGTGCGCCGGTGCGCTGGCCCTGCTGGCGAGTGCCGGCTGGTTGTGGCGGTCGAGACCTTGAGCGCCGGCCGATTGGGCGATGCGTTGCGGATGAAGGAGGACCAATGATTCAACAGGGACATGGCCAACCGTGGGCTGAACGCCTGCCGTTGCCCGCCGCCGAGGCGATGACCGAGGCGCAGCGTGCGGCGGCCAAGACATTGATTGACGGACCGCGGAAAGCGGTGCTTGGCCCGTTCGTGCCGCTGATGCAAAGCCCGGCACTGCTGGAACGGGTTGGGAGCCTCGGTGAGCATCTGCGCTTCCGCGGCATGCTTGATGCGCGGATTCGAGAGCTCGTGACATGCGCGGTGGCTCGCCATGTCGGCAACCAGTTCGAATGGGTCGTTCACGCGGCAGCGGCCGTCAAGGCCGGCGTCTCCGAGTTGGCGATCGAGGCCTTGCGACTCGGACGCCGCGCGGCACCGCTCGCCGACGATGAACAGCTTGCGCTCGATGTCGCCCTTGAGGTGTTACAGCATCACGGCGTCAGCGAGCCGACCTACGTCGCAGCCGAAGCCCGCTTCGGCCGAGAGGGGGTCGTCGAGCTCGCAGCGCTGGTCGGCTACTTCGCGATGGTGTGCTGGATCATGAATGTCGCGCACACGCCCGTGCAGAGCGAAGGAGCGGGCAGCGGCTTGGACGCGTTTCCGCTGTGATGATGTTCAGGGCAAGTCGAAGGTGCCGCCCAGAAGCTTCGACGGCTCTGACGGATCGTCCGCATCGGTCGTCATCGTCAGGCGAAGGGCGCCTTCGAACGGCTGCACCTCGATGCCTTCGATTTTCCACAGCGGCCGGATGGGCCGCATCGCACGCACAGCGCGATCCGGCCCGACGAGGCCGACCTCCGCGGCCACGCAAGCCCCGTCGACGTAGCTGTCCGATGTCCGCTCGGCAACTGCGCTGAACACCCATGAGCCGTCGCCGACGGAAGCTCCATCGGTGAACGTCAGCGGAACACCTTGCGCGTCCCCGAGGTCCATGAGGTCGATCGAGTCCGGCTTCGGCGCCGGCTGCAGCGGATCGATGCACCAGCGGACGAAGCCATCGAGCGCATAGCGGATGCAAGCGTTGGCCAGCATCTGGTTGCCGCGGTGGAGGATGATGAATTCGTCGCCGCAGGCGAAGGCGCCTTCAATGTTCAGCACAATGAGGTGCGACCGAAGGATGGCGTACAGCGGGGCGAGGTCGATCGGGCTTGGGGTGGTAGTCAGAGTCCCGCTTTCGTCGATGCGAATCAGAACCGCGCGTTCGCGTTGCGGCCGTGATCCGGAGCCGATGGCAAGCACCGCCCCGCGAGCGCACGCCGGGTGCGGCGGTAGCACGGCAATGGCTTCCAGGTCTGCCTTGGCGGCCTTTCTCGACGTCGGCGACGGCGGCAGATCGCCGTCGAACAACCGGATCAGTCGGCCCGGACGTTCGCCGGCGATGTCGAACATGGCGAGGTGTTGCTCGTCATCGGCGACGACGCAGTAGCGGTTCCCGACGCGTACCAGACCGCTGGCTGCGCTGATGTGCCCGATGCCGCGGGGATGGGTCGCAGGGTCGAGCGTGAGCTCGCGCAGGACCCTGACGTCGAGTTCCACCACGAGAAGCGCCTAAGCCATGTGGCCCGCTGCGATCGGTGTGTGCTTCGCGGCGCCGTCGTCGTCGCTGCGGACGCGCGGCAGCGCCGTCGGGTACTCGCGCTGGATGAAGTCGATCAGCCCCTCGCGCACGCGACAGCGCAGGTCGAAGTTCGGTCCCGACGAGGCCGAGCTGACCAGGACCCGCAACTGCATCCCGCGCTCGTTCGCGTCGGTGACCTGCACGAGGCAGACGCGCCGGTCCCAGTCCTTCGAATCCTCGCAGAGGCGCTGCGCCTCGCGCCGGATCGGCTCCAGCGGCAACGTGAAGTCGACCCACAGCAAGACGGTCCCGAGCAGTTCGGCGCCGCGCCGAGTCCAGTTCTGGAACGGATGCTCGATGAACCATTGCAGCGGCACAACGAGGCGGCGCTCGTCCCAAATTCGAAGCACCACATAGGTCGAGGTGATCTCCTCGACGCGGCCCCATTCGTTCTCGACGATCAGCACGTCGTCGATCCGGATCGGTTGGGCCATCGCGATCTGCAGGCCGGCCAGCAAGTTGCCGAACACCGTGCGCGCAGCGATGCCGAGGATGAGGCCGGCCACGCCGGCCGAGGCCAGCAGGCTCGCGCCGAGCTGGCGTGCCTTCGGAAACGTCATCAGCACGAAGGCGAAACCGGCGACGATGATTCCGGCGTGGCCGATGCGGGCCAGCACGCGGGTCTGCGTCTGCACGCGGCGCGCCTCGAGGTTGTCCTCGGTGTCCCACGGGTGGGCCGCGATGACGCCGTCGGCCACGCCCTGGACGATGCTGGAGGCGAGCCACGTCAGCGCGGCGATCGCCAGCACGCCGGTCGCATGCTGGACCGAGCCGATCCCGGGCAGGTCGTCCGGCGTCAGCGCCCAGACGACGAGCAGCGCGGCCAGCGGCATCACGAAGAGCATCGGCCGTTCGCCGGCGCTCACGACGGTGGACAGGACCGTCGAAAAGCGGCTCAGTCGGCGCATCACCGGGCGGAGCAGGCGGTGCGCGACCAGCGCAATCAGAACGGCGGCCAGCGCGATCCCGGCCGGCTGGGTCCATTGGTCGATGAGGGGAAAGATCGGCTGCATCGGAACTCAGCGCAATGATGACCTGCACGGAAGGCAGGATTCGTTCCTGCTTTTGATGCTTGTAGTGCTTGCGACAGACGCGGTCGCTGTTCGGGGCACCCCGTCTTCTGGATGCCCTTCGCGTGGTCGAAGAGCCTCCGGGTCGCGCTTAGCTCTGAGAAGGCGCGTTGCGCAGGCTGTCGAGTGCGCGTTCGAGGAACACGACGGCGGCACTGCGCACGACGGCCTCTTCGGCCGCCTTGGTGAGACCGGCCGGCGGCTTGACCCACAGGTTCAGCGTGAGCCGCTGCGGGCGCTCCGGCGGCGCGGCGTCGTCATCGAGCACCAGCTTGGCGGGCACAAACGTCTCGGCGGTGGGCACTTGCGGCACGTGCTGGTCCATGCGGGACTCCTTCACCCGGATCGTATGCGCCACGGCCGGATTCCGCATCCCCTGACCCGCGGGCTCTGACCCGAGACCTGCGTTCGATGGGCCACAGCCAGTGCCTCGGTACGATGAGCGAAAGCCGGCATCCGACTTGCTCAAGCGGCAGCCTGGGTCGCTTCGCGGCCCATCGAACGACTGTCAGCACCACGCATGACCCCACCCCTCATCACGTCACTGGCACATCGAGCGCAGCTCGATTGGATCGAGGCGGGCGGCGGCCGCGTCGCCTGGCGGCGCTTCGGCACGGGTATGCCATTGGTGCTGCTGCATGGCGGTCATGGCAGCTGGCTCCATTGGGTTCGCAACATCGACGCTCTGTCCGCAGCAGGCCACGCGGTGCTCGTTCCCGACATGCCGGGCTTCGGGGATTCCGACGCGCTGGCCGGCGATCCGCATTCGGCGGACCGCCTGGACCGACTCGTCGATGCGCTCGACCGCTGCTGCGATGCGTTGCTCGGTGCCGATGCGCCCGTCGATCTGGCCGGCTTCTCGTTTGGCGGTCTTGTCGCGGCGGACCTGGCACAACGACGATCGGGCATCCGGCGCCTCGCATTGCTCGGTCCGGCCGGTCACGGCAGCCGCCGGCGACCGCGCGCGGCGCTGGTCGATTGGCGCATCGACGACCGCGCAGCCCGCGAGGGCGCGCTGCGCCACAACCTCGAGGCGCACATGATTGCCGACCCACAGCAAGTCGATGACCTCGCGCTCGCGGTGCACGAAGCGTCTTGCCTTGGCACGCGCTATCGGAGCAAGGAGATCTCGCTGAAGGCGTCGCTGCGCGATGTGCTGCATGGCGTGGATCGGCCGGTGCTCGCGATCTTCGGCGAGCACGACGTCACCGCCACGCCTGCCGACGCGATCGCGTCGCTGCAGCAGTTGAACCCTCGCCCGCGCTGCGTGACCGTGGCGGGAGCCGGTCACTGGGTTCAGTTCGAGCGCCCGGCGGTTGTCAATCACGAACTGATCGACTGGTTCGCGTGAGGGTGTGCTGCCGGGAAACTCGGTCAGCACCTTCTTATCGAACGCTGCGAGTGACCGCGCGATGCGACTCAGGCCAGCACCGCTTCGATCTGCTGCCGAGCCGACGCCAGCGACTGCTGTTCCGCGTCGGCGCCGAGCGCCAGGCCTTCGGCGTAGATGAACTGGATGTCCGTCATGCCGAGGAACGACAGCACCGTCCGCAGGTAGGGCACCTGCGTGTCCGACGGCGTGTTGCGGTACTGGCCGCCGCGCGTCAGCACGACGTAGATCTTCTTGCCTTTGAGCAGGCCTTCCGGGCCGTTCGCGGTGTACTGGAATGTCACCTTGGCGCGCGAGATCGCATCGATCCAGTTCTTCAGTGCCGCCGGTACGCCGAAGTTGTACATCGGCACGCCGAGCACGACCACGTCGGCGGCCTGCAACTCGGCGATCAACGCATCGTCGAGGGCGACGCGCGCGGCCTGCGCCGGCGTGCGCTGCTCGGAGTGCGTGAAGAGCGCCTGCAAGGTGGCTTCGTTCAGTTCGGGGTGCGGCGTCTGGCCGAGGTCACGAACGGTGAGGGCAATGGCTTGTCCATCGGTCGCGGCAGCACGCAGCCGATCGACGACGGTCCGGGCGAGCTGGGTCGAGTGAGAGCCGTCGGCACGGGCGCTGGAATTGATCTGGAGGATGTTCATCGAGAGCTTTCTGATCGGGTGGCGATGAATCCAATGTAGTTGTCTCGAAAACGAAGCGGAAGACGTTGAAATGGATAACATCGTTCCACTGATGGCACAAAGAAGCGCCATGGATCTTGAACCCAATGACCTCTTGCTGTTCGCCCGCGTGGTCGACGAGGGCAGCTTCAGCCGCGCGGCCGCGCGTGCGGGGCAGCCCAAGTCGACCGTGTCGCGGCGCATCGCGCACCTCGAAGCGCAGCTCGGCGAACGCCTCCTGCTGCGGACCACGCGCAAGCTGACTGTCACCGACTTCGGCCGCAGCGTGCTCGAGCATGCACACCAGGTCCTGGCCGAGGTCGATGCCGCGGCAGCGTTGGCGCAGCAGCGCCAGGTGCAGCCGAGCGGCCGCCTGCGGGTCTCGATGCCGGCCGACTTCGCGAACGGTGTGCTCAGTCAGACCCTCGCTGATTTCATCGCGCGGCATCCGGCGATCTCGCTCGAGCTCGACCTCTCGCCGCGCCGTGTCGATCTGATCGGCGAGAACTTCGACGTCGCGCTGCGGATGGGCGACCTGCCCGACGATGCCTCACTCGCGGCGCGTCGCCTCGCGGTGTTCGAGAACGGCCTCTATGCATCGCCGGCGTACCTGCGGCAGCACGGCGAGCCACAGGAACCCGAAGCGCTGATGGAGCATCAGGCCTTGCGCCTGCTCGCCCGCAACGGCGAGCCGGTGGCCTGGACCCTGACCCGAGGCGATGCGCAATGGCAGGGCATTCCGCCGGGCCGCGCGACCGCCAACTCGCCAGACCTGCTGCTGCGCCTGGCTCGTCAGGGCGCTGGCATCACGGGCGTCGCGCACCACTTTGCCGAACCCTATCTGCGCAGCGGCGAACTCGAGCCGGTGCTCGCGGATTGGTCATTGCCCGCGGCGCCAGCGTGGGCGGTGTTCCCGGGACGACGCCTGATGCCGGCGCGGACCCGCGCCTTTCTCGACACGCTCGAGGCGGAGTTCACCGGACCGCGTTGCCAGGCCCATGCCGAGCAGACGGAGCGGACGCAGCGTGAGCACAGGAAGTCACGTCCCAAGTCGGCGGAGGTTGCCGCTCAGGCCGTGCGATCGGGCTGACAGCGCACCGACTTGCCGCCCAATCAATCGCCGATGCAGCGCCTCGGCTGCCGGTGCCGGCGGGCCGATTGGTTCGGCTACTTGCCGGTCCAGCGCGGCGGGCGCTTCTCGACGAAGGCGCGCACGCCTTCGCGGAAATCGGCGCTGCCGTACGTGGTCGCAATCAAGTCGTCGCCGTCGGGGAGGGCCCGTGCCGCCTGAAGACGCCGCACCGCCTCCTTGGTCACCCACAGCGTGATCGGGGCATGCGACGCGATGGTCTCGGCGAGCTCGCGCACGCGCGCATCGAGCGCGTCGGGCGCGACGATCTCGTGCACGAAGCCGGCAGCGAGCGCTTCGTCGGCTGGCATCAAGCGTGCCGTGAAGATCAGATCCTTGAGCCGCGACGGACCGAACAGGTCGAGGTAGCGCGCGTACGCCTGCATCGACAGGCAGTTGCCGAGCGTGCGCGCGATCGGCGCGCCGAAGCGTGCATCGGGTGTCGCGATGCGCAGGTCGGCACTGGCCGCGATGCCGAGGCCGCCGCCGACCGCGAAGCCCTGGATCTGCGCGATGACCGGCTTGCGGAGGCGCGCGAGCCGTCCCGATCGCTGGTCGCCGTCGCGTTCGTAGCGCAGGCCGTCTTCGCCGCTTTGAAAGGTCGTGAACTGGCTGATGTCGGTGCCGGCGACGAACGCCTTGCCGCCCGCGCCCTTCAACACGAGCACGCGCACCGTGTCGTCGGCGTCGACCTCTTCACAGACGTCGTAGAGCCGCTGGTACATCTCCCAGGTCATCGCGTTGCGGGCCTCGGGTCGATTGAAAGTCAGCGTGACGATCGGGCCGTCGCGCGCGACGAGAACGTGTTCGCTGGCCGGTGCTGGGTGTTCCATGGCCGTTCGGGAAGCGTCTGGGCGGCGGATCGTAGCACCGCACCGATAGGGCCAAACACCAAGTTTTGGGCCCTCATGCGCCTGCTAGAGTGAATCGCAGCAGGCCCGTTCGCGCGTCGTCGCGGCCGGCTTTCACGACAAATTTCAGGAGACGATCGATATGAAAAGGCGGCAGGCTCTGGTGATGTCCGCAGCATCGCTCGCGTTGCTTTCAATGGTTTCCGGCTCGGCCTTCGCGCAGGCGAAGTACCCGACCAAGAACATCGAGGTGGTCGTGCCGTTCGCGCCGGGCGGCGGCACCGACAACATGATGCGGATGATCACCGGCATCATGGAAGAGAACAAATGGGCGCCGGTGCCGGTCAACGTGAACAACCGCCCTGGCGGCAGCGGCACGATCGGCTTCTCGTACCTGATCAACAAGAAGGGTGATTCGCACGTCATCGCCGGCGCCACCCCGATGATCGTCTCGGGCAAGCTGCAGGGGCGGCTACCGGGCAATCACCGCGATGCGATCACGGTGCTGATGATCGTCGCGATCGACGAGCTGATGCTGTCGGTCCGCAGCGAGTCGCCCTACAAGACGGTCGAGGAGTTCGTCAACGCGGCGCGCGCCAAACCGGGTCAACTGACCGTCGGCGGGACCGGCACCCACAACGAGGACCACATCTTCGCGCACCTGTTCGAGCAGGCCGCAAAGATCAAGCTGAAGTACGTGCCGTTCAATTCCGGCGGCGAGGTGACGGCCGCGCTGATGGGCGGCCACATCGATGGCGGCATCATGAATCCGAACGAGATCGTCGCGCAGGTCGAGGCCAACAAGGCGAAGAACCTCGCGGTCGCGGCGAGGAAGCGCATGACCGGCGCGCCCGACGTGCCGACCTTCGCGGAGAAGGGCTACCCGTTCTACTGGGAGCAGATGCGCGGGGTCGTCGGACCGGCCGGCATGGCGCCCGAAGCGGTCGCGTGGTGGCAGGACACCTTGAAGAAGGTGACAGCGACCAAGAAGTGGCAAGAGGAGTACATCAAGGGCAATCTGCTCACGCCGACGACGTGGACGGGCGAGGAGGCCAACAAGTACCTCGACGGCATCACCGGCGACTACGAAAGCGCGTTGGCCGCCCTTGGCGGGTTGAAGAAATAAGGCGGGGCGGAGGCCAACGGCCATGCGTGGCGCCGATCGAATCGCCGGCGCGGGCCTGCTCGTCCTCGCCGTGTCGTTCAGCGCCGGCGCGCTGACGCACTACGCCTACTGGAGCCCGAACGGGCCCGGCCCGGCGTTCCTCCCGTTCTGGCTCGGCGTGGTGATGGCGGTGCTCGCGCTGCTGCTGCTGGTCGGCGCGTTGCGCGAGCGCGATCCGGGCGAAGACTGGCTGCCGCGCGGCGAAGGGCTGCGTCGGCTGGCCTGGGTGCTCGGCATCACCATCGCGCTCGTCGCATCGCTCAACATCGTCGGCATGATCATCGGCACGGTGATCTTCCTGGTCGTGCTGATGCGCGTCCTCGATCGCCACCCGTGGCCGCTGACGTTGACCGTCGCGATCGCCGTCGCCGCCTTCAACTACCTCGTCTTCACCCGCTGGCTGCGCGTGCCGCTGCCGGTGGGCTTGCTCGGCTTCTGACGCCGCCCGTCGATGGACTTCCTCTCCAACCTCGCGCTCGGCTTCTCGGTCGCGCTGACGCCCTTCAATTTGCTGATGGCGGTTTGCGGCGTGATGCTCGGCATACTGATCGGCGCACTGCCCGGGGTCGGGCCGCCATCGGGGGTCGCGCTGCTGTTGCCGTTGACCTTCGGCATGGACCCGACCTCCGGGATCATCATGCTGGCCGCGCTATACGCCGGCACGATGTACGGCGGCACGATCACCGCGGTGCTGATCAACACGCCGGGCGAGTCGGCCTCGGTCGTGACCTGCCTCGATGGCCACCAGATGGCGTTGAAGGGCCGAGCCGGGCCGGCGCTCGGCATCGCCGCGATCGGTTCCTTCATCGCCGGCACCGTCGGCGTCGTGCTGCTGATGCTGGTCTCGCCGGCGCTGGCGCGCTGGTCGCTGTCGTTCGGGCCGCCGGAGACATTCGCGCTGATGCTTCTCGGCCTGACCACCGTGACGTTGCTGACCGGCGAGAACCCGGTCAAGGGCTACATCAGCATGGTGCTCGGATTGATGATCGCGATGGTCGGCTTCGACATCATCTCCGGCGATGCGCGCTATGCCTTCGGCATTCCCGAGATGATGGACGGCGTCGACTTCCTGCCGGTCGCGATCGGCCTGTTTGGACTCGGCGAAGTCCTCGCTGGCGCCGAAGCGGCGAAGGGCACGCCGATCGCGCAGGGTCGCTACGGGCTGCGCGACGTGATGCCGAACGCCACCGACTGGGCGCGCAGCCGCTGGGCGATCGTGCGCGGTACCGTGCTCGGTTTCGCGGTCGGCATCTTGCCGGGCGCCGGTCCGACGATCTCGACCTTCCTCGCCTACACGCTCGAGAAGAAGGTTTCGAAGCATCCGGAGGAATTCGGCCACGGTGCGATCGAGGGCGTGGCCGCGCCCGAGTCGGCCAACAACGCCGCCGCGACCGGTGCGATGGTGCCGATGCTGACGCTCGGCATCCCTGGCTCGGCGACGACCGCCATCATGCTCGGCGGCCTGATGATGTGGGGGCTGCGGCCGGGGCCGCTGCTGTTCGAGAAGAACCCGGAGTTCGTCTGGGGCCTGATCGCCTCGCAGTACATCGCCAACGTGATGCTGCTGATCCTCAGCACCGCGTGCATACCGCTGTTCGTGCGTGCGCTGCGGGTGCCCTACGGCATCCTGATGCCGATGATCATCCTGTTCTGCATCACCGGCGCGTACTCGCTGAAGAACAGCGTCTGGGATGTCGGGCAGATGCTGGTGTTCGGCGTCCTCGGCTACGCGATGAAGAAGCTGGGCTATTCGCCGGCGGCACTGACCCTGGCACTCGTCCTCGGGCCGCTGGCCGAACGGGCCCTCCGCCAATCGCTGATCATTTCCGATGCCGGTGCAGGCATCTTCTTCATGCGGCCGATCTCGGGAGTACTGACGGTAGCCGCGCTGGCGGCTGTGCTGTTGCCGGTGACGCGAGCGCTGCTGGCGGCCTATCGCCGGCGCGGCGCGGCCCGGGTGGGCGCTGCTTGATCGAGGGCCGTTGCGTCGGGCCGGTCAGGTGCCGGTGAACTTCGGCTTGCGCTTCTCCATGAAGGCGGCCTGGCCTTCGCGGTAATCGTTGCTCTTGAAGCAGGCTTCGACCGCGCGCTCGGTCGCCGGCACGTCGCGCCGTGATGCGTCCTTCAGCGCCTCGCCGACGACGAGCTTGGCGCAGCGCACGGTCAGCGGCGCGTTCGCGGCGATCGTGCGCGCCAATTCCTCGACGGTGCTCTCGAGCTGGTCGTCGGCGACGACGCGGTTGACCAGGCCCATCCGCTCGGCCTCGCGCGCGTCGAACTGGCGACCGGTGAAGAACATCTCCTTCGCGAACGCCGGGCCGACCAGGTCGACCAGCGGCATCGCCCGGTTGAGGCCGTAGCCGAGGCCGAGCTTCGCGGCCGGCACACCGAACTTCGCGTTCTCGGTACAGATGCGAAGGTCGCAGCACACAGCGACGGCGGTACCGCCGCCGATGCAGTAGCCGCGCACCATCGCGATGGTCGGGATCGGCATCCCCTGCAAGGTCTCGTAGGCCTTCTGGGTCAGCGTCTGGTAATGCGCGACGGCGGCCGCTTCCTGACGCTCGTCCTTAAACTTCGAGATGTCGGCGCCCGACGCAAACGCCTTGCCGCCGGAGCCGGTCAGAACCATCACGCGCACCGACGGGTCGGCGGCGAAGCCTTGCATGATCTCGAGCGCCGCTTCCCACATCTCGAGCGAGATCGCGTTGTGGCGCTCCGGGTTGTTGAAGACCATCCAGCCGACGCCGTCTTGCGTCCTCGAAATCATCTTGTCACTGGGCATCGGTGTTCCTCAGACGGTTCCGTGATTCTTCAGCTGCTCGATCGCACCGTCGTCGTAGCCCAGATCGTGCAAGACCTCGACGGTGTGCTCGCCGCGGGCCGGCGGATGCGCGACCACGCGACTCGGCGTGCGGCTCAGCGTGACCGGCTGGCCGAGGTACGGGACGTCGCCGACCTTCTGGACGATGCCGAGATGCTCGACCTGCGGATCGGCAAAGGCCTGGTCGATCGTGTTGATCGGGCCGCTCGGCACACCGGCTTCATTGAGCAGCGCGACCCACTCGGCGGTGTCGCGATGCGCGAGCAGCTTTTCGATATCGCCATG
>Ga0070672_100000359_pt1 | contig 26265 bp, 16 predicted proteins | sample KBSM13metaG_FD_66151 | JGI IMG/M metagenome (GOLD analysis project Ga0070672, IMG submission 66151) | Miscanthus rhizosphere microbial communities from Kellogg Biological Station, Michigan, USA - KBS M1-3 metaG | ecosystem: Host-associated > Plants > Roots > Rhizosphere > Soil ... | reverse complement strand
ATACCAAGCGCTGGGTGGATGGCTTACGCGGCGTGTTCGAGCAAGCGCGCAGCGAGGCTCCGCCCTCGCATTTCAAGCGCGCGCTTTCGGCCATCAACGAGCCCGCGTTCGAAGACGACGTGGTGTCGCATCCAGCGCGGCAATTGGCGGCGGACTTGGGTCTGCGCATCGGTCAGTTCTTGAATGTCGCGCCCGAGCTCGCCGATGGCCCTGCTATGAGCGCGCTGTCTCGTTTCTTTCCGGATCTGAGCGCCGAGGCGTGGTCGGAGGTGGCGCTCGCGGCGGCCGTGCGCGCCTACGTGCCGGCCATCGATCCGCACGGCGAATGGGCTCCCCTCGAGGAGGAATGGTCGTTGTTTGCCGGCGATCCCTTGGACGGCGAGCAGCCGAGCCTGTGGGGCAGCATGCGCAGGACGCCGCTCGGCGTGCGCATCGTCGCTGGCGCGCGTGCGCCGCTCGAGATCGACGATTTGGTGCTCTCGGTCGACGGCACCGAGACCGCGGGGCTGAGCGTCGAGCAAGTGGAGCAGCTTTCTCGCGTCGAGCCGCCGCGGGGGCAGACCGTGCGCACGGTGCGTGTGCTCCGCGGTCAGAGCGCGAACGCGCTTTCGCTCGCGGTGGCATTTCCGCAAGGCGACGAAGAAATCGAAAATGCCTTGCCCGCGCTGGGCGTGCGCTACGGCAACGGCTGGGTCGACGTGATCACCATCAACGAGGTCGGCGATCGCTTGGGTGATGATTTGGCCGATCGCTTGGCGTTCGCGCGTCAAGACGACGAGCCGCCGCTGGGCGTGGTGCTCGACTTGCGCGGTAACGGCGGCGGCTCGACCGACGGCGCGGCTGCGGCGATCGGCCTGTTTCTGCCGGGTGTGCCCAGCTTTCCCCTGATTCATCGCGGGCTGGTGAGCGAGATCTTGCGCGCCAGTGCGCCCGATCCCGACGCTGTCTGGAAGGGTCCGGTGGCCGTGTTGGTCGACGGCTACACGGCCAGCGCGGCCGAGATGATCGCCGGCGCGATCGACAGCTACGGCCGGGGTCCGCTGCTGGGCGCCCACACCTTTGGCAAGGGCTGCGTTCAGGAGTACTTCGACGACCACTCGGGAGCCGGGGTGCTGCGCCTGACCACGCTCCTGGTCGCCCTGCCGGACGGGAGCGCCTTGCAGCAGGCGGGGCTGGAGCCCGAATGGTCGCTCGGCCTGCCGGCGGTCGACGAGCACGAAGCGGATTTGGACGGGTCGCCCAAGGGCGCGTCCGGCCCGGACATTCGAAATCGGGCCGCGATGGGCAGTGTTCCCTGGCCCTCCGCCCGCGGACGCGTCGGTCCCTGCGAAGATCCGGTGGTTTGCCGGGCCTTGGCCCGGCTCGGGGCCGGTACGGGCGTGCCGGTCCGGCGCGGGCGGGCAGGAATTCCGGTTCCTTCGCATACCCGCCGCACGCCTCGCCCGCTGCCTGTGCTAGGAGATGCGGAACATTCGGCCCATGGTTTCACGCAGTCCCGCGAAGGGCGGGGCACGAGCCCCAGATGAGCCGGTAAGTCCGGAGCCCAACCACGCGTCGTCGCGTGGTGCGCAGCCGCGCGAGCGCAGCTCGGGCGACTCGGAGCCCGAGCACGAACCGCCTTCGCGCCGCTTTGGCCGCGACGGCGCGCCCGAGCCGGAGCAGTACGCGGTGGAGTTCGAAGAAGGGCGCATCGACCCCGACGCGGCCAAGGTCGTGAAGCGGCTGACGCGCGCCGGTTACGAAGCGTACCTGGTCGGTGGCGCCGTGCGCGACTTGCTGATCGGACGTTCTCCCAAGGACTTCGACGTCGCCACCAGCGCGCGCCCCGACGACGTGCGGCGGCTGTTTCGCAATTCACGCATCATCGGCCGGCGCTTCCGGCTCGTGCACGTGCTGTTCGGTGGCGGCAAGGTGATCGAGACCGCCACCTTTCGTCGTCCGCCGGAAGAGAATCAGCGCGAGAACGAAGATCTGCTGATTCGTAACGACAACGTGTTCGGTGACGCGCACCAAGACGCCTATCGCCGCGATTTCACGATCAACGGTCTGTTCTACGATCTGGATCACAACCTGGTGCTCGACTGGGTGGGCGGCATGGCCGACATCGAGCGTCGCGCGGTGCACACCATCGGCGTGCCGGTGGTGCGTTTCCAAGAAGATCCGGTGCGCATCTTGCGCGCGATCAAGTTTGCCGCGCAGCTGGATCTCGGTGTCACGCCCGAGGTTTACGACGCGATCGTGCAATGCCGCGGCGCGCTGCGTAAGGCCGCACGCCCGCGCCTGTTCGAGGAAGTTTTGCGGCTCTTGCGCAGCGGCGCCTCGCGGCGTGCGTTTTGGCTGGCCTGGGAAACCGGCGTGCTCGACGTGCTCTTGCCCGAGCTTTCGACCTATCTCGCCGATCTCCCCGAGGACGACAACAGCGTCTGGCGCATCCTGCAAGAGGTCGATCGCACGACGCAGGAGCGCAAATCGCCGCTCGATGACACCGTGCTCTGGGCCATGCTCTTGCTCGAGCCGATGCGCGAAGCGTGCGCGGGCGAGAAGGATCGCGTGGAAGCCGCCTATGCCTTCCTCGAGCCGATCGTGGATCGCTTGAACGTGCCGCGCCGGATCGCGGACGCAGTGCGCCGCATCGTGGCTTTGATGCCGCGCGTGGAGGCGGGCCGCACCGGACGCTTCGCACGCACCACGCTCTATCCCGCCCTGCGCGACGTAGTCGAGCTGCGCGCGGCAGCGCTCGGTGAACGTGAGCCCATGGAAGGCAACGAGCTCAGCGCCGCAGGCACCAGCGCCGCCGGCGAAAAGCCCGCACGCAAACGCCGCCGCCGCCGCAAACCGCGCATCGAAGCCGGCTGATACGCTCCCCGGCGTCGCGGACGCTCGCGAGAGAAGAGCGAGAGCGAGAGGGGACTAACCGCCGAGTCGCAGAGATCGCAGAGATCTGAGGAAGATTTTGGGTTTAGCTTTCGGCGTCGGTCCACGTCGTCGCAGAACCAAACAGCGGCTCGCAACGCTACCGATCCGCGTTGCAGCCTCACATTTTCAACGACGCGACCAGCCGAGCCGCGCAAAAACCCCAATCCCCTCTTTCTCTGATCTCTGCGATCTCTGCGGCTCGGCGGTTAAAATTCAGGGAGCGATCCCGGTGCTCTTGGAGCTAGAGATCCGACTGCGCCGTCGTGCGCTCGCCGCGCTGGTCCGAGAACAGTGTGCGCAACGAGGTGCGTTGCTGGCTAGAGAGCGCCCACTCTCAAATGAAAAAAGGAGTTCGAATTCGAACTCCTTTTTCCAAGCGTGAGCCCGTCCTCGGGGCAGGTCCTTCGGGGCAGGTCCTTCGGGGCAGGGTCCTTCGGGGCAGGGTCCTTCAGGGCAGGTCCTTCGGGGCAGGTCCTCGGCGGGCGTTAGTTGCTGTTCAGTTCGACGCGCAGCAGTTTGCGGCCGATGAACACGTAGTCGCCGTGGGTGAGGGCGGTATCGGTCTTGATGCGCACGTAGGTGCCGTTGCGGCTATCCCAGTCGGTGAGCACGAATTTGCCTTCTCGTTCTTCGACCGTGCAGTGCTTGCCGGACAAGAAGACGTCGCTCGGGAAGTTGAGGTCGCCGTCCTCGCGACCAATTTGCAGCGCCGAGCCGCGGGCGCACACGGTCATGCCGATCGCGCCGCCTTCCAAGATTTGATTGAGGCGGAACGCGCTGGGGTATTTGGGCGAGGAATAGAAGAACGTGCCGTCCGGATCTGCGCCGTCCGAGGCCTTGGGCGTCGGATCGAGGCGGAACAGCTGTTCGCCGGCGAGGAACGTGTCACCGGGCGAGATCTCGACTGCGCCGCGCACGCGGAAGTACACGCCGTTCAGCGAGCCTTCGTCGCGTACGACCAGGCGGTTGTCGCGGTAGAAAAAATTCGCGTGTTTCGGGGAGATGAACGGATCGTCCGGGAACTCCAGCTGGCCCTGGCGACCGAGCACGTGTTGGTCGGCCTTCAGGTGGTAGCTCAAGCCATCCATGCCTTCGCCGCGGATCAGGATCAGACGGGCCTTCGCGCCGTCTTGCATGTCGCTGTAAAACGACGGGGCCATGTGCAAGATCGTGTCCGGCACAGGCGCACCACAGCGCCCACAAAACTTGTGCCCGCTCGGCACGGGAGTCATGCATGACTCGCACACGTAGTACCTTGCCTGATCCATCTGCTCCTCCTGAGACTCTGCTGGCGGCTCTGACCCTGGGTCGGCCTTAAGACCGGAGACTCCCCTAAATTCGCCCGAATGGGAACGAGCTTTCTCGATCAGCACGGGCAGAGGCACGGGGACGGGTACGATCGAAGGCCGGGTGCTCGGGCGCTCGGCCGAAAAGAGCGATAAGTCATGCCCACATGCGGTGCACCGGGCTTCGCCCATCAGCGAGAAGGTCTCGCACCGACCGCAGACAATGCCAACCTCCAGCGCACCGTGACCCATCGAGCTCTTCGTCACGCTAGCACTCGCGCTAGCGCATACTCAAGATCGGCGCAGGGATCCTAGTTCCGCGCTCAACGGATCAGCGTCAAGCGATTCGGCACATCGAAGAAGCCGTCTTTGCTCACGAGGCGAAAGACCACCGTTTCGACGCAGGTGGATCGCTCGACCGGACCGAACTCGCGCGAGTCCCAGGGAAACTGGCGGTTGTCACTGACCAAGTAGACTTGCCCGCCCGGCACGTCGAGCTCAGCGTCACTCGGTGGGGGCAAGCTGGCGTTCGCTTCACCACGCAGATGCGTTCGGCTACCGACGACTTCGCGCCGACAATTCTGAGTCGCTTCCTGGCCGGTGCCTGGGTCGCGGACGGTGAATGAATCACAGCCGCTCTCGGTTTCGAAGCTGCGCCCGTTCACGAGCACTCCGCCGCCGGTCAGTTTGACGTGGTCACCGGTCTCGCCCAGGATGCGCGCGAGCGCGTAGCGCCCGGCGGCCTTTGGCTCGGGGCAGAGCACGAGATTGCCCTCGATCGGCGCGCTTCCGCGCCACAGAATCAACCAGTCACCGCCGCGCACGCTGGGGGCGAGCGAGGCCTCGAGGTACGGATCACCGAGCGGTACGCGCCACCAGCGAATCACCGTCAGCCGCAAGATGCCGATCAGCCCGAAGGCGATGAGCAAACTCCAGGCGAGGTAGCGCAGGAATTTGGCCATTGCTCGGCAATCTAGCCGGGCCGCGCGCGGCTGACAAACGACTCACTTACATTCGATCGGCGGTAGCTCTGCTGGGCTCGTGCCGGCCGAGACCAACGCCGCATTGGCGAATAGCCCGCGCCAGTGGTCGACGCGCACGAACTCCGAACGGTCGCGGGTGCGTTCATCGCCGTCCATGGCGCTCGCGGAAATCACGCCCAGGATCTCGCCGCCCTCGCTGCTCACGGCGGGGCCGCCCGAATCACCCGGGCAAATCGCGGCCGAGAGTCGAAACGTGCCCTCGGACACCTGCTCGATGTTGCCGCCCGCGCGGTGCTTGCGATGCACGCCATCCGACGACAACGCACAGCGGCCAAAGCCGATCGGTTCGACCTCGTCGCGCTTGCCGGGCGGGGCCTCCAAGCGTGCGGCCCGCGTGGCCACGCCGATCAGCTTCCGCTCCAGCACCAACACCGCCAAGTCGCCCTCGCCCGAAACATAGCCGCAGCTCGGCGCGAGCACGGCGCGCACACCCACCTCCCCCCAAGGCAGGTAATCCCCACCGAGCTCGACCCGCACTTGCTCCGGCCGTACATCGCGCTCCAAGGCAGCCCCATCGCGGTCGCGCGCGGCCACGCAATGGTGCGCGGTCAAGACGCGATCCTCCTGAATCAATGCGCCGGAACAGGTGACCGAGCCGACCACGATGCGCACGACGTAGTCGTCGTCCTTGGCCAAGGCGGGCGGCATCGCCTCGTCCAAAATGGGAGCCGATTGATTGCCCAAGGCGGCTGGTACGGGCACCGCCCCCGCTGGAGCGCCGAACAGGCGCGCGCAGCCGGAAAGCGCAACCGAGAGCGCACCCCACGCAACGCCTCGATTCAACACTCGGCCCAAATACCGCACCTAGGTTACTGACAGCTCGCGCGCCCAAAAGTTCTGACAAAAGATGTACGCCCCGCCTTGGGTCCTTTTTGGCGCCAACGGCCAGAAAAGTCGCACTTAGGCACAGGTTGTCGCACCCGCTGAGGGGGGGCGTTCCCAATCCAGCAGCGCACCTCGAAGCGCGCCATGTTCTCGACCCAGCTCGTCCTACGCCATGTCCGACTCCGCGCGTCCCGGACCCTCCCTGAGCGCTCCCAGAAGGCCGCCAAGATCGCCAAGATTTCCAAGATCGCCAAGCCCATACAGCGCCTCAGCAGCGCATCATGCACCGGAGCAAGCGATCAAAGTTTTGGGGTTTCGCTAAGCGCGCCGGGTGAGTCAATTCTTCCGACGGGGGCCCGCTCGGCCGAGGTGCAGACAGGGCACATGGGTGACACCCAGGGGCACGGGCCAGCAGCGCCCAAGCCGTGGAAGACTAGAAACCCGTGAATCTTCAAATGGAATGTGTCGCCCCGTCGTTGAAATCACGAACAACAACGGACTCGCTAACCCCAAATTTCATCGAGCTCTTCGGTGTGATGCCTTGATTTGCTGGGCCGCTCCAAGCTCTTGGCGATCTTGGAAATCTTGGCGATCTTGGCGGCCCTCAGGGAGCCGTCCAAGCGCCGCAGCTGTGGCGGCGCCGGGATCTCAGAGCGAGACGACCAAGTCGTCCTTGTGGACGACTACGAGCTCGAGGGCGGTGTCGCCGAAGCTGGCGCTGAGCTCGGCGCCTTTTTTGCCAGCGGCGCGCGCGACGTCGGCGGTGCCGAGCCGGGTCAGGCCGCGGCCGACTTCGACGCCGTCGAGGCCAACCAGGCGTACGGCGTCGCCGGCGTTGAATTCGCCGCTGACGCCGACGATGCCGACGGGCAATAGGCTGCTTTTGCCTTCGCGCATGGCGCGCACGGCGCCCGCGTCCAAGAGCAGCGTGCCTTTGGGGCGTAGGGTGAAGGCGATCCAGTGCTTGCGGGCTTTGAGCGGGGCGCCGAGCAGCGGAAAGAGCGTGCCCACGTCCGCGCCGGCGACGATTTCGGTCAGCACGCCCGGGCGTGCGGCGGAGGCGATCACGACGGCTGCGCCGGAACGCGTGGCTTTACGGGCGGCTTCGACTTTGCTGGCCATCCCGCCCGAGCCCATGCGGTCGGCCTTGGGCGCGATCAGCACCATTTGCTGCTCGGGGGTCATGGTGGGAATGCGCTGCGCGTTTTCGTCGAGCACGCCTTCGACGTCGGTCAGCAGCACCAGCAAATCTGCACCCACCAGGGGCACCACCATCGAAGCTAGCTGATCGTTGTCACCGAAGCGGATCTCGTCGGTGGCGACCGTGTCGTTTTCGTTGATGATCGGCACCGCGTTCGCGTCCAGCAGAGCGCCGAGCGCCTCGCGCGCGTTGTTCAGCCGCTCGCGATCGGCGAGATCGGCATAGGAGAGCAGTACCTGCGCGGGCGTCAGCCCGACTTCACCGAAGGCCTCGTCGTAGCGGCGCATCAACACGCTTTGACCGGCCGCGGCGGAGGCTTGCAGCTGCGCGACCTCTTTGGGCTTGGCCTTGTAGCCGAGCCGGTTCCAGCCGAGCGCGATCGCCCCGCTGGTGACGACCACGGTGCCGCACTTGTTCTGTGCCAGCTCCGCGACTTGGCGCGCGAGGCGCGACGGGAACTCGGGATCGTTCGCAATCGTTCTCGATCCAATCTTGACGATCAGGCGTCGGGTCTTCAGGAGCTCGGGACGAACGGCCACGCGCGCTCATTAGCATAAAGAGATCCCAGGAGCGGCCTCCTGGCCGCGCCAGGCGCACCAAAGCCGTTTTGCCCGACGTCGGTGGGACTGTAAGGTTTTGCCGTTCTTGGGAGTTTCAAAGGCGAATGATGCGATTCCAATCGTTCTCGGCGCTCTCGGGCGCGCTGCTGCTGGCCATGGCCTGCGGCCAAAAGCCGGCTGCGACACCGAACAGCGGGCCCACGACGCAGCAGAGCTCGGACGCCAGCGCGAGCGAGCAGGTCTCGCTCACCGTCTACAACAAGAACTTCGGCTTGGTGCGCGAGGTACGCAAAGTGCACCTCGGCACTGGCAACGTGGAGCTGTCGTATGCGGACGTGTCCGCGCACATCCAGCCGGAGACGGTGCACCTGAAGAGCCTCAGCAGTGACGATGGCTTGACGGTCTTGGAGCAAAACTATCGCTACGATTTGTTGAGCCCGGACACCTTGCTGAAGAAGTTCGTCGGTAAGACGATCAAAGTTTACCGTTACAACGAGCACACCGGCGCTGACGAAGAGAATCAGGCTCAGGTGCTGTCGGTCGAAGGCGGCACCGTGCTCGAGATCGACGGCCAGGTCACCTCCAACTTCAGCGGCCGCTACGCGTTCCCGGAAGTGCCGGAAAACCTAGTGCAGAAGCCGACCCTGGTGTGGCTCGTCGCGAGCGGCGCCGCCGAGCAACGAGTGGAAGTGGCGTATCTCACGCAGGGGCTCGATTGGCATGCCGACTACGTGTTGTCGATTGATGCCGAAGACAAGCTCGGCGATCTCAACGGCTGGGTCACGCTCAAGAACGAGACCGGTACGAGCTACAAGAACGCCCAGCTGAAGCTGGTCGCGGGCGACGTACAGCGCATCACGCCCGTAGAGCCGCCGATGCCGATGGATGCGCCGGAGGCCATGCCTGCCGCAGCGCCCGCTCCACCGCAGTTCAAAGAAGAGGGGCTGTTCGAGTACCACCTGTACACGCTCGAGCGAGCCACGAGCTTGCTGAACAAGGAACAAAAACAAGTCAGCCTGCTTTCGGCCGCGAACATCGCGCTCGACAAGAAGCTGATCTTCTTCGGTCAGCAAGCTTGGTTTCGCGGCAATTTTGGCCAGGTCGTCCAAAATCAAAAGGTGTCCGTGTACCTGGACCTGCAGAACAAAGAACAGAACCACCTGGGCATGCCGCTGCCCAAAGGCACGCTGCGCGTCTACAAATCCGACCAGAGCGGGCAGAAGCAGTTCGTCGGCGAAGATACGATCGATCATACGCCACGCGATGAAAAGATTCGCGTCAAGCTCGGTGAAGCGTTCGACGTCGTGGCTGATCGCAGCGAGAAGGCCTTTCGGGCACTCAGCACCTGCGCGAGCGAGAGCGAGTGGGAGATCAAGCTGCGCAATCACAAGGACACGGCAGAGGTCGTGGAGGTGAACGAGCCCGTCGGCGGTGATTGGCAGATCGTGTCCTCGAGCTTACCGGCGACCAAAAAGGACGCGAGCACATTTACCTTCGACGTGCGGCTCGCGCCGCGCTCGGAAACCAAACTGACTTACGTCGTGCGCGTGCGCTGGTGTTGAGAAGGGCTGAATCATGAAAACGAAGCAATCTCTCTGCTGTTTGGCAATCTCCGCCGTGCTCGCCGCGGCTGGCGCTCGCGATGCGTTCGCGGAGGCGAAAGTGCCGGCAAAACCCGCCACCGCGCCGCATAGTGTGTCGACGGCCGATGACCGCAAAACGGTCAGCATCACGGTCTACAATCAGAACTTCGGCCTGGTGCGCGAGGTGCGCGACCTGCCGGCGCTCGGCAGCGGCAAAGTGGAGCTCGAATTTCGCGATGTCGCGGCCAACATTCAACCCGAGACCGTGAGCATCAAGTCCGTGGGCGGTGGTGGGCTCTCGGTACTGGAGCAGAACTATCGCTACGATCTGTTGACGCCGCAGACGCTACTCGAAAAGTACGTCGGCAAACGCGTGCGCGCCTACCGCTACCACGAGCAAACCGGCAAAGAGGACGTGGTGGACGCCGACCTGTTGTCGGTCGAGGGAGGCACCGTGCTCAAGTTCAACAACGAGATCACCTTCGGCTATCCGGGGCGCTTGGCCTTCCCACAAGTGCCGGACAATTTGATTGCCAAGCCCACGCTGGTTTGGCTCGTGGACAGCGCTGCCGCGAAGCAGACCGTGGAGGTGACGTACCTGACGCAGAACCTGAATTGGTCTGCCGACTACGTACTGGTCGTGGACGATGCGGAAAAGAAGGGCGATCTCAATGGTTGGGTGACGCTCGTGAATCAATCCGGCACGAGCTACAAGAACGCGGAGCTGAAGCTGGTGGCCGGCGACGTGAATCGCGTGCAGACGCGCCGCGAAACGGCGGATTACGGCTACGAAGCCAAGGCCGCGCGCGCGCCAGCGCCACAGTTCCAAGAACAAGGCCTGTTCGAGTACCACCTGTACTCGCTGCAGCGCCCGACCAACGTGCTGCAAAACGAACAGAAGCAAGTGAACCTGCTCAGCGCCGCCGGCATCGGCGTGAACAAGAAGCTGATCTTCTTCGGTCAACAGTTTTGGTTTCGCGGCCAATACGGGCAAGTGCTGTCGAACCAGAAGGTCGGCGTGTACCTGGACATCCAGAACAGCGAGCAGAACCGCTTAGGTATGCCCCTGCCCAAAGGCACGCTGCGCGTTTACAAAGCAGACAAGAGCGGCGCCAAGCAATTCGTCGGCGAAGATGCCATCGATCACACGCCGCGCGACGAAAAGCTGCGCGTCAAAATGGGCGAAGCCTTCGATCTGGTCGGCGATCGCAAGCAAACCGAGTGGCGCACGCTGGGCAACTGCAGCGCGGAGAGCGCCTGGGAAATCGAGCTTCGGAACCACAAGGACACGCCAGTCGAAGTCGAAGATTACGAGCCCGTCGGCGGTGATTGGACGATCGTCTCCTCGAGCCAAGCTGCGGAAAAGAAGGACGCGAACACCTTCACCTTCACGGTCAAGATCCCCGCGCGCGGCAGCAGCAAAGTGACCTACAAAGTGCGGGTCAAATGGTGCTGAGCGCGTGAGCGTGCCCTAGTACTACTCATTCACTTTCCAGGGAGAGCAAGTTCGCTCGTCTGAAAGAGGGAGGCCCGTCGTTGCACAGAGAGAATGCTGTGTACGCACAGTATCTTTTTCGACGAGCGGCTCGCCTCGCTGCACAGAGAGAATGCTGTGTACGCACAGTATCTTTTTCGACGAGCGGTGTCACTCCCTACGGCTTGTCCGTGAATCGACTAGGCCCCCTCGCCCCCTCGCCCTCGCCCGCACACAGCTGAGCTGCAAGCACACGATGGCGCAGCTGACTCTTTGGCTCCGAGAGCACTATGCTCGCTCCCTGAATTTCAACCGCCGAGCCGCAGAGAGCTCAGAGATCTGAGAAAGAGGGATTGGGGGTTTCGCGGAGCGCGGCGGGGCGCGGCAGGGAAAATCGCGAGGAACGATGCGGATCGTTGCCACAGCAAAGTTCGCAAACTTCGCATTTGCTAGGGCGTGGATCGTTGCCCAGCAAGGTTCGCGAACTTCGCACTTGCTAGGGCGTGGATCGTTGCCCAGCAAGGTTTGCGAACTTCGCATTTGCTAGGGTGTGGATCGCCGCGGAAAAGTAAAACCCAAAACCTCCCCTCTGATCTCTGCGACCTCTGCGGCTCTGCGGTTAGTCCCTCTCCCTCTCCCTCGTCCGCGACGCCGAAGGCTGGGGCGTGGATCGCCGCGGAAAAGTAAAACCCAAAACCTCCCCTCTGATCTCTGCGACCTCTGCGGCTCTGCGGTTAATCCCTCTCCCTCTCCCTCGTCCGCGCCGCCGAAGGCTGGGGCGTGACGAGACGTATTGACTGACCATCAAAAAATCTCTCTCGCGAGAGAGGGGGGATGAGGGACGAGAGTCGGGCACGGGCACGGGCACGGGCACGGGCACGGGGGACTTGGGGTCGGGACGGTTGTGCAATGGCGCAACAGGCTGGGGCAGCTTTGAGCTCACCTGGTGAGCGGCCTTCCGCGCTAGAGTCGGGGCCGCGATGGACCAACCAAGCATCTTGATCCGTGAGGCCACGCGAGCCGACGTGCCGCGGCTGGTCGAGTTGAACCGCATTGCCTACCCGGTGATGGCCAAAGAAGACGTGGTGTGGGGTGAGCGGCATCTCATCAGCCACCAACGGATCTTCCCGCAGGGTCAGCTGGTTGCGGAAATTGCCGGTAAGGTCGTGGGCTCGGTCGCGACGCTGGTCGTCGACCTGGGCGCAAACTCGCTCCGCCACCACACTTGGCCCGGCATCACCGACAGCGGCTATTTCACCAATCACGATGCGCGCGCCGACACGCTGTACGGCGCGGACGTGTACGTCGATCCGCAGTATCAGGGCCGGGGCGTGGGGGCGGCTTTGTACGAAGCGCGGCGCCAGCTGTGCAAGCGCCTGAACAAGCGGCGGATCTTGGCCGGCGGCAGGCTCTGGAATTACCACGAGCACGCTAGCCGGATGTCGCCCGAGGAGTACGCGCAGCGCGTGGCCGCCGGGGAGCTGCGGGACAAGGTGCTCAGCTTTCAGCTGCGCGAGGGGTTCACTCTGCGCGGCGTGATGCCGAACTACCTGAGCGACTCGCTCAGCCACAACCACGCGAGCTTGGTCGAGTGGTTGAATCCGGAGCACCGCCCCGCGAGCTCGAGTGATCGCAAGGCGCGCATCGCCTGCGTGCAGTATCAGATGCGCAAGATCTCGAGCTTCGAGGAGTTTGCCACGCAAATCAGCTACTTCGTGGGCGTCGCCGGCGAGTACCGAGCGGACTTCGTGCTCTTGCCGGAGTTCGTCTCCGCGCAGCTCTTGTCGCAAGAGCCCGCCGTGTCGGCGCTGGAGGGGATCCGTCGCCTCGCGGGCTACGAGTCGCGCTTCGTGGAGTTGATGCAGAGCCTGGCCGCGCGCTACGGGCTGACAGTGATTGCAGGCAGCCATCCCGTCGCGGAGGGCTCGAAGCTGTACAACGTGGCCTGCGTGTGTTTGCCCACGGGCGAGGTCGTGCGCCAACCGAAGCTGCACATCACCCCCAGCGAGCGGAAGTACTGGGGGATCTCGGGCGGGCACACGCTGTCGGCCATCGACACGCCCAAATGCCGGATCGGGGTGCTGATTTGTTACGACGTCGAGTTTCCCGAAGCCTCGCGCTACCTGGCAGACGACGGCGCCGAGATCGTGTTCGTGCCCTTCTGCACCGACAGCCGGCAAGCGTACCTGCGGGTTCGCTACTGTGCGCACGCGCGCGCGATCGAAAATCAAATCTACGTCGCGCTCGCGGGCACGGTCGGGAACCTGCCGTCGGTCGGGAACCTGGACGTGAACTATGGCCAAGCGGCGGTGCTCACCCCGTCCGACTTCGCGTTCGCGCGCGACGGCATCGCGGCCGAGGCCGACTCCAACGAGGAAACCGTGCTGATCTGCGATGTCGACCTGAACGCTTTGCATGGCGCTCGCGCGGGCGGCTCGGTGACGCCACGGCTCGATCGCAGGGGCGATCTGTTTCGCTTGGTCAGTCACTTGCCCGCAGACCAAGCGCCGAACGGCCCCGGTGACGGACCGCTCGGGGGCCAGCCCGGCGAGAGTTGATCAAACGCCCAAGAGTGGCTCGAGCTCGACCACGATCAGGCCGTGCTCGAGCGCGGTGTCCAGCAGCAAATCGGTGCTGCTGCTCTCGCCCGCGGGCAGCTCGACGCTGAAGCTGCCGGCCTGCGCGGACGGCTCGAGAGCGACCCCCGCGTCGCGCAGAGCCTGAGAAAAGGCTGCTATTTTCGGGCCTCTGACGGTCAGTGAGTAGCGCGCCCCGGCGGCAAAGACGGAGCTCGGAGCTCCGTGCGTGACCTGCCCGCCGCGCTGTCGCACAAATAGCTCGTCACACGTATCGAGCAAGCTGCGCTCCGGGCTGGGCGAGCTCGGCAGCGCGCAAGACAACAGGACTCGAGCGTGTGCCCCGGCTTCGCCGCACAGCCGCGCGACGTAAGCCGCAGAGGGCGCGTCCAAGCCGCGCAGCGGCGCTTCCAGGCAGACCACAGCCGGTGCGGTCAGCGTCGACAGCGCGATGCCCAGGGCGCGCCGCTGATAGAGCGCGAGCTGTGACAGCTTGCGCTTGGCGAGCTCGGCGAGCCCGTAGCGGTCGAGCGCGCGCTGCGCGTCGTGCACGGCGCGGCTTTTCGAACCGTGACTCAGGCGCGCCGCGTGCCGCAAGTATTCGCTCACCGTAAACGATGCGGGGAGCTCCGGGTCACACGCGGCAAAACCCAAAACTCCCCGAGAAATGGCCGAATCCAGCTCACAGCCCAGGATCCGTGCGCTGCCGCTTTTGGCCTGTGCCAGGCCGGTCAAGAGCTGCAATAGCGGCTCCCAATCGCCGACCAAGGCGAGCCGTCGCGCATCCGAACGCAGGCTGAGCGGTGTGGCCCAGGCCGTGCCCGCCGAGCGCAGCGCGAAATGCTGGAGCTCGAGCGTGGGCGCGGCGCCGTCCAAAATCGCCGCCGGTGCGCTCATGGCATCACGGCTCGATCGCCGTCATTTCCATCAGCGCCAGCGGCTTGTCGCCCGCATGGGCGACGAACGGTGCGAGCGCGCGCACCAGATCGAAGAACTGTGAAGGCAACAGCGCGGCCGCCGCGGGCGGATCTTCTTTGATGCCTTCGATGCCGAGGATGCGGCCGAGCAAGGTGGTATCCGGTGGCGGTAGCTCGACGATCGGGCCGTGCTCGGAGACATTCCCGAGCTTTCTGGCCAGCGCCAGCGCCTGCCGCAAACCGCCCAATTCATCGACCAATTTGCGATCGAACGCTTGCTGGCCGGTCCACACGCGGCCCTGGCCGATGGCGTCGACCTGAGCTTTGCTCAGCTTCCGACCGCTCGCCACGCGAGTCAGGAACACGTCGTAGAACTGCGCCACCTTGCGCTGCAGCTCCGTGCGCTCCTCGGCCGTGAAGGGGCGGAAGATCGATTCGGCGTCCGCGCGCGGTGTGGTTTTGTACACCTCTACGCTGACGCCGATGCGTCGCATCAGCTCGGCCACGTCGGCCTTGCCGTAGAAGATGCCGATGCTGCCGGTGATGCTGAGCGGGTTGGCGAACACGCGCGTGCCGGGTGCAGAGATGTAGTAGCCACCGCTGGCGGCCGCGCTGCCCATGCTCACGATCACCGGCTTGATCTTGGTGGTGAGTTGGATCTCGCGGTAGATCACGTCGGCCGCCATGGCCGAGCCGCCGCCCGTCTCGACGCGCAGGACCACCGCGCCGACCTTGGGGTTTTCTCGCGCTTTCTTCAGACTTTCCGCGATCGTGTAGGAACCGACCAAGCGCATGCCCAAGAGCGGAATGGTCTGACTGCGGCCGTCCACCATGTCGCCGTCGACGTAGATGATGGCGACGCCCGCGTCGTCCCCGAAGAACTCCGGCGCGCGTGGGGCGCGTCGGTCGTCGATCAAGCGCACCGGGGCACCGACCAGGGCGCTTACCTCGTCCTGGAGCTGATCGTCGAACGCGAAGCCGTCGACCAAGCCGGCGAACTTCGCCTCCGAGGCGACGAACGGTCCCTTGGCAATGCGCTTGCGCAGCTCGGCCGCGTCGATGTGACGTCCGGTGGCGACGTCGAGGGTGAAGTTCTTCTCCACCTGTTGCAGCAAATCGATGTGGTCCGCGCGTGCGACGTCGCTCGCGCCGTCACGCATGAACGATTCGGGCGCGCTCTTGTGATCGCCAATGCGCACGAAATCAGCCCTGATGCCCAGCTTTTCCAGCAGGCCACCGAAATACATGAAGCGTGACTTCAAGCCCGCGAACCGCAGCCCGCCGGCAGGATTCAGCAAAATCCGGTCGGCTGCGGAACACACGTAGAGCGACGAGCCGTCGCCGTCTTCCAGGTGACACAGCACGCGCTTGCCCGCTTGACGCAAGTGGAAGAGGGCGTCGCGCAGCTCTTGCGCGTGGGCCATGGAGCTCGAAGGCGCGCTGCGCAGCTCGAGCACCACGGCAGCCACCGTGGGCTCGTGATCGGCGATGTCCCACAGCTTGCGCAAGAGCGCGGTATGACCGCGCACGTTCGGCGTGTCTTCGATGCGCAGGCGCAGCGCGTAGCTCGGTGCCTCGGCCGCTGCGGCCTCGCGGAAGCTCTTGGCCGCGACTTCGAAGCCGAGATTCTGCTGCGCCTTGTTCTGCGCTTCGGAGCCGAGCCCATCGCCGAACAAGCTACCGCCGGCCAATTCGCCCGAGCCGGAGGCGCCGTTGAAGTTGAAGGCGAACGAAGCCGACGCCAGCCATTGTCGCTGCCCCGCGTCGTCGCCCGGATCGGAATAGGCGAAGTCCCCGCGCAGCCGGCCGAGCTGGGGCACGTCCACGCCCAAGGTCACTTTCGGCACCCAGTAGTCGTCGCGATGCTCCACGTATTGCCCTTCGAGCCCAATTTCCAGGACCCGACTGCGCAGCGGACGCACCGCGACCGCGAAGTTGTAGGAGCGATCGACGTACCCGCCAGCGTTCGTGGTGGGCGCGTTCAGGTTGTGACCCACGACCGCGAAGCCAAAGTAATCACTCGGTCGCGAGGTCGCGCCCAAAGACCAGGACGAGAGACTGTGCGCGGCCGCCTGATTCGAATAGGAGTGCTGGTACGAAAAGCCGAGCGAGAAGGCATTGCTGGGTCGAAATGCCAGGCCCCAGGTCAGCCACTGGTAGTTGGCGCTCGAGGTGCCGAACAGCTGCTCGGCCGCGGCGTTCGGTGGAGCTACCAGGTCGAGCCGGAGACCAGTCGCGAGCGACAGGAACGGGATGGGGAAGGCCAGGGCAAAAGCGTGTCCCTGATAGGTGGCGGTCGAGCCCTCGTTCATGAACAGGCCCGTCCAACGCAGCTCCGCGCCCGGCATGAAGCCGAGGTTCGCTGGGTTTACGACCAAGGACGTCGAGTCATCGTCGCTCACCGCGCTGCGCCCGAGCGCCGGTAAGCGCGTGGGCTGATCTTTCGGAAATTGCGCGCTCGCGCGACGCGCGGAGAGCAAGCCCGAGCAGAGCAAGAGCGCGCCGGTCGCGACCCGCGAAAGCCGGCGATTGCCGAGCCGCATCAGAGGATGCCTCGCGCCTTCGCCACGGCAGTGATCTCCGGCTCTCGCAGCGCGAGCTCATCGTTGTCTTTCACCGGCAAGAAGCGCGAGACCGTGCCGGTTCGCGGCAGGTGCAAATACGCAGTCGGCAAGTGACTCGTGACCTCGTTGACCAGGCGTTCGAACTGCACCACGGGTTGATCCTCGACCTTTTTGTGTACGGTGAAGTAGGTCCACTTCATGTCGAGCTCGAGGATGGCCTTGGCATCGAAGTAAAATACGTTGGTCGCGAACACGCGCACGACCTTCGGATCGAAGCTGGGCGGGATGCGAAACTCTTCCAAAATGCACAGCGTGTCGTCGACGTAGGCGGGGATGCCCCCGCGATCGCTGGGCAGCTTGTCCACGACCTCGGCGGTGACGGCTTTGCCGTGCGCGAGGTGAAAGCCGATGATCGCTTCATCGAGCGTGCCGCCCATGTTGTCGATGTTGGTGATCATGACCGCCTTGCCACCGCGCTTCACGAACGCCTCGAGCAGCCCGCTCTCGCGCAGCGCATCCGGCAGATCACCGTGGCCCGGCGCGTGCTCGCTCGGTTGCCCTTTTCCATCGAAGAAAACCTGGCCTGATGGTGTCACGCGCAGGGACAAGTGCTGGCTGAAGGTGGCAATGTTCTGCCCGTCCAGGTCGTCGCCGAGCGCAGCTCGGATGCCGGCGTCGGTGGAGTGGCTGGTCATCAACCACAGCGGCGGCACAGCGCCATAGCGGCGCTCGATCGCGCGCATCTCGGCGCGCCGCAGATCGAGAAAGCTCTTGCCGGGGACGGCGTCGACCAAGGCCTTGATCACGCCGCCCATGCGTGTCGCCATGCCGCCTGCCAGGACCAACAGCGCGACTTGTCCTTGTCGCAACGCCTGCGCGCCGAGCTCGCTCAGGCGTATGTGCTCCGCGCTGCCGGGCGCGGGCAGCTGCTTTAGATCTTCCGGCTTCGGCGGGCTGATCTTGCCTTTGACGAAGTTGTCTTCTGCGCTCTCACTGCCCAGCCGTCCAGCGAGCTGCTTGAAGCGCTCGGGATCGAAGCGGTGGTGCGCGAGACGCGCCTGAACGTCCGAGGGGAGCTCTGCCAGTTGTCGATCGAGCGAGAGTGCCATTCTGCGCGAGGCTAGCACTGGACGGTTCCGGCGATCAGCACTCATGCAGCCCGCGCGGCGCGAAAGCGGCGCCGTGTCGCCTTCGCGCCGCTTTGGGGATGGTCCCGGGATTTTCAGGATGCTATCGTGTCAGCCAAGTGAAGAATTGGGCGCGCACATGAAGGGCATCATTCTGGCGGGTGGTAGTGGGACGCGGCTCGATCCGCTGACGCGGGTCATCTCCAAACAGCTGCTGCCCGTCTACAACAAGCCCATGATCTACTACCCGTTGTCGGTGCTGATGCTGGCCGGCATTCGGGAGGTGCTGATCATTTCCACCCCACAAGATCTGCCGCTGTTCGAGCGCTTGCTGGGCTCCGGTGAGGAGCTCGGGATGCGCTTCAGCTACGCCGTGCAGGCCGCACCCAATGGCTTGGCCGAGGCCTTCATCATCGGCCGCGCCTTCGTGGGCTCGGATCCGGTGTGCTTGATTTTGGGCGACAACATCTTTTATGGCTCGGGCCTCAAGCCCCAGCTGCAGAAAGCGCGCACCGAGCTCGGGGGCGCGACTCTGTTCGGCTACCGAGTCGACGACCCCGAGCGCTATGGCGTGGCCGAGCTCGGCGCGCACGGTGAGCTGCTCGGCATCGAAGAAAAGCCCAAGCAACCGAAGAGCCGGCTGGCGGTGACGGGCTTGTATTTTTTCGACAATCAGGTGCTCGACATCGCCAAGAATCTGAAGCCTTCGCCGCGCGGCGAGCTGGAAATCACCGACGTCAACAACGTCTACGTCCGGGCCGGCCGCGCGCGTTTGGAGATCCTCGGCCGCGGGCAAGCTTGGCTCGATACCGGCACCCAAGAGAGCTTGCTGGATGCGAGCCATTTCGTGGCCACGCTCGAGCGTCGCCAAGGCACGTCGATCGCCTGCATCGAGGAGATCGCCTATCGCATGGGCTTCATCGACGCAGCCCAGCTCGGGCGCCTCGCCGACAAATGCGGCAAGAGCCAATACGCCCAATCCATGCGGCGAGCGCTCGAAGAAGACTTCTGAGTACGGCGCGGCGCGGCGGGGCGCAGCGATGGAGCGAGCCCTGGGCTCAGCTGCGGTCCGGGACTTCCAGCAAAACGGCGCGCTTGGTGCGGCCCAGCAACCAAAAGCCGAGCCCGAGTGAGATCAGCATGGCCAGCAGCTGTCCGGCGTAGCTGATGAACGCCACAGCCGCGCCCGAGGTCCGGAGCAGCGAAAGTGGGAAGTACAGCGCCAGGCCGGAATAGGTCCCGATTTGGAAGGCGCCGAACAAGCCTGGACCGGCCGGCACGATCACCCCCAGGCCGAGCACGCCGAGCGTGACGCAGGCCTGGGCGATCGAGGCGTGTATCCCGCAGGCGCGCATCAAAAGCCACTGGGCGGTGAATTGACAGAGCCAGTAGAGCAGCGTCTCGCCCAAGAAACGCAGCCGATTTTCCGGTGAGCCCAAGACGCTCAGGCCGTCGGCCAGGCGCTCGAGCGTGCCGGTCACGAAGCTCGCCAGCTTGGCCGAGATGGGGCTGAGCAGGGTCGTGGTGATTTTGTGCGCGAAACCGCGCGCGAAATAGAACAGGGTCAGCGCAAGCGCGCCGCCCGTGAACACCACCGCGGCGATGTAAATCGCGCGTGGGATAATCGAGACGGGCAGCGCGACGTCACCCAAATGGTCCGGCAAGGGCGAAATCGGCGTGGACAAGCCGAGCGCCAGAGCGGCGCTCAGCGTGAGCACCAAGCCATCGATGACACGCTCGGCGCCAGCCGCGCCAAGGGCTTGAAAGAACGTCACTTTGCCGTCGCGCGCGAGCAGGTACGGGCGCGCGGCCTCACCCATGCGCAAGGGCGCAAACATGATCGTCGCGATGCCCACCAGGCCGACAGCGACCACACGCCGTTCGGAAATGTCGGGCGCTACCGCGCGCAGCAACGGCACCCAGCGGTGCACGCGGAGATAGACGGACAGCGAGATGAACACGGCAAATGCAGCCACCGTCCAAGGTTCCACCGCCGCGAGCGCGCCCGCCGGCGGGATCAGCGGTAGCCCGCCGCGCTTGAACAGCCACACGAAGCCGAGCGCGATCACGAGCGATGCCACGATCCGGGGCGCATAGGCCCACAACGAGCGTGCCTTGGCCGACGACATCACTGCCTGTTGAGTAGTCGTCGGTTCTTCCGCGGACACGGCGCGCACGAAAGCAGTGTATTTCCGGGACGTCAAGCGCGTTCCAGCATTGCGAATGGCGTCCCGGCAACCTAAAACAGCGCGACATGGTCGCGTTGCAAGTACATGGTTCGCCTGCTCGGGAGGCGCAGCGGCAAAGTCTTGCGCCCGGCCTACTCGCGAGCTTGCTTGGGCTTGCGCTGGTGGGGCAATCGCTCACGCAGTTTCTCGCCTACGCAGGCATGCCAGCGAATCAGCGCCTGGCTTATTTCACACGCAACGAGCTGCCGCTTTCGCCACCGGCCTTGGGCTTGCCGCTGCTGACCGGCTTTCTGCCGCTGCTGATCGCGTTGCTTTTGCTGCTCATCCTGCGCAAGCGCGCCGTGCCGCTGATCGAGTCGTTCACGCGCATCGTGGCGCCCGCCGGTCTTTCCTGCGCGTTGCCTGCGCTGTTCACCTGGCAGTTCGGGCAACAACGTCCGATCGCGTTCCTGATTTTATTGGCCGTCTTCGGCCTCGCCTTGGAGCGACTGCTCAGGCTCAGCGCTGCCGAAGTGCTGAGCCTGGTCGACGCGCCACGCTACAGCGACGCGCGTGCCTTCTGGGCGCGGCTGGGCGCGCGGGTCACGCGCAAGGCAGCGCCACTGGTCGTGCTGCTTTCAGCCGTCGGCTATGCCGCATACACGGCGTTTTTCACGATTCGCCGTCACCACCTGATCCAGAGTAGCGCCTTCGATCTCGGGATCTTCGACAACTTGATGTACAACACCCTCAAGGGGCGTTTCTTCGAGTCACCGGTGATGTTCGGCCCGGGGCATCACAACTCGATCTCGACCCACGCCGAGTACTTGATGGTGCTGCTGGCGCCGCTGTACGCGCTCGCGCCGCGCGCCGAGACGGTGCTGGTGATTCAAGCCGTGTTCTTGGGGGCAGGGGCGATCCCGCTCTACCTGTTCGCGCGCAAGATGCTGAGCGCCTGGCCGTCAGTGGTGTTGGTGCTCGGCTACGTGCTGTGCGCGCCCCTGCACGGCGCGCAATTTTACGATTTCCACTGGCTGACGCTGTGCCCGTTTTTCTACTTCTGGTTGTTCTACGCGATCGCCGCGCGGAAGACCTGGCTGTGCGTGCTGATGACGCTGCTGCTGTTCGCGCTGCGCGAGGACATCGCCGTCGGTTTGGCCTGTCTGGGTGCGTTTCTATTCATCACGGGTATTCGCGTTCGCTTCGGCATCAGGCTGGCTGCGGTGTCGGTCGTTTGGTTCGTGATCAACAAGTTCGCGATCATGCCCTGGGCCGGGCCGTGGTGGTTCGACTCGATCTACAGCGAGCTGTTTGCCGACGGCAAACCCGGCTACGGCAACGTGGTCAAGACGCTGATCTCCAATCCCTTCTACGCCTCGTCCACCTTCGTGCGTGGGCCGAAGCTCGCGTACGCGTTGCACATGCTCGCGCCGCTGGTGTTTTTGCCGGTGCGGCGGCTGGCTTTCTGGTTGCTCTTGCTGCCCGGCGGCGCGTTCACCTTGATGACGACCGGCTATTGGCCGACGCTGGCGATCTCGTTTCAGTACACGACGCACTGGATCCCGTTCCTGTTCGCCTGCGCCGCCATGTGCCTGTACTGCATTCGCTCGGGAACCGAGGGCCAAGTACGGACCACCGCCGTGCTCGGGGCGATGCTGGTAGTGATGCTCAGCCACAGCTACAACTTCGGTGCCATGCTGCAGCGGGAGAGCTTCGTGGGCGGGTTTGGTCGGGTCGCCTTCGAGATGTCCGAGAGCGCTCGCGAGCGCTACCAAGACCTACGCTCGGTTGCCGACAAAATCCCGGTCGAGGCCAGCGTGGTCACTACCGAAAGCCTGAATCCGCACGTCTCCTCTCGTAAAGAAGCTTACGTTTTTCGCTACGACACCGGCCCGGTCGACTTCGTCTTTTTGAGCGATAATGAGATGAGCAACGACCTCAGGAACGGCCTGCGCGACAAATTCCGTAAGACTCCGTACGGGCTATTCGCCAAGGGAAAGCGGGAGTTCTACCTGTTCAAGCGCGGCTATCAATCGCCGGGCACGGCCGAGGCCCTGCGACATTTGGGCATTTAGTCGCGGCAGGCCGCTTTCGCAGGCACTGCCGTTCACTGTATAAACTCCCTCACCATGCCGCGGCCCACCCTGACTGTCGTCATCCCGATCTTCAACGAAGAGGAGGTCATTCCCGAGCTGGCTCGGCGACTGCGCGAGGTGATCCAGGTTTGGAATTCCCAAATCGATTCCTGGGAGGTGGTGTTCGTCAACGACGGCTCCAAGGACAAGTCCCTCGAGCAGTTGAGGATGCTGGCGACCAGCGATCCGCGCTTCAAGGTCATTTCGTTCTCGCGCAACTTCGGTCACCAGATGGCGATCACTGCCGGCCTCGATCGCGCCCAGGGCGAAGCGGTCGTGATCATGGACGCCGATCTGCAAGATCCACCAGAGGTCGTGAGCGAGATGATCACGCGTTGGCGTGAAGGTTTCGACGTGGTGTACGGCGTGCGTACGAAGCGTGTCGGAGAGACACTGTTCAAGCGCGTCTCGGCTGCGGCCTTCTACCGCTTGCTGCGCTCCATGTTGGGAGGGGTTTCGATTCCTGCCGACGCCGGCGATTTCCGGCTGATTGGACGCCCGGTGGTGCTCGCGATGCGCGCCCTGCGCGAACGGCACCGTTTCGTACGCGGCATGGTGGCCTGGGTCGGCTTCCGTCAAACCGCGGTGTATTACGCGCGCCCAGCGCGTTTTGCCGGCGAAACCAAATATCCAATCAAGAAGATGGTGCGCTTCGCCATCGACGGCATTGCATCATTTTCGGTCGTGCCGCTGCGCTTCGCCACCTGGCTCGGTGCGCTGGCCGGGATCGCTGCCGCGTTGACCGCGGCTTGGGCGACGTACCAACGGTTCTTCGGCACGGGCGTCGTGCCCGGGTGGACGACCATCATGATCGCCGTAGCACTGGGCTCGTCGGCACAGTTGCTGATGACCGGCGTGCTCGGTGAATACGTGGGTCGCATCTACGAAGAGATCAAACGGCGACCGCTGTACGTCACCCAAGAGGAAATCAATCTGAGCTCGTCCGAAAGCGACACTCCGGCGGACTGAGCCAACGAAACATGTCGAATCAGCACTTGCAGGATGACCCGAGCGATCTGCCGCGCTTGGCGTTGGCCTTGACGACGCTTTCTTTGGTCGGCTTCTCCCTGGTGCTGACTTGCCAGATGGTTTGGCTGAACGTGACGCAGCGCAGCGAGTTCGTCGTGCGCAATGCCCTGGGGGAGGGCGGACGGCTGGTGCTGTTATTGTCTTTGGGCGCGGGGCTCGCGCTGCCCGCAGCCTTCGGCATGCTGCTGGTCTTGCGCAAGCGCGAGGCCACGGCGACCGTGATCTTGGACCGCCTGGCCACGCGCCTCGCGCCGTTGGCCGCGCTGTTCGTGCTGCCCGGCCTGTTTCTGAGTCAGATCGCCCGCGACAAGCCGCTTTATTATCTGATTGCGCTGTCGGCGTTCGGGCTGATCTTCAGTGCGCTTTTGGCGCGCGCCTTCAGCCTCGGCGTCAGCAGCAAGAGCGCGGCGTCCCTACTGCGCTTGCGTCGGCATTCGCTCGTGCAAGCGTTGCTGGGCGCCCCGCGCGGCGGGCCGCTGTGCTTGCTGCTCCTGCTTTCGGGGCTGTGCGCGTTCTTGCTCGCCAACTACGGCGTCGCCCACCATCGGCTGATCCAAGACACGCCCGAATATCTCGGCGTTCCCGAGAATGTGTTGTCGAACATTCGGCACGGTCGCTTCTTCAAGACGCCCGTGCTGTTCGGAGCGACGGCGGCCGGGAGCTACCTGACCGTGCACGCGGAGTATGCTTCGCTGCTATTCGCCCCGCTGTATGGGCTCCGTCCCAGTGCCGAGACGCTGCTCTGGCTACAAGCGGCGATCGTCGTCTTGTCCGCTGTCCCGCTGTACCTGCTCGCCGCTCACAAGTTTGGCCGCGCGTTGGCAGTGTGGGTCGGCGGGGCCTACTTGCTCACGGCTCCGTTGCACGGCGCGCTGGTGGCGGGCTTCAGTTGGTTGCACGCGGTGACTCTGTTTTCGTTCACGCTCTACTATGCAGTCGAGAGTGGTCGGCGTTGGCTAATCGGGCTCTCACTCTTGCTCTTGCTCTCGATCTCCGAAGTCGGGCCGCTGAACGTGTTCGGCTATGGCCTGATGTTGCTGGCCACGCGCAAGCGCTTGGGTCTCGCGTTGAGCTTGCTCGCGCTGCCGGTGATCGCCTTCAATTTTTGGCTTTCGGTACGCGGCGGAAGCTTCGGGCACACCCCGGAACTGCTTTCGACGCTGGCTGCGCTTTGGAAAAATCCCGCCTACGTGGTTTGGGATCTGGCGCGCTTCAGCAAGCTCACGCCCATCTTCCACGCGCTGGCACCGCTCTGCCTGCTACCGGTGGTCGAGCTCGCTTGCTGGCCGCTGCTGCTGCCGGGCCTGCTGTTCACCTGCGCGAGCACGGCGTTTTGGCCCAATACCAGCGAGGGGCTAGCGGCATCGTTGGTTTGGCTGCCGGGCTCCTTCTTGGCCCTGTTGCTCGTGCTCGAGAAGCGATACGCACGCGCTTCGGGTCGCGCGCCGCTGATCGCGGCCGTCCTAGCGCTGAGCGTGACGGTGCTCAGTCACAGCTACAACTACGGCGCCTTGCTGCGCGAAGGCAGCTTCGGCGGCATCCCTGCGGAAAACGTGCGAGGCACCCCCTGGGCGCAGTCGCGCTACCACGCGCTGCTCGAGGCCCTGCGGCCGATCCCGCCCCAAGCCGCCGTCGCTGCCACCAGCTATCTGGTCTCGTTCGTGTCCAATCGCGCGGAGGCCTGTGACTTGGCCCGCCCCTGCGGTCAGCCGGATTACCTGCTGCTGAGCTCGCGCGAAACGGGCGCGGTTCGAGCGCAGTTGAGCCGGCTCTTTGCGAGTCAGCAATATCGGCTCGTGCTAAGCACTTTTCAGGAATTTTACCTGTTTCAGCGCGGCCCGGAGACTCCGGAAACGCGCGCCGCGATCAGCCATTTGGGGGTTGCGGCTCCCTGAGCGCCCAGCCGATGTCTTTTCTGTCGTGTGTCACAGCCAATGACGAGTGAGCCAGAGCGCACGGTAGCGAGGCGGAATCCACACACGAACAAGTGGTGGCAAAAGCTGCGCTCGCTTTCGATGCTCGATCTGGTCTGGGTCGTGTGCGTCCTGGTTTTGTGTTGGGTCGCGCAAGATCAAATCCAACGCACGCTGGAGTTTTGCGTCGACGACGCCTACATCACCTTCTCGTTCTCCAAGAACTTGGGCACGGGGCACGGCCCGGTCTTCAGCCACGGCCTCCGGGTAGAGGGCTACTCCAATTTCTTGTGGATGGTGGTGGTCGCTGTCCGCTACCTATTTGCCAAGACCGGGGACCCGCTGCCCTTCGCGCAGTACGTCGCCCTGGCTTGTCTGTTCGGCATCATCGTGGGCGCCTATCGCATGACCCGTCGCCATGCGGGGCGGTTCGCCGCCTTGGCGACCACGCTGCTGCTCGTGTGCTGCTCGGATCTGTTCCGCGCCGCGGCTTCCGGCTTGGAGACCGTGCCTTTTGCGGCGGCCATCCTGCTCGGTTGGTCGGTGTACTTCCGGGAGTCGCCCACCGAGCGGCGCTGGTCGTTGCTTTCGTTCCTGCCCGCCGCGTTGATGCGCATCGACGGCTTCGTGCCCATGCTGGTGGTGTTCGGGGTCGAGCTGCTCGGTTCTGTCGGTCAGCGCCGCTTTTCGCTGAAGGCGTTCTTGCGCTGGGCGCTGCCGGCGTTCGCGCTGTGGGGCATCTACTTCTACTGGCGCTACTCGTACTACGGCTTGCCGCTACCCACGACTTACTATGCCAAGAGCGTCGTCTCGCTCGGCGATCCAGACCGAGGCTTTCGCCAGGCCTACGATTTCGTTCGAGACTACGGAGCGCTTGCGCTCTTGCCCCTGGCCGTCTTGCCGGTCGTCAGCGGACCGCGACGCGAAGCGCTGGGCCTGAGCTTGGCG
>Ga0070672_100000358_pt1 | contig 26306 bp, 21 predicted proteins | sample KBSM13metaG_FD_66151 | JGI IMG/M metagenome (GOLD analysis project Ga0070672, IMG submission 66151) | Miscanthus rhizosphere microbial communities from Kellogg Biological Station, Michigan, USA - KBS M1-3 metaG | ecosystem: Host-associated > Plants > Roots > Rhizosphere > Soil ... | reverse complement strand
GGCCGACACCCCGAACGCCGTGTGGGCGAGCTTTCCTGCTTCGCGCGCGAGCTTGCCGCTGAATTCGAGTCTGTCCACCGCGCGGGAGCGTAGCACGGCTGCCGACCGTCGGAAAATTGTTCGCGGCCCCCATTCCTTTGCTACATTCCGGCATCCCGGGTCGAAGATCGCAGCCGACGCGGGATGTCCTTCCGCCGTGACGAGCCACGGGCCATCCGAAGCCTTGCCTACGTCTAACGGTTCACGCGACGGAGCCGCGCCCGCCTTCATCCGGGCTCAGTCGATTTACTGCAATCTCAATCGGGGGTTCTCCATGCTGTTACGCCTTTCCAGCGCCGCAACCTTGTCGCTGCTCGTCTCCATGTCCGCCGGTGCGGCACCACCCGGCGCCGCGCTGACGTGCGCGGACGTTCTCAAGAAGATCGGCAAGGATCTGGCCGACGTCACGTGCTTCGAAAGCACCGACCTCACAACGACCAATCCGCTCACCACGCCCACCAACAATTCGGTCGCAGGGTTGCCCGCCTTCGCTTTCACTCCACAGACGGACCGCGGCGTGATCGCGCCCAGCGCCGCCAAGCGTCCTCCGATCACGAAGGTCGTTCCCGGCGTGCAGATCAACGCGCGTATCGCCTCCGATCCGACGCGCCAGGCGCGCTTCCTCCTGCGGCTGCCGACCGACTGGAACGGCCGGTTGGTGGTCGCCGGCGCTTCGGGCACGCGCAGCGAATTCAACGGCGATTTCGCATGGAGCGATTACGTCGTGCAGAAGGGTTACGCTTACGCGTCGCAGAACAAGGGCACGCTCAATTTCCAGTTCACCACAGCGACCGATCCGCTGGGCTGCCGGCTCAACCCATCCAGTTCGCTCTACGTGAATTTCTACGACCTCGCGCCCGGACAGGAATTCACCCGCTGGGCCGAGTACATGGTCAAAGGGGGAGAGCTCGCCCAGGAAGGCGTCAAGTCGGCGTACGGCAAGCCGGCCAAGTACACCTATGCAGTCGGCACATCTAATGGCGGCTACCAGGTGCGCCGCGCACTCGAGCTGGCCCCGAAAGTATTCGACGGCGGCGTCGACTGGGAAGGCACCGACGTCAGCGAGGAAGCTCCGAACCTGCTGACCGATCTGCCGGCTGCCGTTCTCAACTGGCCCGACTACAGCGTGACGTTCGACGCCAACAGCACGGCGGCGAAGAACATCATGGCCGCGGGCTATCCGCCCGACATCGTGCTGCCGGCGATCCCCACGCCCCCCTCGGGCGTTACATTTTCGTCGCGCTCCTTTTGGGGGAACTACTCGAACTCGTATTGGGAGGTCACGGAGTGCCAATGGCAGAAGCGACTCGATCCCGCCTACAACACCTACGTGAGCGGAATGGGAACGTACAACTACACGCAACGCCGCTCATTCTCGGATGTCGGCGCCAACATGGGTGATTTCGCGACGACGGGCGACGTCAAGCAGCCGCTCATCACGGTCGCCGGGACGATGGACGGGCTGTTGCCGATCGATCACCATGCGCGCGCCTATGCGCGCAAGGTCGAGGCAGCGCGCGCCGACGCGAACCACGGCGAGGCGAGCAAGGACGAGAAGGAACGCCCGTACCGCCTGTATGAAGTCCAGAACGGCAACCACATCGACACCTATCAGGACGGGTTCCCGCAGCTCGAGCTCATCATGCCGCATGCGCAGAAGGCGTTCGACCTCCTCGTCCAGCAGGTGGAGGACAAGGTCGCGTTGCCGCCGAGCCAATGCATCCCGCGTGGCGGCGCCATCGCCGGCGCGCCGGCGCAATCCGGCCACTGCGCACAGCCGTTCGTGCCCTGACGCAGCGATCCCTCGCGAGCAGCCGTCGCGAGCCGCAAAAGAGCCCCGCCTCGGCGGGGCTTTTTCATGGGCGCCGTCCGCGCTTGCTAGTTAACCGCGAAGCAGTACAGGAAGCCGTTGCCCCCGGTGCTCTTCAAGTCGTCCTGGCTGCAGCCGCCGCCCGGACCGCGCGACGGGTGCGACGAGTTCCACGATTTTGCAGGCGCGCTATCGTCGAGCCCCGTCCGATCCGCGTGGCCGACCATCGCCGAGCCGGCGCCGCTCTTCGTCCAGTTGCCGCACGTCATGTCCGGCGTATCCGGGAACTTGCTGCCGTCCGATTGGGAGCCTGTGAGGATGTCGTGCATGTTCGGTGTGTCGCCGCGCCCGTTGACCACGGCGCCTTTCTCCGTCAGCGCCGTCTGCTTGTTGAGGTTGTTGCTCGGCCCGTGCAGGTCGGCAACGTCCTTCGCGATGACGGCGCCTTTCGCATTGGTCCACGGTCCCTTGCCGATACGGTCGCGTGCGTTGACCGCGTCCGGTCCCTGGGTGCTCAAGTAGGCGCGCCACGTCTTGCCGCCCGCGCCCGCGGCCTGCGCGAGCGACTGGCAAATCTTGTCGGCGCCTTCGAGGCCACCGAGATCGGCGCCCTTGCCCGAACCGGCGCTGGTGACGAAGAAAGTCATATTTGAAGACTGCGCCTGGACGGCGCCGGCGGCGCAGAGGGCGGCAACCGTCGCCGCCGCGACCATGCAAATGCGATGGGTCTTGTTCACTGTCGAATTCTCCTTGGTGATGGTGTCCGGCGAGGCTCGCTCGTCGCACGCCGCAGGCTAACATCGGCGGCGCGTCGTTTCATCCTCTGGCCGTATCCGGCTGCTGTCCCGAACGGCTCGACGCAGGCTCGATGGGCAGTGCGAGCCCTGGAATCGCTTCGACGATCGCGGCAAGCGCTGCCGATCGGGGAAAGCCGTGGCGGCTCGCGAGCACGATGCGGCGCGAAGGAACCGGCTCCGTGAAGTCGATCGCCTTGACGAGCGGCATCGAATACTTCGGCGTCAATGCGGTGGCTGGAAGGACCGAGATGCCCATGCCGGACGTGACCATGTTGCGGATCGTCTCGAGGGAATTGCCTTCCTTGCCCTGCATCGGCGGGCGGACGAACTCGTGACAGGCGTCCAGCACCTGGTCCCGAAAGCAGTGTCCGACGTTCAGCAGTAAAAGATTCTCCTCGGCAAGGTCTTCGGGCTGGATCGTACGCCGCCGTGCCCACCGATGCTTCGCAGGGACGATCACGCGAAACTTCTCGCTGTAAAGCTCGGTCACATCGATGCCGGGAGCTTCGAAGGGAAGTGCGACGATCGCCGCATCAATCGCGCCCGAGCGCAGCATCCCGTCGAGGTTCGCTGTCAGGTTTTCCTCGATGTCTAGCGGCATCTTCGGCGCCGATCGGGTCAAGGCGGTGACCAGCTCCGGTAAAAGGTACGGCGCGACGGTATGGATGATGCCGAGCTTGAGCGGCCCTTCGAGCGGATTGCGGCCCTGCAGCGCAACGGCTTTCACGCGCGCCGCCTCGTCCAGCGCCCGGCGTGCTTGCGCGACGATCTCCTCGCCGATCGGCGTGACGAGGACCTCGCCCTTCCCTCGCTCGAAGATGAGAGCGCCGAGCTCGTCCTCCAGGTTCTTGACCGCCGCCGAGAGGCTCGGCTGGCTCACGAAGCAACGCTCAGCGGCGCGGCCGAAGTGACGCTCGGTCGCGACCGCCACCACGTAGCGGAGCTCGGTGAGGGTCATCATAGGCTCGCTGTGTGGGTGACCGCTTCGAACCGTCCGCAAGAAGTACCGGAAACGAGCGATAGGATTCTCCTATCGAATTGATTCTAACAAAGTATTGGCCCGGCGATTGCGTCGCCCCCATCATTCGACCAACGGATTTCCAAATGAGTGAATCGACCCCATCCTTAGGGAGCGATCACGTCTCTACCAACCGAAAGGAGCTTGCCATGCTACCGAACCACGAAGGCCGCCGTGTGCCCGACGTCACGTTTCGCATCCGCGAGAGCAACGAATGGAAGACCGTCACGACGCACGACCTTTTCGACGGCAAGACGGTCGCCGTCTTTTCGCTGCCGGGCGCGTTCACGCCCACGTGCTCATCGACGCACCTGCCGAGGTTCAACGAGCTCGCCCCGGCTTTCTTTGCGAACGGGGTCGATTCGATCCTATGCATCTCGGTCAACGACCCGTTCGTGATAAACGAATGGGCGAAGGACCAGGAATGCGCCAACGTCACCGTGATTCCCGACGGCAACGGCGAGTTCACCGCGGGCATGGGGATGCTCGTCGACAAGACCGACCTGGGCTTCGGCAAGCGCTCATGGCGGTATTCGATGCTCGTCAAGGACGGCGTCGTGGAGAAGATGTTCGTCGAGCCGCAGGAGCCCGGCGACCCGTTCAAGGTGTCGGACGCCGATACGCTGCTCGCCCACATCAACCCGACCGCCAAGAAGCCCGACCAGGTCGCGATCCTGACGCGCGAAGGCTGCGGCTTCTGCGCGAAGGCGAAGGACTTGCTCACAAAGCTCGGATACGACTATGCCGAAGTGCCACTGCCGCACAAAGTGCGCACTCGCGTCGTCGGCGCGATCACGGGCGACGGCACGGTTCCGCAGGTCTTCATCAACGGCGAGCGGATCGGAGGGCTGGAAGCGCTGGAACGCTGGGCGCGCAAGGCCGCCTGATCCGTGTAATCGCACCATCACCTCGAGCGACTGAAGAGAACAATGAAACGAATCAGCGTGGATGTCGCGGTGATTGGCGCCGGCACCGCCGGCCTCGCCGCCTATCGTGCCGCCATCGCCGCGGGCAAGAGGACAGTGCTGATCGAGGGCGGCACCTATGGCACCACGTGCGCGCGCGTCGGTTGCATGCCCAGCAAGTTGCTGATCGCGGCGGCCGAGGCGGCGCACGGTGTCGAGCGTTGGCCCGAGTTCGGGCTCCGTCTCGACGGCAAACTGCAAGTCGACGGCAGGGCGGTAATGGCGCGCGTGCAGCGCGAGCGCGATCGCTTCGTCGGCTTCGTGATGGATGGCGTCAACGCAATCCCGGAAGCGGACCACGTGCGCGGACGCGCGCGCTTCGCCAACGACCGCACGCTCGCCGTCGACGGCCACACGACGATCGAGTTCGCGCGGGCGGTCATCGCCACCGGGTCGTCGCCGGCGCTGCCTTCCCTGCTGCACGCCGCCGGCGACCGCCTCATCGTCAACGACGACGTCTTCAGCTGGGCCGATCTGCCGCGCGCGGTAGCGGTCTTCGGTCCGGGCGTGATAGGGCTCGAGCTGGGGCAGGCGCTCCATCGGCTCGGCGTCGACGTCACGCTCTTCGGGCGGCTCGGCCACGTGGGGCCGTTCAGCGACCCGGCGCTCCGTACGTATGCGCGACGCACGTTCGAGCGCGAGCTCAGGCTCGAGTCGAATGCCGAGGTCCTGGCGATCGAGCGCGACGGCGAGGGCGTGCGGATCCGCTATCGCGGCAAGGACGGCGTCGAGCGCGCGCGCCATGTGGACTACGTGATCGCCGCGACCGGGCGTACGCCGAATGTGCGCGGGCTGGCGCTCGAAAGCACGTCGCTCGCGCGCGACACGCGCGGCGTGCCGCTGTTCGACCGCAACACGATGCAATGCGGCGACAGCGCCATCTTCATCGCGGGCGATGCCGGCGACGACCTGCCGCTCCTGCACGAAGCCGCCGACGAGGGCCGCATCGCCGGCGAGAACGCCGCGGGGTTTCCCGAGGTTCGCGCGGCCGCGCGGCGGACGCCGCTGGCGGTCGTGTTCTCCGACCCGCAGCTTGCCGTCGTGGGCGCGCGGTACGCCGACCTCGAGCCGGCGACGTTCGTCATCGGCGCGGTTTCGTTCGAGGACCAGGGGCGAAGCCGCGTGATGTTGCGCAACGTCGGGCTGCTGCACGTGTACGCCGACGTCGCGTCCGGGCGCCTCCTCGGCGCCGAGATGATCGGTCCCGACGCCGAGCACATCGGCCATCTGCTCGCGTGGTCGATCCAGGCGGGGCTCACGGTCGAAAGCGCGCTCGCCATGCCGTTCTATCACCCGGTGGTCGAGGAAGGCCTGCGCACCGCGTTGCGCGATGCGGCAGCGCAGTTGCGTCGGTTCCGTACTCAGTCGCCTCAGTTAGCAGCGGCGTCGCGTGTCGCACGCGCGGCCTAGAAGCCTTTAGCGGCCGGAGACCGTCTCCAGAGATGACGAGCGCCGCGCAAAATCGGCGGCCTGGTCGTCGCCGATCTTGCCGACCGCGAAATACATCGCTTCCGGATGGGCGATGTAGAAGCCGGAGACAGCCGCCGCCGGAAGCATCGCAAAATTTTCCGTGAGCGACATCCCGATCTCCGATGCGCGGAGCAGCCCGAACAGCGGCGCCTTCACCCCGTGCTCGGGGCAGGCCGGATATCCGGGCGCCGGTCGAATGCCGCGATATTCCTCTCGCACCAGTGCGCCAACGTCGAGCGATTCTTCGGGCGCGTAACCCCACAGCTCCCGGCGCACCTTGCGGTGCAGCCATTCGGCGAAGGCTTCCGCCAGGCGGTCGGCGAGCGCCTTCAGCATGATGGCGCTGTAATCGTCTTTTGCCGCCTCGAAGCGGGCCACGTGCTTCTCGATGCCGAGGCCCGTCGTCACCGCGAACGCGCCCACGTAGTCGCGGACGCCGCTCGCCTTCGGCGCCACGAAGTCCGCGAGGCAGTAATTCGGCTTGCCGGGCGGCCGCTCATTCTGCTGGCGCAGGTTGTGCCACGTCAGCACGGGGTTGTCGCGCGCTTCCGTCGCGTAGATCTCGATGTCGTCGCCGACCGAGCTCGCCGGCAGGATGGCGGCCACGCCGTTGGCAACGAGCCAGCGACCGGCGACGACAGCCTTCAGCATCGCCTGTCCTTCGGCGTACACGCTGCGCGCCGCCGCGCCGACGACCGGATCGTCGAGGATCGCGGGAAACGGACCGGACAGCTCCCACGCCTGGAAGAACGGACCCCAGTCGATCCATTGCGCGAGCTCGTTCAAGTCGACGTTGCGGAATTCGCGCCGGCCGAGCGCCATCGGCACCGGTGGGACGTAGTGCGTCCAGTCGGCCTTGAAGGCGTTGGCGCGAGCCGCCGCGAGCGTAACCAGCGCCGGTCCCTTTTTCGCCGCGTGCTGCGCACGAACCTTGACGTAATCGGCGGCGACCTCGGCAACGTAGGCGCTTCTGAGCTCTTGCGACAAGAGGTTGCTCGCCACGCCCACCGCGCGGGACGCGTCGGGCACATAGACGGTGACTCCGGAATAGTTCGGCGCGATCTTCACTGCCGTGTGGACACGCGACGTCGTGGCACCGCCGATCAAGAGCGGCTGAGTCATGCCGAGCCGCTCCATTTCGTGCGCGACGTGCGCCATCTCCTCGAGCGACGGCGTGATGAGGCCCGAAAGCCCGACGATGTCGGCGTTGTGCTCGCGCGCCGTGTCGAGAATCTTCTGCGCGGGCACCATCACGCCGAGGTCGATGACGGCGAAGTTGTTGCACTGGAGGACCACGCCGACGATGTTCTTGCCGATGTCGTGGACGTCGCCCTTGACCGTCGCCGTGACGATCGTCCCCTTGGGCTTGCCGGCCGCGCCGGACGCCGCCTTCTCCGCCTCGATGAACGGAACGAGGTGCCCGACCGCCTGCTTCATCACGCGCGCGCTCTTCACGACCTGCGGCAGGAACATCTTGCCTGCTCCGAACAGGTCGCCGACGACGTTCATCCCGTCCATCAGCGGCCCCTCGATCACCTGGATCGGCCGCGCGAACTTTTGCCGCGCCTCTTCGGTGTCCTCGATGATGTACGTCGTTATGCCGCGCACCAGCGCGTGCGAGAGCCGCGCCTCGACGGTTTCCTGCCGCCACGAAAGATCCTCGGTGACCTGCTTCCCTTGCGACTTGAACGACTCGGCGAGCGCGACCAGCCTCTCCGTCGAGTCGGGCCGCCGGTTGAGGACGACGTCCTCGACGCGCTCGCGCAGTTCCGGCGGTATCTCGTCGTAGACGCCGAGCTGCCCCGCGTTGACGATGCCCATCGTCATTCCGGCACGGATGGCGTGATACAGGAACACCGTGTGGATCGCCTCGCGCACCGGGTCGTTGCCGCGGAAGCTGAAGCTCACGTTCGACACGCCGCCCGACACCTTGGCGTGCGGCAGGTGCTGGCGAATCCAGCGCGTCGCGTTGATGAAATCGACCGCGTAGTTGTTGTGCTCCTCGATGCCGGTGGCGATCGCGAAGATGTTCGGGTCGAAGACGATGTCCTCGGGCGGGAAGCCGACTTTCTGCGTGAGCAGGTCGTACGCGCGCTGCGCAATCCCTACCTTGCGCTCGAACGTGTCCGCCTGGCCCTTCTCGTCGAACGCCATGACGACCGCCGCCGCGCCGTAGCGGCGGACGAGTGTCGCCTGGCGCAGAAACTCGGCCTCGCCTTCCTTCATCGAGATCGAGTTGACGACCGACTTGCCCTGGACGCACTTCAACCCCGCCTCGATGACGTCCCATTTGGACGAGTCGATCATCACCGGCACGCGAGCGATATCGGGCTCCGCGGCGATCAGGTTCAGGAACCTGACCATGGCCGCCTTCGAGTCGAGCATCGCCTCGTCCATGTTCACGTCGATGATCTGCGCGCCGTTCGCGACCTGCTGCCGCGCCACCTCGACGCCGCCCGTGAAATCGCCGGCAAGGATCAGCTTCGCGAACGCACGCGAGCCCGTCACATTGGTGCGCTCGCCGACGTTGACGAACAGCGAATCGACGTCGATGTTGAGCGGCTCGAGCCCGGACAGTCGCATGACGCCGGTCCGCTTCGGGGCGGAATTCATTCCCCCGCCTACGCTGCGATCGGTTCCGGTGCGGTGATCTTCCGCGGCGGAAGCTTCGCCACGGCGTCGCCGATCGCGCGAATGTGCGCGGGGGTGGTGCCGCAACAGCCGCCAACGATGTTCACGAAGCCGTTGCGTGCGAAGTCCTCGATGAGCCGGGCCGTCTGCGCCGGTGTCTCGTCGTAGCCGGTCTCCGACATCGGATTCGGCAATCCGGCGTTCGGATAGCAGGACACGTAGGTGTCGGCCACGCGGGAAAGCTCCTCGATGTACGGCCGCATCAGCGCGGCGCCCAGTGCGCAGTTGATGCCCACCGCGAGCGGCTGCACGTGCCGGACGGAGTTCCAGAACGCCTCGGTCGTCTGTCCCGAGAGCGTACGCCCCGATGCATCGGTGATCGTGCCGGAAACGACCACCGGAAAGCGCCGGCCGACGCGCTCGAAAAACGTCTCGAGCGCGAACAGCGCGGCCTTGCCGTTCAGCGTGTCGAAGACCGTCTCGACAAGAAAGAGATCGGCGCCGCCCTCGGCCAGGCTTTCGATGGCTTCGCCGTACGACGCGACGAGCTCGTCGAAGCGGACGTTGCGCGCCCCCGGGTCGTTGACGTCGGGCGAGATCGATGCCGTGCGGTTCGTCGGTCCGAGCGCGCCGGCGACGAACCGGGGTTTCGCCGGCGTACGCGCCGTCCAGGCATCGGCGCACTCGCGCGCAAGGCGCGCCGCGGCGGCGTTGAGCTTGCCCGCGCGGCCATCGAGACCGTAATCGGCTTGCGCGATCGACGTCGCATTGAACGTGTTCGTGCTGACGATGTCAGCGCCCGCTTCCAGGTAGCCATCGTGAATCGCGCGCACCACGTCGGGCTGCGTCAGCGCGAGGAGATCGTTGTCGCCCTTGACGTCATGGTCGTGGCCCGCAAGGCACTCGCCGCGGTAGCCCGCTTCGTCGAGCTTGTAGGTCTGGATCATCGTGCCCATGGCGCCGTCGAGGAGCAGAATGCGCTTCTCGAGCAGGACGCAGAGCTCGGCGGTGCGGTCGGGTTGCATGGCGGGTGACAGGAGCGAATGAACGTCGTTGATTCTAGCATCGGCGCCCCGGCGTTCCGAGCGGACGAGGTGGAACCGCTCGAGGAAGCCGGACGCATCGCCCTCGACATCGCTTGCCGTCGCGAACGTCGGGCGAAGCCTTTGCTTATAGTCTTCAGCACGTACAGCACAGGCTGACGCGACCTTGCACCCGTGCTAAATTGCGGCGCATGAAACATTTCAAACCGAAAGAGGCGCATCGCTTCCTCGCCGAAACGCCGTCGGCCGTCTTCATCGATTGCCGCAGCGAGATGGAGTTTTACTTCGTGGGGCACCCCGTCGGCGCCCACCACGTCCCGTGGAACGATGGCCCCGACTGGGAAGTCAACCCGCATTTCGTCGGGCAGGTGAAGAAAGTGGCGAGCATGAACCGCCCGATCGTGCTCATCTGCCGCAGCGGGCACCGTTCGCTCGACGCCGCTGTCGCGCTCGAGAAGGCGGGCTTCGGCGACATCTACCACGTGCAGGACGGCTTCGAGGGACCGCTCGACGAGAAGCATCACCGCGGCACGATCTCCGGGTGGCGCCACGAAGGGCTGCCTTGGGAGCAGTCCTGAAGTGCGGGCAGACGGTATTGCGCGCTGGCGGTCCCGCGTTACAGCCCGCTACAGCGCGAGCGACATGTACACCACGGCTGGATGCGGGTTGTCGTAGTACTTCGCGCATTCGCGAAATCCGAGCTTCGTGTAGAGCGCGCGGGCCTCGCCCATCGATTGCAGCGTGTCCAGCTTCAACTCGCGATAGCCGATCGCCCGCGCGTCGCCGATCACCGCTTCCGCAAGCTTGCGGCCCCATCCGCCTCCGCGGCTTTCCGCTCGCACGTAGAGACGCTTGACTTCGCCGACGCCGCCCGAGCTAACGGCAGCGCCTTCACCGCACGACTTTCCCGTAACCGCGAGCGGGCGGAGCGCGATGCAGCCGACGGCCTCGCCCGGGCCGCCCGCCAGGAGCAGCCGTCCGGCGGGCGGCGCGTAGGCGCCGGGCAACGTCGCGAGCTCGCCGTCGAAGCCCTGGAAGCAGAGGTCGATCTCGAGCGATGCGGCATATTCGACGAACAGCGTGCGTGCGAGGCCGATGTCGTTCGCTCCCGAAGCGGCGCGCAATGCGCGGGCGGAACCGCCGACGGGCATCACGTCCTCTCGCAACTGCCGACCTTCGCGTCGCTGCCTTCGAACTCTGGGGCGAGCTGCTTCACCTTCGCGATCAGGGGCGCCTGCGGATCCCGCACGACCACCGTCGTGCTCGCGATCACCTGTTGGCGTGGGCCCAGTCGCGCGTTCGTCGCACCCCGCGCGATGACCTGCGCAAGGCGAGTCTTCGCATGATCCTCGTTCGCGAAGGCCCCGAGCGACACGGCGAAGCGCTGGCTCGGCGTCTCCACCACGGCGACGTCGGTCAGGCCTTTGGCTTTGGCGTCCTCGGCGCGCCGCTCGGCGTCGGCGCGGGTTGCGACGGCCGGCAGATACACCCAGAACGAGTAGTTCGTCTCCGAGCGCCGCTGGGTCAGCAGCTTGCCGAGCTGGAACGGCTCGAGCTCGGCCAGCGCGCGTGCGCGATCGGCCTCGGACATCGGGCCCCATTCGAGACAGACGTCGGCGAGCGCCGCAACTTTCGCCGGCCCGAGCGCCGCCACCTGCTGCGGCGTCAGGAGCTTGATCTTGTCGGGCTGCACCTGCGCGGCGAGCTGATTCGACTCCCCTTCGCGCGACGCCGGGAGCCGCGTGTAGGCGAAGAACGAGAGATTCGCGAGGACGAGCAGAAGGACAAGCGTGCGCACTGGGCGATTATTCCATTTCTCCCGCGAGCGCCAGCACGCCTTCCAGCACGAGCGTATCCACGACTTCGACCGGCGGGTGGATGTGCGCTCCCAGGTCCGCCGCGGCGCCGCCCGACAGGTAGCACCGCACCTGCGCCGGGTTGGAATCGATCTGCCGGCGCATCTGCTCGATCGCGCCGCAGATGGCCTGAATCGATCCCGTATGGATCGCGTCGGTCGTGTTGTCGGGAAATGCGCTGAAGCTTCCCGGCGGGACCTTGAGGCCCGCCGTGTTCATGATGAGCGCTTCGCGCATGAGCCGCATGCCGGGAAGGATCATGCCGCCGTGAAAGACGCCGCTCTTGTCCAGCGCATCGATCGTGACAGCCGTCCCCGCATTGACGACCACGCAGGCGGGCGGGAATAGGTCGAGTGCCGTCGACCGGCGCCAGGCGGCGACGAGCGACGCCCAGCGGTCGGGGCCAAGCTGCGTGGGCTGCGCGTAGCGGTTGGTCACGCCGCACGCGGCATCGGTAGCGGTCAGCCATTGCGGCGCCAGGCGCCATCGCATGAGCTGCCCCTCGACGCGAAGGCGCGCCGCTTCACCGGCAACGTTGATTCCGAAGACGCGCGTCGGCCGCGGCAGGTCTTGCCACGCGCGAAGGGAAAGCGCGCCGATCTCGCCGTTGGGGGTGGAGCCGAGGCGCTCCCAGTCGTAGGGACCGTGGAGCCCCCATTTCATCCGGCTGTTGCCGGCATCGATGACGAGGATGCGGCTCACCGCCGTGGGCTACCCTGCGCGGCTCGGTGAACTACCCTTTGCGCTACGCGCTTCGCGGCTCATTCGCGCTCACGCGCGGCGCAGCGTGATCTCGCCGGAAAGGAAGCGCGCACGGCGCGGCCCGTCCGCCAGCACCAGTGCTCCGCTAGCGTCGACCCCCGCGACCTTGCCGGTGACGATCGCTCCATCGGGCAGCAGCAGCCGCACCGGCTTGCCCTGGTAGGCATGACGGTGCTGCCATTCGGCCGCGAACGGCGCGAATCCCTCGCGCGCGTAAAGGTCGAGCACCGCACCGAGCTCGGCGAGCAGCGCCGCAAGCAGACGGTTGCGGTCGACCGGAGGCGCACGGCGGCCGGCGATCGTCTGGAGGTCGGTGACGGGGACGGGGATGTCCTTGCGTGCCGCCGCCGGGATCCGGACGTTGAGGCCGACACCGATGACGGTGGTCGTGGGGCCGAGCGCGTCCCCGTTCAATTCGATCAGGATGCCGCCGATCTTCAAGTGCCGGTGAATGAGGTCGTTCGGCCATTTGAGCGCGACGTCCTTGAATCCCTCCGCCTCCAGCGCGCGGACGACGGCTACACCGACCGCGAGCGAGAGGCCGGCGAGAAAGCCGGCGCCCTGCTCGAACTTCCAGCCCAGCGAGAACGTGAGGCTGCCGCCGGCGATCGCCGTCCAGGCGCGTCCCCGGCGACCGCGGCCGGCCGACTGCCATTCGGCAGCAAGCGCAGCCCCATGGACGTCGCGGCGTTGCGCGCGGCGCATGAGCTCGGAGGATGTCGACTCGATCTGGTCGACCACCTCGACGGTCGTGGGGAGCGCCGTTCCCTTCGTGGCGAGCAGGTCCGCAAGATGGCCGCGGACTTTCTTCGCGTCCAGGAATTCCGGCGCCTCGAGCAGCCGGTAACCGCGTCCCTTGATCCGCTCGAGCGCGAGCCCGGCAGTTCCCGCATCTTTCAGCACTTGCGAGACCCGCGCGCGGGTCAGCCCGACCTTCGCAGCAAGGTCCTCACCGGAATGGAACTCTCCATCGGCGAGTTGGCGCAGCAGCGAGAATCCAAGAGTAGTAAGCACTTATGAACCTGAACGCGGGACAGTCCGAAATCTTACACGATGGACCCGTCGCGGGGAAACCGCTTGCTGGGAAAAGCTTCAAGGCGATTCCGGCCGCCTCGTAAGCGCCGGTACTTCTAAGTCTCCGTTCGAGGCGCGGCCGACCGGACGGCCGAGCGTACGTGGGGACGAGGGTGGTCAAGGACAAGCGGCCGCCCTGCATAAATCGCGCCTTTCAGGCTTCCGCGGTCGCTGCGAGCAGCTTCAGCACCTCCGGGTGCAGGGACCGATCGCCGCAAGCGACGACGTACCCGCCCTCCGCCGCCGAATCGCCCGTCCACGTCGTGATGACGCCACCCGCCTCGGTGATGATGGGCATTAGCGCCTGCACGTCGTAGGCGTACAGGGACGCTTCGATCACGACGTCGATCAACCCCATCGCAAGCAGGCAATAGGCGTAGCAATCGCCACCCCAGCGCGTGAGCCGCGCGCGGCTCGACACCCGGTCGAACGCGGCGCGCTCCGCCGCTTCGCGAAACATCTTCGGGTCGGTGCACGCAACGACGGCGTCGGCGACGCTTCGGCAGCGACGCGTCCGCAGACGCCGCCGCTCGCTTCCTCGGCGCCATTCGGCTCCCCCACCGGAGGTTGCCAGGAACGATTCTCCGACGTACGGCTGGTGCGCCACGCCGGCGACGACGTCCTTTCCGTCGTTAACCGCGATGAGCGTCGCCCAGTGCATCTGGCCCAGGATAAAGCTCCGCGTGCCGTCGATCGGATCGATGACCCACGTGTAGGGCGACGCGCCAGGCTGCATCCCGTGCTCCTCGCCCCGAATGCCGTGGGCGGGATGCACGCGCCCGATCTCGGCGCGAATGATCGCCTCGGCGGCATGATCGGCCACGGTAACGGGGTCGTAGCCCTTTGCGCCACCCTTGTCCTCGACGTCGAGCGCGGCGCGGAAGTGCGGGAGGATGGCCCGCCCGGCCGCTTCCGCGGTCGCCAGCGCGAACTCGAGCAGCTCGGCGTTCGTCATGCCGCGTCCGCGAGTATCTCGCGCTCCTTCGCGGCGGACAGGACGTTGCGCCAGGCCGCGGAGTTGTCCCGCTCGCGCAGCCATGCCGCCGTGTCGTCGATCGTCGCGGCGAGCGGACGAAACTTGAGGCCGCTGGCGACGGCGCGCGCGCACGGCAAATGCATGAACCCCGCCGACTCGGCGTCCGAGGCAGGTATCCATAGCGGCAACCCAGTCCACGGCGTGACGCCATGGCGCAGCAGCGTTGCGTCGTCGACCCATCGCGCGATGGTGTTCCTCCGCGCAGCGCGCGCGCTGGCGGCGAGATGGTCGACCAGCGATCCCATCGTCCACATTCCGGCCGGCGTGCACGCGTCGAACGTGCCCTCCGCTTGTTTTTCGACCATGTCGAGCATCCAGGACGCGAGATCGCGCGCGTCAATGAACTGGACGAAACGCCCCGGGGGTGCCGGCACGACGGCAAAGCCGTCTCTCGCGCCCATCAACTCGGGGGAAACGAAGCGCGCGACCCAGTATCCAAAGCGATCCGTTGGGTCGAACGGTCCCACGATGAGACCGGGCCGCACGATGAACGCACGGTTGCCGAAAATCGACCCCACCTCGCTTTCGCAGCTCGCCTTGAGGGCGCCGTAATGAGCGGGAATGTCCTCGGACGACGGGTCGTCGAGCTTCGCCACCCGCGCGGTCTCGTCGACGCCAGGGCGGCTCATGTCCGCATACACGGATACCGACGAGACGAACGTGTAGTGGCCGACGCTGTCTTCAAGCTCCGTACACGACGCGCCGACGCAGCGCGGAACGTAGCCGGACAGATCGATCGCCGCGTCCCATTCGCCGCCGGCCAGCCTCACGAGTCCTGGCGCAATGCGCGGATCGCGGTCGCCGGTGAGATGGCGCACGCGCTCGGGCGATGGCACTGGCTGCATAGTGCGCGTGAAGAGGGTCACGACGTGCCCGCGTGAGAGCGCCGCGTCGACCAGATGCCGACCGAGAAACCGCGTGCCGCCGAGGAAGAGGACCTTCATTGCGCGGGGCGCGACTGCATGCGCTCGGGAGGGCTGGTGGCCGGCTCGAGATCGGGTGCGCAGTCGCGCGTCAGCGCCGAGGAACGATCGACACGCCGGCGAGCTTCTCCTGCGCCTCGACCAGCGAGGCGACGTACTTCTCGCCCAATCCAAGCAGGTTTGCGGTGACGAGGCTCTGGTGCACGGCTTCGCCGACGATGCACGGCACGGGCAGCGATTCGGCGAGGTGCGTGTAGTAGCGAAGGTCCTTCATCGCGTTGACGAGCGTGAACTTGAGTCCGGTCAGGTCGCCGTTTCCCTCGAGCATCTTGCCCACGATCATCTGGAAGATGCCGGAGTTGACGGCGCCGGCGGAGATCACCTCGTGCAGCTTCTTGATCGAGAGCCCCGACTTCGCGGCCGCCGCGCAGGCTTCCGCGGTGGCCGTCGCGATCGCCTGCGCGATGAAGTTGTTGATGAGCTTGAGCGTATGGCCGTGACCCGGCGGGCCAGCGTGAATCACGTTCTCGCAGAACAAGCTCAGCACGGGCTTCAGCTTCGCGAACACGGCGTCCTCGGCGCCGACCATCGTGTTGAGCCGTCCCTGCTCGGCCTCGACCGGCGTGCGCGCCAGCGGCGCGTCGACGAACTCCGCACGCTTCGCGCCGAAGTCCATCCGGATCTTCGCCGTCGACGACGGCTCCGCGGTCGACGTGTCGACCACGACCAGGCCCTCGCGCGCGGCGCTCAACAGTCCGTTCATTCCGTAGACGATCTGCTCGATCTGCGGCGTGCCGGTGACGCACAGGAAGACCATGTCCGATTCGCGGGCAACGTCGGCATGCGTCTGCACTTCCTTGGCACCGGCGGCGAGCAGGTCTTCGAGTGGCTTGCGGTTGCGATGCGCGCACACCGTGAGCGGATAGCCCTTGGTGACGACGTTCTTCGCCATGCCGTGGCCCATGAGGCCGAGGCCGATGAAGCCGATGCGGGGCTTCGTTGCTGGTGGCTTCGTGTCTGCGTTCATGTTTCCCCCGAATCGAGTTGATGGTCCTGCCGCATGATAATAGGGCCAGAGTCGAATTTCGCGTTCTCTAATTCGTCTCTATCCCTATTTTCAGTCGACTGCGGGAGGCTCCTCGACGCCCTTCGCGCGGCGCCGCTCGTGCAGCGTGATCAGGAGCCCGCTGCCGGCGATTACCATCATTCCGGCGATCGTCCACGCGTCGGGAAAACTCCCGAAGATCACCCAGCCGACGATGATGGCGAACACGAGCTGCATGTACGTGTAGGGCGACAGCGCCGATGCCGGCGCCCGCTGGAACGCGAGGATGAACAGGAAATGGCCGAACGTGCCGAGCAGGCCGGCCACGGCGATGAAGGCCGCGTCGCGGAGCGGCATCGCGTATCCGATGCCGAGAAACGGCAGCAGCGCCGTCAACATCGCCGTGCCGACGAGCGCGGGATACAGCAGAAGGACGCGCGAGTCTTCCCCCGCGAGAATGCGCGTCAGGATCTGGAACGTGCCGTAAAAGACCGCGGAACCGATCGCCCAGAACGCAGCGCTCTGGAAGACCACCGAGCCCGGGCGCACGATCAGGAACATCCCGGCGATCCCCGCGAGTACCAGCGCCATGCGCGGGCGCGTAATCCGCTCGCCGAGGAAGATCATCGCGAGCACGATCACGAGGATCGGCGTGCCATAGTTGATCGCGGTCGCTTCCGCAAGCGGCAGATATTTGAGCGCGCTGAAAAAGCACAGCGACGACAACGGCAGGAGGGCGCCGCGCGCAAGCTGCATCCCGAGGCGCGGCGTGCGGAATAAGCTCGCGCCCATCCTCGGCAGCAGCCAGACGAAGATCACCAGCAGCTGGACGGTGTAGCGCGCCCACACCAGGAGCGGGATGGGATAGCGGTCCGCCAGCGCCTTCACTGTGGCGTCGAGCACGGTGAAGCACAGCGCGGCGCCGACGATGAGGCCGATCGCGGACAGCGGAACGTGCGCGTGAGTTCGCACTAGCCCGCGCCCGAATCATCGGCGCGAACGTTTCGCACGGCCTCCCCGGCCTCGACTGGAGGCGCTGCGAGCACCCGCCGGCCTAATGGATGAAGATCCAGTACACGAGCCCGAGCGCCAGCGTGTACTTGAGGGCAATCGACAGCGGCTTGTTGCGTTGCTTCAGCGTTTTGAAAAAGCCATTGACCTGCTGGCCGATCGGGTGCACGACTTTCCCGTAGAACCGGTTGAGCGCGCCGACCGGCTCGCCTTCGACGTTCTGCGTCGCGCTGACCTTGACGAAGTTCTCGATGACGTAGCGGTTGATCCGCGTCATCAGCTTGCTCTTGAGCGGCCGCTCGACGTCGCAGAACAGGATGATCCGCGTGACCTGGGTCTTGTTGTCGGCCCAGTGGATGAACGTCTCGTCGAACATCACCGCCTCGCCGTCGCGCCACGAATAGCGCTCGCCGTCGACGACGATGTAGCAGTCGTCCGAGTTGGGCGTCACCAAACCAAGGTGATAGCGGAGCGAGCCGCCGAACGGATCGCGGTGCGGATTGAGGTGCGCGCCGGGTTCGAGGATCGCGAACATCGCGGCCTTGACCGAAGGAACCTCGGCGAGCAGCGCCACCGTTTTCGGACACAGTGCCTCCGCCGACGCGAGCGGATCGCCGTACCACTTCACGTAGAAACGTTTCCAGCCGCGCTTGAAGAACGAATTGAACCCGACGTCGTTGTTCGCGAGGGCGGTGCGAATGTGTCCCTCGTCGAACAGCCGCTGCGCTTCCTCGCGCAGCACCGTCCAGTTGTCCTTCAGTGGTGCGAGATCGGGAAACTGCCGGACATCCTGGAAAGCTTTCGCCGGCACGCCCGAGAACAGGAACACGAGCGCGTTGTACGGCGCGAGCAGCGTCGAATGGTTGAACAGCTGGCGCGTAAAGCGGAAACGCTCGCGACCGCGGAAGTGGATGTACAGCGCCGACGCCAGGATGGCGTACAGCACCAGGAATTTGGGCGCGAGGAACTGGCCGAGCATGGGAAGACCGCGGCGCGGGCAAGCCGCGCATCGAAACCAATTATATCGGAGGGTTGCGAACTCGCGGCCGATGGATCGCGAGAGGACCCACGCACAACAGCGTGCTGCTCGCGCGCGCGTACCGCTTTCCGAAGGTCGCGACCTGTCACATGCCGTTCTCCCAGCCGCACTGGTGGTCGAACGATCGCGTCATCGCCCCGACGCTCGCAACCGCCCGGTTTCAGGGCTGGGTCAACGCAGTGCCGCGCATCGCATCGACGTCATTCCTCATTCCATCGACGCGAGCCGGTTGCAGCCCGCGAGGTCTCGCGATGTCGTGCGGGAGGAGCTGGACGTCGGCAGCGATTGGGGATGGAGCGGGTGAAGGGAATCGAACCCTCGTCGTAAGCTTGGGAAGCTTCTGCTCTACCATTGAGCTACACCCGCGCTGGAGCGGCAGATTGTAGCGAAGTTCGCGCTCCTCCGTCGCCCGCGTTGCGCTCGCTGCCCTCAGCGGCGGGCCATGGACGCCTTCCTGTCCGGGACGCTCCCCGTCTCACCCAGATCCCAGAAGAGTCCCGTCATGATGGCGAGCGCTTCGCGGGCGACCGGCGCCAGCAGATGCTCATCCGGCGCGTGCTGCGAGCACGCGGGGTAGGAATGGGGCACCCAGATCGTCGGCAGGCCGAGCACGTCGGAGAAGCAATCGTTCGGCAGCGAGCCGCCGAGATTCGGAAGGATCGCGGGCGGCGAGCCGGTCGTCGCCGCGACCGATGCGGCGGCCCAGTGGACCCACGGGTCGTTCGGGTCCAGGCGCGTCGCTTCCATCGGCTCCGTGTCGGCAGCGCGAATTTCGACCTTCGCGAAACCGCGCTGATCGAGATGCTTCCGTATCGCCGGAATGAACGCGCGCCAATTGCAGCCTGCGACGAAGCGCACCTGCATGTGCGCCGCGGCGCTCGGCGGAATCGCATTGACGGGCCGGTCCGGATTCCCGGTGCGAAACGCGAGCACTTCGAGCGCGTTCCAGCCGAACACGCGCTCGGCGGGCGTCAATCCCGGCTCGCCCCAGTGCGGATCGATCGCCGGCCCGCCAGCCTCTCCGGGCTCGATGGACGCGAGCGCGCGCCGCACCGACGTCGGAATCCGCGAGGCCTTGAGTTCGGCGAGGAGAATTCGTCCGCGCGCATCGACCATCGAGGCGATCGCGTTCGCCAGGACGATGCCGGGGTTGGCAAGGAGCCCGCCCCAGTTGCCCGAGTGATGCGCGCCGGCGCGGAGCTCGAGGACGAGATCGAAGTTGAACGCGCCGCGCGAGCCCAGGAAGATCGTCGGCTTGTCGGCGCGAAGGCGCGGGCCGTCGGAGGCGATCAACACGTCCGAGCGCAACGTGTTCGCCTGTCCCTGGCAGATCTGCCGCAGGCCGGGCGAGCCAACTTCCTCGCCCATCTCGAGCAGCAGCTTCGCGTTGAAGCCGAGCTTGCCGCGCGCGGCAAGCACATGCGAAAGCGCGGCGAGGTTGATGGTGTGCTGGCCTTTGTTGTCGGCGGCGCCGCGCCCATACCAGCGCGCGCCTGCGTCCGCGAGCTGCCACGGCGAGCGGCCATCGCTCCACTGCTGGTCGTAGCCGGCGACGACGTCGCCGTGGCCGTACGTCAGCATCGTCGTCAGCGCCGAAGCCTCGATGCGCTCGGCGTACAGGAATGGCGGCGCGCCGGCGACGGGGTTGTCCCAAACTTCCGTGCGAAAGCCGAGGCGCTGCGCCGCCGGACCGATCTCCTCGCTGAGATACCACGCGAGCGATTCCGCGCACTCGCGGTTCTGGCTCTCGGTGCGAACGCCGACGCGGCGAGAGAGCTCCGCGAACAGGCCGCCGCCATCGAACCACGCCGTCGCATTCGCGATGGCCGTGCTGCGCTCGCCTTTCATCGAGCGGTGGGAGCCCGCCGAGGACTTCGATGGCCTCGAAGCGGGCGCACGAGTGCGGCGACTATTTAGGCTGCGGGACGATCCGCAGATAGGGCTTGGGCGCTTTCCATCCGCCCGGGAACTTCTCCTTCGCCTCGTCGTTGGATACCGACGGCACGATGATCACGTCCTCGCCCTGCTTCCAGTTCACCGGCGTCGCGACCTTGTGCTTCGCCGTGAGCTGCATCGAATCGAGCACCCGCAGCACTTCATCGAAGTTGCGTCCCGTGCTCATGGGGTACGTGAGCATGAGCTTGATCTTCTTGTCCGGTCCCACGACGAACACGGAGCGGATCGTCGCGTTGTCCGCCGCCGTGCGCGGCGCAGCGCCGCTCGCGTTCGGATGGATCATGTCGTAGAGCTTCGCGACGGTCAGATCGGGGTCGCCGATCAGCGGATAGTTGACCTTGTGGCCCTGGGTTTCCTCGATGTCGCCGACCCAGCGCTTGTGATCGCTCACGGGATCGATCGACAGGCCCAGGATCTTGGTGTTGCGTTTCTCGAACTCCGGCTTGAGCCGGGCCATGTAGCCGAGTTCGGTCGTGCAGACGGGAGTGAAGTCCTTCGGATGCGAGAACAGGATCGCCCATCCGTTCCCGATCCACTCGTGGAACCGTATCGTTCCCTCGGTCGATTCCGCCGTGAAGTCCGGCGCCTCGTCACCTATGCGCAATGGCATTGTTGGCCTCGACGTGATCGGTTGCTCGATATGTCCCGGCTTGCCGAAAGTATCGCGGCTCGAAAGTCAGCATCGATCTGCGACTGCGGAGTTGCCGGGAGTACGGTCCACCTGGCCGTACGCGATCAGTATAGTCCTCGCACAACGCCCGGCGGCAATGACATAATTCTTGGTTCCGCAGGCATCGCCTGTTTCCCGGATCGAGACACATGACCTTTCGCACCGCTTTCGCGCCCGTCGCTGTACTGCTGTTCACCGCCTTCGCGGCCCACGCGCAGCAAACAGCGCTGGCCCCGCCGCAAGCCGCAACAGGGGCGACAACGCAAACCGCGCCAAAGCTTCCTGCCGATCCGTGGCCGCGCGTCCTCGATCTCTCGAACGGTCAGGTGCTCGTGTACCAGCCGCAGGTCAATAAGTGGGACGGAAACCACCTCGATTTCCGCGCGGCGATGGCGATCAAGGGCACCGGTGCGAAAGATGAATCCTTCGGCGTGATCTTCGCTACGGTGCGCACGCAGGTCGACAAGGTCGCCCGCACGGTGGTCTTCGAGGATTATCACGTCACGAAGGTCGATTTCCCGACGCTGCCCGACCGCGGCGGTGCGTATGCGGCCGAGCTCACGAAGGAGTTCGCGGCCAAGGTCCGAACGATGTCGCTCGATCGGCTGCAGGCGTCGCTCGCCGCGCAGGGCGTCCAGCCGCCCACGGTCGAGGTCCAGAACACTCCGCCGCAGGTGATCGTCAGCTATTCGCCGGCGCTCCTGATCCCGGTCGATGGCGCACCGGTGCTGAAGCCCGTGCCGGGCGACAGCCGGTTCCAACGGGTGATCAACACGCGCGCGCTGATCCTGCGTGGCGGCATGGGGCAGCGCTACTTCCTGCACGTGTTCGACGGCTGGCTCATGTCGGACTCGCTGTCGGGCCCCTGGGAGAAGCCGTTCCTCGCGCCGGCCGGCGCCGACGCAATCGCGCAGAGCCTCTCGAAAACAGGCGTCGTCGACCTCCTCGACGGCGGTGCCAACGCTAATCCGAAGCCGTCGCTCGCGAACGGCATCCCCGCGATCTACGTGAGCCAGGCGCCGGCCGAGCTGATCGTGTTCAAGGGTCAGCCCGATTTCGTGCCGATCGTCGGCACGCAGCTCCTGTGGGCCTCGAACACGTCGGCGGACGTGCTGATCAACACGACGAACAGCAACTACTACGTGCTGCTCGCGGGCCGCTGGTTCACCGGCGGCTCGCTTACCGGTCCGTGGACGTTCGTCGCGAGCAACGCCCTGCCGCCCGACTTCGCGCGCATTCCGCCCCACTCGAGCGCGGGCGCGGTGCTGCCGACGGTCGCGGGTACGCCGCAGGCGCAGGAGGCGGTGATCGAGAACTCGATCCCACAAACTGCGACCGTGCCGCTGAAGAACGGCCCGACGTTCACGCCGCAGTTCGACGGGCCGCCGCAATACGCGCCGGTCGCGGACACGTCGCTCACGTACGTGACGAATTCGCATTCGCCGATCATCCAGGTGACCCCGAACGAGTTCTACTCGGTGACCGCAGGCGTCTGGTTCACGAGTAACGCACTCACAGGACCGTGGCGGATCGCGACGTCGGTGCCGCCGGCGATCTACGCGATCCCGCCGTCGTCGCCGATCTACTACGTGACGTACGTCCGGATCTACGAGGCGACCCCGCAGGTCGTGTACGTCGGCTACACGCCCGGCTATCTCGGCACAGTCGTCGCGCCGTACGGCACCATTGTCTACGGCACCGGCTACACGTATTCGCCGTGGATCGGCAACGTCTGGTACGCGCCGCCGTACACGTATGGCATCGCAGCCGCTCCAATCTACAGTCCCTACGTCGGCTACACGTACGGCTTCGCGATGGGCCTCGCCGCGGCCGCGTGGATGTACCCGTGGTGGGGCGGCGGCTACTACTACCCGTCCTATTGGGGGGGTTACGGATGCTGCGCGACGGCGAGCGCCAATGTGTACGGGCATTGGGGCGCAACGACCTATTCCGGCACGCGCAGCTGGTACGCCGGCGGCGGCATCGCCGGCACGACCGCGAGCGGCAACTACTACAACTCGCGCACGGGCACGTCGGGCTCGTACAACGCTGGCCGTCAGTACAACGCATGGACCGGCAATGCCACGCGCGGGTACGACCGCACGATGAACGGCGCCGCCGGCGGATCGGGCCAGGTCGCGCGCGCGAGCAACTACAACACGTACACGGGCCAGCGCTCCGTGGCGAACGCCGCTTCGGGTACCGGCGCGGGCGGCAGCAGCTACAACCGCGCCGGCGCAACGACGGCTGGACCGGAAGGCGACGCGCACGTCGGGGGCGGCTCCACGTACAACGCGAAAACCGGCCAGACCAATACGTGGGGCACCGCAAGCGTCGGCAACAATCACTACGCCGACGTGAACGGCAACGTCTACAAGAACACGGGCGACGGCTGGCAGCAGCATTCGTCAAGCGGCGGCTGGAACAACATGCTGCAGAACACGTCGTCGGCCGACCGCGAAGCGCAGGCAAGATCGGATGGCGAAGGCAAGTGGGGCAGCTTCAGCGAAGCGAGCCCGATGTCGCGGATGAACGGCGACGGGGGCTTCGGCGGCGGCGATCGTTTCGGCGGTGGTGGATTCGGCAGCGGTGGCTTCGGTGGTGGAGGCTTTGGCGGCGGCGATCGCTTCGCCGGCGGAGGATTTGGGGGCGGATTCGGCGGCCGCTTCGGTGGCGGTGGTTTTGGAGGCGGCGGCTTCCGCGGTGGTGGCCGTCGTTAGCCGCGCAGTCGCTCGCTTTCGCTGACGTGCGCCGGCTGCGGGGGGCTCGTTGCTTGAGCGAATCCGTGTGCCGGGCGGTGGACGCTCATTGGACTCGTTGCCTGCTTTGGCGTAACGTGTTGTCACCACGCTAGGGGTCCTGCCGCGTGCTTGCGGCGGGTGAGATCAGACCCTTGGTACCTGTGCGGATAATGCCGGCGCAGGGAAGCGTCGCCTGATTCCCTCGCTCCCCGCGCCGCGCGTTCCCTCACGTTCGCTCACGTTCGTTTTTGATAGGCGAGGAGGCTTCATGAACGCCAACGACAAGTTCTACGCGCGCGATGCGCACGTGGACAGCGCCGCCGTCGCGCCGCTGCCGAGCTCCCGCAAGATCCACGTCGAAGGCTCGCGCCCCGACATTCGCGTGCCGATGCGCGAGATCGCGCAGTCGGACACCCCGGCTTCGTTCGGGGCCGAAAAGAATCCGGCGATCGTCGTCTACGACACCTCGGGCCCGTACACCGATCCAGCGGCGAAGATCGACATCCGCAAGGGATTGCCGGCATTGCGCGCCGAATGGATCGCGGAGCGGGGCGATACGGTGGAGCTCGACGCGCTGACGTCTTCGTACGGACGCGCGCGCCTCGCCGACCCGGAGCTCGCAGGGCTGCGCTTCGAGCTCACCCGCAAGCCGCGCCGCGCGAAATCCGGCAGCAACCAGAGCGGCAATGTCACGCAGATGCACTACGCGCGCCGCGGCATCGTGACGCCGGAGATGGAGTTCATCGCGATCCGCGAGAACATGAAGCGCGAAGAGATGCTGGAGGCGCTGCCGGAGTCGGTCACGCGGCAACATCCCGGCCAAAGCTTCGGCGCCGCCATTCCCGCTGTCATCACGCCGGAGTTCGTCCGCGACGAAGTGGCGCGAGGCCGCGCAATCATCCCCAGCAACATCAATCACCCCGAATCCGAACCGATGATCATCGGCCGCAACTTCCTGGTGAAAATCAACGCAAACATCGGCAACTCGGCCGTCTCGTCGTCGATCAACGAGGAAGTCGAGAAGATGACCTGGGCGACGCGCTGGGGCGCCGACACCGTAATGGATCTCTCCACCGGCAAGAACATACACGAGACGCGCGAGTGGATCATCCGCAACTCGCCGGTGCCGATCGGCACCGTGCCGATCTACCAAGCGTTGGAGAAGGTCGACGGCAAGGCCGAGGAGCTCACGTGGGAGATGTACCGCGACACGCTGATCGAGCAGGCCGAGCAGGGCGTCGACTACTTCACGATTCACGCCGGCGTGCTGCTGCGCTACATCCCGCTGACCGCGAAGCGGATGACCGGCATCGTCTCGCGCGGCGGCTCGATCATGGCCAAGTGGTGCCTCGCGCACCACAAGGAGAGCTTCCTCTACACGCGCTTCCCCGAGATCTGCGAGATCATGAAGGCGTACGACGTCGCATTCTCGCTCGGGGACGGCCTGCGGCCGGGCTCGGGCGCCGACGCGAACGATGAAGCGCAGATGGCGGAGCTCGCAACGCTCGGCGAATTGACGCAGATCGCGTGGAAACACGACGTGCAGGTGATGATCGAAGGCCCCGGCCACGTGCCGATGCACATGATCAAGCACAACATGGACGAGCAGCTGCGTCTCTGCGGCGAGGCGCCGTTCTACACGCTGGGCCCGCTCACGACGGATATCGCGCCCGGATACGACCACATCACGAGCGCGATCGGCGCGGCGATGATCGGCTGGTACGGCACGGCGATGCTTTGCTACGTGACGCCGAAGGAGCATCTCGGGCTGCCGAACAAGGCCGACGTGAAAGACGGCATCATGGCGTACAAGGTCGCGGCGCACGCCGCCGACCTCGGCAAGGGCCATCCCGGCGCGCAGATCCGCGACAACGCGATCTCCAAGGCGCGCTTCGAATTCCGCTGGGACGACCAGTTCAACCTGGGCCTCGATCCCGACAAGGCGCGCGAATTCCACGACGAGACGCTGCCACAGTCGGGTGCCAAGCTCGCGCACTTCTGCTCGATGTGCGGGCCGCACTTCTGCTCGATGAAGATCACGCAGGACGTGCGCGAATTCGCGGCGAAGCAGGGCATTGCCGAGAAGGACGCGATCGCGAAGGGAATGGAGATCAAGGCCGTGGAGTTCGTGAAGCAGGGTGCGGAGGTGTACTCGAAGGCGTGACGGCGGCGGACCTTGGCGTGCGGCCGCCCCTCCCGAGCAACGGGAGTCACCGAGTGAAGCCATGACGCGTCCGACCCTCAAGCTTCCACCGCGCGCAGGCCAAGCCGCGCAGCCAAAACCGCCGACGTCGCGACAGCGTCGCGCGCTTCATGGGCGCAAGCCCGCTGCGGTTGCGGCAACACCTGCGAGCGCAGCGGCCCGCAACGCGGGCACCGCCATGCATCCACGTGCCGCGCCTGCCAACACCGCCGCGCCT
>Ga0070672_100000338_pt1 | contig 26932 bp, 20 predicted proteins | sample KBSM13metaG_FD_66151 | JGI IMG/M metagenome (GOLD analysis project Ga0070672, IMG submission 66151) | Miscanthus rhizosphere microbial communities from Kellogg Biological Station, Michigan, USA - KBS M1-3 metaG | ecosystem: Host-associated > Plants > Roots > Rhizosphere > Soil ... | reverse complement strand
CGCTCATGACAGTCAGACCCAGCACCGCGGCGAACGACGCGCGCAACCAATCCGTTTTCATGCAGAACTCCCAGGTTGAGAAAGTCGTCGTGCACGTGCCGCAGCGGACGCGCGATTTGCGCACGAGTCTAGGGGTGCTGCAAAACGGCCGTCAACTGTTTTCTGAAAACTGTAGACAATCGAATCAGTCTGACATTTAATCGGCATCCCATGACCGCGCATGGTGCGCTGCACCCCACGATCACGCTGCTGCAGACCAGCTCCCTCACGAGCCTGGTGCAGATCGAACTCGAACGGATGATCCTCTCCGGTGAGCTCGCACCGGGCTCGAAGCTGACCGAGGTCGCGCTCGCCGCCCGGCTCGGTGTTTCGCGTGGACCGCTTCGCGAAGCATTCCGGATGCTCGAGGAAGCCGGTCTGGTGCGTACCGAAAAGAACCGCGGCGTCTTCGTGCGCGACATCCCGATCGAGGAGGCCATCGAGATCTTCGACCTCCGCGCAGCGATGGACGAACTGGTCGGACGTCGCCTCGCCGAATCCATCACGCCGACGGCCCTGCGCGAGATCCGAGGTCTCGTCGACTCGATGGAGCAGGCCGTGAAGGCCAAGGATGCTTACAACTACCACCTTTTGAACCTCAAGTTCCACGACCGTTTGGTCGAACTAGCCGGCAACGGCAAGCTGACCGCGATCTACCGCAAGCTCATCAAGGAACTGAGCCTGTTCCGGCGCATGAACCTCGCCGACGGCTGGCTGATGCCGATCTCTGCCGGCGAGCACCGCGCCATCGTCAAGGCGATCGCATCGGGCGACCCGGAGGCGGCCGGCAAGGCGATGTTCGATCACGTGATCGAAAGCAAGGAACGAACGATCAAGAACAACCTGCGCCATGCGGCGGCCGCGCTCGGCACGCTGCGTCCGCTCGAAAGCCCCGTCGATGCCGATCGCCCGCGCTAATACCTGCACCCGCGACGAGGCGCACGGTCGCGTCTCCAGCAGGCGCGGCGGCGTTGTCGTCGAATCGAGGTTCTCGATCGTTATCAAAGCAACGGCTGCCCGCCCCTCCCTTCCCGCTCGCCGATGCATGGCGGCTATTCCGGGCAGCGCTTTGCGCTCTTCATGACCGGCCCGACACTTTCCCTCCTTCCGCGTCGCCTGTGCGACCGCGGCCTCGCGCCGGTCCTCGCACCCCGCTTTTCCGCCACGCTCGCTGACACGACCCGCGCCGCGATCGGAATTTTCGCAGGAGCCGCATGCTGCACCTGCTGAACCTGCTGGCCGCGATCGCCCTGCTGGTCTGGGGCACGCACATCGTGCGCACCGGCATGCTGCGGGTGCTCGGCGAGAACCTGCGCCGGGTCTTGGCGATGAGCTTCAGCAACCGGCTGCGCGGCCTGGTCGCCGGTCTCGGCGTCACCAGCATCGTCCAGTCGAGCACCGCGACCTGCCTGATCGTCGCGTCGTTCGTCGGCAAGGGTTTCGTGACGACGAGCGCGGCACTCGCCGTGATGCTCGGCGCCGACGTCGGCACCGCGATGATGGCGGTCGTCTTCTCGTTCGACCTGTCATGGCTCTCGCCGCTGCTGATCTTCGTCGGCGTGGTCGTCTTCATCACGCGCCAGAACAGCGGCGCCGGCCCGATCGGCCGGGTCCTGATCGGGCTCGGCCTGATCACGCTCGCGCTGCAGCTGATCGTCGCCGCGACCCGCCCGCTGACCGAGTCGCCCGCGGTGCGCGGCCTGCTGGTCGCATTGCCGAACGACGTGCTGCTCGACGTCTTCGTCGGCGCGGTGCTGACGGTGCTGTCGTATTCGAGTCTGGCGATCGTGCTGCTGACCGCGACCTTGGCGAACTCCGGCTTGCTGCCGATCACCGCGGCGCTCGGACTGGTGCTCGGCGCGAACCTCGGCAGCGGCATCCTGGCGGTGCTCGCCACCGCAAAAGCGACCCCCGAGGTCCGCCGGCTGCCGCTCGGCAACCTGATCTTCAAGTTCGTCGGCGCGATGCTGGCGATCCCGATCTTGCCGCAGACCCATGTGCTGCTTCAGCAGCTGGTGCCGTCGCTGCCCGAGCAGGTCGTGATGTTCCACCTCGGCTTCAACATCGCGCTGGCGCTGCTCTTCATCGGCTTCATCGGCCTGGTCGGGCGGACCGTCGAGCGCCTGCTGCCCGAAATCAAGCCGGACGCCGGGACGACCCGGCCGCGCCACCTCGACCCGCTCGCGCTGACCACACCGTCGCTCGCGATCAGCTGCGCGGCGCGCGAGGCGCTGCACCAGGCTGACGTCGTCGAGACGATGCTGCGCGGCATCGTCCCGGTGATCCGCAACAACGACCTCGTGCTGTCGGGCCAGCTGCGCCAGCTTGACGACACGGTCGACGAGCTCTATTCGGCGATCAAGTTCTACCTGACGCAGATCTCCGGCGAGGCGCTTTCCGAGAGCCAGGCGCGACGCTGGACCGACATCGTCTCGTTCACGATCAACATGGAGCAGATCGGAGACATCATCGAGCGCGTGCTGCAGGACGTCGAGGACAAGAAGATCCGGAAGGGCCGCAGCTTCTCCGACGCCGGCATCGCCGAAATCTGCCACCTGCACGAGCGCCTGCTCGGCAATCTGCGCCTCGCGATGAGCGTGTTCCTCGACGCCCATGTGCGCGACGCGCAGCGGCTGCTCGAGGAGAAGGCGCACTTCCGCGATCTCGAGCACGAGTACGCCGCGAACCACATCGCGCGGCTGCGCGGCAACACCGCGCAGAGCATCGAGACCAGCTCGCTGCACCTCGACCTGATCAGCGACCTGAAGCGGATCAACTCGCACATCTGCTCGATCGCCTACCCGATCCTCGAGTCGGCCGGCGCGCTGACGAAGACCCGCATCCGCCATTCGCAGCTCGCCGAGCTCGGCCCGGCGGAGCTCTCACCGCAGGATCTCGGCAACCGCGCGATCCGTGACACCCTGGAGACCGGACGTGCTTGACCTCGCCGACATCGAGCTGCTGTTCGCCCGCCACGGTTCGGCGCAGTACAGCGGCGAACCCGTCACCCAGCTCGAGCATGCGCTGCAAACCGCCCACCTCGCCGAGCAGTCGGATGCCGACGACGCGCTGGTGACGGCCTGCCTGCTGCACGACCTCGGCCACCTGCTGAACGAACAAGGCGAGACCCCGACCCTGCGCGGCATCGACGACACCCACCAGTACTTCGCGCTGCCGTTCCTGCGTGGCCTGCTGCCCGACGCGGTGCTGATGCCGATCAAGCTGCATGTCGACGCCAAGCGCTACCTCTGCGCGACCAACGCAAGCTACTACGCGCGCCTGTCCGACGACTCGAAGCGCAGTCTCGCGCTGCAGGGCGGTCCCTTCGACGCCGCGAACGCGGCCGTCTTCCTCGACCAGCCCGGCGCCCGCGACGCGGTGCTGCTGCGCCAGTGGGACGACCTGTCGAAGCAGCCGCGCATGGCGACGCCGCCGCTCGCCCATTTCCTCCGCCGCGCCTCGGGCTGCCTGCTGACGAACGCCGCGAACGCATGACCTGGCCGGTCGTGCTCGCGGTGCTATGCGGCGCCCTGCTGCACGCCTCGTGGAATGCGCTGATCAAGTCGGGCGACGACAAGGCGGTCGACACCGCGCTGGTTCACTTCCTCGCCGCACTGCTCGCGCTGCCACTGCTGTTCTGGGTCGGCTTGCCGCAGCCGGGCGCGTGGCCGTTCATCGCGACCTCGCTGCTGATCCACATCGGCTACTACATCGCGCTGGTCGGTGCCTACCGGCACGGCGACCTCGGCCTGACTTACCCGATCATGCGCGGTTGTGCGCCGCTGCTGGTCGCGCTAGCCAGCACCACGTTCCTCGACGAGGCGCCTTCCGCGATCGCCTGGCTCGGGATCGTCGGAATCACGGCGGGTGTCGCGCTGGTCGGTCTTGCGCACCCCGGCGAGACGCTGCATCACCGCAAGGCGCTCGCGTTCGCGTTCGCGAATGCCGCGATCATCGCGCTCTACACCATCGTCGACGGCATCGGCGTGCGCTCGGCGGGAAGCGCGCTGCGCTACGTGATGCTGCTCTTCGTGCTAGACGGCATCTCGTACCCGCTTGGCGTCTGGCTGCGGCGCAATGCGGCCGCGCGCCGCGAGATCGTGCGCTACGCCGCCGGCCGCTGGCCGGCCGCGATGCTCGGCGGTGGCGCGTCGATCGGCTCGTACACGATCGCGCTGTGGGCGATGACGCGTGCGCCGGTCGCTTCGGTCGCCGCGTTGCGCGAGACGTCGGTGCTGTTCGCGGCGCTGCTCGGCACGCTGTTGCTGAAGGAGCGCTTCGGCGTGCAGCGGGCCGTCGGCACCGGCGTCATCGTCGGCGGTGTGATGGCGCTGCGCTTCGGCTGAGCAGCACCGCGCGACCTGCGATTCCCGCTTCGCCGACTCTCCACAGGAGATTCCGCCATGTCGCTTCCGTCGCAGGCCCGCATCGTGATCGTCGGCGGCGGCATCGCCGGCTGCTCGACCGCCTACCACCTGAGCCTGCTCGGCGAGCGCGACGTCCTGGTTCTCGAACAGGGCCGATTGACCTGCGGCACGACGTGGCACGCCGCCGGGCTGGTCGGCCAGATGCGGCCGAACCGCAACATGACGGCGATGAGCAAGTACGGCATCGAGCTGTACTCGAAGCTCGAAGCCGAGACCGGCCTCGCGACCGGCTGGAAGCAGTGCGGCAGCGTCAACGTCGCGCGCACGCCCGAGCGGATGCAGACCTTTCGCAAGCAGGTCGCGCTGGCACGCAGCTTCGGCGTCGAGGTCGAGCTGATCACGCCGCGCGAAGCGGGCGAGCGCTTTCCGCTGTTGCGCACCGACGACCTCGAAGGCGCGATCTGGATTCCGGGCGACGGCAAGGCGAACCCCGCCGACCTGACGATGTCGCTGGCAAAGGGCGCCCGCAACCGCGGCGTGCGCTTCGTCGAGGAAGCCGAGGTGACGGCGGTGCGCACGCGCGACGGCCGGGTCGCCGGTCTCGTCGTGACGGTCGGCGGCGCGTCGCACGAGATCGCCTGCGAGGTGCTGGTGATCTGCGCCGGCCAGTGGTCTCGCCAGTTCGGTCGCCTCGCCGGCGTCAACGTGCCGCTCTATTCAGCCGAGCACTTCTACATTGTGACCGACCGCATCGACGGCGTGCACCCGATGCTGCCGGTGATGCGCGATCCGGACGGCTACATCTACTACAAGGAAGAGGTCGGCGGCCTCGTGATGGGCGGCTTCGAGCCGGTCGCCAAGCCGTGGAAGGCCGACCCGGTGCCGTCGACGTTCCGCTTCCAGCTGCTCGATGAGGACTGGGACCAGTTCGAGCCGCTGATGACGAACGCGATCCATCGCACGCCGTGCCTCGAGACCGCGAAGATCAAGATGCTGCTAAACGGCCCGGAGAGCTTCACGCCGGACGGCAACTTCATCCTCGGCGAGACGCCCGAGCTGCGCAACTGCTTCGTCGCCGCCGGCTTCAACTCGGCCGGCATCGCGAACTCGGGTGGCGCCGGCAAGCTGATCGCCGAATGGATCGTCGGCGGCGAAGCGCCGTCGGATCTGTGGGACGTCGACATCTGCCGCTTCGGCCCGTTCATGGCGAACCGCAAGGCGCTCGCCGAGCGCACCGGCGAGACGCTCGGCCTGCACTATGCGATGCGATGGCCGCGCCAGGAGCTCGAGACCGCCCGGCCGCTGCGGACGTCGCCGCTCTACGATCTGCTCGCGGCCCGCGGCGCCGTGTTCGGCAGCAAGAACGGCTGGGAGCGCGCGAACTGGTTTGCCGCGCCGGGTGCTGCGCCGATTGCGCACGCCCTCGGCAAGCCGGGCTGGCTGCCTGCCGTGATTGACGAGCAGCGGGCGACGCGCGAGACGGTCGCGCTCTACGACCAGACATCCTTCTCGAAGCTGCTGCTGCAAGGCCGCGATGCGCTCGGCGTCCTGCAGCGCCTGTGCGCGAACGAGATCGACGTGCCGGTCGATCGCATGGTCTACACCGCGATGCTCAACGAGCGCGGCGGCTTCGAGAGCGACCTGACCGTGATCCGGCTCGCCGTCGACCGCTTCCTGATCGTGACCGGCTCGGCGCAGACAACGCGTGACATGGACTGGATCGCACGCAACATCGACACCGCGCTCAAACACGCGGTGCTGACCGACGTCAGCGCGATGTACTCGGTGCTGTCGGTGATGGGCCCGCAGGTGCGTGCGCTGCTGGAGCGCGTCAGCCCCGACGACCTCAGCGCCGAAGGCCTGCGCTTTTCGCACACGCGGGAGATCGACCTCGGACATGCGCGTGTGCGGGCGGCGCGCATGAGCTACGTCGGTGGGCCGGGCTTCGAGCTCTACGTGCCGGTCGAGATGGCGCGCCACGTCTACCTCGCGTTGCAGCAGGCGGGCCGCGAGCTCGACCCGGTGAACGGGTTGAAGGATGCCGGCTACTACGCGCTCGATGCGCTGCGCATCGAGGCCGGGCGGCGCGCCTGGGGCGCCGAGCTTGGCCCCGACGAGACGCCGTTCGAGGCCGGCCTGCTGTACTCGGTGAAGCTCGACAAGGAGGCCGATTTCATCGGTCGAGCGGCGCTCTTGAAGGGGCTCGACCAGCCGCTGCGCAAGAAACTGGTGACGGTCGTGCTCGCCGACCCGGCGGCCTACGCCTGGGGCGGCGAGACTCTTTTCGTCGATGACCGCCCGGTCGGCGAACTCGGCTCGGTCGGCTGGAGCCCGCGCGCCGGCAGCTGCGTCGGCCTCGCCTATGTGCGTGGCGATGCGGCGGCGCGCCCGCATGCCGGCACGCCCATCGAAGTCGACCTGTGGGGCGAGCGGATTCCGGCGGCGGCCTGGGATCGCTGGCCGCCGAAGTAATGGCAGCCGGAACGCCCCGATCGGTCAGCCGTCGGCGCCCGCGTTGGCGCGCGCGAGGCACCGCTTGTGCCGTTCGTCGACGCGGTTCGCGAACCACTCGGTCGTCAGCTTGCGCGTGATCTTCGGGCTCTGCAGCGCGATGCGCGGCAGCACCGCGCGGGGCAGCGGTCGCCGCTCGAGGCCTTCGGCGACCGTGAACACCTGCCGGTACAGGTCGGTGCGCTCGAACTCCTCGGACAACCCCTGCTCGAGCGCCCGCCGCACCGCGCTGTCGCCGATACCGACCCGCGCCGCCACGATACGAGTCGCGAGCTCGGTCTCACCGGCGCCTTTCGATCCCGCGTCCTTGATGCGCACGAGGTCGCCGTCGAGCGCGAGCGGAATGCCGGAGGCAACGCTCACCGCATTCTGGAAGCCGGCGTTGCGACTCGCATAGTGGCCGGCGTTGAAGTCGGCGAACCGATAGATCGGCTTGTCGTAGCGGGCCGGGTAGTCGAGCAGATGCGCGATGCCGAAGTACATGCCGCCGCGCCGCGTGAAGACCTCGCGCCGGATCGACGAGCCGTCCATCGGATACGGATACGGCTTGGCGGCCGCGTGCTTCTCGGCGTACGCGATGCTGACCTGCATCGGGCCGGCGGTGTGGACCGGGTTGTAGCCGGCGAAGAGCCGCTTGCCCATCGGCGCCATGTCGATGAAGTCCTCGAACGTCCGGCTCAGGTCCTGTTCGGTCTTCGCCGCATCGATCCGCTCGCCATACGTCTTGCCAGTCGGCGACGACAACTGCAGCGCACCGCGCACCAGCAGCATCGGCACGCCGGCGCGATCGGCCTGGCGCTCGATCTCCTTCCAGGCCAGCGCCGACAGGCCGGGCACCGACGGGTCGACGCGAAGGCCGGACTCCTGCTCGGCCACCGCAATCGCGGCGCAGAAGTTCTCCGCCGTCGGCGCGATTCGCAGCGATGCGAACGCCGCGTAGATGTCGACCGCCCAGCCATTGCGGTCGGGCGTGTTCGGCGGCAGCGCCCGGGCGATCAACGCGCGCGCTTCGGACGGTCTCAGCTCGGGCACATCGGGAGCCGGCTCGCGGCTCGCACAGCTCGCTAGCAACGCGGCCAACCACAGAGTCCAAATCCCGGCACTCCGCTTGCCAACGTGGACGATGCCAGGATGGCGGGCGCGGCTGTGCCGATGCGGCATCACGTCCGTCCCTTCACTCCGAGAAGACAAGGACCTTTCCATGGATGAGTCGTTGCTCAACCGCTTGAAGCGCTTCGACGAGGCGCGACCCAGCTTTCCGGCAGAGCATTGGTTGGCATTCGGTGCTGCGATCTGGTTGTTGACCCGCCCATCGGCGTCGCCGTTCGGCCGCTTGCTGTCGGTTGCCAGCGGCCTCGCGTTGGTCTACCGGGCGGCCAGCGGACGCGACGGCCTGGCGAGATTGTGGAACAGCAAGGCGCCGTTCCGCCCGGGACGCCGCGCGCCCGGTCGGTACATCGACAGCATCGAACCCTACAGCCGACGGGTTCGCGTGTCGGCGATTTCGGAGCCGATCGGCAACACCGCGTTGATGCGGTAATCGCAGCAAGGCGCAACCGCTTCGCGCTCGGCCCAAAAGGTCTGACGCGCTAGATCGCTCTCGTCCGCATCGTCGGCTTCATCGCCGTAGCGGTCAATCCAATCCGAAAGATTGATCAAGGCCATGCGCCCACTCTAGTGACGATGGGTTCCGGCGCATGTCGGACAACATGCCTTCGCTCGATCGGAAGCGGCTGGGCGGCGCGACGTTAGAGTGCGGTGGATGGAACTGAACCGAGCCGATCTCGACATGATCGAACGCACCACCCTCGCCCACTACAACCTGCGCGCCGATGCGTTTCTGGCCGGCACCCGCGACCACGACGTCTCGCAGAACATCGACGCACTGTTGCGCCACATCGATGGCAGCGCGCCGTTCGACATCCTCGACTTCGGCTGCGGACCGGGACGCGACTTGGCGCGGTTCACGGCGCTCGGCCATCGGGCGGTCGGTCTCGACGGCTCCGAGCCATTCGTTGCGATGGCGCGTGCGGCGACCGGCTGCGAAGTCTGGCATCAGCACTTTCTGGCTCTTGATCTGCCACCGGAGCGCTTCGACGGCGTGTTCGCGAACGCCGCGCTGTTCCACGTGCCGGCGCAGGAGCTGCCGCGCGTGTTGCGCGAACTGCGGGCCACGCTGAAGCGACGCGGCGTGCTGTTCAGCTCGAACCCTCGTGGAGCCAACGAGGAAGGGTGGAAGGGCGAGCGCTACGGCTCGTTCCACGACCTGGCAGCGTGGCGCCGACATCTCGAGGCGGCCGGCTTCGTCGAGCTCGAGCACTACTTCCGCCCGGCCGGCCTGCCGCGCGAGCAGCAGCCGTGGCTGGCCAGCGTCTGGCGGCGCGACGACTGACCGCAGGGACTTCTTCCAACGGCGCCGATCGACACGGCGACAGCGGCGGGCATCGCCCGCACCAGCGTCCGCCTCAGTCGGCTTCCGGACTGCGGTGCTGCGAGACAAGCTGCTGCTGGACCGACGGCGGCACGGCCTCGTAATGGCTCAGCGCCAGCGTGTAGCGGCCCTGGCCACCGGTCATCGCATTCAGGCGCAGCTGGTAGCTCGACAGCTCGGCGAGCGGCGCCTGGCCGAGCACGTACAGCGTTCCGGGTGTCGCGGCACGCGTCCCGCTGACCTGGCCGCGTCGTGACGACAGGTCGCCGGTGATGTCGCCGATGTTCGCTTCCGGGGCGGTGATCTCGACGTTGACGATCGGCTCCAGCACGATCGGGCGTGCCTTTTGAACCGCGTCGATGAAAGCCTTGCGGCCTGCCGTGATGAACGCTATTTCCTTGCTGTCGACGCTGTGGTGCTTGCCGTCGTAGACCGTCACGCGCACGTCGGTCAGCGCATGGCCGGCGATCACCCCGGACGCCATCGCCTGGCGCACGCCCTTTTCGACCGCCGGGATGTAGACACCCGGAATCGTCCCGCCTTTGACCTGGTCAAGGAACTCGAAGCCGCCGTTGGCAGAGCCGCGCGGCAGCGGCTCGACGCGCAGGAAGACCTCGCCGAACTGGCCGGCACCGCCGGTCTGCTTCTTGTGGCGGTGATGGCCTTCGGCCGGTGCCGTGATCGTCTCGCGGTAGGCGATGCGCGGCGGCCGCGTCGCAACCTCGCAGCGATGCACTTCGTTGAGCCGGTCGAGCAAGGTGCGCAGGTGCAGCTCGCCGAGGCCGTAGACCACCGTCTCGTTGGTCGCGGCGACATGCTCGACGCGCAGACACGGGTCCTCGTCGACCAGCTTCTGCAGGATGTCCCAGAGCCGCTGCTCGTCGCCGCGCCGCTTCGGCTCGATCGCGATGCCGTGCACCGGCACCGGAAAGTCGAGCGGCTTCAAGTGGATGTGGTCGTCCTCGGCCGCGTCGTGCAGCACCGCGTCGAAGTGCATCTCGTCGACCTTCGCGACCGCACAGATGTCGCCCGGCCCGCCGCTCACGACCTCGACATGCTCCTTGCCCTGCAGCATCAGCAGGTGGCCGACCTTGAAGGGCTTGCGGCCGTCGCCGATGTAGAGCTGGCTGTTGCGGGTGACCGTGCCCTGGTGGATCCGGAAGATCCCCATCTTGCCGACGTACGGGTCCTGCGTGATCTTGAAGACATGAGCCAGCACATGGCGCGACGGGTCGGGCTCGGCACGCAGCGGCTGCGCGCCTTCACCCTCGCCCTTCAGGAATGCCGGCGGATTGCCCTCGGTCGGGTTCGGCAGCAGGCGCACGATGACGTCGAGCAGCTCGGCGACGCCGGCGCCGTTGCGCGCGCTGACGAAGCAGACGGGAATCAGGTGACCTTCGCGCAGCGCCTGCTCGAGCGGCGCGTGCAGCTCGCGCGGGTCGACGTCGCCGTCGTTCAGGTAGCGCTCGACGAACTCCGGATCGACCTCGACGACCTGCTCGACCAGCGCACGATGCGCCGCATCGACGCTGCCGAAATCCGGCTCGAGGCCGGCCGGCGCGCTGGCGTTGAAAAAGCAGTCGACGACCTTCGTGCCGCCGCCGACCGGCAGGTTCAGCGGCAGGCATTCGCGCCCGAACGCGGCCTGGATCTCGCCGAGCAGCGCCTGCAGGTCGACGCCTTGCGAGTCGATCTTGTTGACGATCACGACGCGGTCGAGGCCGCGCTCGCGCGCCCAGTCCATCATCCGCGCGCTCATCATCTCGATGCCGGTCGCGGCATTGATAACGATCGCCGCCGTCTCGACCGCTTCGAGCGCAGTCATCGACTGGCCGAGGAAATCGGGATAGCCCGGGGTGTCGATCAGGTGGATGCGCACGTCGTCGTGCAGCAGGTGCATCAACGCCGAGTTGAGCGAGTGCTGGACGCGCCGCTCCATCGGGTCGAAGTCGGCGACGGTGGTGCCGCGTTCGAGGCTGCCCGGCGCGCCGATTGCGCCGGCCTTGAAGAGCAACGCCTCGGCGAGGCTGGTCTTGCCCGATGCCGGCTGGCCGACCAGGGCCAGCGTGCGGATGGCGGACGTCGTGTCGGGCGCGTTCAAGGCCAAGGTCGTCTCCTTGTTCGACGAGCCGCGCGCAAACAGAGCGCCGGGCTCCTCGGCCTAGGGTAAGGGAAGGCGCTGGGCGCTACAAGGGGAAGGCCCCGCAGCGCCGACGCGGGTCAGGCGACGGATTGGCCTGCAGCCGGGCGAGGTTCGATATTGAGTTCGACGCGAGTTGATCCGTGGAGAGGCACCGAAGCCCAGGCCAGCGGCGCATCATCGTCTTCGTGTGCGGCAGCAACGGCGTGCCACTCGAGCGATTCCGCATCAAGGGACGCTGCCAGCGCTGCCGGTCGGCTGACAACGCACCGCGCCGCGTCCGCGATGGCCTCCTGCTGCAACCGCTCGGCTTGCTCCACGGCAGGACCGATCGCCGACAGCCGGCGCGCACCGCGCGGGCCGAGGGTTCCGACAACAACGCCGCCGACATGCACGCCGACCGCGAAGGCCGCGTCGACCCGCAGGTCGTGCTCGAGGCGCGCCGCGAGCGCGGTGGCGCGCTCGGCGATGCGGGCCGCCGTCTCGTGGGCACGTCGCGCTGCCGCGCCGAGGTCGCCGCTGAGTCCATACAGCGCCAGTGCGCGATCGCCGCTGCGTTGGCAAGAGACGCCGTGCGAAGCCTCGATCGCCTCGCCGACGAGCGCATCGAAGCGATCAAGCGCATAGATCGTGTCGTGCGCGGACACGCCCGCGGCGGTCGCGATGGATTGCAGGCGGACCGCGAAGAACAGCAACGCGACCTCGCGCTCGGTGGTCGGCCGATGGACCGGCGTGGTGCGCCAGCGCGAGGACGCCACCGCCAGCACCGGCTCGACCGCGATGTCGCCGGTCGGCCGCAGCTGGCAGGCCATGCGCTCGGACGGCGGCGCGTCGATCCGCGCCAGCGTGCGCGCCTCGTCTCGCTGCGGCGGCGGACAGTGCGCCGCGTGTCCAGCCCCGCTGGACCACGACCCGTCGTTCCGGGTAGGTGATGCGGATCACCGCCTTGCGGCGCCGCTCGTCGATGCTGCGGACGAGGCGCAAGCCGGCGACGAGCGCGATCGCGGCGAGGTAGACGTCGAGCGCGTTCTCGCGCATATCGCCGAGGACCCGGCCCTGCGCTTCAGTCGGCCGCGCGGTCGTCGCCGGTGGGCGATCGGCTGCGGTCAGCTCGCGACCCATCGTGACGAAACCGAGACCGGCCAGCACCGGCAGCAGCAGCGCCGCGCCGAACAGCGGCAGGCTCATGCGCTGCCAGCCGCGCCGGCTGCCGAACGCGAAGCGCAGGCCGAGGCAGCCGTGCAGCCAGCCGGGTGCCAACAAGCCGAGGGCGAGGCCCTGGCCGCCGGCCGCCCAGATGTTCGCGGCGACGCGCGCGTACTCGGCTGGCAGTCCGAATCGGTCGTGCGCATAGCGCGTGCCAACGTAGTGGCCGATCAGCGCCAGCGGCATCAACAGGCCGAGCGCGATGCGCAGCGCCTGCAGCGGCGGCATGCGCAAGGTGCGGCGCTTGTAGACCGCGAACAACGCAAGACCGACATGCACGAACGCCGCGCCGTAGAGCAGCAGCGTGCCCGGCGGGCTGTGCTAGATCACGACCGTGGCACGCAGCGCAGCCTCCGCCGTCTCGAGCGAGACCAGCCCCAGCGCGTGGCACACCAGGTGCAGCGTGACGTAGGCGAACAGCACCAAACCCGAAGCCAGGCGGAGGTCACGTCGGCTGAGCGAGGGCACCGGGTGCACTCGCGGGTTAGGGCTTGTCAACGCGATAGGACGGCACGCGCTACGACCGGGTCGGATCGGATGCGGGCGTCGGCTCGAGGTGGCCGCGCCGCTGCAAGGCCGCGGTGAGGATCAGCGCCGCCTCGAGCGTGAACGCATCGGCCTTCAGCCGCGCGATCAGCTCGGCCGGCAACAGCGCCTCGAACCGATCGACTTCGCCGTCGCGGTTGACCGGCTCGAGCCCGCGTGGAACGACCGCCTCGAAGACCTCGATGTGCTCGATCATGTAGCCGTCGCTCACCGGCCGGCGGATCGTGATGCGACCGGCCGCAGCGACCTCTTCGAGCGCTTCGACCGCCAGGCCGGCCTCCTCTTCGGTCTCGCGAACAAGCGTCGCCGAGATCGATTCGCCGGCCGTCACGAGGCCGCCCATCGTCGTGTCCCATAGTCCCGGGTCGGTCGACTTGTCATGCGCACGCTGCTGAACCCAGACCGCGCCGTCGGGCGTCCAGCCGATCAGGTGGACCGCATGCGTCGTGATGCCGAGCGGCCGCACCGCCGCACGCTCGATCGCGCCGAGGCGATCGCCGCGCAAGTCGGTGACCGCGAGCAGCTCGTTGCGCCAGCGACTGCCGAGCTGATGCGCGTCAAGCCACAACGCGATCTGCGCGAGCGACTCGTCGGCCGGCTCGGCGACCCGCCAGCCTGTGCCGAGCGGGTGCATCGGCAAACCGGCGGCCGCCATCGTGCGGGCCAGCTGCGGCTCGATCGAGCCGACCAGCGCGACGCCGCCCGGGCCGATTGCGAGCGGCTCGCGCGGCCGCAGCGGCGGCTGGTTCGCGCGGTCGTGCAGCGCACGGATCCAATCTGCCTGTGCCTGGCCTGCGTCGTCTTCAGCCTGTGACATGACCATCGGATCAGCGTCCCTGTTCAGCATTTGCCAGCAGCTCGAGCAAGCCGGCTTCGTCGAGCACGCGGATGCCGAGTTCCTGCGCCTTGATTAGCTTGCTACCGGCCTCGCTGCCCGCCACGACGTAGTCGGTCTTCTTCGACACCGAGCCGCTGACCTTCGCGCCCGCCGCCTCGATCATGTCCTTGGCCTCGTCGCGCGTCAGCACCGGCAGCGTGCCAGTCAGCACGAAGGTCTTGCCGGCGAGCGGACCGGCGGGCGGCTTCGCGACTGCGGTGCCGGGGCCTTCGGGCCAGGTGACGCCGACACCGCGCAGCTGCTCGACCACCTCGCGGTTGTGCGGTTGGTCAAAGAACGTGCGCACGCTCTGCGCAACGATCGGGCCGACGTCGGCCACATCGAGCAGCGCCTCGAGCGGCGCGTCCATCAGCGGATCAAGCGCGCCGAAGTGCTTCGCGAGGTCCTTGGCGGTCGTCTCACCGACGTGGCGGATGCCGAGCCCATAGAGGAAGCGCGCGAGCGTGGTCTGCTTGCTGTGCTCGAGGCGCTCGAGCAAATTGGTTGCGCTCTTCTCGCCATAGCGCTCGAGCGCGACCAGCTGCGCGAGGTCGAGCTTGTAAAAGTCGGGCAACGTGCGCACCGTGCCGGAATCGACCAGCTGATCGACGAGACGCTCGCCGAGGCCTTCGACGTCTAGCGCGCGGCGCTGCGCGAAGTGGAGGATCGCCTGCTTGCGCTGGGCCGGGCAGAAAAGGCCACCCGAGCAGCGCCAGTCCACTTCGTCCTCCTCGCGCGCAATCGCGCTGCCGCAGATCGGGCACTTGCCGCCGAGGCGCGCATACAGATCAAACGGTTCCGCCGCATCGGATGGGCGGCGCTCGAGAACCACGCCGACCACCTCGGGGATCACGTCGCCTGCGCGCCGGACGATCACGGTGTCGCCGATCCGCACGTCCTTGCGCCGGACTTCCTCGTCGTTGTGCAAAGTCGCGTTGCTCACCGTCGTGCCGCCGACGAACACCGGCTCGAGCTTCGCGACCGGCGTCAGCTTGCCGGTGCGGCCGACCTGCACGTCGATGTCGCGCACCGTCGTCAATTGCTCTTGCGCTGGGTACTTGTGGGCGACCGCCCAGCGCGGCTCACGTGACTTGAAGCCGAGTCGTGCCTGCAGTTCGCGGTCGTCGAGCTTGTAGACCACGCCGTCGATGTCGAACGGCAGTTCGTCGCGCCGCGCGGCGATCGCCTCGTGATAACGGACCAGGCCGACGGCGCCTTGCTCGACCCGGCTTTCATCGCTGACCGGCAGCCCCATCTTCTTCAATGCAGCCAGCAGGGCGTGCTGCGTATCGGGTACCTCCCAGCCGATCACCTCACCGAGCCCGTAGGCGAAAAAGCTCAACGGACGCTTCGCAGCCTTGCCGGCGTCGAGCTGGCGGACCACGCCGGCGGCGGCGTTGCGCGGATTCACGAAGGTCTTCTCGCCCTTCGCACCGCCGGCAATCAGCTGACGCTGCCGCTCGTTCAGCGCCTCGAAATCGTCGCGCCCCATGAAAACCTCGCCGCGCACCTCGATCGCTTCTGCGGCAACACCCGCCTTGCCGCGCAAGCGCTTCGGCACGCTGGCGATCATCCGTACCGTGTGGGTGACGTCCTCGCCGGTCTCGCCGTCGCCTCGCGTGGCGGCCTGCACCAGTTCGCCGCGTTCGTAACGCAGGTTGATCGCCAGACCGTCGAACTTGAGTTCGGCGTGATAGTCCAGCGCCGGCGCGTCGTCAGCCAGCCCGAGCGACTTCCGCACCCGCGCATCGAACTTCTCGGCACCCGCGGGCGTGGTATCGGTCTCGGTGTGGATCGACAGCATCGGCACGCGATGCCGCACCGGAGCGAGCCCATCGAGCACCGCGCCGATCACGCGCTGCGTCGGTGAATCGGGCGTAACGAGGTCGGGATGAGCCGCCTCGATCGCTTGCAGTTCCTGGAACAACGCGTCGTAGTCGGCGTCCGGAATCAGCGGTTCGTCGTGGACGTAATAGGCCTCGGCGTGACGTTGCAGTTCCGCCCGCAACGCCGCGGCGCGCTCGGCAGGATTGGCGGCATAGGCAGCGGCCGACGGCTTCACCGGATCGACCCCGCCACGCAGCGCTGCACGCCGCTCAGCTGAAGAGGCGCCGCGCCGCCGCCGACCCCGCGGCAAGGTCACGCGCGGCGAGCGCGTCGTACAGCTGGCCGAGCTGGCCGCCGATCGCGGCAAATCCATCGGCATCGAGCGGCCGTCCGTTGTCGTCGACGATGTCGGCGTCCATGCCGATCGCGAGCGCCTGCGCAGACGCCTGCCAGGCCGCGAACGGCTCGGCCGTGCGGTCGGTCTGCGGCACATCGAAGCTCACGGTCACGGCGCGGACCGCGGCCACGTCGGGCTCGTCGGAGAGCGCCGCCTGCGAGTCGAAGGTCACGGTCAGCACCGGCGGCGCGCCCTCGTCGGCCGCCGGATAGACGAGCCGTCCCGGCACCATGCCGTTGACGAAGCCGTGCCGGCGCGCGTGCTCCTGGATGTAGCCGACGCTCCATGCCGCGGCGCGCGCCCGCAGGTTGACCGCGAGCTGGGCGTCGTGCTGGCTCGCGAACGCATCGAGCTCGCGCGCACGCGCCATCGCCTCGAGCATGTCGGGCATGTCGGCGAGCGCGGAAGCGCCCTCAGCGAAGGTCTGGACCCGCTGCGCGAACTCGGAGTACTCGATCTCGTTGAGCGCGCCGGTCCGGTTCGCGAGTTGCACGCCGGCCTGGAACTCGCTGTAGCGCCCGCCCGGCACCGGCGTCTCCCATTCGCCGCTCTCGACGTCCAGGCCTTCGATCATGAAGACCTTGCTGCCGACCCTTCGCGTCGCCGGCAGGTGCGGCTGGACCATCTCGCCGATGATCGGCGCCTCGAGCGACAAGGTCGCGAGCGCATCGATCAGCGCATCGAGGCGCGCGACGGGCTTGCGGGCCGGCCGCAATGCCGGCAGGTCCGGGCCGCTCGGCAGGGCCGACTCGTCGACCATCGTCGGCTCGGCAAGGACCGGCTCGCGGGGCTCCTCGCGTGGCGCAGGTTGAGTCGCGCGCTTCGGACCCGCATTGCGCGCCGACCAGGCCCCGTGCGCGATCACGCCGGCCAGCACGACGCCGCCGAGCGACGCCAGCGCGATCGCGAGGTCGTTCACCGGGGGCACCCGCGGGCGATCGTCATGCCGCCTCCGCGAGGCTGATCGCGGCCGGCATGTCGACCGTGACGATGCGCGAGACGCCCTGCTCCTGCATCGTCACGCCGATCAGCTGCTCGGCCATCTCCATCGCGATCTTGTTGTGGCTGATGAACAGGAACTGCGTGCCGACCGCCATCTCCTTGACGAGATTCGAGTAGCGCTCGGTGTTGGCGTCGTCGAGCGGCGCATCGACTTCGTCGAGCAGGCAGAACGGCGCCGGGTTCAGCTGGAAGATCGCGAACACCAGCGCGATCGCGGTCAGTGCCTTCTCGCCGCCCGACAGCAGGTGGATCGTGCTGTTCTTCTTGCCGGGCGGCTGCGCCATCACCTGCACGCCGGCATCGAGGATCTCGTCGCCGGTCATCACCAGCTTCGCGGTGCCGCCGCCGAACAGGGTCGGGAACATCCGGCCGAAGTGCTCGTTGACCTGATCGAACGTGGTCGCGAGCAGTTCGCGGGTCTCGAGGTCGATCTTGCGGATCGCATCTTCGAGCGTCGACATCGCCTCGGCGAGGTCGGCGTTCTGCGCATCGAGGAAGGTCTTGCGCTCGCGCGCATGACCAAGCTCGTCGAGCGCCGCGAGGTTGACCGCGCCGAGCGCGGCGATCTCCTGATTCAGCCGGTCGATCTCGGACTGGAGACCGGCGAGCTTGACCGGGCCGGCGGCGATGCTGGCCGCGATCGCGTCGAGATCGGCCGCCGCTTCGCGCAACTGATCGAGGTACTGCTGGCCGCCGAGCTGCGCGGCCTGCTCCTCGAGCTGCAGCTTTGTGATGCGCTCGCGCAGCGGATCGAGGCTCTGCTCGTGGACCATGCGCTGCTCGTCCGCGCGCTTCAGCCTGGCGCTAAGGTCGTCGTAGGTGCTGCGGCGCGCGCCCAGCGTCGTTTCGCGATCGAGCCGGACCGCCAGCATCTGTTGCAGGCCGGCCTGCGCGGTGTCGTCTGTCAGGCTCGCGAGCTCCTCGTGCAGCGCCGCCTCGCTGCGCGCGTTGGCCGCGATCTGTTCGGCCGCCGTCGCCTCGGCGCGCTCGAGCTCGGCGCGGCGCGACGCCAAGGTGCGCAGCGCGAAGCGCGCCTCGTCGGCCATGCGTTCAAGGTCACGCAGTTGCTGGCGCGCAGTCCCGAGCGCCTGCTCGGCGCGGCTCTGCGCTTCCTCGAGCTCGGCGTGCCGTTCCTGCGCCGCGCCGAGCCGAACGTCGAGCTCCTCGAAGCGCTGTTCCTCGGCGGCGCTGCGGCGGCCGAGTTCGGCGAGTTGCTCATCGATCGCAGCGAATTCGACGGCAAGCTGCTCGCGCCGCACGCCGGTCTGCTCGGCCTGCTGCGACAGCCGCAGCAGCTCGACCTGCAGTTGGTGGGCTCGCGACTGCGCATCGGCCGCTTCACGACGCGCAACCGCGATGCGTTGCGACGCATCGGTGTAGGCCGCCTCGGCGCGCACCAGCGCACCGCGCGACTCGTCGGCGATCACCGCCTGAGCCCGCACCTGGCGGTCGAGGTTCTCGATCTCCTGAGCGCGTGCCAGCAGGCCGGCCTGCTCGCTATCGGGCGCATAAAAGCTGACCGCGTACTGGCTGACAGCGTGGCCCTCGCGCGTCATGATGATCTCGCCGTGCGTCAGGTTCGCACGCGCAGCCAGCGCCGCATCCAGATCGGTCGCGGTGTAGACGCCCTCGAGCCAATCGTTCAGCAGCGCCACGAGGCTGGCATCGCCGAGCCGCAGCAAGTCGCTGAGGCGCGGCAAAGTGCGATGGGTGTTCGCGATCGCGCCGGACGGCGGCGTGTAGAACGCCAGCCGCACCGGCGGCGCATCGGCGGCGAACGCCTGCACCGTCTCGAGCCTGCCGACCTGCAGCGCGCCGATGCGCTCGCGCAGCGCGGCTTCGAGCGCCGCTTCCCAGCCGTGCTCGATGTGCAGGCGAGTCCACAGGCCCTGCAGCGAATCGAGGCCGTGACGGGCGAGCCACGGTTTCAGCTTGCCTTCGACCTGCACCTTTTCCTGCAGCGCGCGCTGCGCCGCCAGGCGCGCACTGAGTTCGGTCTGTCGACCGCTCTCGGCATTGACGCGCTCCTGGCTGGCCCGCCGCGCGCCATCGAGCGCAGCGACCTCGTCGCCGAGCGTTGCGATGCTGGCGTCAGCTGCAGCCTTGGCCTGTCCGGCCGCCTCGAAGCGCTGGCGCAAGTCGGCGAGATGCGCGAGATCGGGCTCGGCGAGCTGCTTCGACTCGGCGTCGAGGCGCTCGCGCCGCGTCTCGAGCTGGCGACGCTGTTCCTGCGTGCTGCGGCCTTCGGCGGCCAGCACCTGAATCTCCTGTTGGACGCTGCCGACCGCGCCGCGCTGCGTCGCGACCTCAACCAGCGCGGCGCGCAACGCCGCTTCGAGATCGGGCAGCGCGGCAGCGGCGGTCTCGACCTGCCGCACGGTGTCGGCCGCATGCGTGTCGGCGACCGTGGTCTGGCCTTCGATCGAGCCAAGCTCGCTGCGGGCCTGGCCTTGGCGATCGGTCCATTGCGCGGTTTGCGCGGTCAGCTCGGCGAGGCGCTGCTGCACCCGCTGGCGACCGTCGGCGACGTAGCGAATGCGCTCTTCGAGGCGGCTGACCTCGAGCGCGGCTTCCGCCAACGCGCCCTGCGCCGCATGCAGATCGTCGCCGGCCGTGTAGTGCGCCTGGCGCAGCGCTTCGAGCTCGGCCTCCGCCGCGCGCAGTTCGGCGACCCGCGCCTCGAGCCGGTTCACGGCGTCGAGCACCGCGGCCTTCGCGCGCTCTTCCTCGCGCGCGGCATCGCGGTGCTTCAGGAAGCGCAGCTGGTTCAGCTTCAGCTCGGCCTGTTGCTGCAACGCGCGGTACTGGCCGGCGACCTCGGCCTGCGACTCGAGCTTGTCGAGGTTCGCATTCAGCTCGCGCAGGATGTCTTCGACCCGGGTCAGGTTCTCGCGCGTGTCCTTCAGGCGCGTCTCGGTCTCGCGCCGGCGCTCCTTGTACTTGGAGACGCCGGCCGCCTCTTCGAGGAAGAGGCGCAGCTCCTCGGGCTTGCTCTCGATGATCCGCGAGATCGTGCCCTGGCCGATGATCGCGTAGGCACGCGGGCCGAGGCCGGTGCCGAGGAACACGTCCTGCACGTCGCGGCGCCGCACCGGCTGACCGTTGATGTGATAACTGCTGGTGCCGTCACGTGTCAGCACGCGCTTGACCGCGATCTCGCTGAAGCGGTTCCACTGACCGCCGGCGCGGCCGTCGTCGTTGCTGAAGACGAGCTCGACGCTGGCACGTCCTGCCGGCTTGCGCAGGCTCGAGCCGTTGAAGATCACATCCTGCATCGACTCGCCGCGCAGCTCGCTGGCCTTGCTCTCGCCGAGCACCCAGCGCACCGCGTCCATGATGTTCGACTTGCCGCAGCCGTTCGGGCCGACGACGCCGACAAGCTGGCCGGGAAGCTGGAAGTGCGTGGGTTCGACGAACGACTTGAAGCCGGCGAGCTTGATCGAGTTCAGGCGCATGGACGGACGCAGCGATGACAGCGCAGGGAGAGCCTAAGTACTTGATTTACTTAATGAATTGCGACTGGCAACCGGCTCCGGGGCAGGCGCGATGATAGCATCGCACCCTGCCTCCGACGGCCCATCCGATGAAGACTTCGATCCGCAAGAAGACCGCCTCAGTGGCGCCGACCGCCCTCCCTAGCGCCGGCCTTTCGCCACCGAACAAGCGGCCCATTCCCGCCGTCCCGCCGACCCTGCCAAGCCGCCAGCTCGACGTCTTTCCGAACCCGACGCGCGACCGCGACTACACGATCCAGTTCGTGATCCCCGAGTTCACCTGCCACTGCCCGCTGACCGGCCAGCCCGACTTCGCGCACTTCACGATCGAGATGGTCGCCGACAAGTTGTGCGTCGAGCTGAAGAGCCTGAAGCTGTATTTCTGGAGCTACCGCGACGTCGGTGCCTTCCACGAGAAGGTGACCAATGACATCGTCGACGACATCGTGAAGGCGACCGACCCGCGCTTCATCCGCATCACCGCGAAGTGGAACGTGCGCGGCGGCATCTACACGAACGTCGTCGCCGAGCACCGGCAGAAGGGCTGGAAGCCGCAGCCGCGAGTCGAGCTGTGATGGTGCTCACCCCTTCACTGGGTTCGCCGTCCGTTGATGGCCCACGCCAATGCCTACGTTAAGTGCGGCAGTCCTGACATGAACCCGCTGCTCTCTCGCCTCCACCCCTACCCGTTCGAGCGCCTGCGCGCGCTGACGGCCGACATCACGCCGAGTCCCGCCCACCGGCCGATCGGTCTGGGTATCGGCGAGCCGAAGCACCCGACGCCGACCTTCATCCGCGAGGCGCTGACCGCAAGCCTCGACGGCCTCGCGCAGTACCCGGCGACGGCCGGCGAGCCCGCATTGCGCAGCGCGATCGCCGGCTGGGTCGAGCGCCGTTACGGCGTGTCGCTCGATTCGACGACGCAGCTGCTGCCGGTCAACGGTTCGCGCGAGGCGCTGTTTGCGCTGGCGCAGACCGTGATCGATCCGACTCGGCCGCATGCGACCGTCGTCTGCCCGAATCCGTTCTATCAGATCTACGAGGGTGCGGCCCTGCTTGCCGGTGCGCGCACGCTTTACGCGAACAGCGACCCGGCGCGCAACTTCGCGGCCGACTGGGCCGGCATCTCGCCGCGCGAGTGGGAGGCGACCCAGCTGCTCTACGTCTGCTCGCCGGGCAACCCGACTGGCGCCGTCGTGCCGCTCGACGAATGGCGCCAGCTGTTCGAGCTGAGCGACCGCTACGGCTTTGTGATCGCGTCCGACGAGTGCTACTCGGAGATCTACTTTCGTGACGAGGCACCGCTCGGTGCGCTCGATGCGGCGCGACAACTCGGCCGCCACGACTTCCGCAACCTGATCGTCTTCACCAGCCTGTCGAAGCGCTCGAACGTGCCGGGCCTGCGCTCCGGCTTCGTCGCCGGCGATGCGACGGTGCTGAAGCAGTTCCTGCTCTACCGCACGTACCACGGCAGCGCGATGAGCCCGGCCGTGCAACGGGCCAGCGCGGTCGCCTGGAACGACGAGGACCACGTCGTCGAGAACCGGCAGAAGTACCGCCGCAAGTTCGCCGAGGTGACGCCGCTCCTCGGTGGCGTGCTCGAGATCCGGCTGCCGGATGCCGGCTTCTACCTGTGGGCCGGCGTGCCGGGTGGCGACGACGTCGGCTTCGCGCGCGGATTGCTCGCTCAATACAATGTGACCGTCCTTCCCGGCAGCCTGCTCGCCCGCGAGGCGCACGGCATCAACCCCGGCAGCGGCCGGGTCCGCCTGGCCCTCGTCGCCGAAACCGACGAGTGCCTCGAAGCCGCCCGGCGCATCGTCTCCTTTGCCCAATCGATCGCATGAACCACCAAGAACTGCAGAACACCATCGACCTCGCGTGGGAGAGCCGGGCCAGCCTGACACCCGAGAACTCGCCCGAGATCCGCGCCTCGGTCGATGCGGTCATCGCCGACCTGAACACAGGCCGCATTCGCGTCGCCGAGCGCCAAGGCGTCGGTCAGTGGACCGTCAACCAGTGGGTCAAGAAGGCCGTACTGCTGAGCTTCCGCCTGAACGAGAACCAGCAGATGCGGGCCGGCGACCTCGGCTTCTTCGACAAGGTGCAGACCAAGTTCTCGCACCTCGACGCCGACGAGATGCGCGCGACTGGCGTGCGCGTCGTGCCGCCGGCGGTCGCGCGACGCGGCGCGTACCTCGCGAAGAATGTCATCATGATGCCGAGCTACGTGAACATCGGCGCTTATGTCGACGAAGGCACGATGGTCGACACCTGGGCCACCGTCGGCTCGTGCGCGCAGATCGGCAAGGGCGTGCACCTCTCGGGCGGCGTCGGTATCGGCGGCGTGCTCGAGCCGATCCAGGCCAACCCGACCATCATCGAGGACAACTGCTTCATCGGCGCGCGCTCCGAGATCGTCGAGGGCGTGATCGTCGAAGAGAACTCGGTGATCTCGATGGGCGTCTACATCGGCCAGAGCACGAAAATCTACGACCGCGCGACCGGCGAGACCACGTACGGACGCATTCCGGCCGGCTCGGTCGTCGTCAGCGGCAACCTGCCGAGCGCCGACGGCAAGTACAGCCTGTATTGCGCGGTGATCGTGAAGCGCGTCGACGCGCAGACCCGGGCCAAGACCAGCATCAACGACCTGTTGCGCAGCTGAGGCTTTTCGACCGGGTTCGGTCCGGTATTCGTTCACTGTTTCGGGTCCATTCGCACGAAGGCCCCGTTGCACAATCGCCTGCATTCACGACTTCGGGATCGGGCATGAGCACAGGCAACATGGAGCGGATCCTCCGACTGATGTCGGAGAAGGGGGCGTCCGACGTCTACCTGTCCGCCAGCTCGCCGATCCTGATCAAGATCAACGGCCAGCTGCTGAAGCTCGGCGAGGAAGCGCTGACCAGCACCCAGCCGCGCCAGTTGCTGGCCGAACTGCTGACACCAAGCCAGCTCGAGGAACTCGAGGACACCGGCGAGCTGAACCTCGGGGTCAGCATCTCGGGGGTCGGCAGCTTTCGCCTCTCCGGCTTCAAGCAGCGCGGCACGATCGCTGCGGTGTTCCGCTGCATCCCGTTCGACATTCCGACGCTCGAGAGCCTCAACGTCCCCGAGATCCTGAGCACGATGGTGCTCGAGAAGCGCGGCCTGATCATGATGGTCGGCGCGACCGGTGCCGGCAAGAGCACGACGCTGGCATCGATGCTCGAGCACCGCAACAAGCAGATGGCCGGGCACATCCTGACGATCGAGGATCCGATCGAATTCCTGTTCAGCAACAAGAAGTCGGTCATCAACCAGCGCGAGGTCGGCCGCGACACGCAGAGTCTGCAGGTCGGCCTGCGCAACGCGCTGCGGCAGGCGCCCGACTGCATCATGATCGGCGAGATCCGCGACCGCGAGACGATGACCGCCGCGATCTCGTATTCGCTGTCGGGTCACCTCGTGCTGTCGACCTTGCACGCGAACAACAGCTATCAGGCGCTCGGCCGGATCCTGTCGTTCTACACACCGGAGGCACGGCCCGCGCTGCTCGCCGACCTCGGTGCCGGCCTGCGCGCGATCGTCTCGCAGCGCCTGGTGCGGGCCTCCTCGGGCGGCCGCCTGCCGGCGGTCGAAGTGATGCTGAACACTAAGCTGGTCTCCGAGCTGATCGCCGCGGCCGACTTCCCCGGCGTCAAGGAAGCGATGGAGAAGTCGCTCGCCGAAGGCTCGCAGACGTTCGAGGAAGACCTCGCAAGAATGATCACCGAAGGGCGGATCACGCGCGACGAAGGCCTCGCATTCGCCGACTCGCCGACCAACCTGATGTGGCGACTCCAGAACGACGCGTCGCCGATCTCGGCGACGCCGGCGAAGAAGGAAGAGACCGACGACCAGCCAAGCTTCACCGAGATCACGATCGACGTGCGCCCGGAAGAGTCTCACAGCACGATGTCAGGGAGCCTGCGGCGTTTCTGAGCGCCGTGGCGAGCCCGTGTCGCGAACCCTGCACCTCGTAGAACAGCTGATCGCCTGCCCTTCGGTTACGCCGGCCGACGGCGGCTGCCAGGATCTGATCGCGGCCCGCCTGGCGCCGCTCGGCTTCGATTGCCAGCAGCGACCGAGCGGACCCGCTGACGGCCGTGTGTCCAACCTGTGGGCGCTCCGGCCCGGTCGTGTGCCGGCGCCGAAGATCCTCGCGTTTGCCGGCCACACCGACATCGTGCCGACCGGCCCGCTCGACCAGTGGACCAGCGACCCCTTCGTGCCGAGCCACCGTGCCGGCATGCTCCATGGCCGCGGCGCAGCCGACATGAAGAGCTCGCTTGCCGCCATGGTGGTCGCGGTCGAGGAGTTCATCGCGGCGCGGCCCGATGCGGCCGGCTCGATCGCCTTCATGGTCACGAGCGACGAGGAAGGCCCTGCCCTCGACGGCACAGTGACGCTCTGCAACTGGCTCGCCGCGCAAGGCCGTCAACTCGACTATTGCATCGTCGGCGAGCCGACCTCCGTGCGCACGCTCGGCGACATGATCAAGAACGGGCGCCGCGGCACGCTGTCGGGCAAGCTGCGCGTCCAGGGCGTGCAGGGCCACATCGCTTATCCACACCTCGCCCGCAATCCGATCCACAGCGCTGCACCGGCACTCGCCGAATTGGTCGCGACGGAGTGGGACCGCGGCAACGCGTACTTTCCAGCGACGAGCTGGCAGGTCTCGAACATTCACGCCGGCGCCGGCGCCGGCAACGTGATCCCGGGCGAGTTGGTCGTCAACTTCAATTTCCGCTTCTGCACCGAGTTGACGCCGAGCTCACTGCAGGACCGGGTCGAGACGATCCTGCGGCGCCACGGCCTCGACTTCCGCATCGACTGGACGCTCGGCGGCGAGCCGTTTCTGACACCGACCGGCGCGCTCAGCAACGCCCTCGCCGACTCGATCCGCGCGGTCACCGGCGTCACCACCGAGCTCTCGACGACCGGAGGCACGTCGGACGGCCGCTTCATCGCGAAGGTCTGCCGCGAAGTGATCGAGCTCGGCCCGGTCAACGCGACGATCCACAAGATCGACGAATCGGTCGAGGTCGCGAGCCTCGATCCGCTGAAGGACATCTACCGCGGCGTGCTCGAGCGCCTCATCGCCTGACGGCGTCGCGGAGCGTCGTCCTGACACGCGCACCGCCGCTCTTCCCGAGAATCGGGCAACATCCGTCCCCGCGATGACCCTGATCGAATTGATCACCGAACAATCCGCCCGCCTCAAGAAGGCGGGCGTTTCGTTCGGCCATGGCACCGGCAATGCGTTCGACGAAGCGGCCTGGCTCGTGCTGTGGTCGCTCGACATGCCGCTCGACGCGCTCGAGGAGCATGCCCACGACGCGCTCGACGAGACGTCGATCGCGAAGGCCGAGGCGCTGATCACGCGCCGCATCGAGAGCCGCGTCCCTGCCGCCTACCTGACGCGCGAGGCATGGCTGCAGAACGTGCCGTTCTACATTGACGAGCGCAGCATCGTGCCGCGCTCGCTGATCGCCGAGCTGCTCGCCGATGGCGAGAACACCGGCATCCTCGACGCCTGGCTGTCCGATCGCACGGAGGCCGTGCTCGACCTGTGCACCGGCAACGGCAGCCTCGCGGTGATCGCCGCGATGGCGTACCCGGAGATCGTTGTCGATGCCGCTGACATCTCGACCGACGCGCTATCGATCGCACGCATCAACGTCGACCGCCATCACCTCGCCGGCCGCATCACGCTGCTCGAGTCGGACCTCTGGGCGCAAGTCCGCGGACCGTACGACCTGGTGCTGTGCAATCCGCCGTACGTCAACGCGCGCAGCATGGCCGCGCTTCCGGCCGAATACCGCGCCGAACCGCAGCTCGCACTCGCCGGCGGCGACGACGGCATGGACCTGATCGGGCGCATCCTGCACGATGCGCCCGATCACATGACCGCCGAAGCGGTCCTCGTGCTCGAGATCGGCAACGAGCGGCCGCACTTCGAGCGCGCATTCCCGCGCCTCGAGGTCGCCTGGCTTGAGACCAGCGCAGGCGACAATCAGGTCGTGCTGGTCACGCGCCCGGCGCTGGTCGCGCAGCAGCGCCGCAGCGCG
>Ga0070672_100000337_pt1 | contig 26944 bp, 18 predicted proteins | sample KBSM13metaG_FD_66151 | JGI IMG/M metagenome (GOLD analysis project Ga0070672, IMG submission 66151) | Miscanthus rhizosphere microbial communities from Kellogg Biological Station, Michigan, USA - KBS M1-3 metaG | ecosystem: Host-associated > Plants > Roots > Rhizosphere > Soil ... | reverse complement strand
GCCTGAGCGGTTGCTGCAGGCCGTTGTGTCGAGCGTTCCTTGGCTGCCGCGAGCTGTTGGGCACGCTGGCGCGACCGCGCGATGCTCCTTCGGTATCGGCAGGTTCCCGCACGCGCCGCCCGCGGCAGCACCTGCCGCGGATGAGGCGTCTGGCGCCGACGCATCGCTATTGCCCGCGGAGGCGGTGTCGAAGCTCCCCGCGGTGTTGCCCGCCCCCGCCCCCGCCCCCGCACCCGCACCCGCACGCGCTGAGCTTGAAACGTGGCCGCAGGCAGCGCAGAACAGCAGGCCAAGGGCGACGGCGGCGGGTGCGTATCGGTGCTTCACGGCTCTCGCTTCAGTGTGGCCCACCATTCTGCGCAGTGCCCGAACAAGTTGCCCCGTTCGTCGGGCTGGACGCGATACCGCCGCCATTGCTGAAGTATGTGGCGATCCGCAAGTTGATGGTCGTGCCGGAGAACAGCGCAGGCACGACCGTGCTCGTCACGTTGAGTGTCGCGTTCGATGCGAGGGTGGCTCCCTGAACGGTCGCTTGACCGAAGCCGGCGCTCAGCGTCACCAGCGTCTTTCCGCCGGCTTGGCTGAGCGTGCAGCCGGGATGAGGATTGGCATTCCAACCGTTGAACAGGGTCTGACTGGGATCATCGAACGTCACCGTCGAAGAGTCACCCGCTTGCAGCACGTAGCTTTGGCCCAAGCCGTCCGTCGCACTGAACACCACGCCGAAATTGCTCGAGCTGGTTCCGTTCGTCAGCGTCCACCCGCAGGAGCCGCCGACCTCGATGTTGCGCTGCGCGACCTGATTCGAGCCGGGCGCGTCTGCAATATTGAGCGGTGCCGCTTCGCCGGTCGCTTGAATATTGGCGAGCAAGCATTCGTGCGGGCTCACGTTGCTCGGAGCGATCCAAGAAATCGGACCGATCAGGTCCAAAGCATCGCCGACGGGAAGCGTCTTCGTGGCGGACCAATGGGGATTGCTCGAATCAGGGCCACCATTGATGATGTCCGTCCACGTGGGCGTGGCCAGCGCGGCATTGCCCCACCACAAGCGGGCTCGCACTCCGGGGATGGCGGCGCAAGCGTATTCGTTGTGAACGCGCACGTACACGTCGTACGTCTTGCCGGCGATCACGACCGGCTCGGTCGCGGGCGTGTCGGGCGTGACCGTCGTGCCCGGCGGCACGACCAAGATATCCGGGCTTTCCCAGAAGGCTTCGCCTCCCAGGTTGGAAGGCACCGAGCCCTGATCCTGTGCGTGGTCCTTCAGGTAAACACGTGGCGTACCGACGCAATTGCCATCCAGCGAAGCGAGATAATGCAACTGCAGGTAGTGGTATGCATCGCCGGCAGTCGCCAGCGCCGATTGGCTGCCGGCCACGATATTCAAATTGTTCGATTCATCGGTGAGTGAGGCCGTGCTGGCGCTGGGAGCGGGCGTGGACGAAAGCAGCGTGGTGTTCGGACACACGCCAGGCCAGGAGACGCTCGCCGGGACACCCGGGGGCGGCGTGCCTGGGGCGGCGCAGTTGCCGGCCTGCACGCTGGTATACAGCAGCGTTCCTTGCGGGAACGAGGCCATCCCGCAATTGCCGAGACCGAGCGCAGTGCCGGTGATTGTCGTCCAGTGGTTGTTCGTACCGAGCCCGTAGCGGTCCTTGCTGACCACCGCATACAGCCCTCGATAGTCCTTGCCATTGCCGTTCGGGTCGAACCAGCTCAGCGCGGCCACCATGCCCAGATCGTGTGCGCCGTCGTTCGCGTCGTCGAACGCCGACCCGGCCACTGTCGCGTTGTCCAGGGCCTGAAGCTCCCGCGCTTGCAGGCCAAGGTTGTAGCTGGAAGGGGGCTGGAGAGCGTAGCCGTTGCTGGCGAGGCAATCGGCATAGTAGGTCGGCGCCAGGCAGTGGTTGCCCTGTCCAGTCACGGCGACGCAGCTGCGGCCCGCTTCACAATTCGAAGTGCTCGTGCAGGCCGGGGCCGCCGGGTTGGGAATGTAGTTTTGGTCCGCCTTGCCCAAGGTAAAATCGTTGTTCCAAATACAAACCACGAATCCGGTGGAGACATGAGCGACCTGATTGTTCGACTTGTAGGTGTAGTCGTAGGGGCTGCCAATCGATTGGATGGCAAACTGCACCCAAGCCGCATCGCCGTTGGCCGCGGCGTCGCCGCTGGTTGCGGTGAAGTTGTTGGTATTCGCCTGCACGCTGAGCGCGTTCGGTTGTTGCTGCGGCGTGATCGTGTAGGAAAGCGTGGGGTAGTTGCAATCCGCTTGAAAGCCACTCGGTGAAGGCACATTCACCTCCGTGTGCGGTGTAGCCGCTACGTCCACGAAGGTGCTGGCGACTTGGCCGAATCGAAGACCAGATGGACTGGTGATGCCGGGGATCGGGCCGTAGCTGGTGGCCGCGCCATCCAGATACCCGGGGATCGTCACCTGTCCGCCGCCAATGTACGGCTTTTGTGCGACGCCCGGCGGTAGCTGGTCGAGTGTCGTGCACGGAGTCGACTTCCATCCGTTCCAGGTGCCGACGTAGCAGCCGCGCACGTTCGGCGGCGGGGGCAACGGCTTCGCAGCGACGACGCTGCTCGGGATCACCGGCTGTGGACACGCCGAAGCCGAATCGTAGTGCACCCCTGCGCCCGAATTGAGCAGCGAGAGCGAGCCGCCGATCACCGAGCCGAACACGGTACTGTTTAAATTCACGGCTGACGTGGGCGCGTAGATCGTCCCGTACAGCGCGCCGCCGCTATTCACGTTCACGTAGCCGGAGCTGGTCACCAGGAAGGCGAGGTTGCGCGGATTACCGGAGGGGTTTTCGCTGCCGCCGAGGTTGAGCGTGCCAGTGACCCAAATGCGAACCTGCCCGGCCGGCGAGATCCGGATCGCACCCGGCGCGTTCACGTTGATGTTGGCTGCAACGTAGTTGCCCGGGGCGAGCGTGATGCTGCTGGCCGCGGTATTGATGTTGAGCGACCCAGGCGCGCTCGAGCCCAGTGGCAATTTCGTGGCGCCTGCGGGCACAACCACCACCCCGAGCCCGCTCGGCGCGCTGGAGACCAGCTGGCCGTGGACGACCGCGCCGTTGTTCGTGATCGTCGTGGCCGCTCGCACGACCGCGTTGCTCCCGACGTTGCTCCCGCCGTAAGCGCCGACGCTCGAGTCGTACGAATCGATCAGCGTTTGAGCGTTGAGCAGCACGTTCCCCGTGTTCGCCACCACGGCGTTGGCGCGCGCGTCGCAAGGCAGCGGGTCAGGAAGCGTCAGGCGAGCCTGCATGCTCGCGACGGCGCCTTCGCCAGGAGCGGACTCGCGTGCACCGCACGCGCCGAGCGCCAAAGCCAACGCGACCAATACCACCGCGATAGTCGCCCACCGCACCCCGAATTTCGGCTGCATCATGATCCGAACCACCCTCCTCGCGTCGAACCCTCAACGACGCGCAGGCGAATTAAGAACCCGATGGTCCTTCCTGTCAACGCTCGCATCGACCGCGGTCGGCACGCCGGCCAAGCTACGGGCATGTCGGGTCGCGTGGCGTGTCTACAACCTGGGGACCGGGGCAAAGGGGATCTGGGTGCAGCCCTCCCCTTGAGCCAGGCCGCTTAGTGTGCGCGGCTCAGTTCAGGTGACGGAGGGCGAGCTTTTGTGGGTTGAGGACGCTGCGAATCGTCGCAATCTTCTGGCCGTCGGTCTCGATGGTGATCACGAAGGCAACGGTTACGCCTGTGCGTCCGACGATCGCGGGCCAGCCGTTCACATCGCTGATCGTGACGTCCAGCTCGTGCGATGAAGGCATTTTCGCGACCTGGCTTGCGAAGAAGCGGGCGACCTTTTCTCGACCAAGGATGGGAACCAGGATCGCTCCGCGGTCCTTCTTGCCGTGGTCCCCGTAGAGGACGACGTCTTCGGCAATCACGCTCGAGATTGCTGCGATGTCGCCGCGTGACACAGCCGAAAGGAACGCGGACAAGAGACGCCCGTGGGCTTCTCGGCTAGCCACGAATCGCGGTCTGTCTGCTGCGACGTGTTCCTTCGCGCGATGAAGCGCCTGCCGGCTCGCAGCCTCACTGAGCTCGAGCATCTCGCCGATCTCGGCGTGGCTGTAGTCGAACACCTGATGCAGCAGAAACACGGCTCGCTCTCTCGGATCCAGGCGCTCGAGTAGCACCAGGAAACCGAACTGGATCGATTCGAGGTCGAGCGGTGTCGTCGTCAAGACCGGTTCCGGCAGCCAGGTGCCGGGATAGGTCTCCCTTCGTGCTCGGGAGGACTTGAGCCGGTCGATGCAAATCCGTACGATGGTCGTGGACAGCCACGCGCGAGGGTCCCCGATAACGCTGGTGTCGCCCGACTGCCAGCGAAGCCAGGTGTCCTGTACGGCATCTTCGGCCTCTGCCGATGACGAGAGCATCCGGTACGCGATCCCCATCAGCAAAGGCCGATGGCGTTCGAACTCATCGCCTTCCATAGGACGAACCTCGGGTTCCTCTCGGGGGGATGTCAAGGTGTGGCATGGACGTTTAGACGAGCTAGCCCGTCCAAACGTGACGCCCCCTGGCGACCGTCACGAGATTCGCTGACGACCGTCACGCCGAGGCCGGCTCCGTCGTCTTCTTGGTGAGGCCCATGCCCATTCGCCAGCTGATTGCCGTCGTCATCCTACTTCTCTTGGGGTTTGCACTGGCCACACCCGCAGCGGCGCAGGCGGGTTCCGTCAGCCCGTTTGTCGTGACTCCTGGACGACTCGCAGCGAGCGTCGCCTCGCTGATCGGGGTGTTCGGCGTGGTGGCAGGTGCGCGTGCCGCAACCCGGGCCCGTCGCGCCGGCGCGCCCCGCACGGGCCACCTGGCTTTGCTCGCCGGCGTGATCAGCATGGCTGTCGGTGGCTTGGTGGTGGCCACGGCCAAGGGCGGCCTCGGCACTGGCCATGGGCTCGGGGGCGGCATCGTGTCCCTAGTGACGGGGTCGATGAGCGTGGCGCTCGCTGGGCTGGCTCGAACCGCTAGGCGACGCGCCGACTGATTGGGCACGAGGAAGGCTCTTCATGCACACAACTCCGCGCTCATCCTTTCGACGCACGCTGCCGCTCATCGCGCTCCTGGCCGCGGGCTGTCAACGATACTGGGTGTGCGATGAAGTCGATCAATCGCAAACCCAAATGCTACCCCAGCACCTGTCACAGACGGGCCTTTACGCGGACATCGCGACGGGCGAGCTCGCGCACGGCGTCGCGCCCTTCACGCCGCGCTTTCCGCTGTGGAGCGATGGCAGTGAGAAACAGCGCTGGCTGCTCTTGCCGGACGGCGCGCAGATTGACACGAGCAACATGGATGACTGGACCTTCCCCGAGGGCACCAAGGTGTGGAAGCAATTTTCGATCGGCGGAGTGCGAATCGAAACGCGCCTGCTCGAGAAGCGTGGGCCGACCGATGCCGATTGGATACCGCTCGCGTTCGTCTGGGATGCAGACGGCCACGATGCGACTGCCGCACCCCTCGGCGCGATCAATGCGCAGCACACCGATCACGATGTGCCAGCGGCCGGAGAATGCTTCGCCTGTCACGGTGGCCGACGCAGCTTCATCCTCGGGTTCTCGGCGTTGCAACTTGCCGACAAAGCCGCTGCGGACGCGCTGGACCTCGACGGACTCGTCCAACAAGGTCGGCTCAGTCATCCGCCCACGAGCATCCCCGCGATTCCCGGCGAGCCCGTCGAAGTCGCGGCGCTCGGCTATTTACATGCCAATTGCAGCCATTGCCACAACCACACACGCCCCGAACACGACGGAGCGCGCTGTTTCGAGCCCAAGGACAGCTACGACTTCACGCTCGCGGTGGACAAGCTCGATACGGTCACTGCGACGCCCACTTACCGCACGGTAGTTGGTCATGCGGTGGAGCCGGGCAACCCAGACGGCAGCCGGCTATATGAGCTCGTCAGCTCGCGCGGGATGTTTCGGCAGATGCCACCCCTTGCGACGGAGAAGGTCGATTCGACCGCCACCGCCAACATTCGCACGTGGATAGAGGGGCTATGAAACTCGCCCTCCCCTGCTCGGCAGCGATCCTAGTCTTGGCGGGACGGACAGCGTTCGGGGAGCCGGCAATCGACCCAAATCTCGCGCCGCGTGGCGGCCAGATCGAGGTGCAAGCGCAGTTTGGTGTCTCGACCACACCGTTCGACGTCAGCTCGCTTCCCGAGGCAAAGGGTCAGGCCTTCGTGTTTCTGGCTGGTGGACGCTACTCGCTGTCTCAACCGCTCTCGCTCGAGCTCCACGTTCCGCTGGTTCTCGGCAGCGTCGCACAGCCAGCGGGCTCGTATGTCGACGCGGCTGCTCTGGGCAATCCCGAGCTCGGAGCCTGCTATCGGTTCGTCGACCGTCATGCGGGCGCCTCGACGCTCGCCCTTTCCGGAGCTTTGGAGGTAGGCGTGCCACTCGCCAGCCATAGTGAGAATTTGATGCCCAATCGAGTGCTGGCGATCGCCGATGGTATCGAGGGACGCGGGCACCCAGAATGGTTCACGCCGGGCGTCGTTCCGATCACTCCGTCCACTGCGCTTCGCTGGGAGTCGGCGCCTTGGAGTCTCGAAACCGAGCTCAGGTTGCCACTGCTCATGCGGGTCTCGGAGGCCGACCTGCCGAGCTCGAGCGCGAACACCCAGAGTTTCGGCGTCGCCACTGTCCTCGGTCTGGAGGCGCGCTATCGGCTCTCGCGGCGGCTTTCTGTCGCGTCGGAGGTGCGGTTTTTCTTCGATCTAGTTCCCGCCGTGGAGCACGTGCGCGATATCTCGCGCGTGCAGGATTTCGAGCGGCTCAGCCTGCACATTCACTTCGGTTCACTCGTGGCGCTCGCCGTCGATCTCCAGACCGCACTCGGCGGAGAGCTGGGCGGTTCGACCGTCGCTGGCGGTCTCCGCGCGGGGCTGAATCTTCGCTGACTCCGCGACGAGCGCTTTAGTCGTACCCACTGACGCACACACCGAGCTCGGCTTTACCGAGGGGATCGCGGGTGGCAGGGTTCTTGCTGTCTGCTAGCCAATGCTTGGCTTGCTCAAATTTATTGGGACATTCGTAGTGTTGGCTGTGATTCTGTTGCAACGCACCAGCCCGTGCTGGGCGGCTGAGACCACAGCCAGTGGCGTATCCGCGACGCTTTACGGTGGCGGGGGAAGCCTGGTCGTGCCGAACAACGAGCGAGAGCCGGACCAATTCGAGACCACGCGCATCGGGGTCGGAGTGCTCGGCATCCTGCGCCCAGGTTCATCGCATGCGAACAGCACGCGCGGCGAGACGTCCGGATTCTTCACCGTGCTGGGCGGCTCGTTCGAGCTGGACAGCTCACTGCAAACCGTGTGCGCCTTCGATTGCTATTCCCCGAAGGACACGGAAGAACGCTACTTGGGCAAGCACTTCGCTGCGCGCTTGGGCCTCGGCTACAGCTTTCCGCTGTTCGAATTTCGCGTTGGAGCTTTGGTGGCGATCCCCGACCCGCACGTGAGCTACGCGCTGCCGATGATCATTCCGGACGTCATGGCGCGTATCGGCCGACGAAACCGCGGTTGGTTCGAGCTCGGGCTGGGTGCCTACAGCGCCTCGACGAACTTCAGACCAGGGCTGTACCTCGGCGGCGCGCTCGGCAGTGAGCGCCTGCTGCAGGTGTCGGCGCATGTCGGCGTGCACCTCGTGAACGGCCTGTGCTGCGGGACCGTCAACATGGGGGGCTATGCCGGCGAGCTGAGCATCGCGCACGCCTTCTCGAGCTCGCTGACCGGCAACTTCGGCGTCAATCTGTTCGAGGCCAAGTGGTCCTCGGAGCGCTACTTCGTCGGAGAGGGCAGTGCGCGACTCGCATTCGCGTTTTAGGGGGCGCGTCAGCGGCCGGTACACGCGAGATCGCGCTGGTTGTCACTGGCATTACTTGGCCAGCTCGCACACCGAGACGCCTGTCAATTTCCAGGTAAGAGGAGGCACCGGTCGCGTGTTGACCAGCGTCCCCCGGACAATCACCGCCTGCCCCGTCGCGATCACGTTGCAGCAGAGTCGCGACTCGTCGCCGCTGCAACCGAAGCGTTCGAGGACCAGCCCATTCGGCTCTCCATCGAGCACGACGGCCTTCTCGACGTGGTTGCAACAAACGCCTTCCCCGCACTGAACCGCGCTCGAGAAGAAATCTCTCTCGAGCTCGAACCGCCCACTCAACTCGACGTCCCGATCCTTGAAGTCGATCGCGCCGGCCGCGAAATCTGCCCAAGCGCGCGCTTTCTGGCCGGCTTGGCAGGGTTTCAGTGGATCTGCCTTCTCTTTGCAAGCTCGATGGATCCGGCACGGTGGGTACCACGGCCCACGCTGATCGATGACCGCGAATTTGCCGACCTTCCGCGCGCGGACGGGCGGAGAAGCGGGCGCCGCTCGCACCGGCGACTGACTCGATACGATTGCTTTCGCTGATGCGGTCGGGGGCATGGGCACGCTCGATACGCTTGCGCTGGCTCTCGCGCCTTGCATCGGCGCATCGTGCCGTGGGCGCTCCCGACAACCGCCAAGTACGCAAAGAGCACACAACGAGCACCACGAACGAACGCAGCTCAGAGTCACGAGCAACACGCTAGCGCGTTCTTCAGTGCGCAGGACACGAGAAGCATGGCCCTGCACCCGGAGACCTTCCCCGCGGCCCCACGCCACCAGCCTCGAAGCGCAACGATTGGCTGCGAGAAAACGCCGTCGCGTGCAAGTATGGGTTCGAACACAGAAATCGGCGATTGACCGCCCGAGAAGCGCTTGACGCGATGGCTGAAAGTGCGACGCTCCAAGCCGATGACTTGGCGTAACTTCTCCAGCGTGGCGGCGACCCTTTTATTCGTTTTCGGCTGCAGCAGCTCGAATTCTGACGACGGTGCCGGCGGCACTTCAACGGCCGCGGCTGGGGACAGCGGCGCACCGACAACCGGCGCGGGCGCAAGTAGCGTCGGCGGAACGGACGCCGGCAGCACCGCGGGCAGCGGCAGCACGACCGCGGGCAGCGGCAGCACGACCGCGGGCAGCGGCAGCACGACCGCGGGCAGCGGTGGCGTGGCGCCAGGGGGTGCTGGCAGCAGCGGAGGTGAAGACTTGCCCCCGGTCGATCCGGCGGCTGACGCTCGCAAGTTGAGCGATAGTGACAAGGCCGTGTTGTGCGACTGGATGAACGAGAAGCTGGGCGGTTACGGATTGATGACCGTGTGCTCACCGAGCGAGAGTGTGATGAACCTCCCGAACCAAGCGGTTTGCGTCGCAGCCTTCTTCAATTTTGATTGCAAGGTGACGGTCGAGGAAGTGGAAACTTGCACGATAGCGCGTGCTCCGTCACACGCTTGCGACCGGAATCCGGTGGGCTGCCATCACCTATTTTGCCAGCCGTAGTGCGTGGCATTGACACTCACCGTGCGTCTCAGCGCAGGGCAGCTCCGCAGGCGGCTTCTCCCGTTTCACGGTCGAACCGGCAAGCGCCACAAGGCCCGCAGTCGACGGCCGTCAGCTCACCGGCCACACAACGCACGGCGCTATCGTTGCGGCACTCCCCAAACGAATCCGCGCCTGAGCAGGGGTCTGACTTCGGCGGAACGCAGCGGAAGCCGAGTGCTTGCCGATCCCAGCCACAATTGAGATCGCTAGGGCACGCCGTGCTGACGAGCTCCCCCGACTCGCACCAGATCGCCGTGCTGTCGAAGCACCGCCCTTCGGACGTGAATGAACCGCAGCCCGGGCGGTCCATCGCTGTCGATCCCATCACGCTGGCGAGCCAGTCGCTGGCAGGTGCCAAAGTGACGTACGAATCCTGATCCAGGCAGGAATCCGCGCCCGAAGACAAGATCCCGACGACAGTGACCGAACCGTCTGGCCCACGCTTCAGCAACGGCCCACCGGAGTCGCCGATGCAGGCTCCGCTTTGTCCGAAGCCATCGACCATAATCGAGCTAGTGGTCAGGCCGGTGATCGGCTCGACGAGAAAGCGCAGCTCACCGATGGTTTGCGTTTCGGTCAGCCCATAGCCGGCGAGCTCGACCGCACTGCCGATGAGCAAGGGAACCGGAGCACCGCCGGTGGACACCGCGAGCGCCGAAAACCGAGCGCTCACTGCCCGAGCGTCTACCTCGAGTAAAGCAAGGTCCAGTGCTGGATGCCTGCTGTGACTCAGCACGGGCAGTGTCGCAGCGGAGGCGCCCGAGCCGAGTCGTACTTCTGGTTCTGTGATCTGCAGGCAATGCCCCGCCGTCAGCACCCAGCTCGTTGCCAGGAACACGCCCGAGCATAATTGGGGGCCGCCTGCGGCGCTACCGATCGCCACGATGGCTCGAACCTGCTCGGGCGACATGGCCAGGTAAACTTCCGAGCTGGCGGCGTGCGTGAGCGGCTCGGCCGCGAGCGCCGGACAGTCGACGCCTGCCGAGGGCGCAGAGCAACCGCACAGCATCCACCCCAACAGGAGTTTGATGCACGAGCAAGGCGCTGACGACTGCATCGCGTGCTGTCGCGAGGACAGTCGCAAGGGGGTCACGGCCCTGTCGCGAGCTCGAGCGTTGCCGAGAAACTGCGCCGGAGCTCGGCGGGAATGAGCGCTCCCAGACCATTCGGGGCGGTGGCATCATCCACACTGGTGAAGGGGCCAAGACCGCCCACCGTGCAATCGTACGAGGCCGAGCTCGGAAAATCGATCGAGCTCAGAGCCGGCCAGCTGGCATGGGTATTACTGGTGTAGAGGTCGATGTTCGGCGTCGAGCGACTCGGCGAGTGCGCTTCGAGCTCCAGCAGGTAGATCCCGTTCTCGAACGGCGACCACTCGAAGCGCGTGCTCTTCGTCAAGACATCGCTGGTGGTCGGAGAGCGCAAACTGGGCGCTACTTGCAGCGCAATGGACACATTGCGCGAGCCCAACGTCAGATCGCAGCGCTCGGTCGAGAGCGAATGCTGCGCATTGCTGATTGCCTTGAGACACAGTTGCCTGCCGCTGCCGCCCAGCTCGTCGATGTCATGCGCGAAGGTTGGGGACGGATCAATATAGTTGCTGATGGGGATCACTGCGTTCGGTAGCGGAAGCCTATAGTACTCCTGCAACTGCGACAGCGTGACACCATCGGGGAGCATGACCGCACCGGACAACGGCTTCGTGCCCACGGCTGCGAACGTCAGATTCACTGCTTGCAGCTCGCCGTCTTCCAGCGTGACGTCTTGCTCGACGAAAAAATGCGGCGGGGGATCGCCGCTGCTATTGTCTGTGGGCTGAAAAAAACCCTGCGCGACCAATTTGCCGGTGAGGCTGGGAGCTCCGTTCCAACTCAAGAATAGCCCGTAGTCAGGCGCGTAAGGCGGCACGCTGCCACCCAGCAAAATGCGATCATCGGCCGCTGCCGAGAAGAACTGAACCACGGCAAGGTTGCTGGTAGCCAACAACTCTGAGTTGGGCTTCGCGAGTGTACCCGCGATCCGCGCGGAATGTACGGTACCTGAGCCGAAGCTGCTGTGCCGGTGCAGCAAGACCAGGTCGCGGCGCGTGAGGCCCTGGTAGACGGAAACGTTCGAACCATCCGCGTCCACGATGGTGAGATCATAGACCGGGCTCGAGTTGGGTAGTTCGAAGGCGCCGCGGTCATCGCTGGTCGTGTGCACGGCTCCAACGCTGATCTCGCGCCCGAAGAGCGGGCGTTTCGTCGCAGAATCGAGCACGATGCCGTGCACTCCGGGGTCGGTCGCGACTCCTCCTGCTCCCGCACTCTCGGGATCATTCCACCCGGCGCCCGCCTCGGCGGTTGGCGAAGACTCATCCGTGGTCGAGCCCGCCTCGCCGAACGGCGAAGCACCGGCTGCGCCGTTCGGTGAATCACCCGATGCGCCGCCTTCGGCCTGGCCGCTGCCCGCATTCGGGGCACCGCCGTTCCGATTGGGCTCGCCGTGTGACGAACTGCAGGCAATGGCGCACGCGAAGCTTACGCCGATGGCGTAGCAATGCGCGCGCTGCACACCGGCAGCGACACGCCGAGCGACGCCAACCACCAGCTGAACTGCGGGACACCTGCCATGAACGGCGGCAAGACCAGCTATTGCTGCTTGGAATGACGAAAAGTTGCGCCAAGCACAGAAAATCCGTGCTCAACCACTGAGCGACGAATCCAAGCTGGGCTGCGCACGGTCGCGCACGGCCAGGACACGCGCGATCCACGCGAACAGCTCGCGTTCGTCGTAGGGCTTGCGCATGAAGAAATCGGCACCGATGGCGCGCGCACGCTTTTCGTCATCGGCGAGCGCGCTCGCGCTCAGCACTCCGATGGCCGCATTGGACCCGGCGTCTCTCATGCGACGGATGGCCTCGACCCCGTCCATCTCGGGCATACGCAGGTCCATCAGCACGAGGTCCGGGTACCATTCCGCGTGAATTGCGAGGGCGCTCGGTCCATCTGCGGCCGTGCGCGTCTCGAAGCGAGGATGCGACAGCAGCTCCACCAGGACCTCGCGGTTGCTCTGTAGATCGTCGACGATCAGCACCTTGCAGTATGTCGCGGGAGTCTCGACAGCGAGCGGCAGATCGTGGAGCCCACTCACCGGTTCCGAGCCAACTCGCCTCGCCCTGAACGTGCACGTGAACACGGTGCCCGACCCGAGCGTACTCTCGACCGTGAGATCACCGCCCATCAGACGCGCGTAGGCCAGGCTAATCGCGAGCCCAAGGCCCGTCCCGCCGGCCACTGCTCCGTCCCTCAGCTGCTCGAACGGCTGAAATAACCGTTCCAGGTCCTGCGCGGCAATACCGATCCCCGTATCCGCGACCACCAGCTTCACCATCACCTCGTCATCGACGAGTGCGCTTGCGGAGGCCTTGATCTGAATTTCCCCATGCCCGGTGAACTTGAGCGCGTTGCTCACGAGGTTGATCAGGATCTGCTTCACCTTGCCCGCGTCGCCGAGTAGCGAACGTGGCAGCTCGGTCGCGAGCTCGACCTTCAGCTCGACGCCGTTGGACGCGCTTTGGATGGCAAACATTTGCTGCACGTCGTCGAGCGTCAGCCGCGGATCGAAGCGATCTTCCAGCAGCTCGCCGCGGCCAGCCTCGATCTTCGACATCTCGAGCACGTCGGTGAGCAGCTTGGTCAAGTGCTGCCCGCTCGAGAAGATGGTGTCGATCTTCTTTCGTTGCCGCTCGCCCAGCGCGCGGTCGCGCTGGAGAACCTGCGCGTACAGCATGATCACGCCGAGGGGCGTGCGGATCTCGTGGGACATCTGGGCCAGAAATTGGCTCTTGGCGGAATTTGCGCGATCGGCCTCGTCCTTGGCGACGCGCAGCTCGCGGGTACGCGTCGCGACCAGCTCCTCCAGCCGATCGCGGTGGGCGCGCAGCTCGGTCACATCCTGAAGCTGGACGAGGATGCGCGCAGGCCGACCGTGCTCGTCCGGGACGAGCGAGACCGCCAGCAGCGCCCAGGCGAGCTCGCCAGTCGAGCGAGCAATGCACTTCTCGACGGTGTAGGTCGGGATCTCGCCAGCGAGCAGTCGGGTTTCCAGCTCGTCTGGCGCCCCGTTGTCCGGGCGCGTGAAGTCCTGCAGGCGTCGCAAGCAAAGCTCGTCGGCGCTCGCGCCGAGAAAGCTGCAGAGTGCGCGATTGACCCGCAGCACCTTCCCGTCAGGTCCGAGCAGCGCCTTGCCGATCGGCGCGTGCTCGAAGGTGGTCTCGAATTGGCGATTGGCGGCGGCCTCCCGCGCGGCACGAGCCGAATACTCGCGCGCGAGAAAGAACGCCATGCACAGCACCAGGAATGCGATCGGCGACGCACCGACGTAGGGTGCCCGCAAATGGACGAAATCGATCAGGACAGCGATCACCCATGCGACCAAGCTCACGAACACTCCGAGGCCGAACAGGAGTGCGCCCCAGCGATCTCGCTTCCAGATCGTACGAGCGCCGACGAATCCATACGTAACAACCATCAGCCCCGCGAGATACATTAGCGCGAGGAGCACACCTGGGCCCGTGCGAATGGGCATTAGGCCGGTGCCGCCGCCCGGCATGGGAATCGCTTGCAGGGCGAGCACGGTTCCGCGCAGCGGTACCCACAAGTTGAGCACGGCAACGATGATGCACGCTCCGCACAACAGCGCCCGGAACACATGGTCGCGGCGCTTGGCCAGGTATGCATAGAGCTGGACCTGCGCCGCATGAGCGAGCATGGCAATGGTGACGGACCTGTCGAGCACGCGCTGACTCTCGGCGATCGTCGTCACCAGATGGCGCGAGGACATCGACAGTGTGAATGCCGTGTACAGCGCGCACACGACTGAAAACGCGAGCAGCACTTTCTCCTTGCGAGAGAACCACCACTGCAGCGCGTAGTGGACTGCAGCGAATGCGAACAGGCCACCGAGACCTACGTCAATTGAGTACATCGTGTTCAAGACACCTGCCCATCACGCCCGAGCTGACAACTGCGCACGCGCCGCTGCAGTTTACAGCTCGACGCGTTCGTGCACAGGGCCTACCAACACAAGCCTCGTCACCATTGGCGCATTCGTCGACTTCCGGCACACGCCGTGCCACTCCGAGCCAACCCCGACCTGATACACTCCAGTTGTATCAGGCTGCTTTTTGGACGCCCCTGATTTGGGCGGCCAGAGCTTCAATTTGCGTCGAACGCCCGGGCCACGGCGCGCGCGCACGCTTCGAAGCTCGCGCGGCATCGTTCGAGGGTGTCGAGGCACCTCCGACGCGCGGATTCGGCATCGGGTTGACTTTCACCGAGAATGGCGGTGCGTTCTTCGACCGATTGACAGGGTGTCCCCTGACGCCAGAGGACCGTGCGCGCGTCCAGCGTCCAGGAACGGACGGAGCCGTCCCGGCTCGCGGAAATCACGCGCTCGCCCGTGGCATCGAATACTGCCGAGAGCACGACCTCGGCGTGACCGCGAAGGATCGCGGGGGCACCGGCGCCGTTCGAGTTCCAGACGCGAACGGTGCGATCAGCCGATGCGGACACGAGCCGATCGCCACTTTCGTTGAAGGCCAAGGACCATACCGGGCGAGTGTGGTCGCGCAACGTTAGTCGCGACCAAGCGCCGTTGGCACTGGCCTGCAGAACCTGGATGGTGCCGTCGTCCGCAGCGACGGCAATCTGGGTGCCATCTTTGGAGAAGGTCAGCGCGCGGATCGCAGCGTGCGGCTCGCCCGCGCTCGGCGTTTGCGCTGAGCACAAGATGTGCGGCTCACCTCGAGCCTTGGCGTTCCAAAGCCGAACGGTGCCATCCGCCGAGCCGCTGACGAGGCGCTCCGCTTTGGGGTCGAAAGCGAGCGCAGTCACTGGATCACTATTTGCCCGGAAGCTCAGCGTCTCTCCGCTCGCGTCAGCGTTGGCGATGTGCACCGTTCCGTCCTCGTCTGCCGAAGCGAGTCGATTGCCCCCGGAGTCGAAGGCCAAGGCGGAGATCGCCTTCAGGTGAGTCCCGAGCACGAGCGGCGCACCAGGCTTCGTCGCGTTCCAGAGCAACACTTGCCCCGCTCCACTACCGCCCGCGACGCGCGCGTGGTCCGCACTGATCACCAGTTTCGTCATGTTCTCATGACCTGACGACAGCAACGTCGTGCGCTTCTCGCCGAACAGCTCGGTGAGCGTCAGCGACCCACCCGAAAGCATCGAGACGAGCGCGCGGGCATCCGCGCTGAGCGCCGCCAAGAGCGGGCTCTTGCCGATTGCAAGCGGCACGGGCTCACCGGAGCTGAGTTGCCAAAGACGAGCGGTCCCGTCGACCGATGCGCTCGCGACTTGGTCTCGTTTGGGGTTGAAGGCAACCGAAGTGACCGCGCCCACATGACCCGCCAGGACGAAGCCGCTCTGGATATGCGCAACATCGGTCCGGGCAGTGTCCCAAACATGCACAGTGGCGTCACTAGCGCCTAGCACCAGTCGTTCGCCGTTAGGATTGAAGGCCAGCGCGGTGACGGTCGAACGTGCCTGATAGCTTTTGGACCCGACCACATCCAATGCCGTAGCCGTCACGGTGCGGTCGCTAGCCGTTGCGAGCCACGCCGAGTCGGGACTGAAGGCCGCGGCTTCGATCGGGAGCTGCGGATTGTCGAATCCGCGCAACAGCTTACCATCGGCGAGCGTCAGCGCTCGTACCGTTCCGGATCGATAGCGCACGAGCAGCTTTTGGCCGTCTCCGCTGAATGCCAACTGAACCACGCTCGAGGTCGGTCCGTCGATGATTCGCGGGGTCGCGGGGCTCCCGAGGCTCCAGACCCGGACCACTCCCCTCTCGGAGCCGAGCGCGACGGTTTTGCCGTCCGGACTAAACGCGGCGGACGAGACCGCTCCGGAAGGCTCGGGCAGCACGCTCGAAGTCGTCGCGTGCACCACATCCCAAATTCGTGCGCTGCCGTCCCAGGAGGTCGAGAGCACCTGCTGTCCGCTCGCGTCGAAGCTCACCCCCGTGACCCAATGCGAGTGACCGCTCAAAACCCGCGAGCTCAGTGCAGGCTCGAGGCTCCACAGGCGGACCGCGTTGTCCCGTGACGGAGCATCCGCAAACGCTCCCGGCGGCAAGATCGTGAGTCCCGAGCTCTCGAACGAGCCGGTCGCTATCATGTCACCGTTTGGACTGAATGCGGCCACGACCGTCGCATTGCCATGTCCGCCGAGGGTCGCGAGCGCTGCGCCGCGTTCGGCATCCCAGACGCGAGCACTGCCATCTTCGGAGGTGGTGAGCAGCTTCGAGCCATCCGCGCTGAAAGCCACCGAGCGCACCGTCGCCGTGTGGCCGCGCAGCACGGCCAGATACTTGGGTTGATGCGCGACATCCAGCGCCGCTTGCCACCAGCGGAAGGTTCCCGGTCGGGGGACTTCACGCAAAAGAGCGCTGCTCGCGTTGGGGTCCGATTGACTTCGCTCCGCGGCCAAGAGCGCGGACATGCGGGCCCATTTGGCTTCCTTTCGCGCGCGCAGCTGTTCGCTGTCCGCTACGGTTTTCATGCGCCAGGCCACGCCGGCGATCGAAGCGACGATCAGCAACGTCGCGCCGATGCCCGCTGCCAGCAGGCGTTTCCGCAGGCGCGCGCTGCGAATACTGGTTTGAATGAACTGGCATTCTTCGGCGGACAGCAGGACGCCGTCCCGCTCGAGCCAGCCCTGAGCTTCGGCGAGCCGCGCGCCGAGCAGCAGCTCGCTCGCCGCGTGCTCGGCTCTCCGCCACTGCTCGAGCGCCGGATCGAGCCGCTTGCGCCACAACAGAAACGCCCGAGTTTCCTGAATCCAGTCGCGGAAGGTTGGCCAGGAACGAAACAAGGTTTCGTGAGCGAGCTCGAGCTCTGGATCCGAGTGCTCGTCGCTTTGGGAAACCAACAGCCGCGCTTCTACGAAGCGCTGCAAGGTCGAACGCACGCTCTCCGGCACGTCCCCCCAGCGCACGCGCCGGCGCACGGCTCGACCGTCCTCGTTCACCCGCACCATGGCCAAGAACGAGGCCCGGAGCTGCGCGAGCTCACCGGGCGACAGCCGCGCTCGAGCTTCGGATAAAACCGCCTCCGCGCGATCCGCCACCGCTCGCTGCAGACCCCCGAGTTGATCGCGGTACTCACTGAGCTCGAGCAGGCCGTCTCCGCCATAGCGTTCGTAAAGCTCGCGCAACGCAAAAGCCAGCAGCGGGAGCGCCTCCTCCGTTTCCATGTCGCGCACGATCTGGTCAGTGAGCCCGGGTCCAAGCTCGATGCCAGCGAGCTCGGCAGGCCCCTCGATGACACGCGGGATGTCGGCGCGATCCAGCGGTTTGACCAACAGCGCTTCGTTTTGCAGTCCGCGCAACGAGGGATGATTCTGAAATGCTCCCAGAAAGTCCGAACGCAAGGTCGAAAGCACCATCAGCGGTCCCCCCGCAAGCTCGCTCGCTCGACGTAGCAACGAAAGGAAACGACCGGAGGGCTCTTGCGCTGTGTCGCCGCTTCCTGGGTTGCCGAGCAGCTCCTCGAGCTGGTCGACGACCAATAGCAGCGTCGCGTTCGGCCTGCGCGAGACCGCGCGCAGATCTGCGGCGAGCACGGCAAACCCCGCGCCATCCTCGCTCATCAGGGTGTCGTGCACGGCTCGCCAAGCGCGCGAATTTCCTGCGCGCTCGAACGCCTCGACGAACGAAAGCGCGCAGCTCTCGGCGGGCACTTTACCCCGCCGAAAGGCGCCGACTACGATCCAGGATTGTTCGTCGGCGCGCAGTCGCGGCAAGAACCCCGCCCGCAGCAAGGAAGATTTTCCGGAGCCAGAAGCCCCGAGTAGGGTCAACCAGCGCGACGTACCCGCCCGTCGCGAGATATCCAGTTGCGAAAGGCCATCTTCGATCGACTGTTCGCGGCCAAAGAAGATCGCGCGATCCGCCTCTTCGAAGCACGATAGCCCTGGATAAGGAGGCCGCTTGGCATCCCAGCTCCCCTCGAGAATCCCCGCGTGCTCGAGGCCTCGATACAATTGTTGGTACGCGCCTTCCCGATCCGAGCCGAGATCGATGGCCTGCAGGGGTTTCAGGAGCGCATTCGGCTCCGACTGATCCAAGCGCAGGGGGAACACCACTTTTCCCATGGCCCGTGCCTGTGCCACTTCTGCGAAGCACCACTGCGAGTGCAGGGAGTGCTCACTCGAAAGGGCGATCAGGGCCCGACAGCGCCGCAGTTTACGATAAAGCTCGCGCTCCCAGTCGACTCCCGGCATCAAGCCGCCCTCGGGCAGCACGTCCAGGAACACCGATTCGAACCCTCGTGCCGCGAGTCTCTCCGCGACTTCGCGCGCGACGCGCTGGTCGGCACTGCTGTGGCTGATGAAGATCGCGGTCATGCTCGCTTCGGGCTCGGCGCGGCCCGTCCGAACCCGAAGCGAACACCCGCGGCAGGAACGGCCCGAACAGGCTCTCATGACCCCTTCCGACGGGCAAGCTCGTCCGCGCGCTAGCGAGCCGCAGCCTCACTTGCATGACACGCCCTCGAACAGAAACAACGTCGACAGGCGCGCGCCCTTGCTGTCTCGACGGATGTGCGCGCCGACGCCATAGCGACGTAGCCCCGGGTCGGACAGCGCCGGAACCTCGCTGAGCGTGCTCAATTCCAAGAGCTCGAACGCCTGCTGGCACGCGCCGGGGCGAGCCGCGTGCAAGCGATTGACCTCGCGCTCGAGCGCGGATTGGACGGCTTTGAACATGTCCTTCTGATCTGCGCCCGCGGCGTAGGCATCCGCCCCGGCTTGGGCGGCCGTGCGGTAGATGGGATCGACGCTTGCGGCGGGCAGATTTTTAGCCGCGCGCAGTGCCGAGACCGCAGCCTCGACTTGAGCGGCGCTGGTGGGCAGTGCGGCGGCGCTCGGTCGTCGCGCAAACAGCATGGTCACCACGATCCCGACGTGGCCCTTCCGGGCGCCGATGCCCACGTGCGTCCAATCGGGGCGCAACATGTTGGCACGATGTCCAGGGCTGTCCATCAAGCCCTCGTGCACGAGCTCTGGGGTGGCCGCTGTGCCGACGTTCTCTCCGAAAGCGGGAACGAGCGCCCCGGAGCGACGCACGCGATCGAGCGGCGTTCCGGTCGTGGGTGAAACATGACCGACGAAATTGTGATCGACCATGTCCGTCGAGTGGGCCAGCGCTATCTCACGAAGCTCGGCGTCGGGCTGGACCTTGTTCAGCCCAGCGGCAGTGCGCGCCTCGTTCAAGAGCACCAGCGCACGCGCCTCGGCTTCCTCCGGAGCCAGCACTGCTCCGGTCACGACTGAAGCCACGGCCTCAGGCACGCCGACGTACAGCGGAACGTTGGACAACACGACGGGCCCGCTCACCCCATCGCCCATCGTTTCCAATCGATACTTGCCGGCAGCCTGCAGCGCAAACGATGCGTCGATTGCCCGTTTGGGCATGCGCTTGTCGTCGACCGTGCCATCGGGTTTGGTCAGATACACGTGGGCAGACGAGAAGCGCGGGCCGACCTCCCCCTTCACGCTGACGCTTTGCCCGGGGTCGAGCGCCCGCGGAATGGCTTCGTAGCTCAGTTCCACGCTGCCGAAGATCACAGCCGCGGAGCGGCCGCTGGGAGACACGCGAATGCCGTAGCGCGTGATGGGCATGTTGCCCGCCACGCGCTCGAGCTGGTCGCGCCAGGCGTCGCTTTGATCGATGCCGAATCCGGCAAACGAGCTCAAAACCCCCGCAAAGCCGTAACGGCGCGAAGCCACTTCGACGGCCCCGGAGTCGACGGCGTGACCCTGATTCAACTCGTTCAGCAGCCAACTGGCCGTCGCACCCAACCCGCCATCGGCTTGTGCGTGGTCTCCGCGCTTGAGCAGCGCGCTTTCGATATCCGCCTGAAGCCGTTCGATACCCGGACCACCCACCGCACCGTCTGGCTGCGCCTCGGTCGTGTACAACGAGACGCCGTCGGCAACGGGGATCGACTCGCTCACGAATCGACTGGGCTTCTGCGGCGCGCAGGCGGCGACGAACGCTAGCGCCAACACCGACCATACCCAGCCCCAAAGCCTGCAGTAAGACATAGATGGGTCACGCTAGCGAAATGCCCCGAGCGGCGCAATCATCGCCCATACCGCGCCCCAAGCCTGTCAGCTCGAGGCGCCGCTGCTGCCGCCCGATTGAGACCTCGAGCTCCTCCTGCGAGTCCGTCTCCGGGCCCACATTCAGAAACACGTACCGCTGAAGGAGCGCAGTGCGCAGATGCGAATTGCTACGAGGGAGCATGGAATATTCCGCGCCGGTCGTGCCGGGGGATGCGCGGCGCGCCCCGAGGGCCTCGAAGCCAGTCTTGCTTTTCAGCTGACTCTGCTACATTGCCCGCGCAAGCGGGGCGCCCTCGCTGCAAATCCCAACTCAGCGAGTGCATGAAAAACTTCGAACTAGGCCAGGCTCTCACCTCCTTTCGAGCCGGCGCGGTGCTCGGCGCTCTCACCTGTTTGGCAAGCGTCGCATGTAGCAGCACGCCGAGTGGCGGAGGGCCCGCCGCAGGCGGCGCGGGTGGGGCTGGCGCCGGCAGCGCGAGCGCTGGCGCCCCCGCAACGAGCGCTGCTGCAGCCGGCGCGGGCGGCCTCGCAACGGGCGGCCTTGCAACGGGCGGCAGCGGCTCTGGCGGCGCCGCCGGCATGGGCACCAGCGCCGCGGGCGCCGCGCCGATCGCTACGGCGGGCGCAGCGGGCGCCGCCGCTGCCGGCAGCGGCAGCGTGGCCGATACCGTCACGCGGACGAGCTCCACGTTTGCCTTTCAGCACTACCCCGTCGAGACCAACACCAGCGGCGTCTGGAGTGGGGCCGCGACTCCAGGCAAACAAGCCACCAGCACCACCTACGACACCGTCGTCCTGGAAAACCGCTACCTCAAAGTCACGCTACTGCCGTCCTACGGGGGTCGCATCTTGAGCATCGTGCACAAGCCGACGGGTCGCGAGCTGTTGTATCAGAACCCGATCGGGACCCCGTATCTGATGCAGCAAGACATCTTTTATTACGACTACCTGGTGATCATGGGCGGCATCTTCCCCAGCTTCCCGGAGCCCGAGCACGGCAAATATTGGAACCAACCGTACAAGCTCGAAGTGATCAGTGAGAGTCCCGAGGCGATTACGGTGCGCATGTCGAGGCGCGATGACCAGGATCTGGCCGCTGGCGTACCGACGCGCTACGACGTCGGCCGCACGGACATCCTCGTCGAGCTGGATGTGACGCTGCGCGCCGGTCGCTCGAGCCTGCAGCTCGACACGAAGCTGACCAATACTCGCACCAGTGCCGTCCCCAAATTCGAATACTGGACGGTGACCACGCTGGCTCCCGGCTCGGCTCCCGGACAAACTGCAATTCCGAAAAATACCCGGATCATTGCGAAAATGGACCAGGTGCACCTGCTCGAAAGCTCGTGGGCCTGGTTTGGCAAGGCCGAAGAGAGAGTGAGCGGCGAGGTGTTCAAGTGGAACAACCTGTCCCATTTCGAAAACTGGGTCGACCAGGGCACGGCCTTTGCGAACCCGAGCTATCAGAGCGATTGGTCGGGCCTGATCAACAACGACAACGACATGGGGATCCTGTGCGTGTCTGACCACGTCGCCACACCGGGCCTCAAGCTCTGGACATTCGGCAAAGACAGCGTGACTACCGATGTCAAAGACAGCACTCAGTGGCTGCGTCCCACGATCGAGATGTGGCACGGCTTGACTCCCGAGTTTTGGAACCGCGGCACGATGGCCGCGGGCGAAGTCCGAAAGTCGAGCACCAGTTACTTCCCGACCCTGGGCATGAAAGAGATCACCTCGGCAAACGAGTCGGGCGCGCTGTTCCTGACTCGTTCCAAGAGCGGTACGGACACGGTGCTCAGCGCCCTCGCCACACTGACGGTACCGAACCAGACAGTGAAGGCAATCCTACGGCTCGACGGCAAGGTAGTCGCGGAGAAAGACCTGATCGCTGAAGCCACGAAGCCAACGACCCTCGACGTCAATCTAGCCACCGCAGTCGCGCCCGGGGCGATCTTCTCGGCCGAGCTCCTGCAGGGGACGAGCAGCTTACTGTCTGGACAGCTCGTCCTCCAATAGCCGTCTAACCGACGCCCGGCTCAGTCCTGGCGCGGGTTTTGCTGTAACCCGGGCATGCAGACGCAAGAATTGGGAGTGACGAGTTTGAACGGGGACCGCGTGCGCGAACATACGGCGCGCGGGGTCATCGAGCGCATCGATCGGCTGACTGAGGCGGATACGGACGCCGCGGTGGCAGCAGGTCCCGAGGCGATTATGCGCCGCCTGGTGCAGCTCGACTATGAATGGGACATCGACCGCGCGCTGATGGTCAATTTCGCGCTGGCAGGCGCGGCCTCCTTTACGGCCGGCTTACTGCGTTACACGCAGACCCCTCCGTATCGGCCGCGCCGAAAAGGTTTCCTTTACCTCTTCGCCGCGCAACTGGGGTTTCTGTTCCTGCACGGCACGGTGGGTTGGTGCCCACCGGCCGCGCTCTTGCGCAGGCTGGGGTTCAGGACGCAACGCGAAATCGCGGCCGAGCGTAGCCAGTTGCGTGACGCACTGGCCTTGATCGAGCCCGGCTGAGCTTGGAAAGCGCGCCGTGGCAAAGGGCGACCACGCCGCGATTCGTCACCGCACGCTTCGAGTGCAGCGCGCCACCTAAACGGCTGGCGCGTTCGACCGCTCTGCGGCAATGCGCTCCGGGCTCGGTCCTTTCAGCTGGACCGTAAAACGGCCCGGGGCCCATACTCCGGCGACGATGGCGATAGTGCTCGAGTCCCCTCACGGCGAGGTGAGGTTTCGCCAGGCGCTCGGCTTTCTTTCGGCTCAGCCATCCGCGCGCCCATTGCTGGTGCTGGCACCGACCTTGGACGCAGGCAGCGAGCTGCTCCGTGCGGCAACCAAGCTCAAGGGCGCAGTCTTCGGCTGGGCGATGGAGTCGCTCGCGTCGCTTGCGGTGCGGCTGTCTGCGCTCACGCTGGCGGCGCGGGGGCTGACGCTCGCGCCGCCCCTCGCGCTCGAAGCGGTGTGCGTGCGCGTCGTCTCCGAGCTGGAAATGCAGGGCAAGCTCGGGCGCCTGGGTCCGATTGCGGATCGCCCCGGAGTGCCGCGTGCGCTACTCCGCACCTTTTTGGAGCTGGGACAGGCGGCGGTCGATTCCGAGGCGGTGCCCGCCGAGTTGGCTGACCTATATCGGCAGTACCGAGCCACGCTAGCGGACCTCGGGCTAGCCGACCGCTCGGACGTGCTTCGCGCTGCCATCGAGACGGCGGCTGCGGCAGCCACGGAGGCGATGGGCGTTTCCTTGTGCGCTTACGATTTATCGCCGAAAACACGCCTCGAACGCGAATTGCTCGAGGCCATCGTGCGGCGCTCACCCCTCGCGTTCGCTACCGTGGCCTCGAATGACCTGACGGCAAGAGACGTCGCAGCCATCTTCGGCGTACGCCCCACACGACCCGCGGACGAGGACGACCGGAAAGCCACTCCTCGCGCCTTGCACCGGCTGCAAGCCCAGCTGTTTTCATCCCAACAGCTGCTCGGCGAAGCCGACGAGAGCGTTTCGATCCTGAGCGCTCCGGGCGAGTCACGCGAGTCGGTCGAGATCGCTCGCCGCATTTTGGCGGAAGCCGAACGCGGCGTGCCGTTCGACCGCATGGCCATCTTGCTGCGCTCACCATTTCATTACCGCACACATTTGCTCGAGTCACTGCGTCGCGCGCAAATTCCAGTGCATTTCACGCGTGCCGCGGCACGCCCCGAGCCTACCGGCAGAGCCCTGCTAGCGCTCCTCGAGTGCGCGGCCGAGGGCCTGAGTGCGACGCGCTTCGCGGAGTATCTGTCGCTCGGGGTGCTGCCCGACAAGGCTTCGAGCTTCGCCACTCCGCCGGCAGACAGTGATGGAGGGCCCCGCCCGAGCGACGAAGAAACCGAGCATCTGTTTGGCTTCGACGGGCTCGAGCGCCCGCCCAGCCCAGCCCAGCCGGCCAAGGATCTGACGCTGCCGCGGCGTTGGGAGTCGTTGCTGGTCGATTCGGCCGTGATCGGCGGGGCCGCGCGCTGGCATCGCCGGCTGGAGGCGCTCGATCGCTCACTCGAGATGCGTATCGAACGCAGCCAGGACCTCGAACGGCTCACCCTGGAGCGCGAGCGTGACAGCCTGCGAGAGCTGCGTCAATTCGCGCTGCCGATCATCGACCTGCTCGCCGAGCTGCCCGAGGCCGCGCCCTGGGCAGCGTGGCTCGACGCGCTGAGCGCGCTCAGCGAGCGCGCGATCGACTCGCCAGATGCCATTTCGAGTGCGCTCGCTCAGCTTTGGATCGTGCGCGACGTCGGCCCAGTGAACCTGAGAGACGTCCTGTGCGTGCTGCGGGAACGCCTGGGCGAGGTTAGCGTTCGCCCGAGCTCGAGCCCGGGTGGCAAGGTCTTGGTGGCCTCGGTCGACGAAGCGCGCGGGCGGGTGTTCGACGTGGTGTTCGTGCCGGGTCTGGCAGAGAAGCTGTTCCCGCAGCGCGTCGTGGAAGACCCACTCTTGTCCGACGCACAACGTGAGCTGGTAAGCCCTGATCTGGAGACCCAAAGTCGGCGCGTGGCGAGCGAACGCTTGGCCCTCGCCCTGGCCGTCGGGGCCGCACGAACGCGCGTCGTGCTCTCGTACCCTCGCTTCGAGAGCGACAAGGCCCGCCCGCGCGTGCCGTCCTTCTATGCGCTGGAGGCCATCCGCGCCGCCGAGGGCCGCCTACCCGGCTTCGCCGAGCTGGCACGTCGGGCCGATGAAGCCAGCCAAACGCGCATGGGCTGGCCCGCGCCCCAAGACGCGGCCCAAGCCATCGACGACGCCGAATACGATCTATCTCAATTGCGCGAGCTGCTCACCGGCGCGGCAAAAAGTGCGGACGGCGCCGCTCACTACCTGCTCACTGCCAACCTGCGGTTGCGGCGCGCGCTGCAATTTCGCGCCCGGCGCTGGCGCCCCGAGTGGCGCCACGTCGATGGTTTGGTCGAGCCCAACGGCCTGGCGCGTGATGCGCTGGCTGCCCGTCATGCGCGCCTGCTCGAACGCGGCTTTGCCGTGACTGCGCTCGAAAAATATGCGGCCTGCCCGTATCGGTTTTATCTGGCCACCGTGGTCGGCTTGCGGCCGCGCAAGGTCGCCGCTGCAATCGAGGAAATGGACGCAGGCACGCGCGGCCTGCTGATCCACGAGCTTTTGCGCAGCGCCAGCGTCAAGCTCCACGAGCAGGGACTGTTCTTGCCCTCCAGCGACTTCTTGCAAGCAAAGCGCGTGCTCCTGGCCTCGGTCAATGAACAGGCGGTCGCCTGTCGCGACGAGCTCGCGCCAGCCATCCCGCGGGTCTGGAACGACGCCATTGCGGATATTGGTGCCGATCTCGTGCGCTGGCTGCAGGTGACACGCGACAGCGGCTGGCAGCCGGTGCACTTCGAGCATGCTTTCGGGCAACCAAACAGCGTGGCCTCGCCCGCAGAAGCCGGTCCGGTCCTGCTTGGTTTCGGTCTGCCGCTACGGGGCGTGATTGACGCCATCGAGCAGAGTGGCGACCAGCTGCGTGCAACCGACTACAAGACCGGCACGCCGCCCGAGCCCAACGCCGTGGTCGGCGGCGGGCGACACTTGCAACCCACACTCTACTCGTTGGTCCTCGAGCAACTCTTTCCGCAGCGTCAGGTGAGCGGCGGCAACGCCTTTTATTGCACCACCAAGGGACAATTCAGCCGCAACGAAGTCGCGCTCGCTGAGCCCTCGCGCAACGCGGCAACGGCCGTCCACCTCACCATCGACGCCGCCTTCCAAGAAGGCTTCTTTCCGGCCGCGCCTGCTGAAAAGGCCTGCGATTTTTGCGAATTTCGTAGCATTTGCGGGCCCTATGAGCGCGAGCGGGTCGAGCGCAAGGATGCCGTACGGCTCGAACCGTTGTTGCGACTGCGAGCCCTAGCATGAGCCCGCTCGTCGACGCCCGCGCTCGGGAGATCATCGAACGCGAATTGAACCAGACGCTGGTCGTGGAAGCGGCCGCTGGCACCGGCAAGACGACCGCGCTGATCGGGCGCATCGTGGCCGTGATTCGCTCCGGGCAGACCAGCTTGGAGCAGGTGGTTGCGGTGACCTTCACCGAAAAGGCCGCCGGCGAAATGAAGCTGCGGCTGCGCGCCGAGCTCGACCGCGCGCGCCACGAAGCGAGCGAGCCCGTACAGCGCGCGCACTTGGAGCGCGCCCTGGCTGCGCTCGAGGTGGCTCACATCAACACCATCCACGGCTTCTGTGCGGATTTGTTGCGCGAGCGTCCGGTCGACGCCGGCGTCGATCCGCAATTTGCGGTGCTCGACGAAACCGGCGCCGAAGCGCTGCTGCGAGATGCGTTCCGAAATTGGTTCGAGCGCGCGCTCTCGGATCCGGGCGCGGGGCTACGCCGCATGCTACGGCGACGG